>Ga0181559_10007469_pt1 | contig 10169 bp, 7 predicted proteins | sample 011ome_21_FD_133752 | JGI IMG/M metagenome (GOLD analysis project Ga0181559, IMG submission 133752) | Coastal salt marsh microbial communities from the Groves Creek Marsh, Skidaway Island, Georgia - 011508AT metaG (megahit assembly) | ecosystem: Environmental > Aquatic > Marine > Intertidal zone... | reverse complement strand
GGGACGATGTAGCCCGCGCTGTCGACCAACTCCCATTCGTTCAGCGCATCGTCGATGATCTCGTGGCGGGCCTGGACGCCCCACTCCGTGACGTGGGCCTCCTTGTCCCAGACGAAGGAGCCGCGCGCACTGCCGGACAGCACCGTGGCCTGAAGGTCGTTGCGGGCGTGGTTCAGGAAGTAGCCGACGCCTTGCAATCCCAGCGCTTCGCCGAAGGCGTCCGAACCGGGGTCGCGCTCGAGCTGGCTCAGGAAGTAGCCGCCGAGGATGTCAAAGGTCTCCTGCTCATCGGTGCGGAAGGCCGAAGCGATGAAGCGCACCCGCGAGGTGGGCGTGACCCGGTCGGCAGCGAGCGCGGCAAAACCGGTGCGGTATTGCGTCACTTCCTGGCCGTCGAAGTAGACCGTGAGACGCAGGGCCTCGTTGATGGTGCCGACGTTGGTCTCGCGCGTCTGCGGGATGAACTGGTATTTGTTCTGTGCGACCGTGGCCAGCGCCTGCAGTTCCCATGGACCGTAGCCGTCCGGGTCGTAGGTCACGTAGCCCTGCAGGTCGGTGTAGACGGGGCGGTATTCACCGCTTTCGTCGAGTCCGCCCAGCACGTAGCCGTTGTTGCGGTAGCGGAGGCCCATGTTGTAGGTCCAGCGCTTGTCCTGGGAGACGTCCTCTACCTGGAACTGGGCGCCGAGCAAACTCAACGAGGCACGGCCGGAAAAGCCTTGGGGACGGCGGTAGTTGATGTCCAGCACCGAGCTCATGCGGTCCCCGTATTTGGACTCGAACCCACCCGCGGAGAAGCGGATGGACTGGATCATGTCGGGATTGGGGAAGGAAAGGCCCTCCTGCTGGCCGGCGCGGACCAGGAAGGGGCGGTAGACCTCGATGCCATTGACGTAGACCAGGTTCTCGTCAAAGCTTCCACCTCGGACGTTGTAAGCACTGGAGAGCTCGCTGGTGAAGTTGACCGGCGCCTGGATCAGCAGGTCTTCCACCGTGCCGCGTACGCTGGGCACCCGAGAGGCGATGCGGGGGTCGATCTTCTGCACTGGACTCGTCCGCGTCCCATCGGCTTCCACTTCGGCCTGGTTCAAAGCGACCCCGGCGCGCAGGATGACATCGAGCCGCGCCCCGGAAACGGTGGGGATGACCTTTCGGGTCACGGCGTCATAGCCGATAAAGGAAAAACGGATGCTGAGTTCCCGGTTCTCGCGGAGCAGGAGCTCGTAGCGGCCATTCTGATCTGTGACCGCTGCCGAGCGGCTGCCGAGCGGCAAAACGGTGGCACCGGGTAAGGGCATGCCCTGGGCATCCGTTACGCGGCCGAAGACCTTGTAGGTCTGTGTTTCGGGCTGCATGATCACATTGACCCTCTCCCCATAAACGGTGGGTACGGCGGATGCGTGAAAGTCCTCATAACCGGGCGCTGAGAAGGTCAATGCTGCCGTTGCCGTGTCGTGCAGCATGATGTCGTACTTGCCGTTCCGGTCGGATATGCTGGTCTCTACGCCGGATGCCTTCACCGTCACGTCTTCCATCAGGAAACCCTCTTCATCGACCACGCACCCATGAATCCAGTAGACCTGGGCGAACAATGATGAACCCAGGGCGAGGGTGGTCAAAAGCAAGCCGATGCTGCGCACGTGCCGTTCAACGGAAGGGTAGCCCAGATGTTGCACGGCGTCAGCGCTTGCGATAGTCCCCGTTGCGGAGGGCGTTGATGAACTGTCCCCAAGCAGCCGGGTTGAGGAGGCTGACCGGCATCACACCGCCTTGGTAACCTGCCATTTCTGCCTGGCGGGCTTGAAGCGTGCGGAAATTCTCGGCAGGACTGGAGCCCATGTCAGCCATGCGGTCGTAGAGCGCCATGGGGTCGAAGTCCAGGTTGCGGCGGGCGCGCTCCCGAGCATCGGCTTCGAGACGCAGCGCCATGAACTCCTGCTTGAACCGCTCCCGGCTGGGCCAGGGATAGATGCGGGCTTCCTCCATCATCACGGTATCCACCCCCAAGGGCTGCACGACGCTCATGCGGTCGGGCATCTCCTGACCGGACAGGTCGGGGACCACCAGCTGCCCATCGTTGAGGCCGATGGCACTGAAGCGGATGGTGTCGCCCACCCGCGCCGGGATGGCAAAGAAGCCATATTCATCGGTGATGGTGCCGCGCTGGTCGCGTTGGCGGTAGACGGTAGCGAAAGGCACCGGACCCAGCGAGTCGCCTTCTACCACAACCCCCGTCAGCTGCACGACCAAGGGGGTAAGCGTGCTGTCCGATTGCGCTTGCAACAGGGCGGAGAGGCACATCATGGAAAACAGGGCCGCGAAGCGAATCGGTATCGGCATGCTCCAAAGGTAGCAGGGGAGAGGCCCCCGTCACAGGAATTCACACCGCTTGGGCAGTCTTGAACTCCGAGGTGGTGTGGAAGGTGATTTCCGGGAAGTTGCCCCGCTCCATGTCGAGCAGGAATTGCGAAGGGGAGAGGTAGACATCGTTGCCGTCCTTGTCCACAGCCATCTCCGAGACTTTGAGGCGTTTGAATTCCGCAATCTTCTCTTCATCTCCGGTCAGCCAGCAGGCCTTGTGGAAGCGCTTGGGAACGAAGGTGGCCTTGGCGCCGTACTCGTGTTCCAGGCGGTACTGTATGACCTCGAACTGCAGCTCGCCCACGGTTCCGACAATCTTTCGGTTGCCGGGATTCATCACGAAGAGCTGCGCCACCCCCTCGTCGGTCAGCTGTTGAATGCCTTTCTCCAGCTGCTTGGACTTCATCGGGTCGTCGTTCTGCAGCTCCTTGAAGATCTCCGGCGAGAAGCTGGGGATGCCCTGGAATTGCAGGTCTTCTCCCTCGGTCAAGGTGTCGCCGATCTTGAAATTGCCGGTGTCGTAAAGGCCCACTACATCGCCGGGGTAGGCCTCGTCCACGACGGCCTTCGCCGACGCCATGAAGGTAGCGGGGTTGGCGAACTTGATCTTTTTGCCAAGGCGCGTGTGGGTGTAGAACTCGCCCCTTTTGAATGTGCCGCTGCACACGCGCAGGAAGGCAATGCGGTCCCGGTGTCGAGGGTCGATGTTCGCGTGGATCTTGAAGATGAATCCACTGAATTTCTCCTCCGTGGGGGCCACCTCGCGCTGCGTCGTTTGACGGGGTCGAGGGGTGGGGGCGATGCGGATGAAGGAGTCCAACATCTCCTGAACGCCGAAGTTGTTGACGGCCGAGCCGAAGAAGACCGGGGCCACTTCGCCTCGGGCGTAGGCCTCCATATCCAGTGGGTCGTACACCCCTTCCACCATCTCCACATCTTCGCGGAGTTGGGCGGCGTGCTCTTCGCCCACCAGTTCATCAATGTTGGGGTCGTCGAGCCCTGCGATGTTCAACAGGTCCTCGGTCACGCGCTGCTTGTCGCTCTGGAACAAGCGGAGCGTGCTGTCGAACAGGTTGTACACCCCTTGGAAGGTGTGGCCCTGGCTGATCGGCCAGGACAAGGGCCTCACCTTGATGTCCAGTTTTTCCTCCAGCTCATCGAGCAAGTCAAACCCATCGCGCCCTTCCAGGTCCATCTTGTTGATGAAGATGATGACCGGGGTGTCGCGCATCCGGCAGACTTCCATCAGACGCTCCGTCTGGGCCTCTACGCCCTTCACGCAGTCGATGACCAGGATCACACTGTCTACGGCGGTCAAGGTGCGGTAGGTGTCCTCGGCAAAGTCCCGGTGGCCGGGGGTGTCCAGCAGGTTGATGAGGCTGTCCTTGTATTCGAAGGCCATGACAGAGGTCGCCACGGAGATGCCCCTTTGTCGTTCAATCTCCATGAAGTCGGACGCGGCCGTCTTGGTGATCTTGTTCGACTTGACGGCACCGGCCGTTTGGATCGCGCCACCGAAGAGCAGGAACTTCTCCGTCAGGGTGGTTTTTCCCGCGTCGGGGTGGCTGATGATGGCGAAGGTTTTCCGCCGGGCGATTTCCTGGGTCAATGCGGCCATAGGGCGGCAAAATTAACCTACTCGGCCGCCGGCATCCGCAACAAGTTTGCCCAACGGTCCGTCAGCGATTGCCGACCGTGACGCTTGATGAACTTGGCACAGGCCTCTATGCGGGGCGGTATTGCGTCGGGGTGATTGCGAAGGGTAAGCAGGGCTTCGGCCAGGGCATCGGGGTCACCTGCCGGAAAGGTCCAGCCCCGGCCGTCGGCCAGGAGTTCTGCCGTTCCGCCTGTATCCGTCCCCACGATGGCACAGCCGCTGGCCATCGCCTCGAGTGTTACGGAGCCTACGCTTTCCTGCGTAGAACAGACCGCCACCACATCGGCCGCAATGAAGGCGCTGCGTGGAAAATCATTGTAGGGGCGGAAGTGCACCCGCCACTGAAGCTCGTTTTCCCGGACGTAGGATCGAACCTCGTCAAAATAGTCGCTCAAAGTATCCAGCGTGGGATCTCCCACGATGAGGGCGTGTACATCGGGAGGCAGGTCCTTGAGCGAGGCCACCAGCACATCCTGCCCCTTCTTTCGGTCGATGCGGCCCACCAAGGTTACCACAAACGACTCCTGGCTCAACCCGAGATCCAGCCTTGCCTGCCTTTGCTGTTGCAGGCGCTCCGTGACAGGCGCAAACCACTTGTCATCGAGCCCCAAGGGGATGACATGGACACGCTTCGGTACCATGGGGGTGTTCAGGCAGACCTGATCCTTCAGCCAATCCAATGGAGTGACCCAGTGATCAATGGCACCAAACCTCCAGCGGTGGTAGAGGGACCGCTTGGGCTGGGGGATTTGCATGCCTTGGTGAAAGACAAGCCGGGTTTTTCCTCCGAGCCATCGGAGGATGCGACGGGCCCAGGCCGAGGTGTCCAGATCCCGGGGATCGCGAATCCAAAGCCAATCCGCATTGTAGCGCGACAGGCGGGTGGCCCGGTGCAGGGCCGTAGCGAATGAGAGGTACCGGGCCCCACGCCGGATGGTTCGGAAGTCAAAGTCTTGCTGCTCCCCATCGCCTTCCGCATGGGCAATGCTGGCGCGGTGCAGCGGGCTCTCCACGACACAAAGAATGCGCACCTTGTGTCCTGCCGCAGCCATCCAACGGGCGTGGCGCAGGAGGTTCATCTCCAAGCCGCCCCAACCTTCCGAGGTTGAGAGGAATACGAGCCGCAGCGGGCGTGGAGGAGAGGAGGGACTCAAATGAAATCCGGGCGAAGGGTGATGTCTGAAACTACGCCTTCTCCGCGACCTTCGATAGACTGGCGCACTTGTCGGGCGACAAAAGCCGCAGGCATGCCGTTTTTGAAGCCCGGACGGTACTGGTCCAAAAGGGCTGGGTCCCGCGTCTGCTCAATGAAATCCGTGTTCACCGCACCTGGGCAAATGGTGGTGGAAGCCACCTTGTCCCGGAGGTCCTGACGAATGGCTTCGCCAAGGGCGAGCACGGCATGTTTGGTGGCGCAGTAGACCCCACTGTTGGGAAATACGTTGCGTGAGGCGACCGAACCGATGTTGACCACCAAGCCCTTGCGTTCTATGAGGTGGGGCAGACAAGCATGGAGGGTCGCCAGAACGCCCTTGATGTTGACATCCACCATAGTGAACCAATCCTCCAGGTCGGCTTCTGCCAATGGTGAGAATATGCCCAGACCTGCATTGGGAATCGCGACATCGAGCCCGCCGAATTCCTCAACGCACCGGGCAACGGCCGCTTGATGCGCCTTTCCATCCATCACGTCGAGGGTATGGATGATCATGCGCCCATCTCCTGAAGCCTGGGCATTGGCTTCGGCCGCCACGGCCTCCAATCGATCCCCTCTGCGGGCGGTTCCCATAACGCGATGTCCGTGAGCGACCAAGTCACGCGCGATGGCGGCACCGATTCCACTGCTGGCACCCGTCAGGAATACGGACGAGGAGGGGGAAGAACTTTCCATGGTGCGAAATTACCGCGGGTCGGGGTTCAGCCGGGCACGAAAAACAGGAACCGCGACATGCGGGATCCCATTTGGCACGTTCCGTAATGGATGCCCCTTCCCAAGGGAGGGGTGGCCAATGAATAATGTCCGCTGGCGTCCTCTTCTGCCGTGCCTTTCTGAAGAAGGCGCCCTTGGGCATCGCGGAGTTGATAGGAAAGAGGTGCACCCCAGGGGGTTCCCGGTTGCAGCAGCACCAGCGTGTCTCCCACGCGGGGCATGCCCACTACGGCATCCGGTGCGAAGGCATTTTCCGCGCCCAGACTCAGGCATTGCAGCAGGTCTTCGCGCAAAGCGGCAAAGACGTCTTGTTCCACAGCGTAGAAAGCACTTCCCTCACCGGAGCTGTAACCGTCCCATTTGCCGTTGGTCAGAAATGCGAAGTTCCATTGACCATCCGGTGTGGCATAGGCATCGCTGATCAGGCCGTACGCTTCGCCCGGGTGACCGATGAATGGAGCTACGGCTACATCCGGAATGACCGCGTCCTGGCCGATTCCGCTCGCCGCGCGATGCAACCCATTGGCCCATTCGTTGAACAGCCCGTAGTAGTTGTTTCCGTTGTTTCCGTCAAAACTCCATTGGACCTCGTGCAATGCAGAAAGCGCTTCGGGTCCCAATAAAGTGAGGGGCTGGCCATCCGCACCCGTTGCCATTCCGCCGCTCCACAGCGCAGCCATCACGGTCAAATCTCGAGCGGATGTGCGCATTCCCCCTTGTGGAGCGAAGCACACGGCACTCGTGCCCGGGACATAGGAAGACCAATCCGGCCCTTCAGGGGCGACGCCACCATAATCGTCCGCTTGGGCCACCCATTGACCGTTCTGTTGTCGATACAGAACGGCGAGGTTGGAAATGTCATCCAGGTCCTGCACGCGGAAAGCGGCATCCAAACCATAGGGATCAAAGATCAACGACTGCATCAATAAATCGAACCGGGTCCCTGTAGCCGCTTCCAGCACGGTGGCGGCCACCCCGAAATTCAGATTGGCGTATTGGAAGTAGGCACCCGGCGCTCCGCTGCCCCACATGTTGGAGGTATAGTAGGCGCCGCCTGTCCCCAAAACGGAGTTGAGGTCAGGGACATCGGGGATCTGCTCGTAGGACGCGGAGAGAAATGGGCCGTAACCCTCTCCGTCCCGTATACCCGAAGTGTGGGTCAAGAGCTGGCGTAGGGTCAGATCTGCATCGGGGTATGCAGGGTGGAAGGGGGGGTCTTCGAGATAGGTTCCCAAGGGTGCATCGAGGTCCAGGGAGCCTTGTTCGGCGAGTTTGGCTGCGGCAAGCGCGACGACAGCCTTGCTGATGGATGCCACCCGATAGGTGGTGGCGCCATTGACCTCCAGTTCCAATTCCATGTCCCGGAATCCCACATGGACTTCAGTGGAGATTTCACCTGCACATCGCGACACTACGCTCATCCCTGCCAATTGATGCGTCTCGAGCAACGAGGAGAGGACGTCAGGCTGAGCCCAAACGGACCCACCTAAACCAACGGTAAGGAACAGTATAAAAACCTTCAGGCGGAAGTACATACCGCCAAAATAAGCCGGCGGCTCAACTCAAGATCCAAGGCACTTCGAGTTCAAAAGTGGGGATGATGACCTCAAACCTCTCTGCTATGGGGCGTTTCCTGGACTCCACTACATAACGGCCTGACATATTTCCCAAGGGGCTGGTGAGGTCGCACGCGCTGTCGTACTCAAAAATGCGTCCGGGCAAAATTTCAGGTTGCACCCCGACGATCCCCGTGCCCTCCAATTCGCGAACCTTTCCAATGGAGTCTACGATGTGCCATTTGCGCTTCAATACCCGAATGCCAATGTGGCTTCGATTCTCAATGGTAATGCGGTAGGAAAAGATGTACCGCTGTTCCATGGGTTTGGAGAATTCCGGTTCGAAACGGCTGCGAACATGGACTCGAATTCCTTCGGTTGTGGCGCGGTGTACTCTTGTCCTGTTCATAGCCTCAATTTACAAAAAAAGAAGACAAAAACCGTATAAGAATAGACTGAATTATTTCACTTCCTGTGACTTCATACCAATGACTCGGTCCGTACCGTCCGGAGCAGGTGCGTGCACAAACACGGTATACGCGTTCGGTGTACCCGCATGGTCGGCCTCGAAAGCATGGCGTGAGCCCTCACCCACTGCCACGTATCGATAGTCATACCATCCCTGCTTCATCCATCGGGTCAATTTGTATTCCTGCTTTTCGACATCGTACCGCATTTGCCAATCCGGATCCAAACTCCAGCCCGTCAATCCACCAAAGACATATACATCAGGTACATCGCCGAAATCAGGGTGGGACAAGGAGAAGCTGACCTCGAGGTAATCGCTCGACAACTCTACATCGTCAAAGCGGTCATTGTGCACCGTAAACGCCCCCTTCAAATCCGGGCGACTGGTCTGCAGCCGAAACCGCCGAGAAGCATCGGTGGACAGTTGCACCTTCCACAGCGGACCTTCACCGCTTCGGGATTCCCGCATGGCATCGATACCGGGCGCCAGGTAGGAGAGGGATTTCAGGTCCACGGACCTCCACCGATCCGAACCCGCGAACGTCAATCGAGCGTCCTGGTCGAACCGCACCGCATTGCCGCGCACAACGGAAGCTGTGATGCCCCATCCCGCCTGCGTCCAATCCACATTGCGGAGCACGGACAATCGGATGTCCTGCATGGGGACAGACCAACGGTGTCCGGGAGGAAGTTCGACTTCCACTTCCAAACGTTGGTGGGTGGCGACCCGGTCCGCTTCATAAGGTCGTTTCATGGTCACGGTCACATCGGCCATTCGCTCAAAAATGATGAGGCGACGCATCAGTACGATGTTGTCGGGGTCACCATCTTGGTGCACGATCAGCAGGTAGTTGCCACTTCGGGTCGGTTGCAGTCCTTCGGATGGGATGGCAGTCCGTACATGGGCAAAAGGGATGCTGCCGCCAAAACTTCCTTCCACATCTTCGATCCGTTCCGGCGCCCAACCTTCGAGGTAGTCCCAGTCCCTCAAGTCCGAGGGCGCTGACCAATCTGCCGTGCAATGCATCAGGGTCCAGGCGTAGTCGGGCCAATCCTCGGAGAGGTCGTCAAACCGAAGAACCAGTGGCGCTTCTCCATTCAACTCGAGAAAGGGACCGCTGAGTGGAGCCCCTGCGGTGTGGAGCCGCACGGAAGCGATGTGGGGTGCTGTGAAGGCAATGGGAATGCCCTGCTGCGCCCTGACCAGCAGCGCAGGCAGACAAATCAGGATCAAGGCAAGCAGCCGCATTTCAACTGGATATCCGTGGCGTAGGGTCACACACCAAAAGTACCCCGCTTGTGCCGCCTCACCTTCTGTTGTGGACAACGCATGACGCCTTGCGCATTCCCTTCGGTTCAGAAGCACTCTGCGCAGTACATTTGCGGCGCAAATTCAGCACCTACACGCGTAATGCCTGCATCCGTCAAGATCCGGAAGGGATTGGACATCCGCCTCAAGGGGAGAGTCCAAAGTGCCGCGCACGGCCTCCCTGCCGCAGACCGCTTCTCCATCCATCCGACCGATTTCCACGGCCTCGTGCCGCGCATGGCCGTCAAGGCCGGAACGGAAGTGAAGGCGGGAGAAGTCCTTTTCACAGATAAGAAGAGCCCGGACATCAAGTTCGTGAGCGCCATTTCTGGCACGGTTCAGGAGCCGGTCCGCGGCGAAAAGCGGCGCATCCTGCGCGTGGACGTTGTGGCTTCAGGGTCCGATGCCGTGAGCCATCCGAGTGTGGATCCCACGGCGGCCGATGGAGATGCCGTTCGCGCTGCCCTGCTCGAGCGCGGGTATTGGCCCATGCTGCGCCAGCGTCCCTTCGACGTGATGCCCGCCGCCGACAGCACCCCCCGCGACATCTTCATCAGTGGATTCGACTCCGCTCCTTTGGCCCCCACTGCCGCCATGGTGTTGGAGGGGCGCCTTGACGCCTTCCGCGCCGGTTGTGCCTACCTGAATTCCATGCTGAAGGGCGGCCGCAAGGTCCAGATCGGTGTTCAAGCAGGAGATGACTTTTTCGCTGCGGTCAGCGAAGCAGACATCACGTCTTTCTCTGGTCCACACCCCGCAGGCAACGTAGGCGTGCAGATTCACGAAGTGGCCCCGATGAACAAGGGCGAAGTCGTCTGGACGGTCGGCATGCAGGACGTCGCCAACATCGGCGAGGGACTCATGGGCGGATCCTACGTCTGCAAGCGC
>Ga0181559_10007466_pt1 | contig 10171 bp, 10 predicted proteins | sample 011ome_21_FD_133752 | JGI IMG/M metagenome (GOLD analysis project Ga0181559, IMG submission 133752) | Coastal salt marsh microbial communities from the Groves Creek Marsh, Skidaway Island, Georgia - 011508AT metaG (megahit assembly) | ecosystem: Environmental > Aquatic > Marine > Intertidal... | reverse complement strand
TAGGTATCACTGCTCTCCACGCAAATCAAAGATGTGGAAGTTACCAGACTTCTGGGCATACTTCAGGAGCACCATGAGCCGCTTGTAGCAGTCATTCTTGAGAATGATGAAAAGCCACAAACAGTGCCTGAGGTATACCTGAAATTACACCTTCTATCACATCGTCTCGTAAAACCGCACCAGGTCAACCTCGATGGCATGTTTGGACTGTTGCCTAATGTGGCATGGACAAACCGGGGCGCCATGGCAATAGAAGAGCTTGCCATCAAACAAATGCAAGCGCGCTTGAACAACGAGACCATTGACGTGTTTTCTGTCGACAAATTTCCTAAAATGGCAAATTATGTGGTTCCCACTGGCGTTCGCATTGCCGATACTGCCAGAGTAAGACTGGGCGCCTATATCGGCGAAGGCACCACTATCATGCATGAAGGCTTCGTAAACTTTAACGCCGGTACAGAAGGTACAGCCATGATAGAAGGCCGTATATCTGCCGGTGTATTTGTCGGCGAACACAGTGATCTTGGTGGCGGATGCAGCATTATGGGGACACTCTCAGGTGGTGGCACGGAAGTGATTTCCGTCGGAAAGAACTGTCTGATTGGTGCAAATGCCGGACTTGGCTTTCCCCTCGGAGATCGCTGCACCATAGAATCCGGTTTATATATAACAGCCAATTCCAAGGTCACGGTTATGGACAGTAAACTTATTCCGGTTGAAGTCGTTAAAGCAAGAGCGCTGGCATTCAAGGATGACCTCTTGTTCATTCGTAACTCCATCACTGGAACAGTGGAGTGCCGAACTAACAAGTCTTCAGTAGAGCTTAATAGCGAACTTCATTCTCATAACTAACTCCTGACCTTTCAATCCGGATATCCATAACATGACAGCAACCCTCGATTTAACCTGCGATCTGATCAGCAAAAAATCAGTCAGCCCGGAGGATATGGGCTGTCAGGGTCTGCTGGCCAATCGTCTGGAAAAGATGGGGTTTTCCATAGAAAAAATGCACTTCGGCAAGGTCTCAAACTTTTGGGCGCGACGTGGCAGCAAGGCACCACTATTGTGTTTTGCCGGCCATACGGATGTGGTACCGGCCGGTGATATCAAACAGTGGAATTCTGACCCATTCCAGCCTGAACTCCGAGATGGCCGCCTGTTCGGCAGAGGGGCTGCCGACATGAAAGGCTCCATCGCTGCCATGCTGACAGCCTGTGAACGTTTTATTGCCGACAACCCGGATTATCGCGGGAGTATTGCATTCCTTATTACCAGCGATGAAGAAAGTATAGCTGTGGATGGTACCCGCCGGGTAATCGAAACACTGCAGGCCAGAAATGAGCCTATTGATTACTGCATCGTTGGTGAACCGTCCAGTAGTGAAGTGCTTGGAGATGTGATCCGTAATGGACGTCGGGGCTCTCTCAATGGCAGCCTCAACGTTCACGGCACTGAAGGACACGTTGCCTACCCTGATCTTGCCAGCAATCCTATACATCATTTCATGCCGGCCTTAGCTGAACTTTGTTTTGTTGAATGGGATCAGGGCAATGAATACTTTCCGCCTACAAGTTTTCAGATATCCAATATTCATGCCGGAGAAGGAACCAATAATGTTGTTCCAGGCGAGATGACAGCGCTGTTTAATTTTCGCTTCTCCACTGAAGTAACGGCTGAGTTATTGCAGAAACAGACAGAAGATATCTTTAACCGGCATTACACTGACTACAGTATTGAATGGCAACTATCCGGCAATCCCTTCATAACAGAAGAAGGGATACTGACCGATGCAGTGAAACAGGCCATCCTTGAAGTGACCGGTGTAGAAACCCGGCTATCCACAGGCGGTGGCACAAGTGATGGCCGTTTTATTGCCCCTGCTGGCGCACAGGTAGTGGAAGTTGGTCCGTGCAATAAAACCATACACAAAGTAAATGAAGAGATTATTGTAGATGACCTTGAAAGGCTTTCACAAATTTATGAAGTGATTCTGAAAAAAATACTTCAGTAATTTCCAAACTGCAAAAGTGCCTTTTTACTGCGCCTTCTGATCCTGCTCATTCTATTGCTCTAAATTTAGCCCTGCCCCAGTTGCAACCTTAACTGGAGTTATTGGATCAGAAACACCTGGAAATGACATGACTTGCCGGGCACCTGAAAATCAGGCTTGGGAAATGCCTGTTTACTTTGCTTGCCGGGACGCTTAAGCACTACCCTTTTTGTGGCGCTGGCCAGGGCTTTATCAAGCAGTGACTCAATATCGTCATTAATTGGCAGTATTTTTTGCAGCAGCGCCATATCCTTTTTAACCTTTGCCGATTTTTGTCTGGGCGGAAACATGGGGTCCAGATAGATAACCTCAGGCTGTTGCTCCAGGCTGGAACTGTCAGGCATGCAGTCATGCCTTTTCATGATCAGATCAAGATAATCACCTGCATCAGCAAAATTTAATGACATTCTGCACAAATGAGTTCTAACAGCAACTTCAGCACTTGCCTGGCCACGCGCCAGTCCATCCTGAAGTAAGGTTGCGATAACTGCGGACTTCTCAAACATTGTGACTTCGCACCCCATGGCCGCCATGATATAGGCATCAGTACCCAATCCAGCGGTTGCATCCATTACCCTCAACGGTAGTGAATACTTGTCCAGACCAATGGCCTTTAGCAAGCCTGCGGAACGTTTCGAGGTCTGCAAACGATATTGCAATGCATCATCACTGAAATCGACACGCGTCGGAGAGACTCCAGGATTTTCAGATGAACTGAGGGACAGACCATTCTGTTCCACGTGAAGGATTAATCCGTAAAAGTCCGGTGGTAAATTTTGACTGTCAAGGAACACCTTTAAACCTTTGATATTTAAGAGATGATCCAGGCTGGAAATGTCTACCAGATCATACTTTTGTATGAGTAACTGCATTATCATTATTTTGTGAAGCTATTTGTTAGATATTTTACTTTAGTATTATTCTTTAACATGTTGTTTTAAAGTATTTTTTTATCAGGATCGCTTAATAAGTGAATACCCGAAACCAACAGCAGTCCGTAATAAATATTTTGCCGCCCTCCTTTGTCGGTGAAAAACTGATCTTCAGGGTCTATGATCACGCCTCTCCGATTGGTTATGCCAGGCTGAAAAAAACCGCTTCTACTGGCAAACCAACCAGTAAATCGCCCGACCTGCAGAAGCACGATGCTTCCAATGCGTACGAGCTGAAAATGATTGAGATTGCCCAAAATTATCGTCAGCAAGGGGTAGGCACTTCGTTGCTTAATGAAATTATCAAGTACTGCAAAAATAGCAACATCAAAAATCTTACCGGCGAAATTAAAGGTGACGACCGCACCCTGCGCCATTGGTATAGCAATAATGGCTTTAAAGTATCCAATGATAACCGAATTGAGTTAATGGCAACTGTCAGTTGCTAATGGACTTTATCCAGCCATCCTGAACTACCTGACTGAGACTCCAAGCCTTCAATCCTTTAACCCACTCTCCCTGCTCTGGACTTTAAATCCTGAAGCTAGTAGCAATACTTTAATTTGAAATACCGACAGTCCCCTCCAATTTAGCATGCCAGCTTTCTCCCTGGATATAATCAGACTGAAATTTAGCAGAGGTAAGATAGACTTACGTTACGCTCAGCAGTGCTTAAAGCGACTTTAATCATTATCCTTTTTTGATCCCTTTTACCCTGATAATTTCTTGTCATGACAAGGATGAAGTCGCCCTGCATTCATAATAGTATGTGTACTGATCTGGTAATAGCGTTGTGCTTATGGAGAGATATCTATGACAAGCCTGACAATTAACGGGGTAAGCATTGAAGTAGAGGCTGACGGCGATACTCCATTGCTGTATGTGTTAACTGATGAGTTGCTATTACAGGGCCCCAGATTTGGCTGTGGCCTGGCGCAATGCGGTTCATGTTCTGTTCTTGTTGATGGCGTCGAAACACGTGCTTGTGTGACCCCGATTACCAGTTTAAATGATAAATCCATTACCACACTGGAAGGAATAACGGCCTATTACGCGGCACAATCCGGACTTGCTTCGGTACCACAAAGCACTCCTGTTCAGGATGCTCTGGTGGAAGAACAGGCACTGCAATGCGGTTATTGCTACAATGGCATGATCATAAAAGCAACGGAGCTATTACTGAACAACCCTGACCCGAGCGACGCTGAAATTCGTTCTGCCATGAATGGTCACCTTTGCCGTTGTGGCACCTACCCCAAAATAATCAGTGCCATCAAGAAGGCTTCCCAAATGATCAGGGTTGCCCAACAATCCCAAGACGACACAATTACTGAGAGGCTTGCATGAAAAAGACTCTCACCATGGCTCCTATCAAGCGCCGTAGCCTGCTCAAAGCTGGTGGCGCACTGATTATCAATTTCCACTGCCCAACAGCATCATTTGGCCAGCAGCAAAGGGCTGTTGCAGGTCCTCCGGATCCCGAGCAAATCGATAGCTGGATAGCCATCCATCAGGATAATACCGCCACAGTATTTATCGGATTCGCGGAACTCGGACAGGGCTGCTCCACGGCCCTGTTACAGGTGGCTGCTGAAGAGCTTGATTTATCCATGGCACAAATAGGCACGATTGGTCTGGATACCCATATCACTCCAAATCAGGGCGGAACCTATTCCAGCTCGGCCATGCGTGTGGGCGGCCCACAGATTCAACGGGCCGCTGCTGAAGCCAGACAGGTGCTGCTGCAAATGGCGACCGAGCAGCTAAAGGTTGGTATCGACAGCCTGCATGTTGAAAACGGCATTATTTACAGCAATGAAGCCAATGGGCGGAACACCAGCTATGGTGAGCTTATCGGTGACAGGCAGTTCAACCTGACTTTTAGTGGCAATGCCCCGGTAAAGAATCCAGCTGATTACAAACTTGTGGCAACGCCATTTCCGCGTAAAGACTTTCCCCTGAAAGCAAAAGGGACATATCGCTATATACAACATTTACGCCTGCCGAACATGCTCCATGGCCGTATTGTTCGACCCCAAGGTCAGGGTGCCTACAAGGATGGCGTGCAGGTTGTTGATATCAATGAAGCCTCAATAGCGACAATACCTGGCGCACGCGTTATCAGACAGAATAATTTCGTCGGAGTCGTGGCAGAAAAGGAGTGGGATGCTGTCAAAGCAGCCCAACAACTGGAAATCACCTGGGACCAGCCGCAAAGCCTGCCAGGCAATGAAAACCTCTTTACTCAGATGGAAAAAGGCCTGACCAACGAAAGGGTTGCCCTTGAACAAGGTGATGTCAGTGCCTTCAACGAAGCCTTTGTGAGGTCGGAGTTCAAGGCACATGGTCCCTACCAGGCTCATGTACCTTTTGCCCCCAACTGCGCTCTGGCGGATGTGAAACAGAACTCCGCTTTGGTAATGTGCTCGAGCCAGGATATCTATAATGCCAGGACCAGTATTGCCAATTTGCTTGGCATGGAGATTGAACAGGTTCGCGTGCAGTTTCATGATGGCGCCGGCACTTTTGGCCACAGCTGCTGGGACGATGTCGCCCAGGCCGCCGCGCTAATGTCGAACATAGTCGGTCAACCGGTTCGAGTTCAGTATATGCGCTGGGATGAACATGGCTGGGATACCTATGGCCCGGCGCATATTGGGAAAACCCGAGTATCAGCTGACAGAAATGGCAAGCTGGTCAGTTATGAATACGAAGGCTGGCAGCATCACTGGAGCCTGGTAGAAACAAGTGAACAAACGGCAAAGGGAACCCCGGCTTCAGAATGGCCGCCCTTTCCAGCGCAACAGATCAACCCACGCACGCTGGGCGGCATGTATGATATTCCCAACCGTTACTTGCTCAATCACCATGTGCCCGGTCTGGACTACCTGAAAGGGGCATGGTTACGCTCTCCGGTGGATCTGTCTTTTTCCTTTGTCTCTGAACAGGCTATTGATGATCTTGCCTTTCAGCTTGGCATAGACCCCTGGCAGTTCCGCCAGCAGAACATTTCTGAGTTTCATTGGCTCGGGGTCCTGAATGCCGCTGCCCAGGCTGCCAACTGGCAACCACGCCCGGCGGCAGAAAACCTTGCCAACACGACGACTGTAAAAGGACGAGGCATAGGCCTTGGCACTCACCTTGCCTCCTATGGAGGTGCAGTTGCCGAAATTGAGGTAAACAAACGCACTGGAGAGGTCAGAATCCTTCACCTTTATGGCGCGATTGATGCCGGTCTGGTGGTGAATACCTCGAATGTGGAAAACCAGATCGTCGGGCAGCTGGTTCAGACAGCGAGCAGGATGCTGTTGGAAGAAGTGACCTTTAACAAAACCAGTGTGACGTCTCTGGACTGGAGTTCTTACCCGATCCTGCGCTTTGAGCAGTGCCCGGAAATTACGCCGGTCATCGTCCAGCGCCTGAATGAGGCCCCATCGGGCGCCGGAGAAGAAGTGATGGCTGCCGCTGCCGCTGCAATAGCCAATGCCTTTTTCGATGCGACGGGTAAACGTATGACCATGTATCCATTTAGCGCTGAAAGGGTTCTGGAGGCTTTGGCTACCTGAAGCCGGCATAAATTTTCTTGCAGACTGTAAACCAAAACCTGTCTGAGTCGTTTTACTGAAAACACTTCTTTCAGGACAGTTGCTAGGCGCGTGGTTTTATATCTTTCAGCTTTCACTCTGGATTACCGCTGTCTGGGCTGCCAATCTAAACGACTCTGATCGCTTTTTTGATTTTGCCGAGGAGCGTTACTCACGTTATTTTTCACCTGCCGGTCAGGAAACAGTTACCTACAAGGATTACCTCGTACGCTATTACCCGGAGACCAACATCTATCTGGCGACACTGGAAGATGGCGTATATGTGTACGGTAAGTCACTTGGAGAAGGCATAATTTATGTTGGCGAATTGTCTGACTTCATAACCCTAACGGATACCACCCCCGTCGAACAGCAACCTGAAACAATTAATCTCACTGCCCTGATACTTAGTCAACGCAGTGAAAATTGCGCGGACTATACCGGCAGCTATATTTCAGGGGTATCGGATGTCAGTCGATCACTCAGCTTTGAAGGCAATCTGAGCATCAGTGTTGATAATGGCAAATGCAGTTTCAGCTCAAATAATATTCCCAATCACGATATGGGCGAAGGTGGTGCTTTTGCTACAACGGTGAGCGAAGTCAATCAAACTTTTGATGTCACTGCATCTCCAGAATTTGACAGCTCTCCCACGGCACTTACACTTAGTTACGACAATGCCATTCTGCTGAATGGCGTGAAAGTGGATTTATTTGCTGCGGCTTGCTATGACGTAGCTGATGAAAAAATTGGCTGCAATGATATCAACCAGCCCTGGCGCCTTGACCCGATGTCGCCAGACAATCAGTTTGGTACTGATACCCATAATGCCCATGCCTAACCCAACGGCGCTTACCATTATCATGGCAATCCCAAAGCATTGTATGATTTCAGTACCGCCATTGTTTCTTCCGTCGTGGGTTTTGCCGCTGACGGCTTTCCCATATTCGGCTCCTACTTTGATGATAATGGTCTCGTCAGAAAAGCTGAAAGTAGCTATCAATTGAAAACTGGCTTGCGCCCTGAGGGAAATCAAGATCCCGGTGGCAGTTATGATGGGACTTATCGGGATGACTATGAATATATAGATGGTTCCGGAGATCTGGATGAGTGCAATGATATGACGATTGATGGAGTCTATGGTTACTACATCATTGATGAGTTTACCTATTTGCTGGCCTGCTTCATGGGTAGACCGGATACCTCGTTCAGCAAAGCCAGCGGGGGCGGCCCTGCTCCCGGCATTGCCCCCTGATCAGGGGCTATAGAATAAACCTGATTGTAGAAAGGCAGGTATCATAGTAACTGCTGCCGAACAGATTCAAATGATTTAACTGGTGATATAACTGGTAAACCGCAATACGACGATCATAACCCGGGACGAAAGGCCAGATTTCCTGATAAGCGGCCTCACAGGGCTGTCCAAATCCGCCAAACATGCGCATCATGCCAAATTCTGCTTCGCGCTGACCATAATAGCTGGCTGGATCAAAGATCACCGGCTCCCCCTTCTGATTCGCTGCCGCATTCCCTGGCCACAGATCGCCATGAAGGAGCACAGCGGGCTCCGGATCACAGGCAAGCACTTTATCAAGCTGTGCCATGAGTTTATCTGTGGCCTTCAAAAGCGGATCCTGAACGGATAACAGCTGTTTCAATAATGTTAACTGAGGACCCATGCGCCGATCGCGCCAGAACCCGATCCAGTCACCCTGCCACGGGTTGGATTGTTTGAATGTGCCCAGGTAACTCTCCATGTCAAAACCGTATTGAGATTGTCGGGTGTTATGGTGCAAAGACGCCAGGCCGCGCCCCATCTGCTCCTGCCAGTCCACTGCAGGAGCCCCTTCCCTGAAAGCCTCCATCACGAGAAAGTCCTCGTCCTGATACAGGGGTTTCGGAACCGTTAAAGTTCTGGTACGTGACAACAGCTTCAGAGCTTTGAACTCCGCGGCATACATCCCGGGAATGCTTTTTTTTCGATGGGTTTTGACGAATATTTCGCGCTGATCAGTGAGGGTGATCAGATAGGACTCATTTATACTGCCGCCCATCGCCAGGCGCACGCTTTCAACCGGTACGGCCAGTTCCAGAGCGGTGTCGAGTAGGTGCTGTATATTTCCTGGTTTTATCACTTAAGCATGATCGCAATAATTAACAACAAAAAGCCAGAATAATAAACCTGACTCTTCCTGGCTTTGTATTTGCGAGTTCAGAAAAATTTGCACCAGGAATTTGGAGGCAATCATCACCAGCAAACCCGTCGCCAATCTTGTCGCCATCAGCCGATGTATGAGCACGCACTGCCTGCGCAGAAACCAATACCAGAGATAAACACAAAACAAGGGGAATTTGATCAATGAGTCTTTAGTAAACATCGAGTGGAAGAAAATATGAAACTGATTACTGGTACTTTTTCCTCCCTAACCCTCATTTATAAAGACTTTCCCATATTTATTTGGTTATTATGAACCTGAACTCGATTTTCCAATGAATAATAATCAAAAGATGGGGGCTACATGAGAAACACTTTTTGGGGAATTTCACTGTTATTTTTAATGGCATCAGGTCAACTGATCGCCCAGGACTCTCTACCAGCAGATGTTCGGGTTGACACTCTGTCCCGTCTGCCTCCGGTAAACCCTGACGAGCTGGATGACTATGGCAAGCAAGTCTATGACAAAGTAGTAGGACTGGATAATCCCGGGCCCATCTACGGTCCCGCAGCCTTTTCTGTTCACATGCCCCTGGTCGCCGATGGAATGGATCTGATCAATCAGTATCTTCGCTATGAAAGCCTCATTGGCCGCGCCAATATCGAAACCGCGATTCTCGTCGCTGCCCGGGAATTTGACCAGCAGTATGAATGGGCCGCTCACGAGCCCCTCGCCCTGGGCGAAGGCGTCCCCCAAAGCACTATTGATGTCATCAAGTATGATCGCACAACAGCAGGCCTGCCAGCTGAGCCCAGCCTGATCATTCGTTATGGACGGGAATTACTGAGGGAACATCAGCTCAGTTCTGAAACCTGGGCTGAAGCTGTGTCACTGTTCGAGCAACAGGGGGCACTGGAAATTTCAGCCATCATGGCTGATTACGCCATGGCAGCTATCATCCTGACGGCAATAGACCAGCATATCCCCGCTGACAGACCCGCGCGCATGCCTATCGAATGATGGCTTTGTTTTCTTGTCCTGGGCCAGCGCAGCCTGTATCATCCATGTGATACAGGCTGATGCCACCTTTTCCATAGAAGAACCAGAAACCTATGAAACTTGAACTCGATTCGACAGCCTCTACCCCGGTTTTCCAGCAAATCATCGACCAGATTCATTTTAAAATAAACACCTCGGATCTTAAGCCGGGTGAGAAATTACCCAGCATCCGTTCTATGGCAGCTGAATACCAGCTTGCCACCAATACGGTGGCTAAAGCCATGCGCCAGCTTGAATTCCGCGGGCTCATCGTTGCCCAGGATCGCAGTGGTTACCATGTGGCTGAGTCGATTTCTGGCAGTGACAATGCCAGCCGCTACCAGGCTCGCGGAGTCTCTTCGGACAAAACTGAAGTACATAATGTCGTCGATCACCTTGATCATGGACTTT
>Ga0181559_10007465_pt1 | contig 10171 bp, 3 predicted proteins | sample 011ome_21_FD_133752 | JGI IMG/M metagenome (GOLD analysis project Ga0181559, IMG submission 133752) | Coastal salt marsh microbial communities from the Groves Creek Marsh, Skidaway Island, Georgia - 011508AT metaG (megahit assembly) | ecosystem: Environmental > Aquatic > Marine > Intertidal zone... | reverse complement strand
TCAGAGCTTGAAGCACGCGTGGCCGAACTCGAGGGGCAGCTGGACAAGGCTCAGCGAAGCAGATCCGCGAGGCCAAACCGCGAAGAGCTCATGCGCGTCGCTAATCTGGCCACCGAAACCCTCTTCCGAGAGTTGCAGCTTGGCGGGCAGACCCCCTCCTTGGCGCCGCCAGCCCCCCCTGGTATGGTGCATTGAAATATACCGTTCATCACCTTCATTATTTACATCCCTGCCGCAGAGCCACCTGCGCGTGAGCGTGCGCAACGGCCAGTTCGAGTAGCCTTTGCTTGCGGTCCGCGTCCCTCTGCCAGCCCTCCACCGTCAGTGGGGCAGGGGCAGTTTGGCCACCGGAAGAATTTTCCCCCGGAGGTTTTCTCCTCTGTGCTTTGATCGCACGCACCACTGCGATTGCGGCGTCCTTGAGCCCTGGGGCCGTCGAGCCTTTACCCTCCGCGCACACCCGAGGGGGCAAGGGCGTCGTGAAGGTCTCTTCTTGCTTGGGCCCAGCGGCATCTGCGTCGTCATCGCCGCCATCTACCGGCAGCTGCACCTGCACCTTTGCTCCGTGCAGCGGAGGCAGTGTGGTCGGGCTGAGCCGCTGCATTCGCTGTCCTGATTCCCAGAGAACGCCTGCTGGGGAAGACGGGCTCGAAGAAAGACGCTCTGAGGATAGGACAGCAACTTGTTGTTGCCCACCGTCCTCTTCTTCCTGCCTAATCGGCCCCTCGAGCGGGGAGGCGAATAGGGAATCGAGGGATGCCTCGAGAGAGACAGGAATCCTCTTCTCGTCTATGGGGATAGAGTCATCGGGAGGAGAAGTAGAAGGAGAAGGAGGAGCTGTGCGCGTAAGAGGCTGATGGCCGCACCCCCGTTGCGAATACGACACGCTCTCGCTCCCACCCCCCCTTCCATGCACACCGCGAGGCGAGGCGAGGGGCAACGAGGACGACCTGCCTGGTGCGAATAATTTCTCCTTCTCCCTCTGCTTTTCCTCTATAACACTCCTTCGGGTCGACAAGATTGGGGAATTCGGGAGCGATGCAGTTGAGTGCGCCGCCGATGCCGACCTGCCCCCAGAACTGTCGCTACTTCCTGGAGACTCCCGCCCGCTCCATCCCAAGACATCGTCATCGTTGTCGGACTTCTCTGCTACAACAGGGAAGAACACCTCAGGGGTCCCCGCCCCGCTCAGGGGCAAGGACAATTCTCTAGGCTCTGCTCCTGACCCAGCCTCTGCTCCTCCTCTTCTTGGGCGCACGCCGGCAGATCGCGGCGCCGCTCCGCCCGCGCCAGATGACAACGTCGATGCCGTGTACATCGACGAGGCCCACGAAAATTCGGCCGGCATGCTCCCTTGCTCAATCATTTTGCGAAAGAGTCTCTTCCTGTGCCCAGGAGGGATGTCCATCCCGCAAAAGGCCTCGACCTCAGCCACGTCCTCGGGGACAAGCCCCGCGAAACTCACCTCGTCGTCGTAGCCCGCGCGCACAAAGTGCGGCGCATACTGGGCAAGGCGCAGCGGCGCCAGCCACGCCTCGGCGGCACAGGCCACCGCAGCCGAGGAGGGCCCACCCATGCCCTCTCCGCTGCCGCCGCCGCCGCCCGCAGAAGGTCGCTCCGCCGCCGCAGGCGACGACTCGGCCGACGCGGCACATCCCATGGCCACCGCCGTGTACGCGTCTCCAGACCGAGTCAGTCAGAGACCCTGACGAGAACTCTTCCCCTGGGCCTTGGTCTGCGGGGACGTGGGGGGGGTGGTTCAGGTGCGTGTGTGTTGTGTGTACGTTGGTACGAGTCTACTCGACTCGGGCGGCCACAAATCGGAAAATCGAAATAACTACTGGGTGCTCGGGGGCGGACGACACTCGGGACACTGCGCACGACAACGCGGGTGGCATCCGTACATTGGAAAAAGATTACGAAAATAAATTTTGCGGTCAATTTCTAAATGAGTCAAATCCACTGGGTCCTAAGATCCGCCGCGTGCGGGGGGGTTGGCGAGGAGTTCAACCTAAGGTGCACCCGTCAAGAAGCGGCGGGGATGCAGACGTGGTGGGGTGCCATGACCATGGGCGGCAGATAGGAGCTGTCTCATTCGGACCGCCCGCACATGGCGCCGGAGGCAGACCCACCGGTTGCGTCCTCGAGAGGGAGATCCTCCATGGTTCCTTCGACGCTTCGATCCCGCACGGCTAACCAAGTTGCTGCTGCCAATGCTGCTGCTGCTGCCACGCCGGGATCAGAAGCGTCAGCGTCGGCGTTTGTGTCGGCGTCGGCGCGGAGGCCGCCCGGAGCGGGGCGGAGCAGGCCTCCTCGGCTGCCTGACTTTGCGCGATACGGCATGTATGCCCAATTGCCGGACCAGTGCCACTGGCTCCTGCAGACATTCGTGGACGCGCGGCTGGAGCGCGACTTCCAGGTTCACCAGGCGACCAGCCGGATCCAGCGGTTGGCCTTCGTGGCGCGCATCGCCCCGATCATTTCGCTCTTGTTCAACCAGGTCCCCAGGCTGCTGCTGCACTGGGCCGCCGGGGACGTGTCGTCCATCTCCGCCACGCTCAGGGTCTACGTGTTCGTTGTGGCCCTCCCAAGCATGGCTCTGGCCCTCGTGTGCAGGTCTGACTACGTGCGGAGGCACACAGAGGTAAGTGACGCGGTGGCCACGGGGATCCTCTGGAGCTCGCTGCTCATGCTGACGCGCAAGGTTGTCCAACGCCCAGACTTTCCTGGCGCCTACCTCAGCTTTGCTGTCAGTGTCTTCTTTGTGTGCCTGGGCGTGGTACGGGACTGGAAGCGCACTCTGGCAATCAGTTCAACCAGCTACCTCGTGCTCGCCGTGCTCCTCTACCGTAGCGCACAGCAGGCCGCGTGGGACGCCGCCTTCGCAGAGCACATACCCCTCAACCAGCTGTCGGCGTCCTTTGTGGGCGCCGTCTACGTGCTTAACTGGGTAGTGTACGTCAACGAGAAGGAGGCGAGGAACGCGTTCCTTCTCCTACGGCAGCGCCTCTCCGCGCAACAGGAGCAAGGCGCTCTCGCGCGGGATCTGGCGTCCCTGATCCAGAAGGCCGGAGCTCCCATTTTCGAGCTCGACGACACGCTGCGCGTCCGCGAGTGGAATGGAAAAATGAGCCAGCTGACTGGGGTGCCAGCGCACGAGGCTATCGGGCGTCCTCTGCGCTCGTTCGTGGTGGATGGCGGTGGTGCCGACGGCAAAGCGATCGGGGACGACGAGTGGACCGAGGCCGCCGCGCTCCTGAGGGCCGCTGCGGAAGAGGACGACGTGTCATCACACGTTTCGCTCCACTTCATGGGGGTGGACGCTGAGGGCGAGTTCGCGGCGGCAGTCGAGATCCTCGTCAACGCCACGCCCCGGCGGTCGAGCGTTGGGGATGGGGGCGCGGGTCTCTTCGTGGTAGGCCAGGACCTGACCGACCTGCGCCTCGCCGAGGGAATGCGGCTGGAGCTCGCCTCCGAGGGCGCCGCAAACGTCGCCCGGATGAAATTACTCTCGCAGATGTGCCATGAGATTCGCAATCCGATGAACGGTATCATCACCGCTGCGGAGCTCATGGGCGCTAATCCGGACATGCCTCCCGAAGAGCAGTCCGAGCTCCTCCGGGTCATCAAACTAGGCAGCGACGTCCTCCTCTTCACCGTCAATGACTTCCTGGACTGGCTCAAGGTTGATGCGGGCAAAGTACTTGACGTGGTGCGGACGGAAACGGACGTGCGCAGCCTCGTGCGAAACGCGTATAGCATTCTCGACATTGGTATGGCGCAAGCCTCCAATGTCACTCTTGTGCCTTGCCAAGTCGACGGCTCCGTGCCGCCACTCGTGTGGACGGACTCCAGCCGACTCACGGGAATTCTCTTGAACCTCCTTACAAATGCCACCAAGAATTCGGTGGCTGGATTCGTCTCTGTCCGCGCCTCCATCATACGTTCGGGGGAGGAGGTAAGAGCTATCTCGTGGCGCGGCGGCGGCGGTGTTGGCGGCAAGGGGAAGGACGATGAGAAGGTGGGGGTGACATCCACCGAGGACCCGCAGGAACTATCTGCACGTCGCGGGGAGTGGCATCGTGTGATCTGGGGATGCAAGGAGCAGACAGTGATGGATTGCTCTCCCCGCTCGCTCAACGAGATCATTCGGCCCGACTGCCCTCACTTGCTGATCGAGGTCGAGGACACGGGGCGGGGCATTCCCGCCTCGGCACTCGAAAAGGTCTTTGCCGAGTACGAGCAGGGGGATGGGGAAGCCCTGCCCATTGCGGGGCCGAGTCCAAAGCGATTCGGCGGCACGGGACTTGGACTTAGTATCTGCAAGAAGCAGATTTCCAATCTGTCGGGCGCCATCGGGGCGGTGAGCCAAGAGGGCGTCGGGTCTGTCTTTTGGTTTTCGGTCCCCATTGATCCCCCCTCCCCAGAAACTTCCCCAGGGGGCGGTGCGGTGCACGCCGGGTCGCTTCGGGAGCTCTCCGCCCAGGGGACGACGACGACGACGACGCCGCTGACGAAGATGGTACCGCCGCAGCCGACAATGACGACAAAGACAGGAAGGTGTGACTGGGGCCTATTCGCTCTCATCGCCGAGGACAACAAGGTCAACCAACTGATGTCCACCAAGCTGCTGTCCAAGATGGGCATTGAGAGTTTGGTGGTGGAAAATGGAAAGGACGCCGTCCTCGCGGTACAAGATCGCCTGCAAGGCCGTGGCCCTATGTTCGACTTTATCCTTATGGACGTGCTGATGCCCGAAATGAATGGCCTCGAGGCGAGCGAGGCCATTCGCAAGCTTGGAAGCAAGGTGCCAATCTTTGCTGCCACGGCCAATGCCCTCCAGTCTGATCGTGACGATTGCCTCGCGGCAGGCATGGACGATTACGTGACCAAGCCTATAAGCCTGAAGTCACTAGAGCGGGTTGTGAGGACCATACCCCTCCTAGGGGGAGGAGAGTGTGGGGATGAGAGGGAGGGTCAGGGGGTGAGTGCGGGAGGGTGAGGGAGGGAGAGGGTTACTGTAATGATTTGGAAGGATAAAATCTGGTTACATAATCACCGTCGCTCCTTCAGGCGGTCCGCGCTTGAGCAGGTCCACCCTGAGGCGAAGCTCGAGCAGCTGGCGGGCGCGACGCGCATTCTCATCGACGAAATTAAGATTGTCCGCACCGCCAGAGCGGTGGGACAGAGGCCGCTGCTGAGGCGGGGAGGTGCCTCCTGGAGCACGCGAATTGCTACTCTCCCGACGCGGAGAGTGTGCCTGCACGGCGCCTCTCGCGCTCGTCGGCCCGTCCGACGTGGATCCTCCCACGCCGTCGCCTCTCCTGGAAGGGGCTACGTAAGCCCTTGACCCTGGGAAGAGGGTGTTGAAGAGCGCGTGCATACCGGGCTCCACAAGATAATTGACGATAGAAGAGGGCCCCAGTACGTTCTCGTCGATGTCGGTCGTCCGGCCCTGCTGACCTCGGGCGAGGTCTTCTCCCCCTACGCGATTGGACGCCATTGCGCTGCTGGGCCGCGAGCCAAATTCAGTACCGCGCAGCGCTGGCCTGGCAGACATATGACCGTGCTGCTGTCGGGCTGGCACTGCTGCAGCGGTCGTTCGTGCCGACTGGCTGCGCGCCGAAGGGGCCACGCGCCCAAATCCCCTGGCGGGTAGGGCGGCAGCAAAACCCCTTTCGAGGTCCAATGCGGGAACTCCTGCGGGCCTGCCCCCCGCATCCGTGCGAACATGGAGGCGAAGCGACTGCGACTGCGTAATCGAAGCCGAAGCTGAGGATAGGGTCGATGGAACCGCGTTTTTGTGTTGAGGAGCCACCAAAGAATGATATTCCAGGCGAAAATCGCGCAAGGCTGGCGCACCATACACCGCTGCACGACCATTTCTGACAAGAGGAGCGCGCGCATGCATAGGTCGGCTCTTCGTTGTCTCGGATCGTCGCATCGAAGGAGTGGCCAGGTGTCCAGGACTTTCGGTGCGTGCGGCCATGTGTCCTGACGATGCCGGCCTCATATTGTCAGAAACATCAAAATCCCGCTGTGATCTATTGCGGGCGCTATCAGGCCCATGCGAGCTATGCACAAGAGAGCGTTCGGCCCCCTGCCGCCGGAATAGAAACACCCTCTCCGTGGCCTCGAATGATTCAGGCGTCAAAGTCTGTGGATTCCCAATGCTTTGTGAGGGCCGTCCGGCAGATTTTCGAAGGCTGTGCGGATTTAGGCCTCCCTGGCTGATGCCTTCACGCAATGCCGGCTGGGATGACATTGGGCGCATTACCACCCGAGGGACAACGGCCTCCTCATTTATCTGCCTTCTGCGGTCTTCGATAAAGTTTTGGCCCAACAACTGACTGCCCGGGACAGAGGATAATCTCGCAACAGTGGCAGACCTCGGCCTCTCTGCCGCTGTTGCCGGACGGGATGGATGACGAACCTTGGCTGCGGCAGACTCTGGCCTCTGGCTGCGAGTTCGCATTCCTTGTAGCGTGTGGGGCCTGAAGCGAGCCGTCTGGCTCTCGGTCAATTTTGTCGATCGACAGAATGGTGCATTGTACTCAACAGGATTTGAGAGACCCACAAGTCCTTGATGCACCTCAAGCGATTCGCTTTTCACATTCTGTACGGACGAACTTCGCGCTGCAAGCGCAGGGGGCATCCCGCTCCCGAGACTTGGCCGCACCCTTCGAGTAAGCGCTCCCTGTCGCCTGTTGTGCATAAGGAGGTCACCCTCGTACTTTCCTTGCACGAATTTTAGTTCGATGGAAGCAGCGTCCTTAGCCATGTGTTCGCCTGATGCCGCATGCGACCTGGGAGGCACCACCATCCTGCCGGAAGGCGGTGCCTGCGGCCACGTGCCATCGGCAGCATGCAACTTCTCAGCAACAGGAGCGTCCATGCTCCACCCTGTGCGGCCAAGGTTCCAGAGTGAGGCCGCAAACACTGGGTGCTGCACCCTGAGTTCGCAGGCTGCCCAGCCACGAAGGGCCAATGCGGCAGCCTCGTCCACAGGAAGAGGTGCTTCGCCGTTGTGCGCACCCACTGTCAAACACATCTCGATAGCCTCCGGTCGCTTGGCCACTGAATCGGACAGGGCCACGCTCAAGGGGCCAATGCGATCCAATTCAATCACGCGGGGCTGCTTTTCTGCCCCACATAAAATTGCCCCAAGTGATTCGAGAAAGCCCGCCACGTCGCTCGGCTCCCTCGAGCGCACCCACGTTTCCGCAAAGTCGAGGACGAGGTCGAAAAAATAGGGACTACGCACGCATGACGTGACTCCTGCGGCGGCGACGTCCGCGATCCAAAAGTCTTCTGCCTTGGCAACAATAGAAGCATCGCTAAGCCGCCCCTTACTTATGCTGAGCGAGTCCTCCACCAGAGCCCTCCAGAGGGCGCACACGAAGCGGACGTAAGCACCTCTTGATACACCTTCCCCTGGGGTGTCGGCTTCGGCAGCCTTGAACAGGTACTCAATCGCGTGGCGCACTCGCCCGTCTCCCGCCAGGGCCTCTCGCGTTCTGGTGGACGATGCTGATGCGGCCCGCATTCTCATGTTTCTGCCGCGCAGCTCAGAGGCTTCCGGCGTAATAAGCACATCGAAAGGGATGCCGACCGCCACGGCAAAGGCATACAGCACGAGTGCACGCAGGCCTGACACCTGCCCCGATATGGGGCTTACGGAAAAGCTGCATCCTGTCAAAGTGGCATCCTGCCTACTCGCTGAAGTCGCCCCGCCAGAGTCCACCCTCCGCCCCTCCCCCCCCTCTTCCTCGTCCACCATTCTCTCGTCTTCCACTTCGCCCAGTAGTCGACACTCGACAACCGCCCCCTGCATGGCACGCACCGCAAGGGACCGGCGATAAGCCGAGGCTAAAGCCGCGCCTGCCCCGGCCAACGAGACTGCCCGTCGCCACATAGGAGGGGCACCCGAAAAGGACCGCGGCGGCCTTCCGTGCTGCGAGTCGTACGCACCCAGCACCCCCTCCATCTCTCTCGGTGTGACGCTGCGAGGCATCCTCCACCTCCGCAGCCGCCGGCTCGCGCCGAGTTCGACACACACCACCGTGTCAACTCTCCCCTCGTGAACGAACGCCCACAGCTGCACTCCCTCCGCTGCGCCCACCCCCACCCCATGCCGCAACGGATCTTCGTAGACGAATGCTATGTATGTATGCTGTGTAGGATGATTGATCGTGAAAATCGAAAACTCTCAAAATGATACGTAAAACATGCGTAAAATACTTCCAATATAATATGGTTAAGCCCTAATTTTATGGTAAAACCCTAAACCCTACTACTGTTTTCACGACAGGAACCCCCAGTCACATCTTCGTGCATCGCCCCACGCGAGGCGACGATAGACGAGCAGGGGTGGGTACGCGGCTCCCTCTCGCTCCGACAATTGGCATCACGTTCCTCCTCATCGCTGGAGTCTCCGGCCGGGCCTGCGGTGCCCGTCCGCGGGATTTGTCGTCGCAATGGCGCGTGCGTTCCAACACGCACCCTCGCCTCCAGCAAGAGGTAGCGGGTGCACGTCCGCAATGGGGCCGTGATTGCCTCCCTCGTCCGGGAAGCGGGGTCGCTCCGCCCTCATGGCAGAGTGGGAGAGGAAGATTCGATGCTGGCGGCGGGATATTGACCGCGCTGAGATCGCACGATATCGGGCTCTCGACGCAGGAAGACGTTCGGGAATTACCTGTAGACGGGGAGCACCAATTAGCGCAGAGAAAGCGGAGGCGGAGGCGGAAAGGCCGGCGGCGCACCGAGGAGCGCGAAATGGAGAGCCGGTCTCTACTGAACGCGCTGGGATGGGCCGATGTCCTCGAAGGATTGGCACATTTCTGCAGTACGGAGGGTGGGGCTGATTTGTGCCGCTCTTTGCGCCCGGCAGGGGACCGTATTCTGGCCGAGCGGCTGCAGGCGGAGACAGCGCTGGCTGGGGCTGCCGAGGCGGGGGCCGGGGCGCCCCTGGACTTCGGGGCGTGGGGACTGGCGAGTAACGCGTTGATCTCGGTCAGGGGCGCGCGTCGGACTGGCACTCCGCTCCTAGCGGGACATCAGCTACGCAGCGTGGCGGACCTGTTGATGGTTGGTGAAGCTCTTGGCGATCGCCTAAAGAAGGTTTCTGCGCATAACCCGGGAGGCCTGGGGAGGTTCGTTCTCTCTCCCGGAGAGGCCGACGAGGTCGTGGAGCGGCTCTTTACATCGCGGGATACGGTAGAGTCACTATCGCTTGCGCGCGAGGTGTATCGATGCCTCGGAGGGGATGGGTCTGTGCTAGATGAGGCAGACGAGACAGTGGCCCGGTCCCGAAGGGATCTCAAGTCGGCCGAGAAGGCGCTGGATGAGCTCGTAGGGGCCGCGGCGGCCGCAGCGGTGGCGGTTGGCGCCACGCGTGGGTTGAGCGCGGATGAATGCCTAGCGGTGGTGCGAGGAAGGCGGTGCATCGTCCTGGCCGCCGGGCGAAGTGATGCAGTAGGCGGCGGGGTGACACTGGGCAAGAGCAAGACCGCAATGACGCTCTACGTGGAGCCCCGCGAGGCGGTCGCACTCAACAATTCGGCTTTAAACGCGGCTGCTGAAGAGAATTTAGCATGCCGGCGAGTCCTTGCGCGGCTTTCGGAGCTCGTCGCCGGGGAGGCCGTGGGAAAGGGCGTGGAGGACTGCGCAGCACTTGTAGCGCGCATCGACTGCGCCGCAGCCCGAGCACGTTTCGCAGCGTGGGCCGGCGGCGTACGCCCGGAATTCGGTGAAACTCGTGCGTTTGAGGTTGAAGGCTTATGTCATCCGGGCCTTATCTGTAAGGATGGGGCGGCAGAGCTGAATGCCCGCGACCCTGCTCGGCTGCACCTCTGCGCCGCTCGTGATGATGGTTCTCGGGTCTGGTTGCGTCGGGGCACCTCTGGCGTCGTGCCCATCGACGTCGCTATAAATGCGGAGGTGCGTTGCGTTACAATAACGGGAGCAAATGCCGGTGGCAAGACGATGGCCCTTAAGTGCATCGGCCTCGCAGGCGCCATGGCCCGCGCGGGAATCTTCCTGTGCATCCAAGATGGGTTGTCACTTGTGGAAATGGGCAAAGAGGCGGGAGGACGATCGACGGACGCAGCTGCAGCAGCAGCAAACGTCGGACTGCACACACGGCCGGTGTTGCCTTTTTATGACCGCATAC
>Ga0181559_10007459_pt1 | contig 10177 bp, 6 predicted proteins | sample 011ome_21_FD_133752 | JGI IMG/M metagenome (GOLD analysis project Ga0181559, IMG submission 133752) | Coastal salt marsh microbial communities from the Groves Creek Marsh, Skidaway Island, Georgia - 011508AT metaG (megahit assembly) | ecosystem: Environmental > Aquatic > Marine > Intertidal zone... | reverse complement strand
CCGTCGTCGTCTGCCGCGTCGCGCGCGGGGCGCGTCGTCAATCAAATCAATCGCGCAAAGCGAGCGCGTCGACGACCGCGCGCGGGTTGACCCGACCGGCGAGGAAGACGCGCGGATACTATTCGGAGACCGGTGTACTAGGGTTTAGGGTTTAGGTGAGACGATCGAGCCGCACGCACGGGCTCGATCGTGTTAGAAATCTGAAGAGTAAAGTATGAAGTATAGCTTCCGATCGTGGCCCGAAACACGACGCCCCCCGCGGGCGTCGGAAGCGCGCGCGCGCGACGGCCGCGCACGCGACGCGCCGACGCGTCGCCCGCGGGCGCGACATCGAACGACGCGACGGGACGCGACCGGGCGCGACGGGACGACCGGCGAGCGCGTAAAAGCGCGCGAGATCGTCGACGCGTCGAGCGCGGACGTCGACGGCGACGGCGCGACGCGACGCGACGCGAACGAAGCGATCGAGCGAACGATTCGCGTCGCGACGCATTTGACGATTCTTGTTCCCCCGAAACGCGCGAGGGGCGCGCGGGAAAGGGAGAAAATCATGAAGGAGGCGGCGAAGCGCGCGAAAACGACGGCGATGAAGGCGGCGAGACGACCGAGGCGCGCGGCGCGGGCGATGGCGGTGGCGGCGACGATGGTGGAGGCGGGGGGAGGGGGGACGGAGCTGCGGGCGTTCGTGGCGGCGTGCGCGAACGCGCTGGGGCGAAGGGACGAGGACGTGGGGGCGAGGATCGCGGCGACGCTGGAGGCGAATTGGTTCACGACGCCGATGGATTTGGCGAGATTGAGCGTGGAGGAGGCGCGAGCGATGGCGGTGCCGATGAAACTGGTGGATGAGTTTAAGCGCGCGCTGGACGGCGCGCGCGGGTTCGCGGCGAGCGGCGCGAGCGCGACGACGACGACGACGGAGAAAAACGACGAGGGAGAAACGGCGCTCGATTTAGGACTCGAGCCGTTGGCGTCGGAGACGGCGGCGACTACGATGAAGACGATGGTATCGTCGAGCGGACGCATGGCGTTGAAGATGCGCACCGGTTTATCCGCCGAGTCGACGCGAGTGACGAGTCGACCTGTCGGATTACCGAATTATCGCATACCGTTGGAGGAATGCGGAAGCGATTTGAAGAAACAGTTCAAGGCTTTGCGCAAATTCCTTACCGTCCGTAGGCTTGGGCCTCAAGAATGCATTCTCGCTGGGGTGACGGCGGAAAAGTACGAAGACGTTTTGCGAGGCGCCTTGGGATGGTTGTGCGCGGAGAAAAACATGAAACCTTCGAAAGTCACGCTCCTCGACTTATTCCCGAGTATTGACGCGGAGAGTGCCAATGGAGCTTTTGAATACGTCACTTGGCTGAACGATGAGCGACAGACGTCGGCAAATTACGAGCTTCTCGTCACTCGCTCGTGCATCGCGGCGGTGAAATTCTTGTACGGCAATTTGAGCAAGGCGCAACCGGGCGAGGGCGAAGCGAAACCGTACCATGACTTGCCGGTGATGAAAGAATTACGTCGTATGGCGAAAGACGCTAAAGCTCGATCAGCCAAGGCGCCTAGCGTGAGCGATGAGCGTCTGAAATGGCTCGAATGGGACGAGTACTTGACGCTCGTGCAACGATTGAAGAGCGAGTGCACGGCGAAGAATTGTCTGGGACAATCTCGCTCGGCGAGCGCCGTGGCGTGGAGTGTGCAGAAGTATTTAATTTTTGGCATTCTGTCGTGTGTGCCCGATCGTCAGCGAACTCTACGCGAGCTACGAGTCGGGAAGACGCTGTTCAAAGAGGGCGATAAGTGGGTCATTCGCCACAAAGAAACCGATTATAAAACGGGCAAGGACTACGGGGTGCGACCACCGCTCGTAATCGCTCCGCATCTATATCCGACGCTCGAGACATTCATCGAAACGCACCGCAAAGAGCTCAATCCGAACCACGATTTCCTTTTCACTCGCAAGAATGGTGAGCAGTTTGACGGACAGGGGATTTATCGGCTCTTTACGACGACGGCGATGCGTCTCACCGGCAAGCGGACGAACCCGCACTTGATTCGAGACATGGTGGTGACGCACTTACGAGGGACGGACGCGTCCGAGCGACAGTTAGAGGCGCTAGCAATCTATATGGGTCACTCACTTCAGATGCAAAAGTCGACGTACGACAGACGATCTGTCGAGCAAAAAGTTGCGCCGGCGGTGGATCTGTTAGATTCGCTCAACGCAAAGATGAGACTCTAGACTATACCTCGCTAATTCTACTCTTCTACTAGCTACATGTGATTCCTAGGTTCCAAAAACGCAATTCTCCTGGCTGCTCCTGTTCTTCTTCGTCTTCGGACTCGTACAAACACAACAGTTCGTGTAAATCATCACGCCAAGTGTACGCGCTCGAATACCACGAGTGCTTATCGGAACGACACCGCTTCCGAGGAAGCCGTCTCCGAGTCGATGAACGGTCATCACATCTACCGTCAGTATCGACTGGTCGATCGCTCGGGAGTTCGCGCGTCCACGCGTAGTCGCCGCAATTTTTGCACGTGCTTCGACAAAACGAGCGCAATGCGCGTTGTGTTTTCGTCGCATCCGACGTCATGAACGTGCGATACGCGGCGTTAAAACTCTTCGACACGCACGCGAGCGCGCATCGAGTTCTATGATCATCGCACTTCCCCAAAATTTCAATGAGCAAGTCTTCGTGGAACACGTCCAAACTCCCGTTCCCGTCGCTCGGCTCCCGTCGCTTCCGCTGCGCGCGCGTCCACTCGATTTCGCACCGCTTCCAATCGCTCCTCAATTGTTTGTACTTCGTCCCAACCGCACAACGGCGCACAAGGCCCCGCGCGCACAACGGCGACAACTGCTCCAGAATATCCCTCACCAGCTTCACGCACAACGAGGACGCGAGCACGCTCCGCTCCGCCACCGCGAGCGCGTCCTCGACCATCGCCACCGCGCGCCTCACCGCCGCGAGCGCGCTCTTGAGCGCTTTTCCACTCGGTTTCCACGGCGTGCGCTTCACCCCTCGCGTCGTCGTCGTCGTCGTGCGCCGGTGACGATTTCCCACGAGCAACGCGCGCAACTCTGCGAGCGCCTGCACGCGCTCGCGCGGCGTCATCGACGGCGCGATCGCGGCGAGCACGCGCGCATCGATCACCTTCGCCCGTTCGTCGCCGTGCGCGGTCGTCATCGCGCCGCGCGACGCGACAGAGTGTCGTCACTCTGCGGCGCGTCCGTCCCGTCGCGCGTTCGCCATGCGACTCTCCGACGGCGTCGTCGACGCGCGGAGCGACACGGTGACGAAACCGACGGCGCGCATGAGGGAAGCGATGGCGCGCGCCGAGGTCGGGGACGACGTCCTCGGCGACGATCGCACGGTGAAGGCGCTCGAACGTAAAATGGCGGAGATGTTTGGATTCGAGGCGGCGGTGTTCACGCCGAGCGGAACCATGGCGAATTTGCTCGCCATCGCCACGTGGTGCGACGAGCGAGGGAGCGAAGCGATCATCGGAGATAAGTCGCACGTGCACCTGTACGAACAGGGCGGGATGTCGTCGCTGATGGGGGTGCATTCGAGAACGCTCAAGAATCGCGAAGACGGGACGCTCGCGCTGGAGGATATACGAGCCGCGATACGCACCGTGAGCGACGATCACTTCCCGGTGACGAAGGTTGTGACGCTGGAGAATACGCAGAATAAGTGTGGGGGGAAGGTACTGCCGGTGGAGTACGTTCGGGAGGTTGGGGCGTTGTGCGCGGCGCACGGGGTGAAGTTGCACATGGACGGGGCGAGAATTTGGAACGCGTTGGCGGCGAGCATCGATCACGTTCGCATCGATCACATCTTACAAGGGTGTGATTCGGCGAGTATCTGCTTGAGCAAAGCCATCGGCGCCCCCGTTGGGAGCGTGTTACTCGGCGATGAGGCGTTTGTTCGAAAGGCGAAGCGGTTGCGCAAAGCGTTGGGCGGTTCGATGCGACAAGTCGGCGTCTTAGCCGCTGCGGCTTTAGAGGCGATCGATGAAGTATTCCCGAAGATAGCAGAAGATCACGAACGCGCGAGGGCTTTCGCGAACGCGCTACAAGGCGCGACTGGTCTCGAATGCGCAACGCCGGAGTCGAACCTCGTTCTCGTGCGAAGCACCATTCCCGGCATCACTTCCGAGATGTTGATGCGGGAATTGGAGATGAGCCACGGTGTGTTGGTTTTACCAACGAATCAAGACACCATTCGCGTCGCTTTTCACCATCAAATCACGGATGCGGGCGTTGAACGTCTGGTCAGTGGCTTTCGTGAAAGCGTGCTCGAACTCGCTCGCGACCCAAAGCTGAACGAAATTATGATGTCTGACGGTATGTAATGAATAGTTAGAGATCTGTATTACGAATCTGCAAAGAATTTTCTATGGGAAGTATCGCGTCGGCGTGGGTTTGGGTTTGGCCGGCGCTTGTTTGCTCTTCGGCGTCCACTCGCATGCGCTCGGCTCTGCCGCGTGCGCCTTCTTCTTTCCACCGGGCTTCCACTCGCACGCGGATCCCTGTGCGACGGCTCCATGCGCCGCCTTATGCTCGGCACGGTGCTTGATCTGCGTCTCAAGTGCCACACGGACGTTTTCATCCAAAACATGAGCCATTTTGCACATCTTCAGGAGCTCGTACGGTTCATCTTCAATCGGTCGATCGCGGTCCGCCGCAACCACGCATATGAAACCAAAAGGCTCCGTCGTGCCTGCCTTGCACCGAAGCTGGTGCGTATCACCCGGTGCGGTATACCCGACGTCACCCACCCCAAGATGGTAAGACTCGAGACCGAGCTGGATTTCGCCTTCCCCTCGAAGCACTACGACGACGTGTTCGTGTTGGTGGTGCTCGAGCGTCGTCCATCCACCCGGGGCAACTTCAAAGTAACGCACGTGGAAAACTGGACTCTCTCCTCGCTTTCCGATGAGTTCGATGCGTGAACACTCCTTGAAACTCGCCCCATCCATCTTGTACATTTCCTGCGGTACGCGCTCCCACTGAAACTCTCCCTTCTTTCTATTGAGTACCTTGCTATGATTTCCGTCTAGCGGCCCCTCAGATGCGTGTTTAGTTCCATTTCTCTTCGCCTCGGCGTCCATCAGGCTCTTCACGAGCGTCGTCAGCTCATCAACCTTAGACTCGAGCGCATAATTCTTCTCTTTCAGCGCGCTCATTTGAGCAACGGCTTCAGGGTCAAGGCCCACCGTCCACGGCGTCGACGGCGGCGCAGCCGGATACGTGCCGTGCGGAGTCAGAGGGTATGGGCTATGTGCACTCGAACTCTCGTCTACGAGTTTCAATCTGGGTCGCATGCCGCTTCCCGGGGTGAAAAGTCCGTTGCTATAGTGCGTTGGCACGTGATAGCTGCCAGGTTGTGATTCTCGAGGCCCGTAGATGTCGGTGCGACCCGCCATAGTCAGGATGTGCCTCGCATTCGCCGTCAAGTCCGAGCTATGGCTGTATAGTGATCCACCGACGAGGAGTAAAACATCTTGACCGTACGTCTCCATCATCACCTTAACCTTGTCGAGCGTCATGCCGCCGCCCGGACTCGGTAAGATTGACGGGTGGTGCGCCAAGACTCGCCTGGCACCGTGAACAATGTCTTTGCACTCTTCAACACTGAAGCCAAACCGCCCGCCAAAGTTTGGGAAAATAGTCGCATCTGCACCAGCCAATCGCGGTAGCAACCCGAGCAGGACGCCATGAGCAAATCCGCGAATGGTGTTTTGGCTTCCGCCGCCGAGCATGGCGCCGAGAATAGCGGGGTGCGCGATGATGGGAAGCCCAAAATCGGGATCTTCTGCCAGCGCTCGCATGCTATCCAAACCCGTGATTCCTGGAATCATCAACACCGCCCCAGCACCCGCGGCCTTGGCGAACTTGGCGCGCTGTACGACCAAGTGCGCCGGAGCGTTGATGCACGGCGCGTAGATGCACCGCCGTCCCGTCTCCGCGTTCGCCCGTTTCACCGCCGCCGCGCACGCCCGCACGCGCTCCTCATACGGGGCGTACCGTTGATTCGCCAATCCATGATCATCCTTAATGATGTCAATTCCCCCCTTCGCGAACGCGTACGCCATTTCCGCAAGTTTCTCGCTCGGCGTCCCCATCGGCTTGAGCGCCGTCATCACAATGGGTCCGCGTTCGACCCCGAGCAATTTCCTCAGCCCCTTCGCCCCGAACCTCGCTCCCGCGAACTTCCCTAGCATCGCATCCGAAAGTTCCACGTCTCGCACCATCACCCGTTCCTTTATGCTCGTGTTCCCGAAGATGACGTTCACCAGCTGCGGCAACTCGCCGCCCGCGCAGTCGTCGGCGTACCGCACCTTGGCCCTGTACACGTCCCCAACCGCGCCTTTCCCGCGCGCGTCCGCGCCCGAGGCGCACCGCTCGATCGACACGCATTTTCCCACGACGTGCTCGTTGATCCACGTCCCCGGCGGGACGAGCGCTTCGGGTAACTCGACGGTTTGCTCGAGACACAGCGCGTCGACGATCTGTCGCGCCTCCGCGTTCGACGTCGCGTCGACGTCGTACGTGACGTGAAAGCACGACGACGCGCCGTCGCGCGTTAACGAAGGCGTCGCCGGGGCGTCGCGTGGCATGACGCGCGTCGTGCGCGTCGCGCGACGCGCAGTGACGATCGCGGCGAGGTTTCCCGCAGAACGCGACGACGACGTTCAGCGCGCGTCCATCGAGCGCGGCATGCCGACGCGCGCGAAGAAGAAGCGCGCGATCGACGACGACGACGACGCGTCGTCGTCCGCGATCGACGACGACGCGACGGGGGCGAACGAGGAAGAGGAGGCGGTGGTGGCGATGATGATGAATTCGCTGCAGCCGAATCCGAAGACGAAAACGACAGTCGCGCCGACGCCGAACGCGAGCGGAGGGAAGAAGAGCGATGATAAAATGACGGAGATTTACCTGGAGCTCGCCGCGCGGTTCGTGTTGAACGCGCCGCCGAGCGAAATCGAGGATTTCAATCGATTGATGTTTCTCATAGAGCAGGCGCACTGGTATTACATCGACTTTACGTGCGAACAAGACGCGTCTTTGAGAGACAGTCCTTACAAACAATCTTTACAAAAGTTCGCCAAGGGGATGATCAACAGCGTGGAGACGCTGAGGTCGCGAATCACTGGATTCGAGAATAATTTCGAGAAGTTTAAGGCGTATAAATTTGCAATCCCGACGTGCGGCGCGGTGCTGTTGAATCCGACTATGGATAAATGTTTGATGGTTAGAGGGTGGGGCAGTCAGAATAAGTCGTTAGGATTTCCCAAAGGGAAGATGGATGCTAATGAGACCGAGGCAGAGTGCGCGGCGAGAGAGGTTGAGGAGGAGATCGGGGTGGACATTCGACAGTTCATAGTGGAGGAGGACAAGGTGGTGTTTATGCGAAAGCGGAAACCATCCGACAAGTTGGGTCAAAAGAACACGCTGTACTTGATTCAGGGGATCTCCGAAGAGACAAAATTCTTGACGCACACGCGAAAAGAAATATCGGACATCGTGTGGAACCCTCTCTGGATCTTTGATCAGCCCGAAGAAGCGTTGAAAAAGTTCAAAAACAAGTATGGGCAAATCTACCCGGCTTTACGGGACATCATGGCGTGGGTGAAGCAGAACAAGAAAAAGCACCCGAAGCCGCGAACGAATCAAGTAGCGGCGCCGCAATCGCCCGCCGCGGGACGCGCGGCGCCGATGTCTCTAGAAGATCTCGAAAACGAGCTCATGTCTGGATACGACGACGAACCCGAGGACGACGAGCCCGCCAAGCCGCACAAGGCGTTCGAGGCGTTGACGAATTTCAAGTTCAACAAAGCACTTATCCTTCAGACTTTCGTGCGTGGATGAGGAGGGATTCGCGTTGCTTTTGTACAGTACGCTGTAATTGATTCAAAACCTTCACCACACGTCGTCTCGTTGAGCGTCGCGCGCACAGCCTCAGACGCCGGTGCGCTGGCGTCAAACATGTCCGACTTTGGGACGGAAGAGCTAAGTGCCCGCGGCGTTCGCGCGCAAGCTCGGCCGTTCTCGTACTTCGACGCGTTCGTGAAGACGTTCAGCGACGCGTACGACCGCGAAAGTAACCCAGACGGTTACATAAACCTTGCCGTGGCACAAAACAACTTGACGGTTGATTTGTTGCACGACAGATTTAATGACGCCCTCAAAGAGCTTTCACCGTCGACGACGGCGCAGTACGACGACATGAAAGGTAGCCACGCGCTGCGATGCGCGATGGCGAGACACATGACCCGCAGGGTCGTCGCGGACGACTCCGTGGAAGCAGTGCGCGCGGAAGATTTGGTGCTGTCGAGCGGCGCGGGGGCGGTCATCGAAAATTTGGTGTTTTGCGTGTGCAATGAGGGCGATGGCGTGTTCATTCCGTCACCGTACTACCCCGCGTTTCCGAACGATTTGCGGGCACGATTAGGGGTGCAAACGGTGCCTGTGAGCTCGACTCGGTCGAGTGCGTCGCGCGGACAAGTTTGCTTGCCACAGGTTGGCGCGGATTATGACCAGGCCGCGCGCCGGCGAAATATCGAGGAGCGAAAGGATCTACATATGAAGATGATTTTGTTGTCGAATCCGAGCAATCCGCAGGGGATTATTTACTCGAGAGAGGACATGGAAGAGACCATTGTGTGGGCGGTGTCGCAGAAACTCCACGTCATTTCCGATGAAATTTATGCGTGTTCAATCTTTGGCGAAGGAGGGCACGCCTTTGTGAGCGCGATCAGCATCGTGGAAAAACTGATCAAGGACGCACTCGATCGCGGTGACGCAGAATTCGCGCAAAATTGCAGGGATTACGTGCATGTTGTATACGGAATGTCCAAAGATTTCTGCGCAAGTGGTTACCGAGTCGGCGCGCTTTGGACTCAAAACGCCGGCATCCACAGAGCTTTGGATAATGTATCTTATTTTTGCGCAATTCCTGGACCAATGCAGCACGCTCTCGCGATCGTGCTCAATGACGACGAATTTCTCGACGGTTTCTTTGAGGAGAATCGTAAGAGGCTGCGCAAGCAATACGCCACGGTGGCGGAGAGGATCGATGCCTCAGTCATCGAAATCGTCCCTACTAGCGGCATGTTCGTGTACTTTAACCTTCGAAAATACTTACCAGAGATACAGCCCACGTACGAGGACGAGCACAGGCTCTGGAATCATATATATACCGAGGCCAAAGTGGTGCTCACTCCTGGCAAAGACTGCGCGAGCGATGAGCCGGGATGGTTCCGAATGTGCTTCGCCGCCGTCCCCGAACACACCTTGCGTCAGGCCATCGAACGCATCCGCGCTGCATTTGAGACCATACGCGATTCTTCTAGATGTTAATAGGTTTTGTGGTAAATTTGAGTTGCATCGCTAGCTTGAAAGTTGACGCCAACGCTCCTTTGTAGATGTCCCAATTGCCCTGCGGCGCGAACGCCACAGCATCGCGCGTCGATGTTAGTAACCGATCTCGCGTTCGCTCGTACGTCTCAAACGATGCATCACAACCGCCATCGCGCGCGATCCGGACGCTCGACGCGCTCAACGACGACGAATCGCGCGCGAACGCGCACGACGGTCCGGTCGGCGGCTCGAGCGCATTATCAAGACGGCGACGCGCACGCGGCGTCGCAGGAGGGTTACTACAGGTTCCCGGTGATCCGTGGTAACGAGTTGTTCTTCGTGTGCGAAGACGACGTGTACGCGACCACGATCTCGGGGCTCGATAAACGCGAGAGCGGCGCGGAGACGACGCCGCCGCGACGGCTGACGCAGGCGCACGGCGCGGTGCAGCGGTTAGTCGTCTCTCCCGATGGATCGCGCGTCGCGTTCGCGTGCGCAGAGGATGGATACACCGAAATATACGTCGTGGACGCGCGTGGAGGTCCTATGAAACAGTTGACACACATGGGGGCTTCGTACGCGCGGGCGTGCTGCTTTTCAGAGGATGGTCGACGGGTGTACTTTACGTCGAGCGGGGCGACGGCGGAACCGAATGGAGACGAGCTTTGGGTGGTGGACTGCGATGGTGGAGCGCCAATGAGAATGAACCTCGGTCCAGTGCATGATTTCGACGTGCGCAACGTGAACGGGAAAGAATTGGTTGTCCTCGGTCGTAATACTGAAGACACGGCGACGAAACACTGG
>Ga0181559_10007454_pt1 | contig 10182 bp, 4 predicted proteins | sample 011ome_21_FD_133752 | JGI IMG/M metagenome (GOLD analysis project Ga0181559, IMG submission 133752) | Coastal salt marsh microbial communities from the Groves Creek Marsh, Skidaway Island, Georgia - 011508AT metaG (megahit assembly) | ecosystem: Environmental > Aquatic > Marine > Intertidal zone... | reverse complement strand
TACTACCGCTCGTAGTGGCTTATGAGCTCGCTACGATGGTGCGTTTAACCCACCCACACCCACCCACAAAAAAAGAAACGCGTCTAGCACGCGCGCCTTTCACTAATACTTCCCAGTGAGCGCCGCCCACGCGATCTTCGCCTGCGCGACGAGCGGCGCCTGCAGTCGCGCCAGCTCCGGATGAAACGCGTCGAAATCCACCCGCTCCAGTTTTTCCAGGTACGTCGAGGCGGCGATCGCGGGCAAAAAAACCGTCTCCGGCTTTAGCGTACTCGCGTACGTACTCGTCGCGGTCGTTCCTTTCGCCGCCTTCGCAGCAGTCGCCTTCTCCCGCAACGTGTCCGCCATACCTCGCGCGGAGTCCAAGTGCGCCTTCGCGACGGATGCCACTTCGTGCGTCGCGTCTTTGATCGCCTCCGTGGATCGTCCGCGGTACACATCCTCCGCCACCGCGCCGTGCGCGGCGCAGACGTCCAGCGGCAGGTAACAACGGCGCTGCTTCGCATGGTGCGGCGTGCCTCGCAGCAGGCTCACCATCCCGAGCGCTTTGCCCAAGTGCGACGCCGCGTGGTCCGCGCCGGTGTCCCGCACGCCCCCGACGTCCAGCTGCGTGTATAACAAGCTCGCGCTCGTCGCCTCCGAGTACGCCTCGAGGTACGCGATGGACGCCGGGGTGAGGTTCTCCATCCCGAGCTCGGCGTCGCGCACGCGCGCGTCCGCGATGTGCCGCAGCCACCGCCGCGTCCGCGCGCCGCCGCCCCTCGCGTCCAGCACCGCCCTGAGGGCGATCGCGACCGGGTGGTCCGGAACCTCCGCGCCGGCGTCGTGCGCGGCGTCCGCGGCGTCGCGCCACCAGCGCAGGCGCACGAGCGCGAGCTGCGGGTCCTTGGTGGCCCCGAGCGCGGACGCGGTCTCGGCGTTGAACGCGCGCAGCGCCAGCGCGGCGGGCCTGTGCTCGCGCGGCAGGAACAGCGCGCACAGGTAGTTCTCGTAGTCGAGCTGGCGCACGCGCGCCGCGCAGTACTCGAACGCGGACGCGACGGACATCCGGTCGCGGCCGGGTGGCGGTCGGCCCGCGTCGCGAACGCGCGCGGACGCGGAGAAGGCACGCGACGCGCGGGTCGAGGCGCGCGCGTCCCGAGAAGGAACGTTCGATTCATCGTCTCTGCGCTCCGAGGCGGGGCTCGACGCTGAGCCCCGGGTCACGCCTCGCCGCGCGAGGCCGCCGCCGCGCCGCGCCAACATCGCGATCGCCGTTGTTACAATGACGTCGCGGCAGGCTCTCAAGCGTCGGAAGTGGAAGTTCTGCAGTCTGGCAGTTGCGTCGGCGGAGATTTCGCCGCGTTCGCCTCCTCTGATTTCTGAGCCGCGCGTTCCGATTCGCCACGTGGCTTCGGCAACCGAAAAAGCGTCCGCCGCCGACAACCGTCTTCCCATCCCCATTCGTCGAGCGCTGTCCACAACAGCTCCTCTCGTTCCGCGACCAGCGACGATGAGCGGCGGCGTATCCACGGCGGACGTGGAGCTCGGGGCGAAGCAGGGGATGAAACACGCCGCGAGCTTCGCCGCGCTGGACATGGACACCCAGGGCATCCGCATCACGGTGGAGAATCTGTCGTACCGCGTGCCCTCGTTCAAGGACAAGAAGACGGACGCCGAGCTCCTGTCGAACGTCTCCGGCGTGTTCAACCCCGGCGAGATGGTCGCGCTGCTCGGCCCCAGCGGTAGCGGCAAGACCACGTTCCTGGACGTGCTCGCCGGGCGCAAGGCGGTCGGCACCACCAGCGGCGTGACCAAGTTCGGGGGCCTCGCCCCAACGTCGCAGTTCCTCCGGAGGTACACCGGCTACGTCGAGCAGTTCGACACGCTCATCGCCGCGCTCACCGCGCGCGAGATGCTCCTGTACACGGCGGAGCTCAAGCGGCCGATGCATGAGAGCCTGCAGAGCAAGGAAAGCGCGGTGGACCAGCTGCTGGCTGACCTGGGCTTGTGGGAAGCGCGCGACGTCCTGGTGGGGAGCCCGATGGTGAAAGGCTTGTCGGGCGGGCAGAGTAAGCGCCTGAACATCGCCATCGCGCTGATCACCGACCCCTCGGTGCTGTTCCTGGACGAGCCCACCAGCGGTTTGGACAGCTTCACCGCGAACGAGGTGATGTCCGTGGTGAAGAAACTGTGCACGTCGGACACCACCATCGTCGCGACGATCCACTCGCCCACCGCGTACGCGTTTTCCCTCTTCGACGCCGCCTCCATCCTGTGCTCGGGGAAGCAGGTGTACTTCGGGCCCTCGGACGCGACGCTGCTCTCGTACGCGCAGACGGCGCTGCAGACGGCGCTGCCCGGCGGCGTCGAGCTCCCGGCGAAGACTGCGGGCCACAGCGACATCGAGTGGCTCATCGACGTCTTCACCTCGGGCGACCGCCGCGGCGACGCGCCGGCGTTCGCGGCGGCGTTCGCGAAGAGCGATTTAAAAACGGCGTTGGCGTCGACGCTGGAACGGCACGCCGAACGCCGAACGCCGAACGCGAACGCGTCGCCGAGCGCGGCGCAGTCGAAGCTGGCGACCGCGTCGTCCACGACCGTCCCCGGGTGGTTCGCGTTCTGGGTGATGGCCAAGTACCGCACGCGCAAGAACTACGCGGACGGCGAGTACCTCGGCCCCCGCTTGGGCGATAAGGTGTTCATCGCGTTTCTCATCTTCACGCTGTACTTCGGCATCGGCGACGACCACGACCCGGCCAACGTGGTGAACATCTCCTCGATGCTGTTCATGTGGTGCACCCTGCCCGCGTTCGGCGCGGCGTCGTACGTGCCGCAGATCGTCATGGAGCGCTCGCTGTACATGCGCGAGCGCGCGGACGGCTTGTACCGGCCCATGACGTACGTGGTGGCGAAGATGTTCGACGAGCTTCTTCTCCTGTTCTTCGTCACCCTCGTCATCGCCGCCGTCGTGTTCTACGCCGTGAGCCTCAGCGGGTCGTTCGCGCTCTTCTGGCTGGTGTACTACGTCACGCTCGCCAACGGGGTGGTGCTCGCGTACCTCATCAGCGCGCTGTCGCCGAACATGGAAGCCGCCAACGCCATCCTCCCCACCTACGTCGTGACGCTCCTGTTCTTCGCCGGGTTTCTGATTCGGCCGGCGGACACCCCCGACTACTGGAAGTGGTACGCGTACGTCGACCTCATGAAGTTCTCCTGGGGCGCGCTCATGATCAACCAGTGGAAAGAAAACGACCCCGAGTTCGTGGGGGGGGTCAGTCTGCTCACCGAGTACGACCTGAAGAACGAGTCCGAGTGGGCGTACGTCGGGTACCTGTGTCTTTTCTTCCTCGCCTTCTTCGCCGCGGCGTTCCTCGCGCTCAAGCACGTCAACCACAGCAAGAGGTAATACGTAGAGAGCAGGTCGATTTTTGGACGTAGCTATGATAGGTAGTCTATGGTAAGTGAAAGTAGTATACTACCACGAAAAGCGAGCGCTCGCGCTCGCGTGACTTTTCGTGTGCCTTTGACGTGCCGACGACTACGTGCCATGTACAAAGCCTATCATCATCCACCTGCGTCGGCTTGGCTTTAAATATCGTATACCCTCCGTCGCGCTCGGATGGCGTTCTCACGCGTCGTCCGCGTCGAGGCTCTGCAGCACGTCCCGGATCGCCGCGACGTCGGCGTGCTCTGAACCGAGCGTCTGCTCCTGCAGCACCAGCGCGCGCTCCAGCAGCGGCCTCCCCACGTCGTTATTCCCCTGGTCCAGGTGGCAAATCGCCAGATCCGTCAGCGTCTGCGTCGTGTCCTGGTGCTCGGCGCCCAAAGTCTTCTCCTGGATCCGCAGCGCGCGCTCGTACAAAGGACGCGCCTCGCCGAACGCCTCCTCCTCGCTGTACAGCGCCGCCAGATCCGTCAGCGCCACCGCCACGTCGGGGTGGTTCTTCCCGAGCGCGAGCTCGCGCTCGGCGATCTCAGCCTTCAGCTCGCGCGCGCTGGGGGGGGCGCCGGGCGAAGGGTTAGGGAGGGGGCGAGAACCGGAAGGGTTCGGGTTCCCGCCCGCCGCGTACCCGCCGCCGTACCCGCCGCCGCCGCCGCGCGCGCCGGGGGGCGTCCCCGGCGCGGCGCGCCCGCGCGGCTCGCTCGGCCGCGCGGCGCTCGCCTGCCCGTAGCCGCCGCCGCGCTGATGTACCCCATCGCCCGCGCCGCCCGTCTTGATCCCCAGCCCCTCATCGATGACGTCCCGGATCGCGGGCTTCAGGTTCTTCGGCAGGAACTTCTCCACCGCTCGCCCGGCGATGGCGCAGCACTCCAGGGTGAGCTTCACCGCCGTCGAGCGCACTTCGCCGTTGGGCGACTCAAACGCGCGCGCGGTGAACTCCATCACCGCCTCCAGGGTGAGGCCGTGGTCGCCCGCCTTCGCGAGCCCGAAGCGCGGCACCAGGTCCAGCATGATGCTCAGCCGCCCGAGCACGATCCGCCAAGCGCTCTGCGAGCGCACGGGCCGGACCAGCGGGCCCGCCACGAGCGCGAGCTCGCTCTCGGCCAGCTCCATCAGCGCCTCGCGCGCGGCGTCGCGCGCCTTGGCGTGCGCGTCGCCGAGCTTCTCCAGGAGCTGCGGCACGAGGTTCGCGGTGTTGCTGTGCACCTCGCGCGCGCCAACGCCCGGGCCCATGGCGCGCGTCGCGGTGGCGAGCAGCCGGCACGAGCTCGCGAAGACGTTCGCCACTTTGTCCTTGAACAGCCGGCCCAGGGATTGGCACACCGCGCGGAACACTTCTTTGTCTGTCTTGACGCCGCCGCGCGCGATGTCGCTTTCCATCTTGTGCAGCGCCGCCTCGCGGTGCATCCAGTTCTTGCTGTACAGGCAGGCCGCGGCGTACTCGCCGAACGCCTCGACCACGGGCGAGGCCTCCGCGGTGAGCGACGAGGAGATGGGCTCGGGGGGGGGGAGGTCCGCGTTGAAGCCCTCGGGGACGTCCCCGGGGCCGAACCGGGATCCGCCGTCGCCGTCCCCGCGCTGCGCGGCGCCGCCGCCGTCCCCGCCGGGGAACTCCTCGTCCATCCCGGAGGGCACGCGCGGCGCGCCCGTCGCGCGCGCCGCCACCTCATCGTTGTTCCCGCCCACGGAGGAGGGGTCGAACGCGCCTCCACCTGGAACGCCGTCGTCGCGGAAGCGCGTCGGCGTCCCCGAAAACGCCGACTCCGCCGCGGCGGCTTTGGAAACCGCCGGGCGGTCGTCGTACGCCCAGTCGTTTTTGTGCGCCTGGAAGTCGCTCCCGACCGGAGGCACGTCGTCCGGCCCGGCGGTGTCCCGGATCTTCGCCAGCTGAGAAGGGCTCAGGCCCTGACCCACAGCCTGCTCGTACTCGCGCGGATCCCTTCGATCCCGTGCATTTTGAATATGACCGTCGCGCGCCGGCGTGCTCTGCGCCGTCGCGGGGAACGCGCCGTACTCCGACTCCGACGGCGCGGGCTGACGGGTCACGGGCTGGTACTCCTCCACGACCCCCGCGCGGCCGGACACGTTGGACATCGCGGAGGGTGACTGCGGATGAGTCACCTTCAACACCTCCTGGTTCAGTACCTCTTGGTTCGCGCTCGTGAGCGCGCGGTTGAAGATGTCCTCGCGCGCGCCGCCTCCGCCGCCGCTCCCCGCGCCGACGCTCTCGCCGAGCGCCACCACCCCGCCCGCTTCGCGCAGCTTGTCGATTTCGCTCTTGATCACCTTCGCGGCGTCGTAGTCCTCCGCCTCGATAGCGCTGCGCTTGCGGTGCTCGAGCTGTGCCACCTTCGCGCCCACCGCCTTGAGGCGGTTGATGCCGTCGCGCAAACGCTTCGCCTCGTCGTAATCCTCGCGCGACACGGCGTTTTCCTTCTGCGCGTGAATCTCCCGAATCTTGCTCGCGGTCACGGGGTCGACGTCCAGGTCCAGGGACATGTCCGCCACCCCGGCGTGTCGAGGAGGGCGCGGGCCGGGCGCCAGGCCGTCGTACCCGCCGCCGCCCAGCCCGTTGTCCATCGGCGCGATGGGTTCGCCAATCACGTTCAGCGCGACGATGCCCACCTGGTTGTAGATGTTCAGCTTGTTCACGTGGCACTTGTGCACGACGACGCGTAGGATGGCGGCGTCCACGTTGACGTGCACGGACTTGAGCTCGCGCGCCTGGTGGCCGGACGCGGTGTTGGGGTCGAAGCTGAGGTGCCCGAGACGCCGCATGATCGCGCGGTCCAGGCTCGTCTCGCCGGGGGGCAACAAACCGGTGAAGAGCTCGATCTTCGTCGCGATCTTGTACTCGTGGCTCAGGAGCTGGATCTGGTGGATCCGCGCGGGGTGGTCCAGCCGAAGCACGAGCTCCTGCGGGAACTTGGAGAAGCGCGCGCATTGCCACCCGCGCGTCTGGGGCGTGTGGAAGTGGAGCTCGCGCGCGGGGTAATCGGGATCCTGCGTTTCATCGGGAAACGATTTTCCAATCGATTTTTTTCCCGTGAAGGATGTGTTCACACGAAGGCGCGTTCGAGGCGTTCGTTCCGTCGAGCGCGCACGGGACGAGACGAGCGAGACGCGGCCGCAAGAGGGGGGGGAAGGGTCGGTGAGTGGCGGTACGCGCGGGGATCGGGTTCCGGGGTCGTCGCGAGTGGCGTGCGCGCTCTCGAGACGTGCTCCGAGCCGCCCGCTCGCGAGCGCGCGCGGGTCAGGCGGAGCACGCGGTTGACTTTCCCCGATTGTGCTCGACAAAAGACGCGATGGTTCGGATTCGGGCTCGATCGCGTCGCCGCGTTCGGTCGATACCGACCGAGCGCGGGCCACGGCGCGATGGCACCTCCGAGCACCGCGAGAAGTGACCCGTGACGCGACGGCGCATCCGAGCGCCGCGCGGAGTGAGAGGAGAAGAGACGGACCTCGCCCGACGCGTGCGCCACGCTAAAGCGGAGCTTGGAGCCCGCCACCGAACGGTGCATGATGTCAAGCTCGCCGCGGTGCGACCGTCCGTCAAGGAGCCCCTCACGGGTAACGGAACCTTCGCGGAACCTCGGTACGCTCTCGCGTGGACGCGAGTGCGGGTCACGCGCGCTGTGCCTCGGCGTGGGAGGGCGTCGTGTGGTGTGTGCGCGAGAAGCATTTTAAAATCTCTTTGATGCCAAACGTTCGAACGGTCTGTTGTGGATTTCGCACAAAGCGACGGTCTGTTGTTGAGTTAATGGAAATTCGTTTTTATCGTGACTGATTTATGTGCTGTGGTCAACGAAAACCGAAAAAGTCGCTTTCCTCCAGCAAAGCCCCTGCGAAGTGCGAAGCTGCGAACTTGCCAACAAGTCTGCGACTGTGATGAGGTTTCCGGGGAGACGCGCGTCCCTGCCTGGGCGGCGCCATCGTTCGCCGCGCATCGTTCGCCGCGCATCGGCTTCCGACGTCGCGAGGCTCCGAGTTGACCCCTTCGCGGACCCCAAGATGGCTAAGAACGCGCTTCGCGTGGGCAAGCCCGTGGACTTCTCTGCCGAGGTTCCGGTGTATCCCCCTTTCGCTCTGCTCGCGGCGTTCGCCGCCAGCCTCCTGATGTGGCGCCTGACCGGGAAACGGCTCCGCTGGCTGTCGTGGCCCATCGACTCGAAGTGGGTGCGGGTTGCCGCCTTCGTCGGCGCGGTCTCGGTCGCGGTCTCCGTGGTGGACGCGGCGATGAGAGCGTTGCGCGACGCGGGGTCGGGCATCAACTTCACGGACGTCGAAGGCTTGGCGACGGCGTTCCCGTTCGACGCGACGCGGAATCCCGTTTACGCGTGTCTGCTCTTCGTGTTCACGCCCGCGCTCGCCGTCTTGATCGACAGCGCGTGGCCGCTCGTGTTCCTCCCGCTGCTCTACGCGTACGTCTCGGACATCGTGATACCCGCGGAGGAGGCGCAGTTACTGAGCGCGTTCGGTTCGAAGTACGCGAAATACGCGGCGGCGACGCCGCGCCTCTCCGCGATGGGGCTGGCGAGGGCGGCGCCGACGGAGTGATGTATTTGTACCTATAACTCATCTACCTCGACCTTCTTACCTCGACCTCGCCTCTGCCCCGGTGACAGATCCGGAAACAGATCCGCCGCGTCCGGCTCGAACGGCACGAGCGCCACGGGCAGGCGCCCGAGGCTCCCGCAGGCTTCCGCCACCGCGCGCAGCGTTCCCGCCGCCCAACGCGCCGCCGCCGAAAAAAACGGCGCCGTCGCCGTTTCAAAAACGCCCGCCGGATCGACACGCAAAAATAACGCGCCGTCTCGCGAGCGCGCGGTGACGCTCGTCGTCCCCGGGAACGCCTTCGGGTGGGCGCACACTGCCACTATCTCCTCCAGCGGCGCGTGCTGCGCGGCCGCCGCCGCGAACACCAGCGAGGCGCGCGCGACGACCGTGAACGCGTGTATGGCGAGGTAGGAGAGGTAAAACGCGAGCGTGGTCGGGAAAAGCAGCGCGAGCGGCGTCAGCGCCAAAACGCCGAACGTCGCAGACTCGACGCTCGCGTTGCGCGCGACTATTAAAGCGAGACGCTTGCCGACGTGCCACTGCCCGGTGACCAGCAGCGAGCTGTACACGTGGAGCGCGGCGACGTGCGTGCTCAGGAACGTCGTGAGGTCCGCGGCGAGCGCCAGGGAGAGTGACGCGCCGCCCACCGGGCCGGCGCGCGCCACCGCCTCGACGCATGCGCGGACAAATCGGTGAAACGTCGCTGTAGAACAAACGACGCCGAGCGCCTCCACCAGCGTCATCGCCGCCCCCCCGAGCGCGCGCGCGAGAGGCGCGTGCAGCTTCACGCCCAGCGGCGAGCCCCGCATCAGCCACTCCGCGTTCGCGCGGATGAGCGCACCCAGCGGCGGCGTTCGCGCGCTTCGCGTTGTTGCGCGCGCGTTTTTACGCCCGCCTGGGGGTACAGCGTCTTCCCCCGCGGCGAACGCGACGAGCGCGTCGGCGTTGGCCAGAAGAACGGAACGCAGGGCGAAACCGAGCGCCAGGTCCAAAAGAATCTGAAGCGCTCGCCCGAAGAGCGCCGCGCGCCGAAGGGAAGGACAGCGCGCGCCGACGTCCGCGGGCACGGCCGGCGCGTCGTCGCCCCGCGCGAACCACCTCGCGCGCGACCGGATCACCTTCGCGGAGGCGAAGAGCTCGCACGCGTCCCGAAACATAAAGGGCGAAGGGCGCGCGACGTCTCCGACATCTCCAGTCTCCAAGTTCTCGTCCGAGTCCGCGTCGTCCGAGTCCGACGCTCGTCGCCGCCGCCGCGGCGCCACCCACGCGTGTCTCTGGCGCAGACCGGGTACCCACTTCACTTCCAGCGCGCGCGCGAGACGCGCGCACAGCAACCCTAAACCCGCGCGGTACGCGGACGGCGTCGACGACGGGAACGCGAAAAACGGGAACGCGCTTTTTGTTTTTTTTTTTTTAGTGAAACCGCGGACGTCTTCGCGGGGCTTTCTCGCGTTATCGTCGTTAGTGTTGACTCCACGCGCGTTCGCGAGTCGGCCGGCTTCGTTCGCCGCGCGGAGCACCCAGGCGTACGGCGCGGAGGCGTCTCGCGACCCCAGCGCGTGACCCGGTGGGTTCGGCGTTGCGTACCGAACGACGCGCGCGCGGTACGAGCGACGCGAATCTTCGACGTTTTCGCTTTTTCGCGAAAACCGAAAATCTTCGACGTTTCGCGCTTCGGCGTTTCGCGCTTCGGCGACGACGTCGACGAGGGGTTCGTCGCCATCGCTCTCGACGAACGAGCCGTACGAGAGTCGTACGGCTCGTTCGAGCGCATTGCTTTTGTTTGTTCCTCGCTCCGGATTCCGTGGACCGATCCTCGCCAGGAGGCGCACGGGACACGCGAACGGCGCGTCGTCGTCGTCGTCGCGGCTTTGGTTTTTCCGGCTTTGGTTTTTCGGCGCGCGCCTCGGATGTGCCGAGTCGGCCGATCGCGCGGCGCTCGGCGGGACGAGCGAGCCGAGCACCACCGGCGGTCCCAGGGTTTCGGAGCTCAGGTTATGGGATGTCCCGCGGTCGCGACCGCCGTCTTCGAACGACACCGCCGACACCGCCGCGCCCGCGACGACGACGTCGACGGAGGACACGGCGGGACGAGCCCCGTCGCGGTCGTCGGCGTCGTCGCCTCGGCGGGCGTTCGCGTGCCACCACCCGACCAACACGAGCGCGGGCCCTTCGTCTTCCGTCCCGGCGCTCCGCGCGTC
>Ga0181559_10007452_pt1 | contig 10184 bp, 4 predicted proteins | sample 011ome_21_FD_133752 | JGI IMG/M metagenome (GOLD analysis project Ga0181559, IMG submission 133752) | Coastal salt marsh microbial communities from the Groves Creek Marsh, Skidaway Island, Georgia - 011508AT metaG (megahit assembly) | ecosystem: Environmental > Aquatic > Marine > Intertidal zone... | reverse complement strand
TCGAGCGCGTTCGACGCGAAGCGCCGGGTCTCGGCGACGCGGCGGCTGCGCCGAGAGCTGGTGGACGCCGCGGACGCGTTCTTCGAGCGCGTTCGCGAAGACGAGGAGGACGAGGAGGAGAAAAACCCGAATGTATCTTCTTCGAGCGACGCGCTTTCAAGCGAGGCGGACGCCGCGAAACTCGTGCTCGAGCTGGAGGACCGCGTCGCCGAGCTCGAGCGCGACCTGGACGCGTGCAGGCGCGGGGCGAAGGGAGGAAACGATGGCGGAACAGCGCGAAACGAACTGTGAAGGACTATAATAGGCGCGCGTAGGGTAGTATATAGAATACCGAAAGCAGGTACCGTAGACTACTAAGAAGGTAGCTAGTCTACTTTAGTCCACACTCTGTCATCACGACCACGCGGTCAGCACCGAGTCCAGGTACTTGCCGACGCGGCGAGGCATCTGCTCGGCGTGCGCGTTCGCCGCGCGCGCGACGCGCGCCAGGCGACGACACGTCTCGCCATCCCGCCGGAGCGCGCTCGAGGCGGCGCGCGCGGATGCGGGCTCGGCGAGCAGGCGCGCGACGAACATCAGCGCGTGCCGAAGCCGCCGCTGGTCCGCGGCGTTTTCACTCTCCGCCATCGCGAACGCCGCCTCGGCGGCCACCACCGCCGCCGCCAGCACGCCGTGCCGCCGCACGGCGTCTCCCCAGCCCGACCACCCCGCGTGCGAGATCGCGGCGAGCGTCAGGAGCGCGGCGTCCGCGGCGGTCCCCGAGCCCACCCGGTGGTACGCGCCGACGCCCTCCAGCTCGTCCTCCACGGCGAAGGTCTCGAGAGGAGAGGTTTCGAGAGACGAAGGAAGCTCCCCGATAAACGAAGCCTCTTCCGCGAACTCCTCGACGCACGCCACGACGGCGCGGAGCAAGGGATAATCCGGCGGCTCTTCCCCTGGTTCCTCGCCATCCTCGAGCGCCTCGCCGACGTCGTCAGAGACGGCGTCGATGGCGTCTTTTTGGTTTTTTCTTTTCGCCGCGGCGTCGCCGCCGGCGCGCGACGTCTTCCGCGGAAGCGCGTCTCGCTCGGCGGCGAGTCTCGGAGCGGCGGCGCCGGAGAGCGACGCCGCGAACTCGGGGGTCGCCGCGAGGAGCCGCACGAGCGCGAGCGCGTCGCGGCGCACGCGCGCGGGCGGGCGCGGTCTCGAAGCGTTCCATTCCGCGTGCGAGGACCGCGAGGACGCAAACGCGCGCGTATCCCGCTCTCGGTCTGGGCCGCTCGGCCGATCGGCGTCGCGGGCGCCGCCCGTAGGCGCCGACGCCGCGTCCGCCGCGTCCGCCGACCGCGCCGCCGCGGAGGCTGCCGCGCGCGCGCCGTCGGGTCCGCGGCGCGCGCCCTCGCCGCCGAGCGCGCGCTCGAGGAGGCCCGCGGCGGCGGTGACCGCGAAGACCCCCCGCGCGCGGAGCGGATCCGCCTCCGCCGCCGCGCGCGAGAGCAGACGCAGCGCCGCGCGCGCCGCGAACCAGTCCCCCGCCGAGAGCGACGACGAAAGGATCACCGAGACGCTCGACAGGAACGAAGAAGGCAACGAAGGCGTCAACTCGCGCGCACCGCGCGTTTTGTGGGTTCCTCCCAGTGTCCCGAGCGTGTGGGTCCCGAACGCACGATCGTCGCCGATGGAAAAATCGGCGACGATCGCGCGTCCGTTCCGAACCTCGCCCGCCGTCGCCGGAAAAACGTTCGCCGAGGGACCCTCAGGACCCTCCGGACTCGATCCCCGTAGAGCGCTCGCCGGCGCGAACACGCGCGTCTCGAGCTCGAAGCCGCCGCGCGCGCCGGGATGCGGCGCGAGCATCCCGACGTGGTCCGTGCCCGCGGCGGGCACGCCAGCGAGCGGCTCGGGGGGCGGGCGAGGCGCGACTAAATACCCGTACGTCGGCGCCGCGTCGGCGACGCCAAACAGACGCGCGAGCGTCGCGGCGGCGGAGGCATCCGCGCGCGCCGCCGCCGCCGCCGCGAACATCGCATCGCGCGCGACGTCGCGCAGGAACGACGCGCGCGACGGGAATATACCACTCGTGCTTCTTTTTCTAACGCCGACGCGTGCGTCGAACGCGTCGGCGTCGGCACTCTGCTCGTCGGAGCGACTCTGCTTGAGCTCCTCGGCGGCGGCGACGACGAGGTCCGCCGCCGCCGCCGCGAAGGACGCGGCGGTGGCGGCGTCCGCGGCGAGGTCGCTCAGGACGTCCCGCAGGCGAAACGCCGCGAGCGCCACGCCGTCGTCGGGCGACGACGTATCGCTCCCGCGCGAACCGCTCGGCGCGCGCGCCGCGCGTGCGGGACCCGCGAACCCCAGGATGGCGCGCGCCGCCGTCGGAGCGGCGGCCACCGTCGCCGCGAACGCCGCGGCGCCGTCCGGGAATACGCTCGCGCGGTCCGACGAGAACCCGGACGCCAGCGACGCCGGCGGCGGGGGGAGAACCAGCGACACCGGCGGCGCGGGAGGAAGTGTTTCCGGTTCCGAGCGGCGCTCCCCGGCGTCGCTCCCATCGACGCGCTCTTCGGACCGTAAACGCGCGGCTTCGGCTTCGGCTTCGGCTTCGGCTTCGTTCGTCGCGGCGCCGTGAAAAACGTCGCGGCTCCGTTTTTCTCCTCCTCCTTCACCGTTCACACCCCTCGCGCGCGCGTCGCCCTCCGCCGCCGCCGCGCGCCGCCGCTCTTTCCGCACCTCCGCGGCGAGCCGCATGGCCTCCGCCTCGGACCGACGCAGCGACGCGCGCTGCTCGTCCTCGCGCCGCCGAGCCTCCTCCGCCTCCTCGTCCTTGAACGCGACGCGCGCGCGGAGACGCGCGAGCTCGGCGCGCGCCTCCTGCAGCGCCGCCGCGTTGGAAACCTCCATCGGCGCCGGCCCCCCCGCGCGATTCGCGCGAATCGCGTTATTTCCGAAGCCTCGACCGTTCGTGCCGTTCGTGCCGTTTAGGGTGCCGTTTACTGTGTCGGCGTCCAACGAATACGGTTTCGGGTTCGATCCTCGAACGTCGTTCTGAATATGGCCGAATCCCCCAGCCGCCGCGTTGCGCTCGCGCTCGCGTTCGCGTTCGCGCTCCAGCCGGCCCGCCTCGAGCCGGCGCCGCGCGGTCTCGCCGTCGCGCTCAGCCATCTCTAGGCGGCTGCGGAGCATCTTCAAGTGCGCCTCCTTCTCGCCCAGCCGGCGCTCGTAGTCGCGCAGCGCCGCCGCCACGGAAGCCGGGTCCGAGGCCGAGGGGTTCGGCGGCGCCGCCGCGGCGGGCGGCGCCACGGCGGCCGCGGGGCCCGAACCGCCGACTCGCGTCGCATCCGCCGCGAAAGACCCGCTCGGACCCGTGCCCCCGCCTCCCTTTTCGTCGTTTTTGTGCGTCGGGGCGGCGACGCGCGGCGCGTGGCCGCGATCCTCGCGGCGCGGCTGCATCTGCGACGGGCCACCCAGACCGGGCTGGAGCTGAAGCGGCGCGCGCAGCGGCGAAGGCGAGGCGGTCGGGCCGCCCGTGTCCGAACGGCGAACGGGCTGCGGCGTCGCGCCGCTGCCGCTCGCGTGCTGCGACGCAGCCTGGCGCGCCTCCGCCTGGCGGCACAGCGTGTCGATTTGCCTGGAGGGGTGTGAGGGGACGGGCGCGTCAGCGGGGGATACGCGGACGAGGAGGCGAGACGGACGCGTCGGTGGTGGCGCGTGACGCGAAGATCTGGGCACCCCGCGTCGGAGGCGCGCATCTGCGAAGCGTGCGCGCGCTCGAGGCGCGTGTCGTCGCGCACGCGCGTACCCGAACGTCGCGTCATCGCCCCAGAACGCGTCGTCGTCGTCGTCCAGCTGGAACGTCCCCATCTCGCGTTGGGAAGGGCGCCGACGCCCTTCCGACGCGCGCGCGGACACACGGCGCGCGCGACGTTTTGTGGTTTGAACGAGGAGAGTTCACCGCGATTGCAAGTCGAGCACCTGACGACTCACACGTGTCGATCGACGAGGAAACTTCACAAACTTGGCACTCCGAGGGGCGCGAGGGAGGTATCGCGCCGCGCTCGTGATGCGCGCGCTCGCGACCGCCCCCGTCGGACGCGTCGCGGTGTCCGGCGCGAAGCCTCGGCCGGTGCCCGGAAGACGTCCCCGCGGCGCGGTACTTCACCACCGGCGGCGGGTGACTGTCACGCGACCTTCGAGCGGCGATGCGGCTCGTCCTCGTCCGTCCCGAATCTGCGCCTCGTCGTCCTCGCCTTTCCCTGACCCCCTCGGGCTAAACGACCCGATCGAGGCGCGCGTCACCTTTCGGACAAGCCGAGAGCGAGACATCTCCCCGGACCTCGCCCCCGTCCTGCCAGAGGACAGGACGTGGTCTTCGCTGGACTTCCTCGGTCTGTGGATCGGCCTGGTGGTGTGCGTCCCGGCGTGGAGGTTCGCGGCGTCCTTCGCGGCGCTCGGCGCAACCGCCGCGCAGGCGTTCGCGTGCGTGTTCCTCGCGAACGCCATCGTGCTGGTGCCGATGGTGGCTTCGGCGCAGATCGGCACGAAGTACGGTGCGCCGTTCCCGGTCATCGCGCGCGCCGCGTTCGGCACGAAAGGCTCGCGCGTCCCCGTGTTCCTCCGGGCGCTCGTCGGATGCGGCTGGTTCGGGATCCAGACGCACGTGGGGGGCGCCGCCGCGAAGGCGCTCGTTTCGGCGGCTGTCGGCTCTGGCGCGTCCGTGGGAAGCGCGCTCGGCGCGTGGGACACGTGGGCGACGTTCGGCGTGACGTCGCAGTCGACGCCGCTTCTCGCGTCGTACGTCCGAGGCGCGACCCCCCTCGACTTGGCGTGCTATTTCTTCTTCCTCTTCGTTCAGCTCGCCATCGTGCGGAGGGGCGTCGAGAGCATCAAGACCGCGGAGCGGATCGCCGCGCCGTTCCTGTGCGTCCTGACGCTCGCGATGTTCGGCTGGGCGTGGCAGACGGGGGGGGGCACGTTCGCGGGGACGTTCCAAGCGAACGCCGCGGTCGGCGGCGGCGCGGCGGCGGCGGCGGCGGCGAGTGAGGCGTTCGCGTCGCGACACTTCTTCCCGGCGTTGTCCGCGGTGGTCGGGTTCTGGGCCACCATGGCGCTCAACATCTCCGACTTTTCCAGGCACGCGAAGACGCAGAAGGACCAGGCGGTGGGGCAGGCGCTCGGCCTCGCCGGGTTCATGACTCTGTTCTCGATCGTGGCGGTCGCGGTGACGACGGTGGCTTCCGGCGCGGAGAGCGTCGTCGGCGCCGATTTTAGAAACGCGGCGGATCGCGTCGTCGACGTCGGCGACCCCGTCGCGCTTCTCGGCTCCGCCGCGTTCGGCCGCGTTTCTAAAATCGTCGCCGCGCTCGGCTTGATCGCGGCGACCATCTCCACGAACGTCGCGGCGAACGTCGTCGCGCCCGCGAACGCGTTCGTCGCGCTCTTCGGGATACCCACACGGCCTTTGTCGGCGGTTAAAAAAAACGTACTTATATCTTCACGAGAGATGTCTTTCGAGTCCGCCGCGTGGCTCGTGGCGCTCGTGGGAACGTCGATCGGCCCATGGCGGCTTCTCGGCGACGCGCGCGGGTTCGTGTGGGTGTGGCTCGTCGGCCACGCCGCGCTCCTCGCGCCCGTCGCGGGCGTGCTCCTCGCGGACTACCACGTGGTGCGGAGACGGACCCTGGACCTCGACGGGCTGTACGACCGGACCGAGCCCGCGGAGGACGGAGCGGGCGGAGGCGCGTACTGGTACGGGAACGGGACCAACGGCGTGGCTCTCCTGGCGTTCGCGTTCGGCGCGTGTTTCTGCGTTCCCGGGTTTCTCGGCGCGTGCGGGATGGAGTTTCGTTTCCTGCCAGCGCCCGCGGCGCGGTTCTTCGCGGCGTGTTACCAGCACGCCTGGTTCGTCGGGTTCGCGAGCGCGTTCGTCGCGCACGCGGGGTTGAGCGAGGGTTTAGCACGGATGGGGAGGCGTTAGAGTGATGATGCGGTTTCAGTCCCGACACGAACGCTGTTATATATGACGTTGTTTAAAGGCGTGTGTTTTTTTCGTTACAAAAACGGGAGTGTCGTTTAGTTCGCCTCGGCGTTTGCCGCGACGGGCAGGACGTGTCCGTCGGCGTGAGTCGCGCTCCTCTGCCCCTGGGTCACCTGCGTGTCCCCCACCTTATCCAGCGGGAGCACGCCCCCCCCCTCGGGCTCGCCGTTTGGTTTCGCGCGCTCGTACGCGCGGTCCTCCGCCTGCGCGAACGTCTTCTCCTTGATCGCCACCGCCGCCTTCTGCGCCTCGTACGCGGCGTCGGCGATGTCGAACTTGTCCACCAAGTCGCGCGCCACTTCGTTCGCGCGGCTCTCCGCCTGGTACTTGAGCTCAGCCACCTCCTGCGCGCGGTCCACCACCCGCTTCGCCTTCTCGAAGTTCGCCGTCTTGTCCGCGTCCAGAACCGCGGCCGCGAACAGAGACGTCTCGGCTCTCCGCCCTTCCGCCGCGGTCTGCGTCTCGCTGGCGGCGTGCTTCGAAGTCGCGTCGATGAAATCCTGCTCCGCCTTGCGGCTCTTCGCGGCGAGCAGCTTCTCCAGCGCCAGCTCGTCGTCCAGCGCCTCGCGCTCCTCCTCAACCTTGCGCGCCGCCGCCGCGTGCTTCGCGGACGCGTCGCTGTCCGCGTACGCCGCCTGCATCAGCGCCGCCTCCGCGCGCTTCGACGCCGCGGAGAGCACCGCCACGCGGCTCGCGCGCTCCTGTCCCAGCGCCGTCGTCTCTTGGCCAACCGCCCGGTCAGTCTTCGCCGCGGTTTTCGCGTTGATGGCGTCGAGCGAAGCCGCCTCGGCGGCGGCGTCCGCGGCGGCGTGCGCGGCGTCCGCAGCCTCCTTCGCCGCGAGCGCTTTCTGTTCCTCGCCCTTCAGAAAGTTGAGCTGTTTCGTGTGCAGCGCGATCCGGGACACCGACTGGTCATCGTCCAGCTTGGCGTGCGCCGCCGCCGACTTCTTCTCGGCTTTGATCGTCGCGAAATCCATGCGCTGCTCAAACGCCGCCGCCGCGTGCTTGGTGGTGGCCGCCGCCGCGTCGCGCAGGTCGTCCGTCGCCTGCCGGGACTCCTTCTCCGCCTCCCGCGCCTCGGACGTGAGCCGCTCGAACTCGGCGTGCGCCGCCGTGGACGACGCCGCAGCCTCCTCAGCCTCCTTGCGCGCCAGCCGGGACGCCGCGTCGTACGCCGCCTTGCGGTTGGCGGCGGCGCGCAAAGCCTCCTCGGCGTTGAAGAGCTCCGTCTCCTCGGGAGAGTGCGGCACCGCCGGGACGGACGGCGTCTTCGTAGCGTCTTCGGTGCTCGTCGAGGTGGCGTTGGCGTTTTCGGCAGACTCGGTGGTTTCTTCGGTCGGAGCCGGCGTGGTGGCCGCCGCGTCGGCGACGGGCGTCGGCACGGGCGTCACCTCGATGATCGCCGCGGTGATGGGCGTCGCCGCCGGCGTCGCCGACGGCGCCGGCGTCGCCGACGGCGTCGGGGTCCCCGCCTTCTCCGCCTTCGTCGCCGCCGCGATGGACGCCGCGGTGATGGGCGTGGGCGCGGGAGTAGGCGCGGGCGTAGGCGCGGGCGTGGGCGCGGGCGTGGGCGCTGGCGTGGGCGCGGGCGTGGGCGCGGGCGTCGCCTCCGCCGCCGCCGCCGCGGGCTTCGCCGCCGGCGCCTCGTCGAGAGGCAACGGGGTGGCGATGGATTCGATCGGGTCCGCGCCGTCGTCGAAGGACGTCGCGTCCATCGCCTTCGCCTGCTCCATCGCGATGTCCATGGGGGACGCCTCCGCGGACGGATTATCGAGACCGAGCCTTGCGCGGCGCGCGGCGGTGCGGCGCGCGACGCGCGCCGCGCGCTGGCGCTCCATCTCGTCGCGCTCCGCGGCGGTCATCTTGGGGGTGGCCGGGGCCGGAGTCGCGCCCTGCGCGGGCGCGACGCCGAGGGCGCTCGCGGCGACGTCGGCCGCGCCGCCCACGGAGGCCACCGCCATGAGCACGCACGCGGCGGCGCCGGCGAGCGCGTACGCCACGTACCGGACGTGGGGCTTGCGCGCCTTGCGGAACGACGCCACGTCTGCGGGAGGGAGGGGAAGCGCGTGGGGCGAACGTGTCAGGGATGAGGCGGGGCGGGAGACACGCGCGCGCGTCGTCGGCGCTGCGCGCGCGTGGGAGACGCGCGCACGAAACGCGTCGCGACGGTCGCGCGACCACGACGTCGACCTGTACCGCCCGTGTCGACGGAGCGCGCGATGGCGCGCCCGTCGCCTTCGGTCTCGGATCGGCCGATGGCGAGACGACCCAACCACCCGAAGTCGGGATGCGGTTACACGCCATCGGGATCCTGCGAAGGCGCGACCGACTCGGGCGAGGACCGCGGAAACACGTACCGTCGACGCCCGCGGCGTGCAAAAGTCGCGTGGCTTCCTCCGAGGACGCCATCCTCCTCTTCGCGCGTGTCTGCGATGGACAGGTGCGTCAGAGTCTGGCGGACGCACGAGCGCGCGCGCGGTCGCGACGAACTGCCGTCTTTTTTCCTGGGAAAATGTAACCGCTTGGTTCTTCATCAAAAGTTACAAAACAATGGGAGTTTAGTCGACAAAAAATGCGAAATTAGACTAAAATAAACTCGTCATGTACGGTCTAATTTACCCGAGGCGCGCAAAAGCGTTTCGGTTTTGGCGAGGAAACACCGCGTCCAAAGGCGTCGCCGCGTGTACGGTGCCAATTTTCATCGATCAGTCCGCCGCGCGGCGAACGCGCGTGTTCGCGTCATCGGACGGGTAGTGCGCGCTTGAAACGAAGAGACCATCATTCAAAGTCTGTAGCTACGTATCGTATCGCAGATAGAAACTAGCTAGTCCCCTACGTAGTCGTCGCCAGCATCTCGCGGTCCCGCGCGAGCGCGTCGAGGTGCGCGCGCATCGAGCGCCGGTGCGTCTCGACCGAACGCCTCAACGCGCGCGCCGCGACGTCTTCGTTCGTTTCGCTTTTCTGAAACGTCGTCGTCGACGTGTTCCTCAACGAGTGTTCCCTACTACGTTCGATCGAATCCCGGTTGTCATTCGGGGTAGACAACCGGGTGCCGAATCCGGACCCCGTCGTCGCGTCGCACACGGCGGTCACCCGCGACGGTTCCGCCGCGCCTACGCCTTCTTCTCCGCGCGGCGAAGCGCCGAGATGCTCATCGCGTCGTCTCAACTCCGCCTTCTCCAAAGCCTTCTCCGCCTTCTCCGCGCGGCGCGTCACGCTCTGCATCTCGGCATCGTGCGCTTTCTTTTCCAGCACTCGCAGAGCCTTTTCGTGCTTTACTTCTGTCCGCAACCGCTCCGCCTCTTCCCTGAACCCGTCGCGCTCGCGCCGCGTCGCTGCACAAACAGCGAAAACCTCCGCCGCCTCGTCGCGCGCGTCCCGCAAAGCGTCGCGCGTCTCGGCGAGTTCCAGCTCGGCAGACGCCGAGACGGTCGCCAACGCCTCGACGTACACGCGCTCTTCGACGAGAACTTCTTCTTGTGACTCTTTTGACGTATAGGTATCGGTCGTAAGACGCGTCTTAAACGCGCGCGCGTCTTTATCCCGCTCGCGCGCGTGCCGAAGGAGTTGCTCGAGTTTGAACCGAAGCGACGTGACCTCGTCGTCCCTCCGCGCCGCGACGCGCGTCGCCTCCGCCAGGGACGCGCGCAGAGGCTCGAGCTCGCCGCGCAGGCGGTCGCGCTCGGCGGCCGCCGCGTCGCGCGCCTCGAAGGCCATCTCGCGCTCGGCGGCGGCGCTGGAGGCCACCTCGCGAAGCGCCGCGCGCGCAGCCTCCGCGGCGTCCAGCATGTCCCGCAGATCCGACGCCTCGGCCGACGCGTGGAAACGGCACGACGTGGACGCCGCGCGCGGCCACGCCCGCGCGTCGCCGTCCGAGTCGTCCGAGAAAGACCCCCGGGGGGGGGAGGCGACGCGCATGCCGGAACGCCGAAGCGGAGGCGCGGGCGGGAGTGAGGAAACGCAGCGCGCGAGACGACGAAAAGCAGCATCGACACGTCTCGAAGGAAAATATGTCCAATAATGTTCACGCTCAGCCCGACGCGTCCTTCCTCGTCTTCTTCGCCTTCTTCGCCTCCGACCCCGGAGACCGCTCGCGCTTATGAGCCTTCTTCTTCTCCTTCTTCTCCTTCTTCTCCTTCTTCTCCTTCTTCTCCTTCTTCTCCTTCTTCTC
>Ga0181559_10007443_pt1 | contig 10191 bp, 11 predicted proteins | sample 011ome_21_FD_133752 | JGI IMG/M metagenome (GOLD analysis project Ga0181559, IMG submission 133752) | Coastal salt marsh microbial communities from the Groves Creek Marsh, Skidaway Island, Georgia - 011508AT metaG (megahit assembly) | ecosystem: Environmental > Aquatic > Marine > Intertidal... | reverse complement strand
TCGCCCTGGGACAAGGTATCCGCAGTGAGTTTCCGGTTATCTATACTCCATAGTACCAGCCTGGGGTGGGCGTAGGTAAAGCGTGAGCCGGGAATGATTTTGCCTTGTTGTTCCAGGACTTCGGGGCGCATTTCATCTTCTGACAGAAAAATATCATAGCCAGCGCCCTGAAGAATTTCGCCATAATGCTGCGCACTGGGGCCAGCGGAAACAATCACTCTATGCCCGCTTAGCTTTTCGAACTCCTGTTTCAGCTCTTCCAGCGTAAAATCAAAATTACTGGTGACAGCAACCCTGACTTCGCCGGCGAACGAAGCGGGGCTGGCCATTGCTGTAGCGAGAAGGAAAACAAGGGCGAGAAAATTTGATTGAGGTTGATGTGCGGTATTCATAGGTGAGCATTATGCCAGAATGAACGGCTTTTTCGCTAACCTGCGTCAAGCCTGAAAAAGTGTCACCTGGGAATAGTCACAATAACGGCGATGAACATTATGCCGTTAAAGATTAAAGCCAGAATTGGCAGGGCAATGGGTTTTTCACCCCGGATCAAACCGATTTGCCCCGTCACCAGTCCGCTCAATACAAGGGCAACCATAAAAGACAGCATAATACCCAGACTGCTGTAACCTTCGAGAGTATCGCCCTGATTAATTTTCGATGACATAGCGTAATTCAGAATCAAACCGATAAAAACACAGGCGAAGGCAATGGCTGAAAAAAGCGGCTTACGTTTTTTAGGCAATTCTTTGTTCATAAACAGGGAGCATTTATAACAACAAGCGCGAACTTAATGCCGAAAACCATATTCAAGAATGAAGTAAGCAGGATTCATTTCTTTTAAAGGTTCATGCAGTTTAACCAGCTCGTTTTTTGCGCCATGTATTTCAAGTCTGGTCAGGTCCGCAATCTGTAACGCCTCTTCTAGTAGTTGACCGACGTTTTCCAGATGTGCAAGCACACCCTCAGCACCTTCATAACCTTCACGGCAATGCGCTTCATCACCGTTAAAGCAAAAGCCATAATAAAGGCATTGTGCTTCTTCGCTGGTCTGGCTGACAAACTGTTCAGCCAGGGCTTTAAAGTCAGCCAGTCTGCCTTCATGAACTTTAAAATACGGAACTATGGAAACACAGGAGTCTTGAGTAGACATAAACTTTCCTTTCAAATTTTCTGGTTAAGGCCTTAAGGTGAATAGTAAGTATATGCAGTATTTAACTGCATATACATACCTCCTGTACCGGCCGATCCTGGAGAATATCCGGTGAATCACAGGTGAAGGCGATTGTATTTCATCTTAATTTTCAAAAAAAAAGAGGCCGAAGCCTCTTTTTTTTCATATCCCTATACCTTCAAACGCGGAAACACCTTCCTGATATTATGTTCAAAAATATTCGCTTTTTCCTGATCTGAAATTGCCGCATTATCAATATAGCGCTTTGTATCATCAAAATATTGACCACTCTCGGGGTCAATTCCCCGGACTGCGCCAACCATTTCAGAAGCAAACAGAATATTTTTGTTATCAATCACGTTCAGCAGCATATCAATACCTTTCTGGTGATAAACGCAGGTATCAAAAAATACATTGTTCATTAACAGTTCATCCAGTGGCGGCAGTTTAAGCATGTCTGCCAAGCCACGGAAGCGTCCCCAGTGGTAAGGCACCGCGCCACCGCCATGGGGAATAATGAATTTGATGGCAGGAAAATCCTGGCATACGCTGCTCTGCATTAATTGCATGAATGCCGTGGTGTCCGCACTCAAATAATAGGAGCCTGTGGAGTGAAAGGCCGGGTTACAGGAGCCACTGACGTGAATCATGGCGGGAACGTCGAGCTCAACCATCTTTTCATAAATCGGGTACCAATAGCGGTCTCCCATTGGCGGGGAATCAAATTTACCGCCGGAAGGGTCCGGATTCAGGTTGCAGCCTACAAAACCAAATTCATTGACGCAGCGCTCCAGTTCGGCAACAGAGTTTTTCAAATCTGTACCGGGAGACTGGGGCAGGGCACAGGCTCCAATAAAGTTTTCCGGGTATAACTGGGTTACCCGGTATACAAGCTCATTAGTGTGCTCGGTCCAGAATTTGCTGGTCCATTCATTACCGACATGGGGGCCCATCCAGGAAGCGCGTGGTGAAAAAATTGTACAGTCGGTGCCCCGTTCACGCTGGAGTTTAAGCTGACTGTTTTCCAGGCTCTCCCTGATCTGATCATCAGATATATCAATGTGGCCCTTTTCACCTACATGGGCTGGATCTGATTTCAGTGCATCTTTCTGGGCCTCACGATAGTCACCCAGTGCATCCGGTGCAGTGGTGTAATGGCCATGACAATCAATAATCATACTTCTGTGTCTCCAGTCATAGAAAAATTCAGACAGCTAAGATAGCAAATTTGCGTGATCTATTCCTTAGCAAATCGCCTGGAATGATTAAAAATTCTGCTTTCCTGATCAGGCTGTCATGCCGGGGGCATCCCGGTGTAAACTGTCGTGTTGAGATCAAAAAAGCCAAATACTTATTGGCGTAAATAAAAAAATAAAAATAAATTTAAACAATAATTTAAGATCTTTATTTAAAGTAAATAATAGCTATAGGGCAGATTGTTTAAGTATTGTATGGGTTAACCGGAGTAGATGTAATGGACAAACAGATAATTGATGACAAGAGAGAAATTCGCGAACTGGTGGATAACTGGGCAATTTTCAGTGATTCGGGCAACTGGGAACGCTTTGCGCAGTGCTGGCATGATGACGGCTTTATGTGTGCCACCTGGTTTCAGGCTCCCTCTCAGGACTTTATCAGGGCGCGACGCGAGGGGTATGAAAAAGGTGTCAGTATTATTCATTTCCATGGCGGCTTTACCTGTGATGTAGCGGGAAACAGAGCTGTCGCCCAGACCAAAATGACCATTAACCAGCGCGCTCCGGTACACGACGTGCTGGTGGATGTAGTGTGCACCGGCAGGTTTTATGATTTTTTTGAAAAGCGTGAGGGGCGTTGGGGGATGGTGCGTCGTCAACCAATCTATGAAAAAGACCGTCTTGATGTCGTGGATCCGAATGCTTCGCTGGCCCTTGATCCTGACATTCTTGCCGGCTTTCCTGAAGGCTATCGACATCTTGCCTACCTGCAATCCCAAATAGGCTATGCTGTTGCCAAAGCCGGTTTACCCGGATTGAAAGGCCCTGAAATTGAAAAGCTCTATGGGGAAGGCAAGGCCTGGCTTGAAGGGGCAGATTCTCCCGGACGTCCGGATATTGTCAAATAAGCCTTTTTCGCAAAGCCTGATTCCCGATCCCGGGTTAGACGCTTTAGATTTGGTTAACAGGCTGAATACTGTATAATTTGCGTTCTGGAAGTTCTTTTTTCCTTACTAAAAACAAGGATATAGGCAAAATTCAATGAGCATAGTATCGGAGCAAAATTCACTACAGAGTGCCGAGCAGCAATCGCCGATGCTCGTAGACCAGCATGGTCGACATATCGACTATGTGCGCCTGTCGGTTACTGATCGATGTGATTTTCGCTGTGTTTATTGCATGTCGGAAGAAATGACCTTCCTGCCAAGAGAACAGGTCTTGTCTCTGGAAGAAATTTATCAGGTCGCAAAATCCTTTACTGAGCTCGGGGTAAACAAATTGCGTTTAACCGGTGGTGAGCCACTGGTTCGTAAAAATGTCATGAGCCTGATTGAAAAAATTGGCAAACTTCCCGGACTCAAGGAATTGTTGTTAACGACAAATGGCTCACAATTGGAAAAACTGGCTGTCCCCCTCAAGGACGCCGGCGTTACACGCATCAATATCAGTCTCGACAGTCTGAATGCAGAAAGCTTTCATCGCATGACCAGAACCGGCAAGCTGGACAAGGTGCAGCGAGGAATTGAAGCCGCTGTTGCTGCAGGCTTTGACGCGATCAGACTCAATTCGGTGATTTTGAGAGGGCGCAATGAGCATGAGATCCTTGATCTTCTTGAGTACGCCCTTGGGCTAGGAATCAATATTGCCTATATTGAAGAAATGCCATTGGGTGACGTCTCAGACCACGAGCGTGTGGATACCATGGTCAGTAATGATGAAGTCATGGCGATTATTAGCGAACGTTATCCTCTTACTCCGATAGAAATGACTACGGCGGGTCCTTCCCGTTACTATCAGGTTGGGTCTCATGGCAGCAAGGTTGGCTTCATTTCACCGGTCAGTCATAATTTTTGCGATACCTGCAACCGCGTGCGCCTGACAGTGGAAGGAAGGTTATTGCTTTGTCTGGGTAATGAGCATTCCATGGATTTGCGAAAGGTTTTGCGGGAAAACCCTGGTAATGATGCAATTCTGAGAGAGCATATTATCAAGGCAATGGACCTGAAGCCGCTGAGGCATTATTTCTATGACAAGGATGAGCCCCAGCTGGTTCGTTTCATGAATATGACAGGCGGTTAATAATAGTGACAAATTACAAGTTGCAAGGCACAAGTATGTGCAGGGTAAACTCGTCTATTTACAGCCAATAGCGACCCAAATTATAGTCACCCAAAGAATTATTTCCAGAACCCAATTGGCGTCCATTGAACCCCTAAACCCCCAGAGAACATTAAACGTCGATGTCACTTGAAACCTGTGACTTGAGACTTGAGACTAATACTATGGCCGGAAACAAGCCCCAGAAAGAATTTGTCCCCTTGCAGATTGCCGTTGTAACGGTTTCTGATACCCGCACCGAAGAGAACGATACCTCCGGGCAGTATCTGGTAGATGCTTTAACGAATGAAGGCCATCGCCTGTATCAAAAGCATATTTGCAAGGATGATGTTGAGGCGCTACGCGCCCTGGTAAAAGGATTGATCGAGGATGATGTTGTGCATGCGGTGCTGCTTACTGGCGGTACCGGATTTACCAAACGCGATAATACGGTGGTTTCTATTACGCCACTACTGGAATCGCCGATTGATGGTTTCGGAGAGATATTCAGATACCTCTCGTATAAAGAGATTGGCTCGTCGACTATTCAGTCAAGGGCCTTTGCTGGCTTAAGTAATAACACGGTAGTTTTTTGTATGCCGGGTTCGCCTGGCGCCTGTAAAACCGCCTGGGAAGGGATTATTCGTGAGCAGCTGGATTCATGCCACAGGCCCTGTAATTTTGTCGACAGGATTAGCCATCGCGATTAAGAAAATTCAGGCAGGGGTATTTCAACAAAATAGTCGCAGTCTGCTAGCAAGGTATAAGGGGGAAGACCTGGGTTCAGACTGCGGCCATTAGGGATATGTAAATTTTTGACTCTACTGTTTCCTGGGGAAGGTGAGTGCCTTACCAAGCTTACACTCTGTAAATAATAAACTTATTAAAATTATACAGAGGCAAGGATGATTAACATCGGTACAGCCAGTACTAAAAGAGTACTGATTGTGCTTACTACAACTTCTTCTATTGTTTCTGAGTTTTTAAATTTAACGGTCATCAGTTGTCTCCTTTTAAGAATATTTAGATTATTAACCACACCTCTTTTGGAAGCGCGGGCATATAGTAACATAGTGTTACCTTTTTCGGTAACAAAAGTTAGAAAATATCTTAAAATTCTGTGAAATTGTTACCATTTTGGTTTAAAAAACGTTGTGCTTCTTTTTTTGCCTGATTATATATCCATGAATTGCTGGAATCTGAGTTATTCAGGCCATTTTTCAAGCAAAAGTGAATCAATTTCATAGTTCGGTAACACTTACGGTAACATTTTTGTGCTAGATCACTATTTTTTTCTGCTTAATTGGAAAAATGTTACCTGTTTGATCGTGGTGGTTTTTCACAGAACCCTGTTCTTGTTAGTAGCGAATAGTGGCGAAATACGCTTGAAGCAGAAGCCCGTGGGGCAATAACAGGTATTGGGAGGTCAAACCGGGCCTCGAATCGGATTTGGCTACAGTCGGGGGTGGTACCATGATTGATTTGGAATTACCTGGCTGGTCAATGCTGGCTCGGGTCTCCCTAATCGCGGAGTGCTCTTGTATACTATCCGTCTTCTGGTATTTATCTTCAGCGATCGCTTGATCAGCCCTTTATTGACTTGATAAAAAATAAAACTCTTCAAAGCTACATAATTCAGGATTCAGGAATGGCAAAAAAAGGTTTCACTATTTTCACTTTCATCATGATGTTGGTCATCAATACCAGCCATGCGCAGGAGGTTGGCGGCAAGGACCCCAATGAACTTTACGCTGTTATCGAAACCAACCGCGGAACAATGGAATTCCTGTTATACCGTCAGGTTGCCCCAATCGCAGTCAGTAATTTTGTCAATCTGGCTACACGTGGTTTTTATGACGGTTTGACTTTTCATCGAGTTGTCGAAGAATTCATGATTCAGGGCGGAGACCCGGCTGGAAACGGGAGTGGAGGGCCAGGCTATGAGTTTCAGGATGAAATTCGTTTGCGTCACAACCAGATGGGCATTATGTCTATGGCGAATTCAGGGCCAGGCACCAATGGCAGCCAGTTTTTTATCACTCACCAGGCAACGCCCCATTTGAACGGTTTGCATACGGTTTTCGGGCTGATTCATTCAGGAAAAGAATTAATAAGACAGACAAGAATTGGCGATACCATGATTTCAGTGACTATCGAGGGAAATGCAAAAGCCTTTCTTGAAAAGTATGCAGACCGCGTTTATCAGTGGAACGTCATTCTTGATGAGAATTTTCCTGACCTGAAGCCCCCGCTCACAGATTAGACAGACAGGACGCAGAGAAGGCAGAAAAAAAGTGTGGCTTATCGGGCAGACTTTTCGGTCAGCTGTTCAGACAGTTCCCCAGAATCCGGCTTTACAGTTTCCGGGTCAGCCTGATTTTCCAGTTCCTGTTTTTGTTTTTCCTGCGCTTCCATATATGGCCACAGATAGGCCATCTGTGCGATGGAAAACAACAGGAGTATGGCCATGCTGCCAAATACCTTAAAGTCTACCCAGTACTCATGGAAGGTGAAGGCTACAAACAGGTTGGTGCAGCCCAGGAAGAAGAAAACGCCGGCCCAGGCGAAATTCAGGCCTTTCCATTTCCCGGCAGGTAATTCAACAACGTGTCCCAGCATTATCTGCGTCATATTTTGTTTGTTGAAATACTGGCTGCCGATAAATACGCAGGCAAATATCCAGTTCACCACGGGGGCTTTCCATTTCAGGATAGCTTCTTCACGAAAGATCAGCGTGAAGGAGCAGAACAGAACAACCGCAGATAACAGGAAAAGATGAGAACGGCTCAACTTGCCGTTTACCAGAAATATTGAGCCATAGACAATAATTGAGGCGGTAACCAGAATTTCAGTAGCACTGAAAATTCCACCAAGGGTGTAATCGAAACTGCCCAGGGAAATAACCCTTTCCTCCATTTTGTAAACGATGAGGAAGGCAATCAGCGGGATATAGTCAATCAATTGTTTCATATTTGGAGTTTAGCCTGATCAAGCACAGGGGCAGAATTAAAAATGCATTATATCCTGATTGGAAATATTTGCTTGATTACCATAACACTATGATAGTCTTGCCTGTTTTTCAATTTAGCGACGCACGAATACATTAATCAGGTAAGCGCCCCTTGACTCAACTATTTGAAATACATCCTGAAAGCCCACAGTTACGTCTCATCAGACAGGCAGTGGAGATCCTGAAACGCGGGGGAGTTATAATTTATCCCACCGATTCCGCCTATGCGCTGGGTTGTCATATTCAGGATAAAGCGTCATTGCAGCGTATCATCAGGATTCGGCAACTGGATGCAAAGCATAACTTTACCCTGGTATGCCGTGATCTCTCTGAGCTGGCTACCTATGCGCGCGTAAACAATTCCGATTACCGCCTTTTAAAGATGTACACACCGGGCGCCTACACCTTTATTCTTCAGGCAACCTCCGAGGTTCCCAAGCTAATGCTGCATCCCAAGCGCAAAACCATTGGTATTCGTGTGCCGGATCATCCGGTAGTTGCCGCGCTGCTGAAGGAGCTGAACGAACCGCTGTTAAGTAGCACGCTGATTTTACCGGAGGCTACCATGCCCATGGGGAATATTGATGAGATCAGGGAAGTCATGGGCAAGCAGGTAGATCTGATCATCGATTCCGGATTTTGTGGGCTGGAGGCAACCACTGTTGTGAGTCTGCTTGATGGCGCACCACAGCTGTTAAGGGAAGGTAAGGCCGATCCTGATCCATTCCGCTAGCAAGCTGGTTCGAATCCGGCCATATGAGTGAAAATTCATTACGGTATCTTGTTTCAAACCTGCCAATATTTGGCTAAATGCAGGTATAATTGTTCGCTATTATCAAGAGCCGGGGAGTAACAATTGAGCTCAGTTAATTCGCAGCTGAGAGTGCTGTCAGGAATGCGTCCTACGGGACAACTGCATCTGGGTCACCTGCATGGTGTGATCAAAAACTGGACCAAATTGCAGCACGAATATGAGTGCTTTTTCTTCATTGCCGACTGGCATGCGCTGACTACCCATTACGATGATCCCCTGATTATTGAAAACAATATCTGGGACATGGCCATTGATTGGCTGGCTGCCGGTGTTAATCCCAGTGCAGCGACGCTGTTTATTCAGTCACGGGTTCCTGAACATGCGGAATTGCATCTTCTGCTGTCGATGATGACGCCGCTTGGCTGGCTGGAACGGGTGCCAAGCTATAAAGATATGCAGGAAAATCTCCAGGACAAGGATCTCAGTACTTATGGTTTTCTGGGCTACCCTTTGCTGCAAAGCGCTGATATTTTGATGTACCAGGCAGGTAATGTACCCGTAGGTGCTGACCAGGTTGCCCATGTGGAGCTGACCCGGGAAGTGGCACGCCGCTTCAATCACCTGTATGGGCGTGAACCTGATTTCGAAGAGAATGCGCTCGGCGCAATCAAGAAAATGGGCAAAAAAGCTGCCAGCCTCTTTAGAAACCTGCGCAAAACCTACCTTGAAACCGGTGACCAGGAAGCCCTTGAAAGAGCCAAGGCTTTGCTAAAAGAACAGCAGAACATATCTCTTGGCGACCAGGAAAGGTTGTTTGGTTACCTGGAAGGCAGCGGCAAAATGATTCTTGCCGAGCCACAGTCCCTGCTAACCCGTGCGCCCAAAATGCCCGGGCTTGACGGGCGCAAGATGTCCAAATCCTATGACAATATTATTTCCCTGCGCGAAGAAAATGACTCAATTAGCCAGAAAATAAAAACCATGCCTACTGATCCTGCCAGGGTTCGTCTTACTGACTCCGGCAATCCGGAAAAGTGTCCAGTATGGGAGTTTCATCAAATTTACTCTGATCAGCAAACTCAGGATTGGGTGCAGGAGGGCTGCAAAAGTGCTGGGATAGGCTGCCTGGAATGTAAAAAACCGGTAATTGATGCAGTGGTTAATGAAATTGAGCCAATCCGGCTTAAGGCAAGGCAACTAGAAGAAAATATGGGCATGGTGAAGTCTGTCATTTCCGATGGTTCGGAAAAGGCCAGAGAAGTCGCCAGAGAAACGATGGTGGATGTCCGGCAGGCCATGGGGCTGAATTATCGATGAGCAATGAATTCGATTCAGTTCAGGATGAACTCGAAAAGCAGAGTGTGCAGAGTGAAGAGCACACTGAAACTGATAGTCAACCTGAAGATCATGCGTCATCATCTTCGCAACAACAGGATTTGCCGCAGCAACAGCCCGAAGCTGACGCGCCAGGTATAGCCGCAGTTGTTGAAAATGAAACCCCGGAATCAGCCAACAATTTTGAAGTAGATGAAGTTGATGAAGTGGGCGAAAGAATCGGGCTTCTGGTTGCCGCCCGTAAGCAAACCTTTTCCACTCAGGAAGAAATGCCGTTTGCCTTTGTGGCCGGGAAAGCAATCACCGATCTTCCAAGAGACCTCTATATCCCCCCCGATGCGCTGGAAGTTTTTCTTGAAGCATTTGAAGGCCCGCTGGATTTATTGCTTTATCTTATTAAAAGACAAAATATTGATATCCTCAACATCAACGTCTCCGAAATTACCGACCAGTACATCGCATATGTAGAGCTCATGGAAGCTGCACAGTTTGAACTGGCGGCAGAGTATCTGGTGATGGCGGCGATGCTTGCGGAAATTAAATCACGCATATTGCTGCCAAGAACTGCCGATGACGACGACGAAGAAGAGGACCCCAGGGCGCAGCTTATTCGTCGCCTGCAGGAGTA
>Ga0181559_10007439_pt1 | contig 10192 bp, 2 predicted proteins | sample 011ome_21_FD_133752 | JGI IMG/M metagenome (GOLD analysis project Ga0181559, IMG submission 133752) | Coastal salt marsh microbial communities from the Groves Creek Marsh, Skidaway Island, Georgia - 011508AT metaG (megahit assembly) | ecosystem: Environmental > Aquatic > Marine > Intertidal zone... | reverse complement strand
GTTTCGTTCGCACGTCAAGACGCCTTCGTTTTCGAGCGCGGCGCGCGTCGCGCTCGCCGAGCCGTCCGCGCCGACGAGCAGGTCGTACGCGACGGACTCCTCCCTCTTCGTTTCGTGCACCTCGAAACGCGCGATCCTGGTGTCGAGGTTCACGAAACGCAGCGTCTTCCCGAACTCGAACGAGACGTTCGTTTGAACGAGACGTTCGCTTTCTTCGCTTTCGCTTTCGCTTTTCAAAGGAGGAGGTTTCAAAGTCGCGCGGCGAATGGCGCGCGCGAGCGCGCCGCGTTTTACGACGACGGAGCCTTTGAACTGCGTCGTGCGATGCGCCGCGGCGACGACAGACTCGTTTACGACCGTATCGTGCGGTACGACGCGATACCGCACCGCACCCTCCAGCGTCGTCGCGCCGTCGCGCTCGGCGCTCAGCGCCACGCCCGCGTCGCGCAGCGCGGCGAGCCCGCGTTTCGACACCACCGCGTTTTCGGTGGGCGCATCCCCGAGCGGCGCGGCGCTCGCGTCCAGCACGCGGACGCGCCACCCGAGTCGCGACAGGTGCAGCGCGGCGAGCGCGCCGGCGGGGCCCGCGCCGACCACCAGCGCGGTCCGCGGGGCGCGTGGCGGTGCGGCGTCGCCGTCGGGAACGAACGGGGCCGCCCGGGCCCGAGGGGCGTCGCGGCGTCGGGGGGGGGGCCGAGGGACCCACCGCGCGTCTCGCGAACGGAGGCGAACCACGACGTCGCGGGGAGACGAGCGCCTCTGCGCGGCGCGCGTGTGTGCGGGAACGCGCGACTCGAGGCGCAGAGTCGCGGTGGAAGAGACACGCGGCGCGCGGTCCGCCGCGCGGCCGCGGGACGGGACGGCCCGCATCGCGCGGCTGGACAGTGTCGTGATGCGCGCAGAGAGCGGCGGTGCCGAAAAAGAGCGTGGCGCGCGTGATGTTAATTTTGAAACTGTTCATTTTGAAACTGTCCCTCGTTGAACGCCTCGTTCCTCGAAAGGCTTCACCGAAAGCGTTTCCCGATCAAAACCTTTTTCGGAACGCGCGAGCGGCACCGCCGCCACCCCCGTCAGTAGTAGTCTGTGGCGTGTCGGCGGCGACTTGCGAGCGGCGGTCCGTCCCTCTCGACTCGCGCGTACCGACACACGACGAGGCACCCACGGCTGGGAGGCCCTCGGCTACGATGCGTCCGCTCGCGGAGGTGCTCCGCGGGGGGCTCGAGCGGCTGGTGGCGCGCCGCCCGGACGCGCTCGAGGCGAGCGCGGCGTTGCGCGGCGTCTTCGCCGCCCCGCGCGTGGGGCAAATCCGGCGCGTGCGCGACGGGGCGAGCGAGGAGGATGTGCTCGCGGCTGCGGGGTCGGTGCTGGTCGATCCCGACTTCGCGGTCGCGGCGGGGGGATGTCTCCGCCCGGTGGCGATGCACGCGCTCGCGAACGGGCTGGACGCGCTGCTCGCGCTGGACGCCGCGGACGCCGCGGGCGCGCCCGCGGCGGCGGCGAGAGATGGACGCGAGGGCGGATCCCGTCGCGCGGGTGACGACGACGGCACGAGCGCCGTCGCGAGCGCGGTCAGGCACGAGCGCGCGTGCGCGGCGCTCGGGGAGCTGGTTCAGCTTCTGCCGCACGTTAAGCCCATCGCCGCGCGGTACCTGCGACGCACCGCGCCGCCGTTCGCGCGCGTCGCGCGCGGCGCGGGGGCGTCCGAGAAGGAGGACACCGAGAAGAACGAGAAGGACGAAAAGGCGAAGAAGAAGAAGATGATGAGATCTTCGGCGACGACGACGTCGAACGACGACGACGCCGAACGCCTCGCGGACTCCGACGCGCACGTCCTGCTCGTCGCGCGCGCGTGCGTGCGTTTGCTCGAGGCGTTCGACCACGACGGCGCCGCGGGGGGCGAAAGCGAAGGACTCGTTGCCCGTACGGACGACGACGACGACGACGACGACGAGCGACGACGTCGAGACCGCTCGTCGCCGACGCGTTCGTGGAACACGGCTCCGTTGCTCCGGCTGCTGCGCCACGCGCGCGCGGAGGTGCGGTGGACGGTCGCGATGGCGCTCGAGCGCGTGTTCGCGCTCCCGAGCGGGGTTGCGGCGCGGCTCAGGGAAGACCAGGCGCCGGACGCCGACACCAGGCACGCCTTCGCCGAGAGGTGGGCTGAGCGAAACGCGGCTGTGGCGCTGGAGCGCGCGGCGGCGTTTCTGGACCCGGACGGGATCCGTTCGTTTTCGTTTTCGTCTTCTACGCGCGGCGGCGTGTCGTCGCGTGACGACGCCGACGACGCCGACGACGCGGAGCCTCTTCTCGGGGCGGACCTTCCGGCGGCGCCCGGGCACGCGCGGGTGGGCGGCGTCGAGATTCGCCGGCGCGATCCGGCGTCGTCCGCGGACGCGGCGGCGCTCGGCGGCGACGGTACGGGCGACGCGTCCGCCGCGCGGAGTCGCCGGGGTCGCGCCTTCGTGCGCACGCGGAGCGCGACGCGCAACGTCGAGGCCACGGCTTTGGCTTTGTGCCAGAACCGCCCTCTTTTACTCGAAGGCCCCGCGGGCGGCGGCAAGAGCGCCGTTCTGGAGGAGGTTGCGGCGCGGACGGGCAACGACGATTTCGTCATCCTGCACCTCGACGCGCAGACGGACAGCAAGTCGCTGTTCGGGTCGTACGTGGTGGGCGCGACGCCCGGCGAGTTCGCCTGGCAACCCGGCGCGCTGACGCAGGCGGTGAAACAAGGAAGGTGGGTGATCATCGAGGACGTCGACCAGGCGCCCTTCGAGGTGCTCGCCGCGCTGGTGCCCCTCCTGGAGGAGCGACGCCTGTACGTGCCCGGCCGCGGCGAGAGCGTCCACGCGCACGACGCCTTCCAGCTCTTCGGCACCGTCACCACCGGCGCGGGCCGCGCGGGCGGGAGCGCCGCCGCCTCGTCGCGCTCCGACCCCCTGGCGGGCCTCTGGGCCAGGGTCGCGGTCGAGCCCCCCGCAGGCGACGAGCCGGCGGCGGTGCTGGTCGGCATACACCCGGCGCTCGCGCCGCTCGCGCCGCGCATGTTGGCGACGCTCAACGCCGTGCAGAGCGCGTGCGGCCAGGGCGGCGCCGCCGCCGCGCCGGGCGGGGACGTCTCCGGCGGAGGCGCGGCGCCGTCGCTCGAGCCGGAGGGTTTAGGGTCAGCCGGGGGACGCGCGCACGCCGGGCGGCCGTTCACGCTGCGCGACCTGCTCCGGTGGGCGCGGCGGCTGGAGCGCCTGCGCGCGAGCGAGCTCTCCTTGCTGCGCGAGGGCGTGTCGACGAGTGACGCGCTGCCTCCGAAACTCCGCGCGGCGGCGTACGAAGAAGCCGCCGACGTGCTGTGCGGGATGCTCCCCACCGGGCCCGGGCGCGCGCGGGTCCTGACCCTCGTCGCGAGTGTCTGGGGGCTCAGCGCGGACGACGCGACGCACAGGGACACGGCGTATAAGCCCAGCGTGCGCGCCGGGAACGGCGCGGTCGCCGTGGGTCGCGCGACGTTACCGGCGGAAACGGGCGGAAACGTTTCCGGAGGCTCTTCCTGGTCCAACACCGGCCACGCGATGCGCATCCTGGAACGCGTGGCGAGCGCGGTGCAGTGCGTGGAGCCCGTGCTTCTCGTGGGCGAGACGGGCACGGGGAAGACCGCGCTCGTGCAGCAGCTCGCGCGCCTCACCGGCGTCCCGCTCACGGTGGTGAACCTCTCCAACCAGAGCGAGAGTTCGGATTTCCTGGGGGGTTTCCGGCCCGCCGGCGCGCGGCACTTGTGCCTGCCTCTGCTGCCGCGGTTCCGCGAAGCCTTCGCGGCGACGTTCAGCGCCGACGCCAACGCGGCGTTCCTCGTCCGCGTCGCGCGCTACGCGGAGCGTCGAAAGTGGACGCACCTGCTCCACGCGTTCCGCGTCGGGGTCGAGCGCGTCGCGAAGCTCGCCGCCGACGCGGAAGCGGCCGCCGCGGACGACCGACCGGACCGACCGGCCGAGGGCGAGCCCCCGGGGACGGAGACAAACGAGACGCGCGGGAACGACGAGGGAACGAAAAAAGCGAAGACGACGACTTCGCGAACGACGCGGCGCAAAACGCAGCCGACGACGATGACGAAAACGAAAACGAAAACGTCTCGATCGAGACGAACGAGCGACGGTGACAAACACCGCGTCACGGTCACGGATACAGAGGAAGATGCTTTCGATGATGACGACGATGATGACGACGACGACGACGAGAAGAAGAGACGATCCGTACCGCCGTCCGCGAAACGTCGTCGCTCGAACCGCGCGCCGCTCTCCGCGTCTCTCGTCCAGACGTGGCGCGCGTTTGAGCGCGACTTGACCGCCGCCGAACGCGCCGTGCGCGGGAGCGGTACCGGGCCGGTGTTCGCGTTCGTGGAGGGTGCGCTCGTGACCGCGCTGAAAGAGGGTCGGTGGATTTTGTTCGACGAAATCAACCTGGCACCCGCGGAGACGCTCGAGCGCCTGAGCGGCGTGCTGGAGAGCGCCGTCGGCTCGGTCGTGCTCGCCGAGCGCGGCGACGGCGCGGCCGTCGCGCGCCACCCGCGGTTCCGCGCGTTCGGCGCTATGAACCCGGCGACGGATGTCGGGAAACGAGACCTGCCCCCCGCGCTGAAGCACCGGTTCACGGAGGTGTACGCGGGCGAGTGCGAAGGAAGGGAAGACCTGTGTTTGCTCGTGGCGAACGGCACGCGCGGTGTCCCCGCCGCGCCCGTCGACGCGGTGGTGGACTTTTACCTCGCCGCGCGTTCCGCGGCGAAAGCGACGCTCGCCGACGGAGCCGAGCAGAAGCCGCAGTACTCGCTGCGCACGCTGTCGCGCGCGCTGGAGTACGTCAGGCACGCCGCACCCGTGTACGGCATACAGAGGGCGCTGTACGACGGGTTCGCGATGTCCTTCCAAACGCTGCTCAAACGCGAGTCCGCGGAAGAGCTGGAGAGGCTCATGACGCAGCATCTGATGCGAGGCGCCGCGCTCAAGGTGCGACGACGCGCTTTTACGATTCTTTTTTCTTTCCCACGCCCTTCGCGCAAAACGTGTTTTCGGTTTTTTTCTTCTCATTCTTTTTTTAGTGAATGAGTAAAGCCACCCCTCCAGCCCGCGGGGTCCTCTTCGTGGACTCGTCGCGGTCCTGATTGGGGTGGCAGAGCCACCGTCGGGGCCCAATACCTATTCTCCGCGCGACGCACTGAAAAGTGCGGCGAAGTGAGCGCGCGAGAAGAGCGGCGCCGCACATTCGGTTTTTCGTCGAGTGACGTTTCGCCCACTCCGCGCGCGTCTTTTTTTCGACGCGAAAACGCCGAAACCTGAAAAGACGCATTCGCGTGTTCGGGTCCCTCACGCGAATTGGCTGATTGATTTTTGTGTGCTGTATTGACCCCTTCTTCCTTAAAACCCTTCTTCCTTAAAACCGCAGGCTGTGTTCAAAGCCCCCGCCGCGCCTCCCGGCGACCGCCACGAGCTCGTGGAGCAGTACTGGGTCGAAGCCGGCGACGGCGAGCGCGCGGACCCCGAACGAAGCGGGCGGTACGTCGTGACCCCCGGGGTGAAGAAGCACTTATCCGCGTTGGCGCGCGCGGCGCTTCTCAAACGGCACCCCATTCTGTTGCAAGGCCCCACGTCTTCCGGGAAGACCTCATTAGTGGAGTACCTCGCCGAGCGCACTGGCCACCGGTTCGTCCGCATCAACAACCACGAGCACACCGATCTGCAGGAGTACCTGGGGAGCTACGTCACGGACGCGGAGGGTACGTCATTCTCTCGGTTTTTTTTTCGTTTTTCGTTTTTCGTTTGTTTTTTTTTGAGAACACAAACGCGCGCGCGCGCGCCCGGCATCCGTTCGTTACTCGCGCGCCCTCTCCGTGGGCGCGACAGAGCTGGAAGGGTGCCGGAGAGTTACTCCCCGCTGACCGCGCGCGCGTACCGGCGACGCCGGCGTAAGACCCGGCTGAGCGTCAAAAGCGCGCACGGGCGAACGTTTGGGTACATTCTTCGTTTGGGTTCATTCTCTGTTCATTTTTATTAGGCGGCAAAAAGTGGGTCGTTTTTTTTCGGCGGCGTCGTTCATCGACGCGACGCGCGGCGAACGCGTCGGCGCGTGACACGAGACCGGACGCGTTCGCGCATCGTCGTTCCTCACTTCCGGTCAACGCCTGACCCTAACTGACGAAACACGCTCGCGAAACCCACGCATCATCACAGGCAAGCTGTCTTTCCAGGAGGGCGCGCTGGTCCAGGCGGTGCGCAAGGGCTGGTGGATCGTGCTCGACGAGCTCAACCTGGCACCGTCCGACGTGCTCGAGGCGCTCAACCGGCTTCTCGACGATAACCGCGAGCTGTTCGTCCCCGAGCTGCAGGAGACGATCGCGCCGCACCCGCACTTCGCGCTCTTCGCCACGCAGAACCCGCCCGGAGTGACGTACGGGGGCCGCAAGACCCTCTCCAAGGCGTTCCGCAACCGGTTCATGGAGATCCACGTCGGGGACATCCCCGACGACGAGCTCCGGATCATCCTGAACAAACGGTGCGCTGTGGCGCCCTCGTACGCGGCGAAGATCGTCGAGGTGATGCGCGAGCTGCAGAGGCGTCGGCGTGCCTCGCGCGCGTTCGCGGGGAAGGACGGGTTCGTGACCGCGCGCGACTTGTTTCGCTGGGCGAATAGAAACGCGGACGGCTACGACGCGCTCGCCGCGGACGGGTTTAAGACCCTGGGCGAGCGTCTGCGCTCGGACGAGGAGAGAGACGCGCTCAAAGAAACGCTCGTCACGATTCTCAAGGCGAAAAAAGAAGCGTTGGACCCCGCGCGATTGTACGCGTCCGCGGAGGAGAAGAGTTTGACGGCTCGGCTACGCGAAGCCACCGCTTTGGCGCTGGAAACCGCCAACGCCTCGGAACGTGAATCGGAAAAAAACCCGAAAAGCGAACGAGTCGCGGACGCCGCGCGCGCGGCGCGCCGCGCCGCGCAGGACGCGTCGGCGCTCTCGGCGGCTATGGCGTGGACACCCGCGGCGCGCCGTCTGTTTGCGCTGGTGGAGAGTTGCCTGGCGCACAAAGAGCCGGCGCTGCTGGTGGGCGAGACGGGATGCGGCAAGACCTCCGTGTGCCAGCTCCTGGCTCTGCTCCGCGGGCAGAGGCTGCGCGTTTTGAACTGCCACCAGCACACCGAGACGGGGGACTTTCTGGGCGGCTTCCGCCCGGCGCGCGCGGTGCGGAGAAACGCGCGCGACGATTCGGACGACCCGGGCACGGACGTCCCGTTCGCCTGGGAGGACGGCCCGCTGGTGCGGGCCATGCGCGACGGCGACATCCTGCTCGTGGACGAGCTGTCGCTCGCGGAGGACTCCGTGCTCGAGCGCCTCAACTCCGTGCTCGAGTCCGGGCGCGCGCTGACGCTCCCCGAGAAGGGTGGCTCGGAGGTTGAGGAGCTGGTGGCGCACCCCGACTTCCGGATCCTCGCCACCATGAACCCCGGCGGCGATTTCGGGAAGAAGGAGCTCTCGCCGGCTCTTCGGAACCGCTTCTGCGAGATTTGGATCGGCGCGAGCGCGTCCGAGGCGGAGATGGCGCAGATCTGCGCGAGGCGCGTTCCGGAGGGGCCGCTTCAAGCGTACGCGAAAAAACTCGCCGAGTTCTGGAGCTTCTACCGCGCCGCCGCGGGGCGCGGCGCGGCGCGAGGAGCGCTGCTCACCCGTGACCTCGTGGCGTGGGCGCAGTTCATGCGCGCCGCCGCCGAGGGCGAGGGGCCTTCGGAAGCCGAGGGCAGGTCCGCGGCGGCCGGGTGCTCCAGGAGGCTCTCGCCCGAGGAGGCGTACGCGCACGGCGCGTACCTGACGCTCCTCGACGGCCTCGGCCTCGGCCTGGGTCTGCCCGAGGAAACGGCCAAGCGCATCGCCGCCGAGTGCCGCGCGTTTCTGCGCGCGCAGTTGCCCGAGAAGGTGCGTCATCGTTTTTTTTTTCTTTCGTCGAAGTGCGTTTTTCGTCGAAGTGCGTTTTTCCGGTACTTTTCGGTTTCCCGCGGGGCTCTGAGCCCCGCGCCGAACGCGAACGCCACCTCGGCGATGATGTTCCGTTGTACCTGGTAAGTTTCAGACTACCGTGATAGACAACATCTCACAACCCTGAGCCGAGGGAGCGCGCGCGCGCGAGGGGGAACCGGCGGCGAAACCCGCGCCGACAAAACGTTTTTTCAGCCCGTCGCTCCTCCGTCTCGCCGCTCCCGCGAACCACCGCGAACCACCGCGACTGACTGAAAACATCACGCACGTCGTCACCCGCCGAACCCGTCGCCGTCGCAGGCGCACTACGCGATCGAGGCAGCCTCGAACCCCGGCGGGGTGGGTAACGATGCGCGAGGGTCGCTGGCGCCGCCGAAGCGAGCGACGAAGAAAAAGAAAGCGAACACGTCCGCCCCCGCCGTCCACGAAGACGGCGCGTTCGTGGACGACGACGCCGTCTTCGGCGTCGCGCCGTTCGCCGTGCCGCGCGGCGCGCTTCCGCGCGACGCCGTCGGCGCCGTGAACGCCGAGTTCGAGCTCACCGCGCCCTCCGCGCGGCGGAACGCCGCGCGCGTGCTTCGCGCCATGCAGCTGACCAAGCCCATCTTGCTGGAGGGCTCGCCCGGGGTCGGGAAGACGTCTCTGATCAGCGCGTTGGCCAAAGCCGCGGGGCACCGCTTGACGCGCGTCAACCTCAGCGAGCAGACGGACATGATGGACTTGTTGGGTGCGGATTTGCCCGCGGACGGCGGCGGCGCCGGTGAGTTCCGGTGGGCGGACGGCGCGTTCTTAGGTGCGCTGAAACGAGGGGACTGGGTGTTGCTCGATGAGCTCAACCTGGCGCCTCAGCCCGTGCTGGAGGGCCTCAACGCCGCGCTGGACCACCGCGCGGAGGTTTTCGTCCCCGAGCTGGGCGAGACGTTCCGGTGCCCCCCCACGTTCCGGGTCTTCGCCGCGCAGAATCCGACGCAGGAGGGCGGCGGGCGCAAGGGCCTGCCCAAGTCGTTCCTGAACCGGTTCACGCGCGTGCACGTCGAGCCCATGGAGAAAACGGACATGGCGCACATCACCGCGGCGCTGTTCCCGGCGATACCGGCGTCCGCGGCGGAGCGGGCGGTCGCGTACGTCGCCTCGCTCGCCGACGCGGCGAAGGCGCCGGGCGGGAGCTTCGCCAGAGCCGGCGCGCCCTGGGAGTTCAACCTGCGCGACGTCCTGCGCTGGTGCGAGCTCGCCGGCGACCGCGTGTCGCGGGACCGCGGGACCGCGGGTGACGGATCAGTCACGGAGTTTAGGGTTAAGGACGAAGATACGAAGAATACGAATCTTCGTATCGTCGCGGAGGCTCTGCGCGCGACGCGCGAGACGATTTTTTCCCGGCGCCTGCGCCGCGCGTCGGACCGCCGCGAGTGCGCCCGTCTGTTCCGCGAGGCGTTCGCCGGCGTTTTCGACGAAAACGTCGATTATGACGTTTTCGTCGAAAACGACGGGCCCATCGCGGTGACCGTCGAAGGCGACACGCTTCGTGTCGGCGGCGCTGTCTTGGCGACGACGCGTCGCCTTGATAACGCGTCCTCTTTCGACGAAAACGTCGTCACGCCGAGCACGCCGCGCCGCGCCGGCGCGGCGTGCGCCGTGCTCCGCGGCCAGACGGGCGCGCTGGAGGCGGCGGCGCACTGCGCGTCGCGCGGGTGGATGACCATTCTGGTGGGCCCGCCGGCGAGCGGCAAGACGAGCGTCGCGCAGGTCTTGGCTGATCTCGCCGGGCGGACACTGCGGCGCGTCGCGCTGACCGCCGCGACGGACACCTCAGAGCTTCTCGGCTCGTTCGAGCAGAAGGAACCCGCGCGCGACCGCGCGGCGCTCGAAGCGTCGGTGACGGAAACGTTGCGCGTTTTGGCGGCCGACGTTTTGGCGCTCGACTGTTTGCCCATAGCTCCGAAAGCGCATACTCTTCTGGATGTCCTCGAGCGCGCCTGGTCGCGCTGGTCCGCGTACAGATCAGTCGTCGACGCCGCGGAGGCGCGCGGCGCCGCCGTGGAGGACGCCGCCGCGGCGGCTGAGGCGCTGCGCGCGGCGGTGGACGCCCTCGCCGAGGCGCGCGCCGCGACGCGAGCGGCGACTTCCGCCGTATCCTCTCGGGACGGCGGCGACGCCATGGACGTCGACGGCGAAACTTCTCCCGCCGCG
>Ga0181559_10007434_pt1 | contig 10193 bp, 7 predicted proteins | sample 011ome_21_FD_133752 | JGI IMG/M metagenome (GOLD analysis project Ga0181559, IMG submission 133752) | Coastal salt marsh microbial communities from the Groves Creek Marsh, Skidaway Island, Georgia - 011508AT metaG (megahit assembly) | ecosystem: Environmental > Aquatic > Marine > Intertidal zone... | reverse complement strand
TAATTACCTGTTTCATGAGTTAAAATATGACATTGATACTTATGACTATTCAATCTATAAAAGCTTATAATAATTATTATATTTGGTTAATTGTAACTAATGAAGACAATCTTTTGCCCGCATACAAAGAGTCATACCCAATCCAAAAATTATAAAATTTAAAGCCATGAATAGATTCGCATTATTTTTTGTATTACTTGTATCTTCAAGCTGTGAATTACCATCAATTATTCAGGCTGACCAGTATATTGAGCCTGCTCCCATTGATATATCAAACAACATTCCTGATTACGAAAATGTCTGGGATCGAATAAAAGATGCTAATTCATTAAAGGAAGAAAACCTTGATGAGAAAACTCTTCGATATGTTAATGCGTATCTTTCTAACCCTGTTCAACTTGATAAGCTCCTTGAAAAAGGAAGGTACTTTATTTATTTTGTTCTTGAAGAATTAGAAAGGTATAGACTGCCACCAGAATTGGCGCTTCTTCCGTACATTGAGAGTAACTATGATCCATTTTCAATCTCAGCTTCTGGAGCAATGGGGATCTGGCAGTTTATGCCAGCCACAGCAAGAATATATGGCCTTAGAGATACGTGGTGGTATGAACAAAGGCATGACCCGCTGGTATCATCAAAAGCTGCTGTCAGATATTTAGCCTATCTACATAACAGATTCAATAAAGAAATTACATATACCCTGGCTGCATACAATGGTGGTCCAACCCTCCTAGAAAAAAGAATAAAACTTAATAGAAAAGCAGGCAAACCAACTGATTATAAAAATCTTAAGTTGCCGAAACAAACTCAGGAGTATGTTCCAAAGTTCAAAGCAATACTAGCAATAGTCCTAAATGCAGAAAAATATGGAATCAATTTACCAGACTTTCCCAACAAACAAGTTTTGGGAACGATAGAGCTTGATGGTCAAGTTGAAATCCTAGCTTTTAGTGAGTTTGCAGGATTAAAGCCTGAATTTGTGTATAAATTAAATGCAGGATACACAAAATGGGCATCACCTCCTGGAGATAAAACTACCTTTAATATTCCCATTGAATTAGAAGCAATGCTTAACCTTAAAAAGAATAAGTTTGTTCAAACAAACCAGATCAACTGGGTGACTCACACAGTTTCAAAAGGAGACAGCCTATGGAAAATAGCTGAAGAGTTTGATACTGAAGTAAATGTGTTAAAGAAAGTGAATTATCTTTCGTCTAATGTCTTAAGCCTTGATCAAGAGTTATTAATTCCATTGAGCAATGATCAAAATCAAACATTTATCCCCTATCAAGCTCATGTCATTAGCGAAGGAGATACATTATGGAATCTTGGTATTAAATACAATATTTCACCTGCAGAAATAGCAAAAACTAACAGACTGAGAATGGATTCTCCCCTAAGGATTGGAAAGGAGTTAAATATAGGTAATAAAAATATTTATCGAACAATCAATTCAAAAAAAAGAACTATTTTGTATAGCGTTAAACAAGGAGATAGCCTATACCGAATAGCGGATATTTTTAACATTCAAATATCTGATATTAAAAAAATTAATGCTCTACCAAATAATGAAATTAAACCTGGGCAGGTCTTAAAAATTATTATCAGAGCATTTTAGTCTGAAGAAATTTTTGGATCTAATGCATCTCTCAAGCCATCACCAAAAAAATTTAATGCAAATAATGTGATAGTAAATGTTAAGCCAGGATAAATTAACAGCCATGAGTATTCTTCCATAGATTCGACGCCATATCTAATTAATGTTCCCCAGCTGCTCATTGGCGGTTGAATACCAAGTCCTAAAAAGCTTAAAAATGCCTCTAGCAACATCACCTGAGGTATTGTAAGGGTTGCATACACAGCTATTGGGCCAAGAATATTTGGGAAAATGTGCTTTCTAAACATCTGTATATTTGATACCCCCATTGCTTGTGCAGCTAGAACATATTCTTGATTTTTGATTGTAAGAACTTGCCCTCGAACAATTCGAGCCATAGTGAGCCACTCAACCGCTCCAATAGCACCAAATAATAACCAAATATTTCTTCCAAAAATTACCATGAGCAAGATGATAAAAATAATAAATGGCAGTCCATATAGAACATCTACTATTCTCATCATTACAGAATCAACTCTTCCTCCAAAATATCCTGCAACAATTCCCCAGCTCACCCCAATAACTAAAGCTACACCTGTAGCAACAAATCCAACTAATAATGAAACCCTAGCACCGTATAAAATTCTACTAAAAAGATCTCTTCCAAGCGTATCTGTTCCCAGGAAGAAATCAGCTGAAGGAGGTTGCGCTCCTAGCTCTAAATTTTGATAAGAGTACGAATGTGGCGCAATCCAGGGGGCAAAAATAGCTAGAAACATTAATATAAAGATAATTATTCCGCCAGCTAGAGCCGCTTTGTTAGCTAATAATCTTCTCCAGGCATCTAACCATAATGAGCTTTGATGATTCATGCATCACTCCTAGCTCTTGGATTCATTAGAAGCACAGCAATATCTGATAATAAATTAAAAAATATAATCAATGAAGAAAAGAAAATAGTTGTCCCCAAGATCATCGTGTAATCTCTATTGAAAGCAGCTTCAACATAGAATCTACCTAAACCAGGTATTTGAAAAATTGTTTCTACCACAAAAGAACCACCAATAAGACCGGCAATGGCTGGGCCCAAGAATGAAACAACTGGAACCAATCCACCCTGTAAAGCATGATTGATAATGACTTTGTACTCAGGTAGGCCCTTGGCTCGAGCGGTCCTAATATAATCTTGGCTTAGAGTTTCCAACATGCCTCCTCGACTTAATCGAGCGATATATGCTGCATATGCTGCACCTAAAGTAATTGAGGGTAAAATCTTATCTCCCGATAATGAGCCCCATCCAGATACAGGCAAAACTTCGAATTGAATACCAAAAATCAATACAAGCAAAGGCCCCAGTAAAAAAGTTGGCATACAAATTCCTATCATTGCTATTGTCATTGGAATGTAATCAAGGGCAGTGTTTCTTTTTACCGCAGCCAAAACACCAGCGAGACTTCCAATTAATATTGCAACGATGATAGCGTAAAAGGCTAACTCAAAAGTAACTGGTAGGCCTGTAAAAATCATTTCAGTTACTGATCTTCCAGGATACCTAAATGAAGGACCAAAATCGCCCTGCAACAGATTAAGCATGTAATCTTTGTACTGAACCATTAGGGGTGCATCCAAGTTATATACAGCATTCAAATTTTTCATAACTTGAGGAGGAACTACTTTATCTGCATCAAAAGGGCCTCCTGGAGCCATCCTTACTAGAAAGAATGTCAATGAAGCTACAACCAGAATGACTGGAATGGCAATCAAAACTCTTTTAATGATGACCTGTAGCATCAGTCTCTATCTTTCCAAATAAATAAACTTTGGGTGATGCGTATCAAGTAAGTTTGGATACCAGCCTTTAACATCATTTGAAAGCTGATATTGTCTAACATAGGTATATATAGGAATTATTGGCATCTCATCAATGAGTATTCTTTCAGCTTGATATAAATATTCATATCTCGATGACTGATCATTGGTTGCATTAGCAAGAGCCACTAATTCATCGTATTCCTTATTTTCCCAACCTGTTTTATTGTTACCTCTATTTGGTCTTAAGGTATCTAAAAAAGTATTAGGATCTTCATAATCTCCAATCCATCCTGCCCTAGATATTTGAAAATCTCCTGTCATTTCTCTAGCTAAATAAACTTTCCAATCTTGATTAACAAGTTGAACGGAGATACCTAGGTTTTCTTGCCACATTTGTTGAACAGCTAGAGCAATTTTTCTATGGCCTTCTTGGGTATTAAAGAGGATTTCTAAAACAGGGAAACCTTCGCCATTAGCATAGCCCGCATCAGCTATCAGAGATTTAGCTAACTCAGGGTCAAATGGAATTGTTGTATCAGGCTCATAACCTGCTGAACCGGGTGGTGTAAATGAATATGCTTCTTTTTGACCACATTTTGAGACATTTTCAACTATTTGTTTTCTATTAATTGCATAAGCTAAAGCTAACCTGACATTCTTATCTTTAAGAATAGGATGTAATGTATTAATCCTATAAAAGTAGGTGCCCATATATGGCTCTATGCGCAAATTTGGATTGTTGTTTTCAATGTAAACAGGGCATTTTTCTAGAGGCACAACATTTGTTACATGCAGCTGACCTGCTCTAAACATCCTATCTTCAGTCGACTCATTTGAAACAGGATAATAAATGATTTGATTTAATCTAACCTTATCTGCATCCCAATATAGGTGATTTTTTTCAACCACTATTTCTTTATTCAGTTCCCAGGTTTTTAGATTCATGGGCCCATTGCAAACAAAATTACCCGGTCTGGTCCATTGACCGTTTCTATCGTCAATAGAACCATGCTTAAGTACCGTATCCTTATGAACTGGATATGTGCTGTAATGACTTAATAGTTTAATAAAAAAAGGAGTTGGGTTATTTAGCTCAACACTTAACTCGTGATCGTTGACAGCTTTCACGCCAACCATTGAAAAGTCTTCTGTAAGCCCTTGATGAAAATCAGATGCTCCTTTGACGTAGTAAAGCATATCTGGATACTGCGAACCTAAAGATGGGGTTAATATACGCATCCATGACCAAACAAAATCATTAGCAGTTATTGGGTCTCCATTCGACCATCTTGCATTTTTATTTAAATAAAAAGTATATTTTTTTCCATCGGGACTAATTTCCCAAGATTCAGCAACGCCAGGTAAATTATCTCCACCTTTTGGGTTAGCTATAGTTAAGCCCTCACATAATGAAATCAATAAATGATGCTCGGGAACACCAGTTACTATGTGAGGATCCAGCCCTTGAGGTTCGCTACCATTACCAAAGAGAAGAATCTGTTTTTCAAGTGCTGAATCAACTGGAGAGATATTCTCACCACACCCTGAAAGAATAAATAAAAAAAGGATTATGTTAAAAGTTTTCACGATAGATATTATATGAAAAAGAAATTCAAAAAACTGCTTTATAGAAATATATATTCCTAAATAAGAGGGGCTTGTAGCCCCTCTTCAATGTCGAATATTAGATCTTAAAGTTCAAATGTTGCATTTAAGAATATATATGTTCCCAATGCATCAAAGTATCCTGGGAAAGTATTACCATTTCCAGGAGCTGTACCAGCACTTGATGTATAGACAGGATCTTCATCAAAAATATTGCTAGCACCAACACTAAACCTCAAATTATCATTAAATTGATAATTAACAGTTAAATCAAGGTATGTTTTAGCCTCAATATCTATAGCTGTTGAATTAAGATCATCTGTCTCACCTAGATATCTAAGACCAAGTATGTAGTCCAAGTCTCCTCTTGTAAGGGATGCAGTATAATTTCCTGCAAATTCAGGAGTTGGGTTTTTACCACAATCTTTTCCATAATATCCTGCGCACTGTAGCTCAGATGCACCAGGAATAACGATCAAGGTATCTGAATCAGTAATTGTCGAAATACCTTTTAGGTCAACGGTACCAAGCGGAGTTTCAAGCGGATAGGTAAAGATAATATCGTAACCAGTCAATCCTTGCTCAGAAACATTGGTATTAGTGGTAATAATCTGACCAGGTGATACCCATAGAGTACCAGCAATTGGATCTCTTTGAATCAGATTACAGAAAGTAGCATTACCTGTTTCTAGACACTTGGTCAATGATGTTGCAGCTGGAATAGTTCCTATACCATCGGTAATTTCAATATCAAAATAATCCAAGGTAAGAGTGAGTCCAGGTATTGAAGATGGCGTCCAAACTATTCCAAGTGTTAAAGACTCTGACTCTTCTGGAACCATATCAGGATTACCACCAGTAAGAATGTTGTATTGATCTGCTGGTGATTTGAGGTCTGAACCATAATCTGCTGCAGACAAGCCAGTTCTAGCACATTCTTCTTGAGTATAACTTGGCCCAATTCCTGTTTCAGGATCTGTACCACAAGGATCAGGATCTAAGTCATCGAGACTTGAACCTTGACCTCTATATAATTCAGTTATAGACCCATGCCGAGTCGCTGTTTGCAAGGTACCCCTTACAGAAACCTCGTCATTGACCTGCCAATATGCTCCAAGTTTGAAAGCATCAGTATCATTATCAGTTGAGTAATCAGCAAACCTTGCGCCAACCTCAAGATTGATGTTATCAGTTACAGGGACACCAAGCTCAAGGAAATATTCCTTTACATCATAGCCACCAGCTAGAGCAACAATAGGTCCACCCGCTCCAGTTCTATCAGCTGCTTGGGCAGATGCATCTGGACGATAATCCGATTCAAGCTCTCTTGACTCATAACCAAACACAGCACTTACAGGAGCCGGAGCGCCTGGAAGAGATAATCCTGTTTCACCTTCAACAAATGCTTGAAAGATTGTTTCACTTGAATCACCTAATATAAAGTTAGGAATAGCCATATAGGTTTGAATCTCTGGATTTGCATCCCAAATTGCTTGAATGCCCTCATCTCCAGGTAAACCTCCTGAAAATAGGTTGTAAGGAATACAATCTGGATCAGACCCATCTAACACAGACACACAAGTTGGAACACCGTTAACACTAATTACGTTTGTTGCTCTTAATAATTTGGTGATTGATAGATCATTTTGAATTTCCTCAGAATAATCAACTTCAGAAGTTTGATATGAAATGTCATATCTCCAATCATCATTTAAGTCACCTCGTAAGCCGATTGAGTATGTAACGTTTTGATATTTAGTTGCATATGTTCTCGGGCCCCCTTCAACGTTTCTTTTTAAACTTCTAACTGGAGCCATGAAGTCAATGATTGACTCATCAGCTTTTTGACTGTTAAGAGAATTTATGTAGCTTAATGCAGCAGCACCTGTAGCAAAGTCTGGTGCGTGACTGCCACCCATGCCTGTCCAGTTTCCACAAATAGCTTGATATTGTTGTGCGGAGAGATTAGCGTTGTAACATGGTAAAGCTCTCAAGTCTCCAAATGTACCAGAATATGCAATTTGTGATGGAGATTCATTCTTAGTGAATCTTACATTGGTGTAAAGCTCTGCATTATCAGTAATTTGATATTTAGCAAAAAAGCCTGAATTAATCTTATCTTGTGGTCTTTGATAATGATTAGTAGGATTGTAGTTATACAACCTTCCATCCCTATCAGCAAACTCATTGCCTGAAGTCAAGTAATCAAATTTGTAATCTGATACAGAGGTGTCAATTGGCGTAAAACCCTTCTTTTCATATCCAAAATCATAAAGCCTTCCAGCAGGGATTGTGCTTGAGCCACCACACTTGGTATCTCCACCGCTCAACGCACAGGCCCCACCATCATAGGCGCCTTGTAAAATTGGATTTGTGTTTACATGTTCAAAAAATCCAGTGATGTGTCCTTTTCCATCATCAATGGAACCACCAAAAGCTATTGAAAGCTTCAAAGAGTCTCCCTCAGTTACTTTAGATGGAGCTTTTTGGTAATTATAAGAATCATGAAGCGCTCTTAACTTACCATTATCATTTTCATGATAATAAAAAGAATTTGTAGCGCTTGCTTTAAATCCTTCGAACTCATCATCAAGTATGAAGTTCACAACACCAGCCAAAGCATCTGAACCATAAACGGATGTAGCGCCACCGGTTAAGACTTCAACTCTTTTAATAAGTAATGCTGGAACCTGGCTAATATCAGCGCAACTTCCTCCAGATGCAGTACCTGGAGCCATTCTCTTGCCGTTAATTAAAACAAGTGTTCTATCACAACCCAGATTTCTAAGGTTAGCAGTTGCAGTTCCATTCGAGCCATTAGCTGTTTGAGCTATCTGACCGGGGGCAATCTGAGGTAGATCATTAAGGACCTCTTCAATTCTAACCGCCCCACGATTATCTATATCAGCTGCTGTTACCACTTGTACTTGTGATGTGCTCATGATATTTGGGTTTGTTATTCTTGTTCCAGTTACAATTACTTCTTCTGTTTCTTCATTGTCTTGGGCAACTATGACAGGTGCTGAAAAAGCAAAGACAGCAAAAATACTAAATATATATTTTTTGTAATTCATGATTATTCTTTCGTAAAAAGTGGGCTTATGAGTCTGAAGTTACAGAGTTTGTTTCAATTTGTCTAGTTAAAGTAAAAAATACTTGATAACAAAGAGTTATAAAATCAAGGAAAAAATCCTTTATTAGCATTGATTTTTACTTGAAGTAAGCAGACGAAATGTAGATATAATAATTATCTCTATTTAATACAAATAATAGTAAAAAAATATTGTTTAATTAGTTTTATAATCAGGGTTATGGCAGAAGTTTTAGTAATATAATTATTAAATTAGGAAAAATTAATATGTTAAAAAATAAAAAAATCTTAATTGCTGGACTTGCAAACAAACATTCCATAGCTGCCGGTATTGCCAAATCCATGCACGCACAAGGCGCTGAATTAGCATTTACATATCAGAGTGAAAGGCTGAAAAAAAATGTTGAAAAAATAGCTGCTGAAGTTAGTTCAGATTTATTAATTGAGTGTGATGTTGGGTCTGATGAGAGTATTGATCAAATGTTTAAAGAGCTTTCAAAGAACTGGCAAACTTTCGATGGATTTGTTCACTCCATAGGTTATGCACCTGCAAATGAGTTAGAGGGCAATTTTCTTGATGCATCAACACGTGAAGGTTTTAAAATTGCACATGATATTAGTTCGTACAGTTTTACTGCGATGGCTAAGGCTGCAAGACCATTCTTAAATCCAAATTCAGCCTTGCTCACGCTTACATACCTCGGCTCTATCCAGTCATTGCCTAATTACAATGTCATGGGGTTAGCCAAAGCCAGCCTTGAAGCTAATACTCGTTTTCTTGCTGCAGCTTTAGGACCAGATGACATAAGGGTTAATGCTATATCTGCAGGACCCATTAAAACTTTAGCTGCCTCAGGTGTGAAAAACTTTCGAAAAATGCTCACAAATTATGCAAATAGAGCTCCGTTAAGAAGGGTTGTTACAACAACAGAGGTTGGTAATGTTGCAGCCTTTCTGTGCTCTGATCTTGCTAGCGGAGTTACCGGTGAAATTACCTATGTTGATGGTGGCTTTAATACTGCTGCAATGTCGGTTGAGGAGTATGCAGATTAATCATCAGATGCAAGATTTTGCAATCTTACTCTCTGCCCCTTCCTCATCGTATGATCAATAAAACCTGAGAATTGCTGCCCAAGAGTGCCATTATAGAATTCTTCATAACGAGAAACAGCATCCCCAAGCTCATCAGCGGTGGGCGTAACCTCATTTGATGATTGAACCCAATATTGATCTCCATTTGTGGCTTTGTAAGTAACTAATTCACCAATTGAAGAATTAAAAATAGCAGTAATTAATTCAGGTGGTAGCAATGAACTAAATCTCTTTACGGCTTTAAAATTTTCTTTTGAAAAGCCATCGACCAAAGAGCTTGATGTATCTTCGTATATGGATTCTTTGACGGTATCAGCGTAATCTTCAATTAACTTATTGGCTTTGTAAGTTCTAACCTCTTGAATGGCATTTTCTGCAACGACTACAAATTCTTGGACAGATGGTTGAATTGCTTGGGTAAGCATAACAAAAAGATAGCTATCTTCACTTTCAAATATTTCAATCTTATTAGGAAGAATATCAGGACTAAAAAGCTCTGTAGAATTTACATTTGAGAAATCGCTAATTTGAATTTCATCAATTCCTTTTAATCCAGTAATTTGAATCGGCGCACTGACCTCATCAGAAAGCTCATTTAAAGTTAATCCCTCAAGTACTAGAGATTCCAAACTTAAAAAGTCATCTTGCATTAATGCTCGCGACTCAGCATCTATCAATTCATTTAATAGCTCTTTTTCCACTTCAGATTTAGATTTTACCTGGGGCTTTAAAACTTCAGTAAGCTTAAGGATATGAAAAGTATCCTCCAACTCTATAACCTCACTAATCTGATTTAAACTCATCTCTAAAATAGCATTCTCAAATTCTATTGGAAAGGCATCACCAGAAGAAAGGCCTAAATCACCGCCCTGATCTTTAGAAACTAGATCCTCGCTTGAACTTTCTACAATATCTTCAAAGGAAATTTGACCAGAAATAATTTGCTCATAATCGCTAAGAATCTTATTTCTAGCAACATCTTCATTTTCATAATT
>Ga0181559_10007430_pt1 | contig 10196 bp, 3 predicted proteins | sample 011ome_21_FD_133752 | JGI IMG/M metagenome (GOLD analysis project Ga0181559, IMG submission 133752) | Coastal salt marsh microbial communities from the Groves Creek Marsh, Skidaway Island, Georgia - 011508AT metaG (megahit assembly) | ecosystem: Environmental > Aquatic > Marine > Intertidal zone... | reverse complement strand
TTCGCGCCGTACTCCGCGCGCAAGCGTTCCACGTCGCTCAAGATGCGCGTCGCGAAACGCTCCGCGGGCCAGTTCGAGGGCCAGTTCCCCCGGATCTCTACCAGCGTTCGTGGGGGAGACGCGAGATCTTCGTCGTTTGCGAAAAACGCATCCGCTTTCGTTCGCCACCGCGTCAGCAACGCGTCCCACTTTCCCTCGTCGAAGCCGTACTCAAGCGGATACTCGAAGTCGCCGAAGACGGTCTGCCGGTCGAACACGAACCGAACGGTCGTGCCGCCCGTCTTGCTCAGGTGCCGGTACACGTGGAACACGCACGAAGGGTCGCTGTTCGTCGAAGACGCGTTCGTCGAAGACGAAGACGACGACGCGTCATCTTCCGCCGATCGAACGACATCGAGCGCGTCTGATGAGCCGAGATCTTCGTCGTCCGATCGCCTCTTCTCGTCAGACAGCGTTCGGGTCTCGCCCGCCAGACGTGGTTCCGAGTCGAACGAGGGGTCCTCGCTCGCGCGTCTCGCTCGCTCCACCACCGGCCCGGCGCGTTCGCGGTCCCCGCGCGCGTTCGCCACGGGCGCGGTCGCGCCAGACCCGAACGGGAGAAGGGACACCGAAACCAGCAGCGCCGTGCACGCCACCACGTAGGTCGCGGTCAGGCACACCGGCCGCCGCAGACGCACGGCGTGCGCGGGCGTGGGCACCTCGATCGGGCCGATAGGACCGACCGTCTCCATCGCCTGCATCGCGGCGGTGAGCCGTCGCGCCGCGCCTCCGCCGATGGCAGGCCGCGGGCGAAATCCGCCGGTGCCGACTGGTCCGAGAACGCTGTGGGCCTCAGATTTGGATTGTCAAGTTTGGGGCGCTGTGAAGGCACGCCAGAGCGCCAGGGACGAAACCAACGCGCTGGAAACAGATGCGTTTTTTTTTCGCCATCGCGACTGAATTCCGAAGCGCGCGCCGAAGGACGCGGGACACGAAGTGCCTCGAAACACCGATCGCTATACCTCACTATATACCTCACTATATATACATCTCATGAGAGCCGGTCGCGCGCGCGACGCGTCATTCATCATCGCTTCCGAAACCGTCTCGCTTCCGAAACCGGACGCTACCGTCCGTTTTCCTCCGACGCTTTTCGCGCATCCAGCATCTTCCTAAACTTCGCCGACCCACACATGATCCGACCGTGCGCGTCCCACAAGGCTTGGCTGAGATCGCGGTACAGGTCGTCCGCGTGTTCGAGCCCCACGGAGAGCCGCAACAGATCGTCGGGGGTCTCGCTCGACGGCCCCTCGACGGTTTTCCTGTGCTCGACGAGAGACTCGACGCCGCCCAGGGACGTCGCCGGGAACCACACCTTGGTCAAAGAGGTGGTCATGACCGCCGCCTTTCCGCCGCCCACGCACCGAACGCTGAGCATGCCGCCGAACATCTTTTGATCCTTTCGATCGTTCGATCCTGTAGTCGCGCACGCGTTCGCGGAAGAAGAAAAAGAAAAAGGCGAGCTCTGCTGCGCGCGCGCGACCGCGTGGCCCGGGTGCGTCTCCAGACCCGGGTAGTACACCGCCGCGACGCACGGGTGCGAACGCAGTTTGTTCGCGAGAGCCGCGGCGGTCGCGCACTGCGCGCGCACGCGCACGTGCAGCGTGCGCATGCCGCGGAGCAGCAGCCACGCCTCGAACGGCCCGAGCACGGACCCGCCGAACGAGCGCGCGCGGAGCAGTCGGTCCCAAACTTTGGGAAACGCGTCCGTCGAACCCGCGTCGTCGGTTCTCGTTTTTCGGCCGATCACCGCGCCCGCCACGACGTCGGAGTGGCCGTTCAAGTACTTCGTCGCGCTGTGCATGACCAAGTCCGCGCCTAACGTCAGCGGGCGACACAGTAACGGCGTCAAAACCGTGGCGTCGCAGCACGTCACGGCGCCGCGCGCGCGCGCGAAAGCGGCGGCGGAGCGAATATCCGTCACGCGCCAGGTGGGGTTGGACGGCGTCTCGATCCACAGCAGCTTGCACTTGCCGTCGCCGAATTCGGGGTCCACCTCGTCGGCCGTCCGGTCGTCCGCCGCCGGGTCCACACCAAACGCTACCGCGTTTTCTAGGTCGCCTTTGATCTCGCAGTCGTACAGCACGCAGTCCACGCCGTATCGCTCGCACCACTCCTGGAAGAAGACGCGCACGGCGAAGTAGCAGTTTTTGGGAACCGCGGCGCGGTCGCCGGCGCGCAAAGTGGCGAAAGCCACCGCCGATACCGCCGCCATCCCGCTGCCGAACAACGCCGCGTCCGCGCCGCCTTCCAGCGACGCCAACACGGACTCCGCCTGCGTGTACGTCGGGTTATCCGGGCGGCTGTACATCAAAGGGTGTTTTTTATTGTCTTCCGTTTGATCACGATCACGCGGCGTCGTCTGATGATTCCCACGCGTCTGATCGTCGCCGATAAAAAAAACGTCGTCGTCGTGCGGGACTTGGTCGGAGATGACGTCCCGATGACGCGGCGTGCTCATGTGCCTCAGGTCGTAGCCCATGCGGGACCCGACGCGCGCGTACGTGGTGGACGGGAAGATAGGGGGGATGATGGACCCGGTGGCGTCCCCGAGGAACCCGCCTTCGTTCGACCGGAACCCGTCCCGGTGCCCCACGAACCCGCCCTGCGCTAACACCGTGTCCACGGAATGGCCCTCGCGTCGACGCCACGCGTGGTCGACGCGCGGCTCGCCCGGGGTCGCGCGGCTCGCAGCCGGACCGGCGTCGGCGTCGTCATCTTCCCCCCGCGCGCGTTTCTTCTCCGCCCGCTCCATGGTGTCCAGGTGCGGGTGGGTGTGACGGAGCCGACGCGCAGGCGGGGGCCTCGCGAAAACCCGACTCGAAGACGGCACCGCGTGCATTCGCGGCGGCGGCGGCGGCGGTGCGTATTACTCGTGTTTCTCCGCGTCGTCGGCCGCGAGATCCACTCCGGCACGCGCGCGGAGGCCTCGTCGGTTTCGGGGTCGCGCGGCACGACCGGCTTCCTCCGCGTGCCTCCAGGATGCCCGGCGATGGCGCCGCCGGCGCCGGCGACGGCGTCGTCCGCGATTCGCGGTTCAAGACCCTGCACAACGATCCGCGGTTCATGAACTTCCCCGCGGCGACCAACAAGACGAAGATCGACGGCCGCTTCGCGAAGATGTTCTCGGATCCCAACTTCGGGACGGGCGCGCGCGGGAACCGGGACAAGCGCGGCCGCAGGACGGACAAGGCGAAACGCAAAAGCGCCGCGGACGACCTCAAGCAGTACTACGACCTCGAGGAGGAGGAGGGGGAGGAGGGGGGGGTCGCGGAGAAGACGGAGAAGACGGCGAAAAAGAAAAAGGCGCCCGAGGCGAAGGGAAAGGCGGAGAAGAGTCGCGCGCGGAACGTTGAGGACGCCGACGCCGACGATGCCTCCGACGACGATGCCTCCGACGACGCCTCCGACGACGCCTCGGAGGACGCCTCGGAGGACGCTTCGGAGTCAGACGACGCATCAGATTCCGACGATGCCGACGATTCCGACGATGCCGACGCCGCGAAACCCGCGGCTGATCTGGACCTCCGCCTCGAGGCGTCTCGCGATCGCATGCGCGGCGCTAACCTCTCGGACTCGTCCGACTCGGATTCCGAGTCCGACGCGGACGCGGACGCGGACGGACAGTCAGACTCGGAAGAAGGCGTGATTCCCCGGATGCTCGCGGGCGCGGGAGCTCCGCGAAACGACGCCGACGCGGACGACGCCGAGCCTGGGATGATCGACGCCACCGAGCGTCTCGCCGTGGTGGACCAGGAGTGGCAACACCTGCGGGCGGTGGACCTGCTTGTGGTTCTGCGCTCCTTCGCGCCGAAAAGCGGAGAGGTGCTTAAGGTCACGGTGTACCCCAGCGACTTCGGTTTGAAGCGCATGGCGGAAGAGGCGAGGCACGGCCCCTTGGCGGCGTTCGGCAAAACCGCCGCGGACGCCGTCGCGAAGGCGAAGGCGAAGAAGAAGAAGAAACCAAAGCCGAACCGTTCGACGGAGGAGCTCTCCGACGATTCCGAGGATTTCGACAGTCAGTCCGACTCGGAATCCGACGCGTCACACGAAGAAGACGCGAACGTCGTCCGCGAGCGCATGCGTCAGTACGAGCGCGACCGCATGACGTACTACTACGCCGTCTGCGAGTGCGACTCGGCGGAGACGGCGTCGGCGGTGTACGCGGCGTGCGACGGGTTGGAGTTTGAGCGTTCAGCGAACAAGCTCGACTTGCGGTACGTCCCGGACGGCCAGAGCTTCGTGGGCAGAGAAATACGAGACGCGGCGGTTTCCGTGCCGAGCGACTACGAGCCCCCCGAGTTCTCGGTCAAGGCGCTGCAGCAGACGAACGTCAAGCTGTCCTGGGACGACGACGACCCCGCGCGCAAAAAGGCGTTTGCGCGCAAGCTCACCGAGGACAAGCTCAAGGACGAGGACTTCGCCGCGTACATGGCGAGCGCCAGCGAAGAGAGCAGCGACTCCGAAGCGAGCGACGAGAAGGCGCCTTCGGCTCCTTCGGGAACGAAGAAACCGACGCTTCCCACCGATACGAAAAAGAAGAAGGGCTCGAATCGGCTCTCGGAGGCGGACGCGGCGGCGGCGAAGAAGGCGTACCTGGCGAAGCTGCTCGGCGGCGGGGACGACGACGACGACTTTTTGCAGACTAAATACTCACACGACGAGGACGAGGACGCCGGCGACTCCGGCGACGAGGGGTTCAAGCGCGCGGCGTGGGGGGGTGGCGACGGCGTCGGGTCGCAGAGCCGGTATGGGGACAAAGCCGCGCGCCGCCGCGCGGCTTCCGGGCGCGGCGGCGGCGGGGACATGCAGGTTACGTTCCACGCCGGCTTGGAGGCGCTCGATGAGAAGATGCGTCGCCGCAAAGAAGAGCTGAGCGGTGCCTTGAAGGAGACGGTTTGGGAGAAGCGTCTGCGCGAGAAAGCCGAGAAGCGCGGTTCGAACGCGAAGAAGAAGAAGAACGACGCTCTTAACGAGCCGATGGGGATGAACGAATCGAAGATTCGCTTGGACGACGTCGACGCGGATTCGACGCCGAGCGGGTTCGACGATGCGTTTTTCGCGGACGGCGGCGACGTCGACTTCGACGCCGGCGCCTCCGACGACGACGGCGACGTCATCGGCGAACGTGAGACGACGCGAAAGAGAGTCGAAACCAAAAAGGCTTCGAAACGCCACTCGAAGAGTCTGGCGGACGATCCACAGGTGGCGAAGGAACGCGCGGATCTGGAATTGCTCATGATGGACGACGACGCCGTTTTGGGCGATTTCGGCGCGACGCGTCCGAAGCCCGTCGACGCGCGAAACGGCGGTACGTCAACACTCGGCGAGACGCGAACGTCGTCTGCCGTGTCCAAGAAGAAGTCGCGCAAGGCGAGATTGGCGGAGAAGAAGAAGCTGCGAGGCAAGGACGCGCGGCGGCGCGAGAGCGACGACGAGGACGACGACGGCGCGCCGTACGGCGAAAACCGCTTCGACGGGCAGTCATCGAAAACCAGTCAGGAAAAAGTGGACGTCGCCGACGATCGCTTCGCCGGCTTGTTCGAGTCGGAGAAGTTCGCGCTCGACCCGACGGACCCGCGGTTCCGGGAAACCAAAGCCGCCGGGTTCATCGCGGAGGAACGCGCGCGGCGGCGAAGCGAGAAGAGCAGCGCGAGCCTCCTGGAGAAGAAGAAGAAGACGCGCGAAAACGGAGACGCGCGAAAAAAACGCGACGTTCTCGTCGCGGAAGAAACCGGCGACGAGAAAGACGCGAGCGGCGCGGGAGACGTCGCGTTGCGCGCGATGGTCAAAGGGCTGAAGCGGAAATCGGAGGCGGCGGCGCGCGCGAGCGGGGGATCGAAGCGGAGGTAAAGAGAGAGAGAGAGAGAGAGGAGCGGATGGGAGCTTGTTTGTTGTTTTTTTAACGCGACTTTGTCTTCGTCGTCTTCGAGAGCCCGCGCCGGTAGCCGCGCTGACCGCGAAGGTCGACGGTGTCTTTCACCCGTCCAGGCCGAAGTAGCCGCGGATGGTGAACGGCGCCTGCTTGATCTCGGGCTCGAGCTTTACCTCGAGCTTGACCTCGGGGTCGGGCTTGACCTCGGGGAGGGGAGGCTAAACCGCGCGAGCGGCTTTGCAGGCCGCGCAGTTGTATTTCACCTTGCCATGCGGGCAGGGGTTGCAGTTCGCGCAGTTTGTCTTCCGCTTGCCATGCGGGCAGGGGTTGCAGTCCGCGCAGAAGCGTTTCAGCTTACCGTGCGGGCAGGGGTTGCAGTCCGCGCAGTTGTATTTCACCTTGCCATGCGGGCAGTGGCTGCAGTCCGCGCAGTTGCGTTTCACCTTGCCATGCGGGCACGGGTTGCAGCCCGCGCACTTGTATTTCAGCTTGCCATGCGGGCAGGGGTTGCAGTCCGCGCAGTTGAGTTTCCGCTTGCCATGCGGGCAGGGGTTGCAGTCCGCGCAGCCATCTTTCCGCTTACCGTGCGGGCACGGGTTGCACCTCGCGCATTTAGATTTTACCTTACCATGCGGGCAGTGGTTGCAGGCCGTGCAGTGCTTCTTCAGCTTGCCATGCGGGCAGGGGTTGCAGTCCGCGCAGTCGCTTTTCAGCTTGCCATGCGGGCACGGGTTGCAGTCCGCGCAGTCGCTTTTCACCTTGCCGTGCGGGCACGGGTTGCAGTCTGCGCACTTGCTTTTCAGCTTGCCATGCGGGCAGGGGTTGCAGCCCGCGCAGTGCTTCTTCAGCTTACCGTGCGCGCAGGGGTTGCAGTCCGCGCAGTTGTATTTCAGCTTGCCATGCGGGCAGTGGTTGCAGTCCGCGCAGTTGCGTTTCACCTTGCCATGCGGGCAGGGGTTGCAGTCCACGCAGTTGCGTTTCAGCTTGCCATGCGGGCAGGGGTTGCAGTCCGCGCAGTGCTTCTTCAGCTTGCCATGCGAGCAGGGGTTGCAGTCCGCGCATCTGCCTTTCAGCTTGCCATGCGGGCAGGGGTTGCAGTCCGCGCAGTCGCTTTTCAGCTTGCCATGCGGGCAGGGGTTGCAGTCCGCGCAGCCATCTTTCCGCTTGCCATGCGGGCACGGGTTGCAGTCCACGCAGTGCCACTTAAACTTCTCGTGCGGGCACCGTTTCCGCTTCTTCCCCATGCTCTGAGCTCGACGCCCCCCGCGCACCTCGGTGTGTCGTAGCTTTCGAGGCGGAAAAGAGAAAGAGAAATGCTTCAGACCCGAACTGCCGTCCTCGTTTTCCACGTGGCGCGCGATGTCGATTGGCGAAGTTCGGCTTTTTGAAAAGGGTGAAAACTTCTCTCGGACGCTGCGCATCCCCACAGCCCGTCGCGCGTCGCGGTTCCGCACGATGCCCCCCGCGGTCCGCGCGGGCCCCGTCCCGGCACCGCCGCCGCCGCCGGCGGCGCGAGCGCCGGGGTTGGCGCGTGGACCCACCGGATCGAGACGCGGAGCGCGTCCAATACGTGTCGGATTTCCCTCCGCGTCGGCGTGCGGGAGAAGCGCCCGCGGTCGCGCGGTCGCGTCCGAACGCCTCGGGTCCGGGGAACGGCGCGTCCACGACACACCCGGCGCGACGAGGCGCGCGGCATCGAGCGCACACGCGCGGTGGCGTGTGCTTCGCGCGGTGTCGGCGACCGGAACGGACCGAGCCGCGCCGCGTCGATCGTCCCGCCTCGCCGCGTTCGGCTCGAGAGACGCAACAGACTCATCAACAGACTCGACAGACTCGACAGACTCGACAGACTCGACAGACTCGACAGACTCTGATGAGACGGATTCGACGAACGAAACGCGCGGGTTCGCGGGCGTATCGTCGCCTGCCGCTCTGTTCGCGCGGCGAGCGAAGCGAGACGAGCAGAAAGGCGCGCCCGACGCGGCGCGTGATGCGCGCGCGAAGCGAACGCCGCTCTTGCCGCTGTTCCCCGGAACGATCGGCGGCTTCTTCCGATCGGTCGGTATCGGCGTGACCGTAGCGTTCGGGGGGTTGGTGTTCGCGGTTTCGTTCGCGACGCTGGTGTTCGACGGTCCCGAGGCGCCCGCGGGCGCGCTCGCCGCCGGCGCGTCCTTCGTGCTGTTCGGCGGCGCGGCGACGGCGGCGGTGGTGGCGGCGCGATCGAGTTTGCCCGCCATCGCCGAGGTGCAGGACGGCCCCAGCGCCATCTTCGCCGTCATGGCGGCGGCGATTTACGGCACCGAAGGCATCGACGAGACCGCCAAGCTCCCGACGCTGGAGGCGGCGATCATATGCACGACCGTCAGCACGGGCGCGATCATGAGCTTGCTGGGGAAGTACAAGCTCGGGAACATCGTGCGTCTGTTGCCGTCGCCGGTGACCGGGGGATTTCTCGCCGGCACCGGGTACGTGTTGACCGCCGGCGCGTTCAAAGTGTTGTCCGGCTCGTCCAACACGGTAGGTCTCGAAACCCTCGTTTCGTTCATTCGAACGATCGCGAACGATTCTGGATCGATCGGTGAAGGCGTGATCGAACAAAGCGTCTTCGTCTTCGGGCCGGGCGTCGCGCTCGGGCTCGCCTTGGCGGTCGGCAACCGGCGCGTCGGGAAGTTTTGGGTCGTCCCGGCGTTTCTCGGCGGCGGCGTCGCGGCGTACTTCAGCGCGCTTCGCGTGTTCCTGAACGTCAGCCCGGACGACGCGTTGACGCGCGGGTACCTGCTCGGTCCGTTCCCGGACCTCGACGGACCTCAGAGACGGTTCGGGTTTTTCCTCGATTCCGAACGATTCGGATTCGCGGCGGACGCGTTGGACGCGGCGAACGCCGGTGTCGCGAGCGGCGTGTTCGGCACGTCGTTCGACCCGCTGCTGCGCCACCCTGATGTACTCATCGATCGCGTGCGGTGGGACGTGGTTTTAGACCAGGCGCCCGGCGCGGTGGCGGTCATCGGCCTGAGCGTTTTGGGCGTCCTGCTCATCACCTCCGCGGTGGAGATGTCCACGGAACGCGACGGCGACGCTAACGACGAACTGCGCGCCGCCGGCGCCGCTAACGTCGCGAGCGGTCTCGGCGGCGGTTTCGTCGGGTACCACAGTTTGTCGTCCACGCAGATCGCGCACGGCATGGGCGCCCCCGCGTCGCGCATACCTGGGATCACGTGCGCTTTGGCGTACGTCGGTGCGCTGTTCGTGGGCCCCGCGCCGCTCGCGTACGTCCCCAAGGCGCTCATCGGGGGTTTGCTTTTGTTCATCGGGTCGTCGTTCCTGTACGAGTGGGTGGTGGAGGGTAAGGACCGGCTTCCGCGGAGCGAGTACGCGGTGGTGCTTCTGATCGTCGTCACGGTGGCGAGCCAAGGGTACATCGCGGGCGTCGCCGCGGGCGTGCTCGGTGCCGCCGCGGTGTTCGTCAGCGACTACAGCAAGGTGCCGGTGGTGCGCTCGCGCCTCAGGCTGGGCCAAGCCGGCGGCGTCCGCTCCTCGGCGCCGCGCGCGCGGCGGGAGGTGGACGTCATAAACCGGCGCGGAGCGGCGACGTACGGCGCTAAGTTGCAGGGTTTCTTGTTCTTCGCTACGGCGTACAAAGTGCTGGAGGAGATCAAAGAAGCGTACGACACACCGGAAGGTCCCGGTTTGTCGCACGTCGTTCTGGACTTCTCCGCGGTTGTCGGCGTGGACGGGAGCGCCATCGCCGTTTTTGAAAAACTCGAGCGATGGGCGCGGCGAGAAGGCGTCGTGCTCGTGCTGAGCGACTGCGCGCGCCCGGAGCTGGAGCGCGTGCTCGATATCGCGTTGGCGGGCGAAGCCCAGCCGACGTTCGCGTTCGTGGACCGACCGTCGGACTCTTCGTTTAGAAAGAAAAAGGACTCGTCGCGTCCAGGACTCGCCCCTAGCCTCGCGGCTTTGCGCGACGCCGTCGGGGACGGGCTGGTGGCGAGCGACGCGTTCGGGATCGTCGTGCAAACCACGGACCTGGACGCGGCGTTAAGGTTCACCGAGCAGTCGCTGCTTTTCGCTCAAGCCGAAGAAGAGGTTTCGGTTTCGGCGGCGGCGGCGCGCGGCGGCGGCGGCGACGACCCTGGGTCCATCGACTCTGGGTCCATCGACGTACTGTCCTCCTCGGACGAAGTGACATCCGACGGTTCGAGCGGTGACGCGAGTGAGACGTTTGAGACGTTTGAGACGTTTGACGCGGTGTGCGCGTCGGTGTGCGAGACGAACGACCAGT
>Ga0181559_10007425_pt1 | contig 10200 bp, 4 predicted proteins | sample 011ome_21_FD_133752 | JGI IMG/M metagenome (GOLD analysis project Ga0181559, IMG submission 133752) | Coastal salt marsh microbial communities from the Groves Creek Marsh, Skidaway Island, Georgia - 011508AT metaG (megahit assembly) | ecosystem: Environmental > Aquatic > Marine > Intertidal zone... | reverse complement strand
TCGCACTCTATTGCAGATCGATACGACGAACACTTCTAGTTCAAACGCGACAGGACCCACCGACCCATTTGACTACATGGGCATGGGCAGTTGCACAAACAAAAATTGGGAACTCCTGAACCCGACATTCATTCTGTCAGATGACAACAGCATCGCCGCCGTTGACGAGAACAATATCCCTTTGATGAAGTTCACTCTACCTCGAGGTCATACGGCCAAAGTGAGGCTTGATTGGCGGACAATCAACGAAGAACTGAAGTACGGCGAACATTACGAGCTGCTTATTTTCACAAATCCAGTGATTGATGACACCTTGTGCCCTGCAAGCGAATACAAGTCCGTGCCATGCCCGCCATGGGATGTAGGCGATGGCATAACATGGCTGAATATGAAGGTCATAGCCGGTGAGGAGCAGGAAAAGAAGTGTCCCGCTTCTCAAGAATCTTTAGAGTTGCCGTTCTGGTTTGCGAGAAATAGCGATGGTACTTCGACGGGCTACAACGTTGAGAATCCAACTTTTGGGAACTACGTTTGGAAACGCGGTATGCACGAACTATCCATTCAAGCTTTGGATGATTTGCCTTTCAGAATTGAACTGAGAATGCTGGATGGTAGATATCAAGAGGATAATCGTGCGTCGTTCTTGAACAGTATTTGCATCGACGTCGAATTTCCAGAGCGTGCAAGTGCAACGCCGACGTATTCCGTGCACGCCATTTTGCCATTCGAAATTGACGAAGAGTATCAAGCGCCCTTGAATGCTCCTGTGGCCTCGACAATGTATCGATCAGTGTCGACCGATTACTTCGAGTGCGCCAATATTAACCAAGATCCTGGTTGTAGAAGGCTTGATGCCCGTGCCGCCATCGATTACAACTCTACGTATGGTGCGGAGTGGAAGAAGTTCAAATATCTGCGACAGCAAAACGTGCTAACAGCCGAAGATTCTCCCAGCCAAGCGCACATTGATTTAACGTCGACGCAAGCAGAGGATTGGGTGATAGTGAACGAGGATGGCCAAACCGACGAAACTATCACTCTTTCACTTCCAGACGTGTACGAGCAAGAAAAGTATCTGCTCAATGAAGGTTTGTGGGCGGCTGACCAGACGCTGTTCGCGATGGACTACTTGCCTTTCTTTTCTGCTTGCCGCGGATTCGACAGTCATATTTTCTTTTCGCACCTCACTGAAAACCCGTACAAGCCCGTCACGTTTGGCGAAGATCGCACGTTTGTCAGTTATGGTGAGACCACGTTGGTGCCAAAAGAAGAAACAGTCTTCATCAATCAATACTCTCCGCAAGTTCAAGCAGCAGTTGCAGATGAGCTCGAGTTAACCATCGATTGTTTCTATGAAGAGGCCTACACAGAAGCTTCAGCAAAGAAGCGTTGGTACGAAGCTGAGGGTGACACCTTGTTCTACTTGACAGCGGAGGCTGAAAGTCAAGACGCTCTTTTCGAAGCAAGCGCCCTGGCGAACGACCAGACGGAGCCAGCCGCAAATAAAGAGAAGTACATGGCCGATATCACGGCGCAAGAAAATATTCCTGTGATTTTTGCGCCCGTCGAAGGATTCGTTTTGACGGCTGGTTTGATGCCGACGAAGGTTGAATTTGAGATCTTGTACTATCAATTCACCGACTCAGACAAACGAATCATCGCGGCCACGGTGACGATGGACGAATACGTATCCGCTACGGCTCACGATGGTACTTACACGCTTAGCGTGGCGGTATCAGCGCTAGGTTGGTTCGATTTGCTCAATTTCTTTGCTTTTGATTTCCTGTTCTACTTGGCGCTTTTCTTTGCGATCGGAATGCTCGTCGTGTTGTTGATCTTTTCTGTGTGGGTGGTCGTGAGAATCTTCACACTATTGAAAGAACCACCGAGATTCCGATTCTTCCCATATCTTCGAATAATGATTGGTCCACCTCTGATGGGTGTCATGCTCGGCATGTTACCGTTTGCGACAGCGCAGTTCGGACTCCGGGCCGTGTTTGTCGCGTTCCCAATCATTACAGAGTTCCCGATCAGTATTGATAATATCGGCCGTGAAATCGATCCAGCTGTCGTAGAAAAAGCGACCGCTGGTCGATACGCAGTCTGCTTTTTGACAGCTGGTATGTATATGATGGGATGCGCCGCCGAAATCTTAGTCCCTGCCGAACTGAAAGACGAAGAAGAGAAGGAATTGGAGGACGAGCGCTACGTCGATGAAGTGATGTTCAAACCAGAAGTCTGGAAACGAAGTCATTTCGTTTTGATGAATATCTTAGTTAACGTGACAAATGTCTTCTTGATTGAGTTCTCGTTTACTGATACGTTCGGTGTCCAGTTCTTTACCATTTTCTTCCTCTTGAAGGTCGCTCACGTAATCATGGAAATGCAGATAGAAACCGCGTTGGGAGAAGCTTTCTTACTCGCTCCAGTATCGGTCGTACTTGCTTCAGCCGTTGGCGTTGCGACGATCGGAGCCGATGACTTTACAGATTTCACCCTTGGTTTCTTTTTCGAGACTATCATGGGTATGGTCGAGTACGTATATCTTGATGCGTTCATCGCGTACTGCGCCCTCGTACTCCCAGACAAAATCAGCGCAGTCGTGAACTACATCATCAATTTGTTACCATTTAACTTTGGTGACGACGATGACGTCGAAGTAGAGGAACAAATCGATGCAGAAGATACGTTGGTCGAAGATTTAATGGGCTTCCTCGCCGCTTACGGCGTAAACACGGCTGGTATTTACATGACGCCTTTCTTCATTTTCTTTTTCTGGGATTTCAACGACCAGCTGAGACTGTCGTACCTGTACGGTTTCAGAAAGAAGGATCTTTTGATTTATCTTCTCTTCTCTGTCGTGATTATTCCGTTCTGGATTGTCATGGACATCATAACTTTCAACATTCAGGAATTGTTCCATGGCTGGAAGGTGTACGAGTATTTGAAGTACGCTCGATATCGATTCATCAATCGTACGTCGCGATGGAAAGGTTTCGAACGCGTTTACGATGAATCAATTGACCCCGGTCTTCGCGCGATTGATCAAATGTGCTTCTCGAGTCAGTTCTACTTTGTGCTTGCGCTCGGCGGCTCGGGATCTTTCTTGTTCGTCCTCGCTCTCTCCATGATGCTCCGAGCAAACTACAACATGTTTGAAGATATCCTCTTCTGGGCTTGTGTTCTCATGGTTCTCGGCGCATCTTACACGGCAAAGCGTCTCGCCCTCCTCTTGGCAAATCACTTCGGCCTCTGGCGAATCACTTCTTCGATCACGTCTGGGGAAATCATCATCGAGGATTCTCTTGATGAGGATTTTTCTTCCATTTTCGTACCTAAAATGGCAGCCGTGATTGAGGATAGCGGTGGCGACAGCCTCCAAACGATGGATGTCACGACGGCCGACCTCACGAGTGATCAGTTCCGCCATCTTTTCATGTCAAAGAATAGGGACTGGGTCATTGATCAGTTACAAGAAATTCTATCTCCTCGTACTGCAAGGCGGCTGAAACTCGGAAAAGCTGTGCGTCGTAGAATGAAGGCTGGTGAGATGTCAGAGTCAGACTCGGACATGGAAGAAGACTTCGGAGAAGTGAAGCTATCAGTGGGTGCTGAAGCAGCCATGCGAATATGGCTCACACACGCCGCTTCGAGAGCATCTGGACGCGGAGTAAATCTCCGCATGCTCTCTGATACGTCTGAAAGTGAGACAGAGGCTGGTCTCCAACGGTTCCCGCCTGTCAATCTTTCCGAAGCTTCTTCTGCCGCCCTTACGGGTTGGTTGGCTGCGGTTAAGCAACTTCGTGCAAACAGACAATCGTCGCTCACGAATACTGCTGTGTTCTCTTCGACTGACTTCTCGTCGGAAAGTGACACTGATACAGAACCCAAGTACGCCACGACTGAGCACATGAGTCAAACTTCAAAGATGGTCATGCGAGACTGGTTGACGAGAGCGAGAGAGATGCGCGCAAGCGTGCCTCCGTCTGCACCGAAAGCGAATCTTTCGGATGATTCCGGTGATTCGTCTTCTCAGTTGTCCAGTGATTCCGCCTCACCAGAACGCCAACCAGTTTCTTACGTGGCTGCTTCGGTGATGAGTCAATGGTTGCAACGCTCGCGCGCAGAAAAGGAAATGAGCCTCGCGAATACGCCGCTGTCCGGAGGCCCAAAACGCCAAGCGCTCACTTCCGACTCTGGTAGCTCTTCCGATCTTGAGTCATCGGACGATCCGGAGTTGGCATTCGATACGAGACGTCCAAAAACACTCAGCACGGCGTCGGCGAGTATTTTAACTGGCTGGCTTTCGTCTGCTCAAGGAGTGTTCCGAAGACGGTCAAGGGCAGAGGCTAGAGCTGGCAGCGACGAAGACAATGGCTCCTCCCCAGAGAGTCTCAAACCAGAGTAATCGCTGATATGGGCTACATCACCACAACAATTAGCTAAAATACTAGAATCCTATCACTAGAGACTTAGACTTTGCTCGCAGTTTTGGTGCAATAAGGTAAATCCAAACTCTTACTAACTAGATTTCGAGTGACGCGTCGAGCCAGAAGAGTAATTCCTCGTTCGGATCGAGATCGACTTGCACCGCGGTCGCGTTGATTTGACGACGCCCGTTCCAGTCTCGTATCCGCCCTTGCACTCGAGCCAGGCTCCCGACCCGTATGTCCCGCGCCACCGCCGCCGCTCCGTCCGCCGTGCTCGCGATGCCGAACAACTCCATCTGCTCGCCCGACACCGCGTCACCATCTTGCGTCCACACCACGCACTCCACGCACCCCGACCCATCATCCACGGTAAATATCACCTTCGAATCCTTCCTTCGTCGTTTCTCCACCACGAATCCACACACTTCGACCCGCCGCGCGACGAAGCTCGCCTTCGTCTCGCTCGCCTTCGTCCCGTCCCCCTCGCCCTCGCTCGCCCGTCCTCGCATCTCGTACAGCTCGCTCGCCCGTCCATCGTCCACGCCTTCGCCCCCATCGCTCGCGTCGTCCACGATCGCGATCTCTCGCGCCTCGAGCACGTCGCGCACGAAACACTTTGTCGTGCACCAAAACTGTTGCTCCGTCCCCAACCGTTCGGCGTTCGCGCGCGTCACGCGCGCGCGCTCGGGCAATCGCGCGCCGCGGACGGCGCGCGCGGCGTCACCGTCGACCGCGTCCATCGTCGCGCGCGTCGACGCGGCCTCGTGCGCTCGCGCGCGCGCGTCAGTGCGGACGAACGACGCGCGCCTCGGGACACATCGCGACGCGTTCGTCGCGCGCGTCGCCTCGAATGGGCGACGCACCGACGCGCGATGACGCGGTCGACGACGCCGCGTCGACGTCGTACGCGAGCGTGTTCGGGAACGTCGCCCAGGGGTGGAACACGCAGGAGTGGAGCTTCGATTCGCTCACGACGACGATCAGCGCCAAGGCGAGCGAGGCGCTGCAAGAGTTGAACAGCGTCGACGTGCGGGCGATGGCGGAGACGATCGCGGAGCGGGCGAGCGAGGCGGCGAAAGAGCTCGAACAGCGCGCGGACGAGGCGTTCGGGATGAAGGAGGGGACGGGAACGGGGACGGGGACGACGAGCGGGACGAGCGGGACGAGCGCAAAGGACGAGGGAGACGCCGTCGCGGGGAACGCGCCGGCGACGGAGAAAACGCACGAGGTGAAAGAAAAAGCGGCGCCGAAAGCGACGCCGAAAGCGGCGCCGAAAGCGACGCCGAAAGCGACGCCGAAAGCGGCGCCGAAAGTGGCGCCGAAAGTGGCGCCGAAAGCGGCGCCGAAAGCGGCGCCGAAAGCGGCGCCAAAAGCGGTTGATAAGGCGGACGAGAGCGATGACGAGGATACAATCGAACCCGACATCGATGGTAGTCGTTTAGAGGCGACGTTGAAGGAGCTTAAAGCGGTGAGAAAGCAGCTCACCGCGCGAGAAGACGAAATCGCCAGGCGAGCGGAACAACGGGCGTCGTTGGACGCCGAACAGGAAGAATACGCCGAGCGCGCGGCGCAGGCTGAAGAGTCGCTCGCCGATGCCGAAGCTCGAGTGCGCGAGCTCACAGAGCAGTGCAAGGCTCTTAGAAAACAAGCCGAAGCCGGCGCTGGAGCGGACATGCTCGTCAAGGAGAAGGATGAAATTATCAACGAAGTCATGGCAGAGGGCGAGGCGCTCAGTAAGAAGCAGGCGGAGATGGAAGGTATCATTAAAAAGCTTAGAAAAGATTTGAGAGAGCGTGAAGAGGCCCATCAAGGACTAAGCAGGGAGCTCGAAAGCAAAGGCGCGTCCATCAGCAAGCTCACGGCGGAGTTGAAAGCCGCGCGCGATGAATACGTGGCGGATAAGACTCGTCTGACGACGCAATTGAACGAGCAAAAGGAGTATTATTTATCGAAATTGGCGCAAGCGAAAGAAGAGCTAACGGATGTTGAGATCAAGGCTAATGTGGCGCGAAGCGAGGATTTGGCGAGCGAGCTCAAGATTGTGCGCGAACGCGAGCAGAGCCTGAAGGATCAACTCGCCGACTTGCAACATTCGTTGCAACGCTCGAGCGCGGCTTTGGAGCGCCAGGAGGAAAGGTTCAAGAACGATCTAGCTGCCGTCGAAGAGCGTTGTCAGCTCGCAGAGAGTAGTCACGATGAGTTACTCAGGAGAATGCCCGAAAGCACGCGTCCGTTGCTTCGGCAGATTGAGGCGTTGCAGCTGCAGGCGACGGAGAACGCCGACGCATGGACCGCGACAGAGAGGGCGTCGGCTTTGCGCCTGGCTGACGCCGAATCGCGCGCAGAAGCAGCTGCAGAGCGCGAAGCGACGGCTATAGATGAAAAGATGTCGGCGATGAAGGATACGCAAATCGCGATGAATCGAGCAGAGAAGCTTAAGGCGGAAATTGACGCCTTGAACGCGGAGCTCGAGGTGCAGCGTGCGAAAGCCTCGGCGGAGGCAGTCAAATCGGCCAAATTTAGTGAATCTTTCGCGGAACAAGAGGGTCGACTCTCCGTGGTGGAAGAAGAGGCTCGCGAACGCGAGTCTAAGGTGAAGCAATTGCTCGCACAAGAGCGTGGTAAGCATAAGCAGCTCGGCGAGACGTGGGATCGAGAACGCGCCGAAATGCTCGCAGCTACGGCCAAGCTGGAGAGCGACTTGAAACTCGCGCGCGATGAGGTGGATTCTTTACAAAGCAAATATGATGGCGATCGCGCGAGCGAAAACTCGGCGAAAGCCGCGCCTGCACCCATGCTCACCGGCGGCGAAGCCGGCTTGAGTCTTGCCGTGCGCGATACTTTAGCCGCGCTCAAGAGCCAACTCGCCGCGCGAGACACCGACCTTCACATCGCGCACGACCAGATCAAAAAGTTAGAACAAACGCGCGACTCGCTCGCGAACGAGCTCGTGAAGAGCGAGCAGCTCGCCGACGGCGGCGCCGCCGTCGGCGTCTCCGCCGCGCTGGAGAAGCGTTACGCCGCCGCGCTCGAAGTCATCGGCGAGCGCGAGGAGGAGTGCGACGAGCTCCGCGACCGCATCCAGCACCTCCGTGCGATGTTAGACTCCCAAGCGCAGCGCATCTCTGCGCTCGAGCTCGCCGCGTCGACGTCCTCGAGCCATCAGTAGCGCGCGCGCGGCGTCCGATGTCAGAAATCTCACTCCCGTGGGGCCAAGAAATCCGAGTCCGCCCCGTCGCGCCCGCGCGTCGCCCTCGCTCCGTCTTTCCGCGCCTCGCACGTCGACACCATGGTGGCCACCGCTATAAGCAAGAAGCGCAAGGTGCGTCGAACGCGCGCGGATCTATCGTTGCGCCCGAGCGCGCGCCGTGACTCGCGTCGCGCGTCGCGCGGCGCCGCAACGCGCGATGCCGCTCCGGCGTCGCGCTTAGGGTCACCGTCGCGATCGATCGATCGCGAGTCGACGCGCGCGCGCGCGGACGCCGTCGATCGCGAGCGCGGACGCACGCGAACGAAGACTAACATTACGTCGTTCGTCGACATCGACTCGCAGTTCGTCGCCGACGGCGTCTTCTTCGCCGAGCTCAACGAAATGCTCGTCCGCGAGCTCGCCGAGGATGGGTACTCGGGCGTGGAAGTCCGACAGACCCCAATGCGCACGGAAATCATCATCCGCGCCACGCGCACGGCGAACGTGCTCGGCGAAAAGGGTCGACGCATTCGTGAGTTGACCACGCTCGTGCAGCGCAGGTTCCAGATGGCGGAAGGTTCGGTGGAGCTGTACGCGGAACGGGTGAACAACCGCGGGTTGTGCGCCATCGCGCAGTGCGAGTCTTTGCGATACAAGCTTCTCGGCGGTCTCGCCGTTCGACGGTGCGTGTGTTCTTCGATCGATCGCAAAGAGTGGTCGCGCGTTAATTTTAGTCGTCCGCGTCGACGCGCGACGCGGACGCAGAAGCGACGGACGAGGCGTCCGAGCGCGTGCGATGGGCGCACGTGTTAGGGCTTTGAGAGGTTTTCAAACGCGACGACGCGGCAAAACGAGAGGGCTTTGGCGCGCGCGACGCGAACGCGAGATGATGTGGTCGACGTAGACGAACGCGTGACTGACGATTGACATTTTTTTTGCGTGCGCAGTGCGTGCTACGGCGTGCTTCGATACATCATGGAGGCTGGCGCCAAGGGTGCGGAGGTCGTCGTCTCTGGTAAGCTTCGCGGCCAACGCGCCAAGGCGATGAAGTTCAAGGACGGTTACATGATTTCTTCCGGTAACCCGGTGCGCGAATACATCGTTTCGTGCACTCGCCACGCCTTGCTTCGCCAGGGTACCATCGGTATGCGCGTGAAGATTATGCTCGACCACGATCCGAAGGGCCGCAACGGTCCGTCGACGCCGATTCCGGACACCGTCGTCATCCACACCCCGAAGGATGACGAAGACATGGCCAAGCCGTACGTTGGTAAGGAAATGGAGATGTAAACGGGAAGGTATTCAATCAATACGACTCGGTTACGTGTTCAATCAGTTAGGTGTGTCGAGAAACTCGTGGCGATAGGAGCGGAAGAGCGCGTCGCGCTCTTTGCATTAGTGAGATGAGGTGTGTTTAGAGTGAATGTTTGCAGTAAAAATCACCTTATTCAAATCATCGTGCGCTTATCTTCGTTACATAAATCATTTCCCCGACGCTGCCTTCATCGCTTTTTGAACGTCCTCCGCTCGAGGGCGGGCGTTGTTCTCGCCCGCGGTCTGGCTCACCATCGCGAATAAGGATGGCTTCTTCTTCGGTTCGGACGCGTTCGGTCTCGTTGGTCCCATGTTCGTCGAACCGAAAGCGCGCGCATCTTCATCGCGACCGATTTCCTTGAACGTGGTCGCGGGACCCGAATCGTCGCCTCCCCATTGACTTTGGCTATCCGTTCGGCCGAAGACGTATGAGCGTGAAGCCTGGCTGTTGCCGAGCAGCGCGCCAGTCGCCTTGGTGACTTGTCGTTTCTTACCCAAGAACGTTTTCGATGATTGACGGGCAAGCATTGCAGAACTTCCGCTGCCGAGATGGCTCGACGTACGGACCAAAGCCGCGGGCATAGATTGCGCTCGAGGGAGCGGGGCTTCCCATCCTTCCGCTTGCGTGGTGTCTTGCGACTCGCTGTGGAACGAATTCATGCGAGGAGCCTTGATGGCGGCGTAGACTTCTTGACTGACGTTACCTTCGAACGCATTTGGTAGCTCAAGAGACTCTTGTGTACCGGATTCGTGCAGGGCACGACGACGCTTGGCTTGTTCGCGCCACTCACCGTCGTCGTCGTCCGATAACTCGACGGCCTCTTCGGGACGCTCGATGACGGGACCATAGTCGACGTCATCCGAATCAGATTCCTCTTCGCCGTTAGCATTGCGTCTCTTACGCTGCCACGCGTCTTCAGAGTCGAACAGACCATTCTTTTTGCGTTTGAAACCGTTACCAACCATCTGCTTCATCTTTTCGAGCTCGTCGTCGTCTTGGGCTTGCTGCTCCTTTGCGAAGGCGCGCGCACGAGCCGCGGCACGGCGCTCGTCTTCGGGCTGTTCTTCGCGGAAATCGATAGCGTCGGCGACATCGTCAACGTCATCCTGAATATCATCATCATCATCGTCGTCGGTGTGCCCACCATCTTCGGACATCTCCGCTTCATCTTCAAAGACGTCGCCCGTGGTGGCGGCGGCTCTGTGCGATCTTCTATCCGCCTTGATGAACCTCTTCGCCGCCTTACGCTGCATTCGACGCTCTTC
>Ga0181559_10007424_pt1 | contig 10200 bp, 11 predicted proteins | sample 011ome_21_FD_133752 | JGI IMG/M metagenome (GOLD analysis project Ga0181559, IMG submission 133752) | Coastal salt marsh microbial communities from the Groves Creek Marsh, Skidaway Island, Georgia - 011508AT metaG (megahit assembly) | ecosystem: Environmental > Aquatic > Marine > Intertidal... | reverse complement strand
TGGTCCAGTTCACGCCGTTGTCAGCACAACGGATGCACCTGTGACGTTTGATGATGCGCTCTATTTCGGATACGAAGTGGAGGAAAACGTAGAGGTCACCCTCATCCAAGGTCGTGCATCGGCCCCCGCTGAGCAAGTAGCGCTGGGTCGGTTGTTTGGAGATGCCTCACTGCATACCGTGCGCTCTATGGAGGCCACTGCTTTAGACTATGATGGCCTCCAATCGGCTGACCTCATTGTGCTTCAAGGGGTGGAAAACCCTTCTAACGGTTTGGTTTCCGCTCTCATCCGTAGTGTGGAGAACGGAAAAAGCCTTTGGATGCTGCCACCAGCAGAGCGCGCAGGAGAGGGATGGAACGAATTGCTCTTGGGATTGGGTGCCCATGGATTAGGAGAATGGATGGAGTCTGAAGTACCCGTTCGGCTGGGCACACTTCACGCTGACCATCCTTTGTTTGAAGGGGTTTTTGCCCGCTCTCCAAGCCGGGTTGACCTCCCCACCCTCAAAGGTTGGTATGCCCGGGCCCGAGGAGGATCCCTGGAGCGAAACCTGCTTTCTTTTGCTGATGGTCGACCCTTCCTTACGACCGGATTGAAAGGCCGGGGACGTTTTCATTTCTCTGCAACGCCGCTGGATGTTCAGTGGTCCAATCTGGCCCAACACGCTCTGCTGGTTCCGGTGGCGCTCCGCATGGCGGAAACCAGTCGGGCCAGCGGCCTTATGCAGTTCCCTTCAGGGTCCGAACACGGCTTGCTGATTCCCGGTATGGGTCGCACTTCAGCAACGGATTTGGCCCTTCGACCCGCGAAGGCAGATGCTACCGGGCGCATGCGCTTGCCCTCTGCGCCCGTTCCTGGTGGAACGGAGGTCACCCTGCCTCTGCGCGGAGCCGCCCCCGGAGCATATGTGCTTGAAGCGATTTCTGAATCTGGAGATTCAGCCACCACTTTCATGGCATTGGGCGTCAATCCCGACCGCTCTGAAAGTGATCTGACCATGTGGGACCCAATGGACTGGAAGCAAGCCCTTGTTACGGATGGCTGGCTGCGGAGCGAAGTCATCCGGTCTGATGTGGAAGACCTGGTGTTAGAAGTTGAGACCTTGGAGGCCGGACAGCCCATATGGTTGACTATGATTGCATTGGCCTTGTTGTTTCTGACCACGGAAATGGTTCTTCTCAAACGAAGGTCCGCAGCGCCAACAGGAGAAATCGCTGCATCATGAATTGGAATTCGCCCCGTATTACCCCATGACGATGGAACGATACCGCGCCGCCCGCCTGCTTCATCCCGGCCATGAATGGCATGGACGACCCGTGGACATTACCGTGGAGAATGGACAAATTTCCTCCCTGGTCCTGTCCGACTCAGGAGACTGGCAAGAAAACGACAAGAACCTGACGGGTTGCTGGTTGTCCTCAGGTTGGTGGGATAGCCAGGTGGACTTCCGGGATCCGGGCACCGAAAGAGCGGAAGGATTGGCATCGGGACTGCTCGCGGCTGCGCAAGGTGGCTTTACACGTGTAGCGCCTGTGGCCTCCACCATACCGTGCTGCGACCAACCTTCTGATGTACTGGCCCTTCTCCACCGGGCCTCGTTATCCGTATGTGGGATCCTTCCCGTTGCCGCCCTCAGTATGGAAAGGGCAGGCCTGAAACTATCTGAGGCCTATGCTTTGATGAATGCCGGCGCCCGGGCTTTCTCGGATGACAGCCCCATCCAAAGGCCAGAGCTGCTTCGACGCGCCTTGGAGTATCATCAGCCCTTGGGTCTGCCCGTATTCTCCGATGCCCACGACCCCGAATTCCAATCCGAAGGTGTGATGCACGAAGGCGAAATGAGCACCGCTTTGGGCCTTCCGGGCAATTCGGGGGAATCGGAGCGGCTCCGCATCGATAGGGATTTGGACATCCTGCGCTATTCCGGGGGACGAATTCACTTCCCCATTGTCACCACTGAAGCGGGCCTATCTGCGGTCCATGCCGCCAAGCAAGAGGGCTTGAAGGTGACCTGCGGCACCACGGTGCACCACTTGTGTTGGACCGATGCAGACCTCGATGGCTTCAACGCTGCGATGAAAGTCATGCCTCCCCTTCGATCCATGTCCGATCGGGAAGCGTTGAGACAAGGAGCGCTCGACGGCACACTGGATGTGGTGGTCTCTGATCATCGCCCCCGAACACCAGAAGAGCACGATGTAGACTTTATGATGGTCAAACCGGGCATGGCGGGCGTGCATGCTGCAGGCCCCGCCCTCTTGGGTGCACTCATTGACCACGGAGCTTCAGAGGACGAGGCCATGCACGCCCTCTATCGGCTGTTCATATCCGGCCCGCGTTCCCTGTTGGGAACGGAACAAGAGCGCGTCCCGCTGGCCGAAGGTCAACCTGCAGAATTCACCGTGTTCTCCTTGGAAGGGTTCTCACTGCCCCATTCTGCATCCAAGGCGCCGAATACTGCGTTCCATCCGGATACTGTGCAGGGCAAAGGCCGCGTTGTAGGGACGGTCACCCCAAGGGGAAGTCACTGGAACTGAAATCGAACCGGCCCCGCCTTCCTGCGCAGCTAAAAGGCGACTCAAGCCTCGCCTGCAGGCCCACCGAAATTGACCGGGAAAGACGGTTCTGGCTGACTCGCCATTTCGATTTTGCCGTGCTGCCCTTCGAATTTACCAATGTTGTCCACCAGCATCTTCATCACGCGCTTGGCATGTTGCGGAGAGAGCACCACACGTGAACGCACCTTGGCCTTTGGTGTTCCCGGCATCACCTGGATGAAATCGAGGATGAACTCGGTCTGGCTGTGTGTCACCACCGCAAGGTTGGAGTAGACTCCGGGGGCCACCTCATCGGGCAGTTCGATGTTGAGTTTGGGCTTCTTGCCCTGCTGATCCTGACTCATGCCTGCAAGTTAACCCGCGCAGCCCACGCCCATCAGTGCAGAACCGCCAACAATTCAAGCAAATCTGAAACCTGGGCTGTTGCAGGCGAATCCCTGGGATGAGCGCCATTGGGATCAAAATGCACCGAACGCCATCCCGCTTCATGGGCGCCCACGACATCTGCCGCATGATCGTCGCCAATCATCCAAGCTTCCCCCCCCTGGGTTCCCGTCGCTTGCAATGCTGCATCGAAACAGGCGCGAGCCGGCTTCAAATGCCCGAGATCCTCACTGGTGAGCAGGGAATCAATCCAAGGAGCAATGCCCGTGTTCTCGACCTTAATGTGCTGAACCTCGCTGAATCCATTGGTCAGGATGTGGATGTCGTGGCCACGCTCACGGAGAGCGCGAAGGACCTCCAACGAACCCGGTAACAAATGCCGCTGGTGTGGACCGCGCTCCACATACTGCCACCCCATGTGCTCGGCGAGCTCGAGATCCTCTACCCCAAATCCAGACAAGGCCCGCTTGAACCTCTCGGAACGCAATACCTCCTTTTGCATGCGGCCGGCCCTGTATTCGGCCCAGCACTGTTCGTTCTCCTTTTGATACACTGAATTGAACGCTTCAAAGCTCCCCTCGCCTCTTCCTTCCAGCCCGCAATCCGCATAGAGGCCTTTCAAGGTCTCCAGTGAATTCCGCTCGAAATCCCAGAGGGTGCGATCGAGGTCAAAGAACAACACGGATGGGCGCATGGACATCAGATCAAGGCGAAGGCGGACAAAGCGGTGAGCAGCGCACTCCAGCCCGTGTAGGCCGCCATCATGACCGGCAAGGTAGCCGAATGGTTTCCGAAATACTTAAAGGCAAGCAAAGCGCCGACGGGCACCCCAACCAAACCACCGAGAAATGCGATGCCCACAAGACCAAAACGCTGCTTGATCCTGACAACGCGCCGGCGTCCCATCGTAAAAGCGGGTTTCCCCTTCTTGCGTCGGACACGTGAGCGCCAATCGAAAAGAAGTCGAATCCCCGGTTGCATAAGGAAAAGGCCGAGATTGGCCCCCAGAGCCGAATACGCGAATACACGCCACGGCGCAAGGCCTGCAGCTACGGCGGTGGAAGGCATAATGATGAACTTCACAAAGCTCAATGCCAACCAACCCAAGGCTTCAATCAGCACGGAGGGTTCCATGACATACAAAGGAAAGGTGAAGGCAGGGGTTCAGAGCACCGCTTTCAGAACGTTGGGATATACGTCGTCCCAACCGCTCCATTCATTCATGGAGGACAAGCTCTCGTTGTGCCATAATAGAGAAAGTGTACCGCCTACCTCTTTCACATGGACGGCAAGCTGCTTCACTTGGTGGGGGACTTCTGCGGGGACCAGCCCCATGTATCGACAAAGGGTGGCATCCATGGCGGCAAAAGGATGGATCATCAATGGAGTCAAGGCCTCCTTATCCAGATCGTACCAAGGCCTGGGCCGGCTGAATCCGCCTCGGAAGCCCGTTGTCACCGCATGACCCTCTGTATGGTCTTCCTGGATGCCCAGATCCAGCAAAGCACGACGGGTGGTGTTCGGAACCATCTTCAGATAGTGCTGCCGTGACGCAACAGCGTTATGCCCCATGATTTCCCTGAACGTCTGGTATTCCTTTGCCAGCCGCGTTGCATCGGATGCTGCGGCATAGCCGGGGTGCCACTGAACCGACCCCGCATGCGCTTGTTCCAAGGACCGCATCAGGTTACGAAGCGCGGCACTGCTAGATGGAAGACCCTTGTCATGAGCGCCAAATTGAGCGAGCAGGAAGAACCAACGTGCTGAAAGCCCGAGTTCTTCATGCCATTCCGCTGCGCGCGAGTACGTATCATAAGGGTCGTTTGTCCTTCCCACACTTGTCCGAATGCGACGGACGGATTGACTCCAATTTCCGGTGAGTACATCGCGCGCCCAAGCGGCGGTCGTGCGAAACACCCCCTTGCCCCTGTATGCAAAGGCGCTGTCTACATCCAATGTGGGGCACACCCGATACTCGGCTAGCAATCGCTCTTCATGGGCCGCCCAATCCTCGCCGAGCACATGGGTTCCCAACGAGAAAGCCCAAACTTCGCATATGGGACGTTCCAACCACCCTTTGGATAAGGGATGGCTTCCTTCGGGATCAAATCGCCCGTGCCCATCACGCCGTTCCCGCCCCGTATGCTCCTCCATGCGACTCGCCATCCAAAAAATGAGGGCGAGGATATCCCCTGATGAAGTGCCTTCTGTCTCGGGAGGAAATTCTGTGCGCTCTCGCCCTGCCAATAAACCGCTGGGTCGGATCCAATGCCCGCAGATAGGGCTCCCACCGTATTGGAGTTTCCAGGTGGCATCCGATGTAGCAAAATCAGCGGCGTCTCCTTCCCATTGCCAGCCCAGTCCCAACACCGAAGTGAAAGCCCAATGCAAAGCTGCCTCCAAGCGAGGATACAAAACCTCCGCATGAACAAGGACCCTCGGCAAATGCGGGTAGCGAGTGGAAGGCATCAACTGCATATCAACTCAACCTCTGACGAAGAAATTTTGCGATGCGCAGCGCCGCAGCGCCGCCGCCCAAGATATCCGAATCCGCAACGGAGGGGGGGCGCATATCGGTGATCAGTGCATCAGCCAATCCGCTCGGTCCTCCCTTCCCCAGAATGGAAAGGGGACCGTACAAGGCAGACGCGCCCATGTCAATCAACGCTTTCCATTCCGTGTTGTCCCGAAGAATGACAGCCGGGGTTCCTTGGTACCATGCCTCTTTCTGCACACCACCAGAATCGGTGAGCACCCTGGATGCGTTGTAAAGGGCAGACTGCATGTCCATGTAACTCAAGGGTCCCGGATCCACAGCACCTTCAGGCAGCCCAAGACCGAATCGATCCATGGCATATCTCGTTCGCGGGTGAACCGGGAAGTACACGGATCCGCCTGTGCTCTCCATCCACGTGCGCATGGCTTCCAATGCCCCTGCCAAAACCTCTTTCTGATCCACCGTAGACGGTCGATGCAGGGTAACGGTCAAAATGGGTCCGGCCGTTGGCCATTGCTTAGGGATGCGGTTGCCCAAAACAGGCTGGACCGCCAGTGCCAAGTCCAGCATAACATCTCCTACTTCTACGACACGATCCGCAGCAATCCCCTCCTTGATCAATTGACTGCCCGCTTCGGGGCCTGTCGTAAACAAGAGGTCGGACAATTGATCGGTCATGATGCGGTTGTGCTCTTCCGGCATCGAACGGTCACCGCTCCTCAGTCCCGCTTCTATATGCACAAGAGGAACACCGGCATGATGAGCGGCAAGGGCCCCCGCTAGAGTGCTGTCAGTATCTCCATACACCACAACCATTGCGGGATTCACCCTCCTGATCTGATCGGCCACTCCATTCAACATGTCCGCCATGCGCATGGAACGGTTCTCCTGTCTGGGAGAAAGAACGATGTCCGGTCCAGGCACGCCCAGCTCCTCTAGAAGATCGAGGCCCATCTCAGCATCTGCATGCTGCCCGCTGTGCAAGAGATACTGGGTCAAACCTTCCTTCTCAAGGACTCGGGTCAATGCCGCCGACTTGATGAATTGAGGACGCGCTCCGACCACGGTGAACAGGTCAATTTTAGAGGCTGGGGAATCGGACATCAAAGCAGGCGATTGTCAGCAAAGCTAAAATGTCGGGTGCCCGCAACGATAACATGATCCAAAACAGGTAAATCCAAGGCCTTACCAGCGGCACAAAGCGAGTCGGTCAACCGACGGTCAGCCGCACTGGGACTCGGATTACCAGAAGGATGATTGTGAACGAGAACCAACGCTGCAGCGCGAACAGTCAATGCCCTCCTGAAGACCACCTTCGGGTCCACTACAGTTCCTGCTTGCCCTCCTCGTGATACAAGAAGGTCTGCTATGGGGATATTGGCCCGGGAAAGCGCCATTGCCCAGAATTCCTCAACATCCAGATCCACCAGGCGCGCTCGAAACCTCCGTACAATGTCCCGAGAACGGGAAATCCGAGACAACGGTACTTCCTCTTCATCCCATCGTCGTCGGCCCAATTCCATAGCAGCACCGATCAAAGCCGCTCTCGCCTCGCCGATTCCTCGAACAGATGTCAGCCTTAACGCGTCGCATCGGCCCAAAGCATGCAAATCATGATCGACTTCTTTGAGAAGCCGAAGCGCAACATCCAACGCCTCCTCTCCTCGTGTACCGCTTCCTACGAGAATGGCCAACAATTCGGCATTGCTCAATGCTCCCAATCCTTGGAGCTTGATTTTTTCGCGTGGTCTCATTGGGGTTCGACCTCACCAGCCCCCCCACTCCCCATGTGCTTAAATGGCAAAGAAAAAGGGAGGCGATGGCCTCCCTTTTGAAATATTGTGGTGACCGCCATGCGGCCAATATGGTCAGTCCTTTACAGACTCCAAGTGGCGCTGAAGGCCGCTTTTGAGGTTGCCCGCCTTGTTTTTGTGGATGACGTTTTTCTTAGCCAACCGATCAATCATGGAAGCCACTATTGGCAATTGGGCCTCCAATTCCTTAGCATCCGTGGTGGCACGGTACTTCCGAAGGGCATTCCGCATCGTTTTGTGGTAGTAGCGGTTGCTGAGGCGCTTGGTCTCGTTGCTGCGGATGCGCTTGAGGGCTGACTTATGATTCGCCATACTTGCGTTTTAGGGGGGGCAAATATAGTCAACCGTTTCATGCAAACCACGTCAGTACCAAATCAAATGAACCCGAATGACGGTGGGTCCATCTGCAATGTCTACCTCGGTCCGCTCTGCATCTACATGGTCGTTCACCCTGAAGGGCAAATCCAAAGCAATGAAATCCTGAGTAGTCGCATCATCCGCATCAAAAACGGTGAATCCGAACTCCGTTCCGAAATCCACCTCTTCAATGTTCACGGCGACGAAATCCAAGTCCACAGGCAACTGCGCATCCTGGGCCACTGCCGTTGTGAAAAGGATGCCTTGCGTTTCCCTCTCAATGAACTCTATGTACAAATCGGGATTGCCCTCATCGGGATCATCGTTGTAATACTCCGTATCGATTTCCAACACCTCCACGCGGTCGATGACGCAGCGTGAGATGGGCTCTGGCTCGTTGCATCCCTGCGAGATCAGACACAGGACGCTCAATATCTGAATTGCCTTTTTCATGTTCTCAAAGCCTGATGTTTCCATTGCATTTGCTGGGAAAAAGAGAAGGGCGCCTTCGCGCCCTTCCTTCCTAACAATCTACTTGCCAATCGCCATTCCTAGCGATAGCTGTAGCAAAGATAATGCGTAACTGAAAACGTGACAACACGTTAGCACATTTTCCAACTGAATCCCTTACTTCTTGAAAATCAGTCGAGTAATGTACAATCCCTGACTATCGGGCTTTCCTGCATCGGATTCTACACCGCTGACCACAAATTCTAAACTCCATCCATCAGCCACCATTTTGTTGATGCGATCTGAGATAATGGCATCATTGGACGCAATGTTTTGAAAGTTGATTCCAACGCCACTGAAGAAATTCAGCAACTTGGTCTCCTTGAAGGCTTCGATTTTCAAATCTCCCCGCTTCACGTCGCCTTGGCCACTTTTCTTGCCATCGGTGCGCTCTGTGGTGGCTGCGTCACTGTCCATTTCGGAAGTCGCCTCGATGATGCGCGAACGGCCTACTCCTCCAGTCACAATGCTCTCCACGACAGTGACTACTTTGTATTCTTGTGCTGCCGCGTCAAAACAAGCGGCAAATGCGAGCAGGCTCGCGAAAATGAATTTCTTCATGATGTATTGATTTGGGAGGGCAATGTATGCCCGGAGCACGGAGATTTCGAGACAAACATTCGATTTATGAGGTGTGCGGAGCACACTTCCCAACTGCCCCTCTTCAATCGAGGTTCAACATCTTCATGGCTTCCTTTTCAAAGGTCCGCCCCTTGTCCTTTGCATACCACAGCTGAACCTCTGCAGCAAATTCTGAATAGGCCGGTTTAGGCTCCTCAAGGTTTCGATATTGCCTCACCATTTGCATGGCGGGTTTCGGTCTTGGACCCCAGCGCTGAAGCACATGCCCCCTCTTGTCTGCTACGATCCAGATGGGCACCGATCGGCCTCCACGTGTGAGGAAATCATCGATAATACCGTTCGCCCCATCGCGCAAGACCCATTCCAAGGGCACGCCCGCTTTTCGGGCCCAAGCTTCAATGATGGGCGAGCTTTGGGCTGCATCTCCACACCAACTCTCGGTGATGACCACCCAATGTTGTCCGCTGCACTTTTCACTTGTGAGTAGAGCCTCCATCGGTTCCGAAATGGCATACGTCTTTGCGATGCGGCGCATGCGCACCGCGTTCAAAGCCGTGTACTCCGACAGTTTTTCTGATGGTTCTGGACCGCTATGCCCTCCTGTATTTACCCAACGCTCCATAGAAGTCTTAAACTCCTCACTGGTGAGCGAGCCTGGCCTTCCTGCCTGCCACCAGGTGGACCAGCGCTTGCGATCCATCGATTTCGTTCCGCTCATCCTCGGTCCTTCAGCCAGTGTTCAGCTGCTATGCGTCCAGACCTGAGTGCGGCATCCAATGAGGGCGCAGCAGTATGGTCTCCTGCGATGTAAACACCCTCTCGTTTTGGGTTCACTCGGGCCGATTGCACCTGTGTCAGCTTGGGCAATGCCTGGGCAATGTGGGTCGACCACTGCAACTCACCGACATCCATGCCCACCGCTTGCAGGTCTGAGCGCACGCATTCCTCCATGCTTTCTCCCCCATTCGCTGATGCAGTGAACACAGCCGTGACGTTCAGTCTCCCTTTTCCTTCTTCCCCTTGAACGTCTTCCATGAAGTGGAGATTGGTGACGCAGCGGGCCCCTGGCAACAAACCAATGATGGGCTTTCCGAATACCGGGGCACCACAAGTGAAAACAGCATTGTAGCAGGCGTTCCATTCCAAACCTGTGATGGGAGAAACCGTATCGATGACGCCCGCACAGGGGAGAACCTCCCCACCTTCCAGCTTTACCTGATTCGCTAGAACATCCGTGACCTCAGCGCGACAGCGTATCTCGGTATTCTCAAGCCGTCCCACCCATTGATCCACCAGGGCCTGCATCCCCCGCTCCGGGCGCACTGCATCTCCTATTGCGAACATTCTCAGCGTGTAGAGAAACTGCGCCGGAGGCGGAGACAGGGAATCATCCAAAAAGATCCCAGAAAAGAAAGGACGCAAAAAGCCTTGAATGAAGTCCTCACTAAAGCCGCGAGAGCGCAGAAAATCCAGCGTGTTGCCGGTGTTCAACCCATCC
>Ga0181559_10007423_pt1 | contig 10200 bp, 6 predicted proteins | sample 011ome_21_FD_133752 | JGI IMG/M metagenome (GOLD analysis project Ga0181559, IMG submission 133752) | Coastal salt marsh microbial communities from the Groves Creek Marsh, Skidaway Island, Georgia - 011508AT metaG (megahit assembly) | ecosystem: Environmental > Aquatic > Marine > Intertidal zone... | reverse complement strand
CGCGTGGAGAGAAGCGCGCGGAGCGATCGATCGATCAACTACTCGTACATTACAGTCGTATCCAAACCAAAACGCGCGTCGCCGACTCGACTCGACTCGACTCGACTCGACTCGACTCGACCCCGCCGCGCCGCGCCGTGCCGCGCCGCGTCGCTCGCCGCTCGGCTCACGCGAACTCGAGGTCGCCCTCGTCCTCGATGGCGGCGAGAAGCTTCGAGTCCACGCCGCTGTCGCGCGGCAACGCCACGCGGCCGCTCCTCGCCACCTCTAAGATCCCGTACGGCTCCAGAAGCGACTGCATCGCGGTGATCTTCGACACCTTCCCGCTGACCTCGATCGTCACCGTGTCCTCGGAGACGTCCGCGACTTTGCAGCGGAAGATGTCGCACAGGTCGACGAGTTCGCCGCGGCCGCTTCGCGGGCACACGACTTTGATCAACATCAACTCGCGCTCCACGTACGGCGTCTTCGTGATATCCTCCGCGGATATAACGTACGGCACCTTCAGGATTTGCTTCAGAAGCTTCGTGACGTCGTCGTACGTCCCCGGGACGACGGTCGATATCCGCGAGACGTCGAACGTCTTCTCCGGTCCGACGCCCAGAGACTGCACGTTGTACCCGCGACGCGCGAACACGCCGGTGACGACGTCCAACACGCCCGGCTTATTCATGACCACGATGCTTATCGTGTGCGGCGTGTACTTCGCGTTCGGGTCCATCTTCGGGATGTCGTCCGGGTACTCCTTATCGATGTTGTTGTCCTGCTGCGAGCCTGCGCCGCCCGCGAAGTCGGACGACAACACGGGGACGTCCCAGACGCCGACGCCGTCTTCACCCTCCATCGCCGCGTACGTGTCCCCGAGATTGTTCACGTTCGACACCACCCTCACGATCCGCGACGCGAGCGCGTTCTCGTACTCCTTGTCCGCGTCCAAGCCGAGGCCTTGCACCGCGGCTTTCGCTTCCTTCATCGCCGCCATGAGCTTGACGCGGCGGCGGCGCGTCTCGGAGAACACCGGCTCTCGCTTCAACGCGAGCTTACCCGTTCTCGCGACTTGCAAAATCCCAAACTTCAAGCACGCCTGCTGGAACGCGCGGTTCTTCCCCGGGTCCCCCGTCGTGGTCATCGTCAGCGACGAGTTCGAGACGTCCACGACGGACGCGCGGAAGATCTTCCCCATCTCGATCACCTCCGCCCGTTGCTCCGGCGTGCACGCAACCTTGACGAGCATCAGTCCTCGTTCCACGCACTGCTTGTCCGTGACGTTCTCCACCTTTCTCACCTTCGCGAGCTTGTTGATCTGCTTGATGAGCTTCGTCGCGTCGTCGTTTGACGCGATGACGACGACGGTGAAGATGGCCTTGTCGATGTTGAGCCCGACGGCGAGGGATTCGATGTTGTACCCGCGCCTGGCGAAGACGCCGGCGACGCGGTTGATCATCCCCGTCTCGTCCGCGACGTAGATGAGCATCGTCTGTCGCCGCAGGCCCTCCTTGAGTCGCGCGGGGCCGCCGTAGACGCCCACCTCTTCCTTCGGGGCGGGCGGCGTGGGGGAGGGGACGGACGCGGCGGCGGCGGCGGCGGCGACGACGGCGAGGGCGCGGCGCGAGGATCCGGCGCGCGCGGTCGAATCGAAGCGCGCGGCGGCCGCCGCGCGCGCCGCGGGCTCGGAGGGCCCCGCGCGATGCGCGACGGACGACGCGTCGCGACGAGAGGAGATCTGGAGTGGTGGGAGAGGGCGAGGGCGTCGGTCGGCGGCGGATCACGGGGAGGAGGAGACAGACGCGCGGGCGGAGGAGGGAGGGATCGGATCGGATCGCTCGCCGGACGCGGCGGAAGAAAAACCCCAAAAGCGCGTCGCGTCGTCCGAGCGATCGGACGGATTCGATTCGCTTTTCGAAGAGAGACGGCGCGCGCGGTCGACGCGCCTTGTTCGTCGCGCCGACGCGAGGGACGGCGACGCCGCCGGCGCGCGTCGCGAGCATGCCCGCGATGGCCATTCCGTACGTGACGCGCGGGGGGTGTGACGCGTTCACGCGCGAGCGCGAATGCGCCGCGGACGCAGCCGCGATCTCGCTCTGCTCCTGCGCGTGGAAAATCGCATTCGACGATCGATCATCTCACGAGTCACGTCTGGTCACGTGCATCGTTCGTTCACCCATCCATCGGTTTCAACATTTGATCGCGCCTACTTTCAACCGACCGATGAACTTTTGTACGAAATCGCCCTCACGCAGCAAAACGCTCGCGGGGGAACGAAATTCTCTCAGATCCCGCCCGCGCGCTCGCCGGCATGGACGACGCGTGGCTCACCGAGGGCTCCCCCGCGGCGAAACCGACATCGCTGCCGACGTCCCCGATGACGTCCGCGCCGCTCGTGGAGAACGCGCGGCTGATGAACCTCGGCGAGATCAAGACGAGGCCGTCGCCGTACGGGGGGAAGCGCGCGGCGAAGGACGCGGATGCGTTTCTCGCCGCCTCGCCGCGCGCGTCGAGGCTCCCGAGGCCGCCGCCCGCGTCCTTCGCCGCCGACGCGTCGAAGATCCGCGCGCGCGCGTGGTCCCCGGAGACGAAGGACGGCGGCGGCGGCGCGAAGAAGAGCGCGATGCCCGCGATCAAGATCGCCGCGCCCGTCGTCGCGGCGCCGCGGCCGCGCGTCGTAGTACAGGTCGCGGAGGCGTCGTCGGCGCCGAAGAAGCCCCGCGACGCCGTCGACGCGACGACGACGACGCCGCGGGAGCCGCCGTCGCCGGTGTTCAAACCCCCCGGGTACGTCCGCGCCGCCGTCGCGGCGGCGAAGACCGCGCCGGAGGAGCCGGTCGCGTCCGCCGCCGCGGCTTCGCTCGCGGCGGCGGCGGTCATCAGATCCCCCGCCTGCGTCGGCGGGCGCGGGAACCGACGCGCGTCGCTCGGCCTGGACGCGTTCGCCGCCGCGGCGGACGACGACTTCTTGGGCGGCGACGATTGCGAAGACTTCGGGTTGGTGCCCGCGATGACGCCGAAGGGGAAGGGCGCCGGCGCGGCGCACGCGTTCGCGCCGTCGCCCGTGATGGAAGAGCCGGAGGAGGAGGAGGAGGAGGAGGAGGCGGCGGCGGCGGCGTCCCCCGCGATCGAAGTCGTCGTCGTGCCGTCGCCGAGCGTCCAATCCTTCGACGGCGCCGTCGACGAAGCGGACGAGACCGTCGTCGTGGAGGTGGACGAGAACGACGAGACGATCGTCGTGGACGGCGACGGCGACGTGAGCATGATGGACGTCGACGAGGAGGCGGCGGCGGCGGCGCCCAGCCCCGGCCCGGAGGCGGCGGCGGCGGCGGCGGCGGAAGAGACGGTCGTCGAGCCCGCGCCCGCGCCCGCGCCCGAGCCCGCGCCCGCGCCCGCGGACGATTTCGAGGCGAAACTCCTCGCCGCGATGGCGGCTGCGGAGAGAGGCGGCGGGTTAGCCGCGCTCGGAGGCGGCGTCGCCAACTCGCCTCCCGGGGCGGCGCCGACGCGCGCGGCGGCGGTTCAAAACTCGCCGCCGCCGCCGCCGCCGCCGCGCGCGCCGGAGCCGGAGCCCGAGCCGGAGCCCGAGCCGAAGGCGAGGGTGAACGCCGCGAGGCAGGCGGCGGCGGAGGCGGCGGCGATGATGGACGCGGACGTCGTCGTCGTCGTCCCGGCGAGGCGGGTGAAGAAAAAGACGGCGGCTCTCGCCTCGGCGCCGGCGCCGGCGACGGCGCCCGCGCCCGAGCCCGAGCCCGCGTCCGAGCCCGCGCGCCCCGCGGCGAACGCGAACGCGAACGCGAACGCGAATGACGAATTCGAGGCGAAGCTCCTCGCCGCGATGGAGGCCGCGGAGCGAGGGGGCGGGTTATCCGCGCTCGCCGGCGGCGTCGCGAACTCGCCTCCGGGCGCCGCGACGGCGACGTCGAAGCCGCCCGGGCCCGGGGGACCCGCGCCGGAGGAACCCAAAGACGTCGAGGACGTCGTCATGGAAGAAGAAGAAGAAGAAGAAGAAGAAGAAGAAGAAGAAGAAAAAGCGGCGGCGGCGGCGGCAGCTCCGGCGCCGCCCGCGATGAAGCGACGCGCCCCGGCTCCCGGGTTGCCGCCGCTCAGCGCGAAAAAGGCGAAGAAAAAAGCCGCGCCCGCGCCCGAGGAGACGCCCGCCGTCGCCGCCGACGCCGCCGCCGCGGACGAGGACGAAGACGGCCCGGTCCCGCCAAAAGTGGACTTCGAAGCGATGCTCGCCAAGGCGATGGCCGCCGCGGAGAGCGGCGGAGACCTCGGCGCTGTTCTCGGCGCGCAAGGCGGGGGTGGGATGCAAAATTCGCCCCCGGGGTCGCGCCCCGCGCCCGCGCCCGTCGCGTGGTCGCCGCGGGAAGCGGCGGCGGCGGCGACGCGACCGGCGGGCGGCGCGGTCGCGAACAACCCGCCGCCGGCGTCGCGACAGCCGGTTCAAAATTCTCCGGTGGCGATTCCGGCGTCGCGACAGCCGGTGCAGAACTCACCCGTGGCGATTCCGGCGTCGCGACAGCCGGTGCAGAACTCGCCCGTGGCGATTCCGGCGTCGCGACAGCCGGTGCAGAACTCTCCGCAGCCGCCGCCGCAGGCGCGACGCGCGCCCGTGATGAACTCCCCCCCGCCGCCGTCCGTTGACTTTGGCTTCGGCCCGCCGCCGGTGTCGACGCGCCAGCCTGTCGTGAACTCGCCGGCGCCGGCGCCGCGCGCGCCGATCGCGGCGCCGTCGCCGCCGCCGCCGCCGCCGCCGCCGAGCTTCATGCTCGACAACGCGCTGCGCTCGATGCCGCCGCCGCCACCGTCGTTCCTCGCGCGCGCGGCGGCGGCGACGGCGCGACCGGCGACGCGGATTCCGTTCCCGCCGACGACGACGTGCGCGCCGATTCCGATCGCGATTCCCGTCGTCGTCGAACCGTTCGTCGCGGCGGCGCCGCCGCCGGCGCCGGTCGTCGCGGCGCCGGAGCCAGCGCCGACGCCGGAGCCAGTTGCGGCGCCGTCGCCGCCGAGACGCTCCACCAGGGGCGGCGGCGGCGGCGGCGGATCGGGATCCAGCACCGCCGGGAAGAAGCCGCCGCCGACGACGGCGGCGAAGATGACCGTCGTGAAACTCCGCGCCGAGCTCAAATCGCTCGGCTTGGACACGACCGGGTTGAAAGCGGATTTGGTCGCGCGCGTCGAAGAGGCGCGGGCCGCCGCCGCGGAGAAGGAAGAGGAGGAAGAGGAAGAGGAAGAGGAAGAGAAGGAGGAGGAGGAGGAAGAGAAGGAGGAGGAGGAGGAACCCGCGGCGGTGGCGGAGAAGGAGAACGTCGAGGCGCCGCGCGTCGTCGCCGCCGCGCCGCCCGAAGACGCCGAGCCCCCGTCGAGTTCGGGCCCGGAGCTGACGCCGCCGGAGCTGAAACCGCGATCGCCGCGCGGTGGCGGCGGCGAAGGCGCCGACGCGCGCGCGTCCGCGTCCGCCGCGGACGACTTCGAGGCGCGGCTCGCGGCGGCGATGGCGGCGGCTGAGCGCGGCGGCGGCCTCGCGTTTGGCGGCGGCTCCAAGATTGCAAACTCTCCGATCGGCGGAAGGCCCAAGGACGTCGACCTGAAGGCGGAGGCGAGGCGGCAGGGGATGACGAAGGGCGCGCTGCTGCACGCGCGGCTTCACGCGGACACGTCGCCGCTGACGCGCGCGAGGCGGTGAGCGGTGCTATGTGATAGAAGCGAACGTTTTAGTGAACAGAAGACTCGTAAGAAAACGCACGCGCGACCAGATTACCAGACGCCGCGCCGTCCACTCGTTTTTTCCTGAGTCCTGTCTGGCCCGCGCGCGGTTCGTCTCCTCCGCTGCTTCGCTCCTTCCTCCGTCCGCCGCGGCGCGCAAACGCCGCGGCGCGTCGTCTCGCGTCATGTCCGCGGACTGGCCGCCGCCGCCGCCGCCGTCGTCGTCGTCGCCGCCGCCGTGGCACCCCTCGCGCGCGCGCCCGCCGTCGTCGCGGCGTCGACGCGCGCGGTCGCTGAAGGCGTCGGCGTCGCGCCAGGGTTTATTAGGGGACGAGCCGACGACGGCGACGGCGGCGACGGCGACGGCGACGGCGACGGCGACGGCGACGGCGACGACGGCGACGGCGCGCGCGCGGCGGAGGCGCGACGCCGCGCGCCGCCTCGCGATCGGGTTCGTCCTCGGCGTCGCGCTCGCGGTCTACCTCGACCGCCGCGCGTCGCCGTCGCCGTCGTCGCCGTCGTCGTCGTCGTCGCGCGAGAGCGACGCGCGCGACGACCCCGCCGCGCCGCCGTCGATCGCGTTCTTGTTCCTCACGCGCGGCGCTCTGCCGCACGACCACCTCTGGGGCAAGTTCTTCGCGCGCCAAGACCGAAGCGCGTACGCGATCCACGTCCACGCGCCGCCGGGCTTCGTCTTCGACGAGACCACCACGCGCGTCCCGTGGCTCTTCAACGCGCGCGTCTTACTCCCGAACCCGGTCGCGGCGTCGAGGTGCGTTCTGTCTCACACTGGTCCCCATACGACCGCGTCGGCGTGGTGAACGCCGATCCTTAAGGACTTTTGCCGTCGTCTCTCTCCGCCCACCCCACGGTTTCAATCCCCGCCCTCGACGCCTTTCAACTCCACCTGACGCCTTTCAACTCCACCCCGATATCATCGCTCGAGGTGGGGCGACGCCGCGCTCGTGCGCGCGGAGAAGAAGCTGCTGCGACGCGCGCTCGAGGCGTCGCCGAGCGCGATGAGGTTCGTGTTGCTGAGCGAGTCGTGCGTGCCGCTGCGAAGCTTCGCGTTCGTCCGCGCGTACCTGTTGGACGAGAGAGGCACGGGGCTGGCGCGTTCTTTTTTTTACCACCAGACACTGGTCCCCATACGACCCCGTTCGCGCGGTGAACGCCGTTCCTTAAGGACTTTGCTCTACGTTTCTCTGCGCCCAGGGTCCCTCGTGGTTTCAGTCCTCGACACACCGCGACGCCTTTCGACTACGACTGACGCCCTTTGAACGCCACCCACCCCGACGTCGCCTCGTATGGGCAAACACCCTCCCTCGACCCAAAAGCAGCCGGCGAAGAGTTACGTCGAGGCGTCGCTGGACCATAACGATCGATACCCCGGCGTCGCGATGGCGAAGGACGGCGTCCCGAGGAGGGCGTGGAGGAAAGGGTCGCAGTGGTTCGCGATGACGCGCGAGCACGCGACGATCGTCGCGGAGGACGTCGAAGTGTTCGAAGCGTTCGAGAAGCACTGCAACGTGACCGCGAGGCGGGCCGCCGCCGGCGGCGGCGGCGGCGGCGACGACGACGACGCGGCGACCTCAGCTCACACCGGCGCGAACGGATGGAGCACGTTCTGCGCCCCGGACGAGCACTACATCCCGACGTTATTCGCGCTTCGAGGGATAGAGCGCGAGCTCGAGGGCCGGGGCGTCACGTACACGAACTGGTGGCCGACGACGCGCGCGCATCCGAAGCTCTACGCCGTGCAAGAGTCTCGCGAAGCGATCGCGAACATCCTCGGGAAGCGCGAGCTGGACGTCATCTTAGGTGCGAACGTTCCTTGATCGCGGTTCTCACCCGCCCACCCTCGGCTCGGTTTCAAAATTTGATCGATCGCGAACCCTTTCGATTATTGACCGATGGAACCATCGACCCCGCAGAGGGCGACGACGACGCGAGCGGCGGCCGCGCGCGGTCGTGCGGGTACGCCTACGGGGGATCACCCGACGTCTTGGGAAGGATCGGGACGCGGAAGCCGTGTTGGCTGTTCGCGAGGAAGTTCACGACGCGGTCGGGCGCGCGCATTGCGCGCTTTTCGTCGACGCTGCTCGGGTACTGACGTCTGTGTAGTCTACGCTTCTTCTATCGTTCCACGGAAGGCGCTCCGCGCCGCTAGTGCGTGCTATGTGTGCGTTCGCGTCGCGCGCTATCCTCGTCGTCGTCGTCGTCGTCGTCGTCGTCGTTCTGGTTCTGGTTCTGGTTCCCTCCTGCTCAAGTCTTCTCCTCACTTAAACGGCGGCCTCCACTCGTCGCCATCCCCCCACGCCCCCGTCGTCATCGGCGTCATCGTCTGCGCGTCCACGATCACCGCCCCCGCGGTCCCGACGTCCGCGCCGAGCGACGCGAACCCGTCGATCGCCGCGCGAATCGCGCCGCCGCACCCGCCGTGTCGCCCCGGCGGTCCCACCTCCTTCGCGGCGGCGTCCGCCCACTCCTTCGCCTCGGACGCCCTGTTCGCGCCGCTCGGGTGGAGTTGAAAGGCGTCAGGTGGAGTTGAAAGGCGTCGAGGTGTGCCTGGATTAAAACCGAGGGGTAGTGGGCGGAGAGAGACGCCGGCAAAAGTCCTCAAGGATGGGCGTCCACCGCGCCGACGCGGTCGTACGGGGACCAGTGTGAGATAGAACGCGCCTGTTCGCGCCGCTCGCGCGCAAGATGACGGAGTACCTCGCGTGCACGAGCGACGCGACGAGGCGCAGGTGCGCGCTCGCGGCGCCGCCGGACGCGGCGTCCGGGTCGTGCGCGAGCGCCGTCGGCGGCCGCGGCGTGCCGAGCAGTTTCAAGGCGCCACGGTAGAGCCCTGTTCGCGCCGCTCGGGTGGAGTTGAAAGGCGTCAAGTGGAGTTGAAAGGCGCCGAGGGCGGGTATTGAAAGGGAGGGGTGGGCGGAGAGAGACGACGGCAAAAGTCCTTAAAGATCGGCGTCCACCTCGCCAACGCGGTCGTATGGGGACCAGTGTATAGAACGCACCCTCGGCGAATAAGACGCCGGCGCCGTCGCCCGTCGCGCCGCCGCCCGCTCCGCCGCCTCGCCTCGCCGCCGCCGTGGCCTTGTACACGTACACGTCGCCGCTGCACGCGATCGCGAGGCCGACGCGCGGGTGCGCGGGATCGCCGAGGGCTTCCGCGGAGGTCACCGCCGCCGCCGCCGCCGCCTCCGCCGCCGCGAGCGCCGCGTCTTCATCTCGGGGTCGCTCCTCTCCCTCCTCCTCCTCCTCCTCGTCCTCCAGGTCGCCGCCGGACGCGGCGACGCGCACGAGATGCTGCGCGCGCGCGAGCTGCACGTCCGCGAGCAGCGCGTCGGCGAACATCGCGGAGACGCACGCGTCGTTCGACGGCGCGTCCGCAGCCTCCTCCGCCGCGGCGGCGGCGCGGCGATACCGCGCGATCGCGCCGCGCGATTTGCCGTCCCCCTCCCCCGTCAGCGCGGACCAGTGCGCGAGCGTCTTGAGCGCCATCGCGACGACTGCGCCGTGCGGCGCGTCGAACGCGCGCGCCGCGTCGAGGCGCGAGGCGTCGTCGTCGTCGTCGAGCAGCAGCGCCGTCGCGTCGTCGACCGCTCTCGACGCGGCGGCGGCGTCGCCAGTCGCCAACGCCGTCAGCGCACGAACCCCGCGCGCGGCGAGGGACATCGACGCGCGCGTTCGCTCGCCGTCCTCGACGTGCCCGAGCGCCTCCGCGATCGCCTCCGCGGCGGCGGCGTCGACGGCGTCGAGGTGCGCGTCGAGGTTCGCTCGCGCGGGGAGGAGGTCTTCGGCGCCCCCCGGGCCGATCGCGTCTGGTCGGGGCGACGCATAGATTTTTCATCGGTCAGTTAAATCATCAGTTGAAAGGGGACGCGATCGAATGTTGAACCCGAGGGGTGGTTGAAACACGAGGAAACGCGCGCGCGAACAGAACGCGCCTAATCGCGCGGCGTTGACGGCGGCGAAGGCGTGCGCGGCGAGGCGATCGCGGAAGTGCGGCGGGCCCGCGCGCGCGGCGGCGTCGCACGCGGCCGCGAGGGTGTCGCGCGCGCGCGCGAGCTCGCCGGCGTCCTGCGTCGCGCGAGGAGGAGGAGGAGGAGGAGGAGGAAGAACAGAACGTGTTGTTAGATTCTTCTCGCGCGGCATCGCATCGGACGACGCGACGGAGCCACGACGACGACCGCGCGCGCACCGACTGCACGGCCGCCCACGCCAGGTGCGCCCTCGACTCCGCGGCCGCGATCGCGCCCGCGGGCGCGTCCCCGCCCGCGGCTTTCGCGACGAGCGACGCGCCGTGCTCGAGGACGCCGCGCGCGACGTCGCGTCGCCCGCGCCGGAGCTCGGAGCGCGCGTAGGAGACGATCTGCGCGCAGAGCGCGTCCGGATCGCCGCCGGCGTCGCCGCGCCCCGCCGCGGTCGTCGCCGCGGCGCGTCGCGCGACGCGCGTCGCGGCGAGGCCCCTCGCGGACGACGCGAACGCGCTGG
>Ga0181559_10007407_pt1 | contig 10214 bp, 9 predicted proteins | sample 011ome_21_FD_133752 | JGI IMG/M metagenome (GOLD analysis project Ga0181559, IMG submission 133752) | Coastal salt marsh microbial communities from the Groves Creek Marsh, Skidaway Island, Georgia - 011508AT metaG (megahit assembly) | ecosystem: Environmental > Aquatic > Marine > Intertidal zone... | reverse complement strand
GTCTTCATCGGAGACTGACCCTAGAAATTCAAAATTGTTTTGGAGTTCCTCAGGGATGCGTTCACGAAACGAATCAGAGTCACCAGGCCCAGCGATTAAGAATTTTAGATCAGGAAATTCTCGAATAATTGCTGGAGCAGCGCCGATAAGAACGTCAAGCCCCTTTCGCGGCTCGTCGATTCGTCCTAAGAACAGGATCGATTGCGAACCTGCAACACTGACGGTCTCCTGATCACGAAAGTCAGACACACGCACGCCATTCGGTATCAGGACGGCATCGCCACCAAGGTGCTCAACTAATGTCTTTCGCGCCTGTTCACTCACCGCGATTCGCCCGCGAATTTTTTCCATGGCGGTTTGTGCAATGTAGTAGCCAGCCGACAAGATCCGAGATCGATCTGAGGATGAATGCCAGGTCGCAACCATGGGGCCCTGTCCAGCCCAACACGCAAGCAATGACAGACTCGGGGCAACCGGCTCATGAATGTGCACGACATCAAAATTGCCTTCGCGGATCCACTGTCGCACTCGGCGAGTCGCTTTGATTCCAAAGCTCAGGCGAGCAATTGATCCGTTGTATGGAACCGCAATGGGTGCGCCACCGTCTGCAACGAAGTCTGGCAAGAATTCAGGCTCGTCCGTTGGCGCGAGCACACTCACAAGGTAACCACGCTCGATCAGTGTCGCCGCCAGATCTGCAACGTGGCTACGCACGCCACCCGGAACATCCCAGGAATAAGGACAGACAATCCCGACGCGTTGAACGGTTGAGTCAGGATTCATTGATCCAAACCCGCTGCAGCATGTGCCAATCCTCAGGGTGCTTGGTAATTCCGATTTCAAAAGCCTGAGCAATTTGTTGCGTCATGTATTTCACTTGTTCACCACGATCCTCAAAATCGGGGACCTCAACTCTCGGGTAAACCACTCCAACAGCTTTGTCATCCTCGTAGTGCATTGTCACTGGATGTAGCGGTGCTCCGGTCATAATCGAAATAGTTGCAGGTCCTGCCGGCATCGACGCCGTGGCTCCAAAGAATTCAACCTCAACTCCGCCTTTGGTCATATCTCTGTCACCGAGAAGCGCCACGAGTCGCCCAGCGCGCAATCGACGAACCAATGTCCGCATGACATCTGATTCACCTAGTGGGAGAACCTCCATTCCTAGGGATTCCCTGAAAGCGAGGAATTGGTCAAAGAGGTCCTTGGGCTTGAGTTGCTCGGCGACCGTGGTTACAGATCCGTAGCGTTGTGCGGCCCACGCACCCGCAATATCCCAGTTAGCCATGTGACCAGGAATCATGACCGCGCCCGTTCCATCGGCCATCGCCTGATCGAGCAGTTCCACACCACGCAATTCGAATCCGCTACTGATACCTGATGGAGTCAATGTGGGAAGTCGAAATGCCTCACACCAATAGCGCATGTAACTGCGCATACCCTCTTTAGAGAGCTGCCCAAGCTCCTTCTGCGATAACTCAGGCTTGACACGAGCCAAGTTCGAGGTCAACCTCTCAACACCGCCAGCGTTACGAGACCACAACAGATCGGCACCTGACTGGAATGCCCGTCGAGCAGCACGTTCAGGGAGCTTTTTGCTTACTGCCCAACCTGCGGTGAATGCCCAATTGGTAACGGCATCATTGACACGTGAACTTCGTTTAGCCATTCGCGGGACCTTGTGAACGTAATTGCCCACGCACATGGACAAACCGCTGAATCACCGTGACGATACCCAGTACCGCAAGTGCCCACATGACAATTTCGAGGACGTAGGGAACACCGAATCCCGCGAGAAGAATTGCTAAGAGTACGAGCATCAATCGTTCTGCGCGTTCTACCAAACCCACATTGCATTCAGCACCAACAGCTTCTGCCCTAGCTTTTGCATAACTTGTCACCTGCCCTGCAACTAGGGCGATAAGTGAAGCCGCCAAAAGTGAATAGTTATTTTCAGATGCAGCATAGAAAGCGATAGAACCAAAAATTGCGCCATCGGCGACTCTGTCCAAGGTTGCGTCAAGGAAATTGCCCCACGGACCGGATGTTCCCTGCATGCGCGCCATGGTGCCGTCGAGTAAATCTGCTGCCGCAAAAATCATAATGATGACAACACCCATGATGAACTCTCCGCGGGCAAGGAATCCAACCGCGCCAACAATCGCTCCCAAGGTTCCAATCACGGTCACTACATCAGGCGTAATGCCAATGCGCAAAAGGAACTTTGCCGGTGGGTCGATGATCCCCGTGACCAGCTTGCGCGCTGCTGGGTTGTTGAGCATTCTGTCCTCACTTGCTGCATCGTGAAAAGCGCGCACTCTTGAATGGCGCACGCGGTCGCGACCCGAACTGGCAGAGCACAACCACACGTGATGCTACCGTCATCCAATGCAGCAGCAGGCATCTATCGCGGTCCTGTCGCACAGTCAAGACATTACGAACACCATCACAGGGGCTCTGCAGTCGGCGAGCCGAACTATCCTGAATTTAGCCATCAGCCCGGACTTCAGCATGAGCCACGAGAGCAGTTCCACCCATTTCTTTGGAGTGGATCCTCGGACAGACTCTGATCAGGACGCCCTTGCGGCCCTCGGCTGGGGGGCGAATGCTGTCCTGCTGGTCATTGATAGCAGCCAGGGCATCGATGGTGACACCATCAGACTTGCCCAAAGGGCATTTCTTACTCACCCTGGCGCCATCTGCATTACCGGACTCGAATCGGTGAGTGCCAATTTTGATGAGACATTGGCAGTTTGCGCGCGCCTATTTGGCGCTGACCACAGGGTTGTTGCCCTCACCCTTCCAATTCTCGATGAATCTGAAAAAGTGAATGGAACCTTGAACTTGGTCACTGAGGATATCTCGTGGCATGTCGACGGCGACTTGTTCGAGGTCCACGACCTTGACGAAGAACACGTTGAATTGACCAGCGATAAATTTCAAGCGTTGATCGATTGCATCACGATTACGACCTTGGATGAACAGCGCGCTGAGTCCCTCTTACAGGGCGAGTCCATTACTAGCCAGGATCTCCTCAGTGAAATCGAGCGCGCATGTAGCAGTCGAGAGCTGCTTCCTGTATTTGCCCTGGAACCGCCGGTGGGCCTCGATGCAGTGCTTGATCTTTTATCTGAGGTTGGATCAGCGCCTTGGATTCCTTCCTTAGAGGCGCCCATTGACGCATCCGTAGCAACATATTGCGGCAACGAAATATTGCGCGTGTGGCAGGGAGTGTTCACAACGGGCGAATTCGACACCGATCGCGGGATCACGCGGATCACTGAGTTACGCACCATGAAGAACCAACCGATCCAATCAACGTCTGCCAGCGAGCTGTATCGCATCACCTGCAACCCTGAACCTGCGATCGGTTCAGCCATCTACTCGCGGGGACACAAAGTCACAATTCACCGTCAACTCGATGAAGGTTAGTCACTCAATGCAGGAGTTGCTTGCCAATTTTCCTCGAGGAGCGTACGCGTTTCCTCGAGCAGTTGTGGCAAGACCTTGGTTCCGCCAATTATTGGCATGAAATTTGTGTCGCCGCCCCACCTAGGAACAATATGTTGATGCAGGTGCGCGGCTATCCCTGCACCTGAAATTGAACCTTGATTCATACCGATATTGAAACCCTGAGCATTGGACAACTTGCGAAGGGTGTGCATTGCCTGCTGGGTGAGTGCACCAATCTCCTCACGTTCGTCCTCCGTGAGTTCCGTGTAATCAGCAACGTGACGGTAGGGACAGACCAAGAGATGACCAGAGTTGTACGGGTAAAGGTTGAGAACAACATAGGCATGTTCACCAGTGGCGCACACCAGATTCCCGTCATCACCAATAGTTTTAGGTGCCACACAAAACGGGCACTCGCTATCCCCCTTTTGTCCGCGAAGGTATGCCAACCGGTGCGGGGTGTACAGCCGATCCCAAGCGTCGGGTCCACGTGAACTGGAACCAGATGATTCGGGCATTGCTAAACCTGCTCTCGCGCTTCTACCACACTGACAATTTCTTCGACAGCATCCTGAACAGAAACACCATTTTTCTGAGTCCCATCGCGATAGCGGAATGACACTGCATTGGCTGCGATGTCTTCATCTCCCGCGATGAGCATGTATGGGATTTTCAATTTCTGTGCATTGCGAATTTTCTTCTGCATACGGTCGTCTGACGTATCAACTTCCACACGAATCCCGCGCCCCTTGAGTTTGGCAGCAACATCATTCAGATAATCCACATGCGCGTCAGTGATCGGAATTCCTATGACCTGAACGGGCGCAAGCCATGGAGGGAACGCGCCTGCATAGTGCTCAAGAAGTACCGCGAAGAATCGTTCAATCGATCCAAATAGGGCTCGGTGCACCATGATCGGACGTTGGCGCGTGCCATCAGCAGCTTGATACTCCAACTCAAATCGCTGTGGTAGTTGGAAGTCCACCTGAATCGTCGACATTTGCCAGGTTCGCCCGATCGCGTCTTTTGCCTGCACCGAAATCTTGGGACCGTAGAACGCTGCGCCACCTTCATCCAGAACCAACTCAAGCCCTTGGCTCTCAGCAGCGGAGCGCAGAATTTGGGTAGCCTCGACCCATTCCTCGTCCGTTCCCACAAACTTTTCCGGGTTCTTGGTGGACAGTTCCAGATAGAAATCAGTCAACCCGTAATCGCGCAATAGTCCAAGTACAAAGTCAAGGAGTGATTGCAACTCCCCTGGCAATTGCTCAAGGGTGCAGTAGATGTGTGCATCGTCTTGTGTGAATCCGCGAGCGCGAGTTAATCCATGAACTACACCGCTTTTCTCGTACCGATAGACAGTGCCAAATTCAAATAGGCGCAGAGGCAACTCCCGATACGAGCGACCGCGTGCAGAAAAAATCAGGTTATGCATGGGGCAGTTCATCGGCTTGAGGTAGTAGTCAGCGCCCTGTCGCTTCACCGTTCCATCGTCGTGATACTCCGCATCAAGGTGCATCGCTGGATACATGCCCTCTGAGTACCAATCAAGGTGACCAGACTTTTCAAATAGTGCCGACTTCGTGATATGCGGGGTGTTGACAAATTCGTACCCGCCTTCTTCATGGCGCTTGCGACTGTAATCCTCCATCACCTTGCGAACTACTCCACCTTTCGGGTGGAACACTGCTAGACCTGAGCCAACTTCTTCAGGGAAGCTGAATAAATCCAATTCGGTGCCAAGTTTGCGGTGGTCACGCTTTTCGGCCTCGGAAAGGAAATCGAGGTAGCCCTTGAGTTCCTCTTTGGATGGCCACGCAGTGCCATAGAGACGTTGCAGAGATTCCTGCTTTTGATCTCCGAGCCAATAGGCAGCCGAGGAACGCATGATCTTGATCGCATTCGTGGGAATGTAGCTCGTGTCAGGAACATGTGGACCGCGACATAAATCCCCCCAACACCGCTCCCCCGACTTAATGTTCACGTTGTCATAAATAGTGAGCTCGGACCCACCAACTTCCATGACATCGGCGTCGAGGACAGCCGCTCCCTTATCTGCATTAATCAGACGCAATTTGAATGGCTCAGACGCGAGTTCGACCTCGGCCTCCGCCTGCGAGACAACTCGACGAACAAACTTCTGCCGACTCTTGATCAAGTTCTGCATTTCTTTTTCAATGTCAGCGAGCACCTCGGGGGTAAATGCCTCGGGAACATCAAATTCGTAGTAGAAGCCATCTTTGATGGGAGGCCCAATGCCCAATTTGGCTGCGGGAATCAACTTCTGTGTTGCCTGAGCAGCAATATGTGCTGTTGAGTGACGCAACACGGCTAGGCCTTCGTCTGAGGACACGTGGACGCCTTCAACGACATCGCCCGAGGACAGTGGTGTCGCAAGATCAACCATGAGCCCGTTGACCTTCATGACCACAACGCCCGAAGCCTTGGGAAATAGGTCTAGTCCAGTGACGCCATCGGGATGTTCTTCCTCGGACTGCCCTTGTTCATTTCTGATCGTCACAATCACGAGCCAAATGCCTTTCCGAGTCAGTTTCGCATGCCCAACCAAGGCACGCGCTGCGAAGTCTATGTCACCCAATCCGTCTCGAGACCTCAGCAGTCATGCCATGGAGTCGCAGAAGGCGCATGAGTGCCCCCTGCACTACCTTTCACTCCTGAACTCCAGTAAGCGAACACGCGACCGACTCCAGGAGGCAAAGAGCGTGGTGGATATGAGCAGAATCGACTTCACGGGCAAAACTCTCTTAGGGTGTCGAGACCGCGCTGCTGAAGTTAGCTCTGCACCTAGCGCACTTCCATTTTCATGTTCTAAATGAGGGATATTGAGCCCCCCCCTCTTGACTGTAAAGTGGGCTATCGCGTTAATCAGAGGCCCGAAAAGTCTCGCCTCAGCGAGCATGACACATGCCTGCATGATGCAAGCTCATTGAATTCGGTGGGCGATACTGGGTTCGAACCAGTGACCCCTCGCGTGTGAAGCGAGTGCTCTACCACTGAGCCAATCGCCCGAATGTGAACCAACCGTACCCGCTCCCGTCCCTTTACTACACATCAGCCACCAGGACTGGACCCAGCGTCCAAATACGCGGAAATGCGCCTTTTGGGGTTATCGTTGTTAGTTATACAAATGTTGGTTGCACAAGAACCTAAAACCCTCGTTACAGGAGAACACATGTCATTGACCCACCCGTGGCGCAAAGTTGCCACCACTATTTCAACTATTGCGCTCGTCGGATCTGGCCTCGCCATCGCAGCGCCTGCTGCACAAGCGGCCAGCACGCTTTCTGGTCCTTCCAGCGCGAGCCCTTCACAGCAGGTGACTTTCACTCTCGCTAGCCCACCCGCAGGCAATCTTGTTTTGCAGGACGCCACAGGTCAGGGCTACGCTTACGTGACCGCTGGCTTGGGAGACCCTAAAGCATTCTTCACATTCAATACCCCTTCGACAGCAAGTCAGTTGGTCCTCGGTGTTGCAGATCAAAGCACCGGACTCCTAGTGTCAAACACAGTTCCCCTGACAATCGGCGGGGTAGTTGGCACGACTACAGCCATCAGTGCACCAAATACGGCCAAATTAGGGCAGGCGGTCGTCATCACAGCAACGGTGACCAGTTCTGGTGGGAGTCAATACAACCCTCCGGGTCAGGTTGTCATCACCGATGGCAACAACGCAACCATCACAACCATGGGGTTAACCAATGGACCGGGGGCAGGACAGTCCTATGCCTACTTCAACTGGACCCCGCAGACTGCTGGTTCATACATCTTTAAAGCCACGTACCAGCCATCTGCTGGCAGCCTCGCAACTGCTTCGTCATCAAATCAAGACACCTTGATCGCGACTCCGAGTGGAGACACTATTTCGATTTCTGCTCCGCCAACATTTAACCAAGGCACGCCTGTCACGCTCAAGGCTTCCGTGTATCCGTCATCAGTCAAAGGATCAGTTGGTTTCACAATTAATGGCGCACCGATCAGCGCATCAATCCCACTTGTCAACGGCACGGCGACCTTTAATTGGACACCCAACGTTGCCGGACAGGTAACCCTCGGCGCCAGCTATACAACCACCTCAGGGGGTTCAGGCTCCACAAGTGAAGTTATTACGATCGTTGGCGCGCCAGCGGCATCCGATGTAATCACTCTGGTGCAACCTGGCTGGGGAGCATGGGCTAACGGGGGCAGTTACAACATGGGCAATGGGTCCAACTTCACGTTCCAAGCCAGCACGCTTTCCGGTGCACCTGTTACGTTGAGTGAAACAGGTCCCTGTGTTGTCTCGGGTCTCAACCTGCAGGTCAATTCAGGCTCCGGAGTCTGCAACATGAAGGCATCCAGTGCCGGAGGTAACGGATACGCACCCGTGACATATGGCTACACCATCAACCTGGTTCCGGGTACACAGGTTGCAACCCTGTCTGCCCCACCTTCAGGCCGATACAAGGTGGGCCGCGTGCTCGTTCTTGAATCCCCAGGACAGCAGGACACCAATGCTGGGCAGAACATCACCTGGAAGCTCAAGAAAGCTGGAAAGAAGAACTGCCAACTTCTCTATCCCAATAACGGTTCCGTGACCCTGCGCATCAAGAGCAAGGGAACTTGCACCGTCCTTGGAACAGCTCCAGGTGTAGCCGGCCAGTGGTTGAAGTTCTCCACTGCACGTAAGTACACGGGCCGCTAAACACGCCCGCGCAGCATCGAATCGGGCGGCACTCCTTCGGGGGTGCCGCTCAATTCATTTCGCGGGCAGCTGTTTGCGCGTATTCGGCAGAGACCTTCTCGGTGAGGGGCCGAGATGCGGCCATGAGTCGTTCCCCGCACCGCTCCACAGAATGCACGCCGCGCGTGCTCGAAGTAAGAAATATTTCCGAGCAATCTTCCAGAACGTCCAGTGACAGTTCATCTTCGCGAGCCAAGCCATGGTCGAGTAAGACGCCTCGTGTTATTCCTGGCAACACTCCACTAGCAAGTGACGGAGTCACAACCTCCCCGCCGATCACAACAAAAATATTTGAAGTCGCGCCTTCAGAGAGATTTCCCCGACTGTTAGCAAATAGGCCTTCAGAGAAGCCGCGATCCTGCGCCCAATTCATGGCAAGAATATTTTCAAAATATGAAGTTGTCTTGATCCCGGTCAATGCTGAGTTTTCATTCCTCACCCATGGGACAAGAGTGCAGCTGGTTGTTGCGGGCCAGGGGCTTAATCGAGTCATACTTATTAATACAGAGATTGCCGATGCCTCCTCTTGTGTGCACGTAACTCGAAGGCGGTATTCGATGTCGGGCACAGCATTGACTTGAATCAGACTTCGAATTCCAGTTGCAATCGCATCTGCATCCAACGCCAGCCAGTTGAGCAAGTGACAGGAATGCATCAGTCTGTCCAGATGCCGATGCACAAACTGCGGCTTCCCATTGGCAACTTTGAGGGTTTCAAAAACGCCCTGACCCGAAAGCAGCCCTCGATTCGATGCCGAAATCATTGGTTGATCGGTGAACTCACCGTTGAGCCAAAATGTTGGGCAATTCTCACTCATGGCGTTTTGCTCACTTTCGCGGCCAAGTTTGTGAGGTTCCTAGCCTTCAATTCCGTCTCCTCCCACTCAGCATGGGCATCAGAGTTCCAAGTGATGCCTGCGCCCGTTCCAAATTTGAGCTCGCCCCGATCAAACCAAAAAGTTCTAATGGCAACTGCCAGTTGTGCTGTTTTATTTTCAGCATCAATCCAACCAAATGCACCGCAATAGAAACTGCGAGGCGCTGGTTCCAACTCTCTAATAATTTCTAACGCAGATATCTTCGGCGCCCCTGTCACTGACCCAGGTGGAAAAGTTGCTGAAAACAGATCAGACCACGTGGTGCCCTCGATTAATGTCGCATCAATTTTCGAGACCAATTGGACCAAACCTGGGTGCTGCTCAACCTCTAGTAGTGCCACGGTGTGAACACTTCCCGTCACCGCGCATTGCGATAGGTCGTTGCGCACTAGATCAACAATCATGATGTTCTCTGCGCGATCCTTTTCGCTCAGCCCCGATGCATCTGCGGCAGTGCCCTTAATTGGTCCCGAGGAGATCACATCATCTGAGCGAGAGAGGAATAGTTCAGGACTCGCAGACGCAATATGAATCCCCTGTGAAGGAAGTCGCAACGCGCCACTAAACGGTGCAGGATTGCCTTGCTGGAGGATCATGTCCAGCGCCAACACGTCAGCCTCGGAAGGTAAGGGGGCGCTTCGGACTCGACAAATATTCGCTTGGTAAACATCGCCACGTGCAATGCGCTCACGAGTGCTCTCCACACTCTCTACATAGGTATCTCGATCAACCGAGCTTTGCCAATCCCCTACGGGCACTCCACCCCAAACACCAATTTGACCTTGATCGGGCAACTCACTGGACCAATCTGAAAACTGGGCCAGCATGGGAGCTCCTTGAAATGGCACTGCGACCGCCCAGCGCCCTCCCCGTTCCAGATCCCTCAAGTCTTCGGACACCTGAATCAAACCGCGGGCAAAGACATTCCCGAATCGCGCCATGGGTTCCAGTGCCATGCCCATAGCCTGCCGTCTGCGTTCAAGGTGACCGCGTGGGGACCCGCGAAGGCAGTTGGATAAGGTTTGCTGTCGCTTGGGACCGAATCTTCGGATTCACTCAGGCACGCGGACGTAGCGCAGCTGGTAGCGCATCACCTTGCCAAGGTGAGGGTCGCGGGTTCGAATCCCGTCGTCCGCTCGAGGG
>Ga0181559_10007405_pt1 | contig 10216 bp, 8 predicted proteins | sample 011ome_21_FD_133752 | JGI IMG/M metagenome (GOLD analysis project Ga0181559, IMG submission 133752) | Coastal salt marsh microbial communities from the Groves Creek Marsh, Skidaway Island, Georgia - 011508AT metaG (megahit assembly) | ecosystem: Environmental > Aquatic > Marine > Intertidal zone... | reverse complement strand
GCGACCAGGGGCGCTTTCCACCGATTCATATTCAATGCCTTCCGCTTCGAATATGGCCGCATAGAAATCCACGGCGCGCGATTCGTTGCCCGGTGGATTGATGGTGTCTATCTGGATGAATTCCTGTAGCCAGGTTACGGCCTCATCTTCTATAGATTGTGCGTTGACGTGCCCAATCCAAAAACAGGCAGCAACACAGATCGATATGGATTTTCTGATATTCAAGTTATAACTCCTGAGGCTAGGGGGTTATAGAAAGGATTATGAGGGTATTGAAAAAAATAAAACAGTCGCAAAAACAGTGCACGGTCGCCTTTTTGGTTCACGAAAACCAGGGAGTCATGACCATTCCGTTTCATAATAACGGCGGGAAAATCAGCGACCGGGAAAGCGGATGATAAAAGGATAAGAGGTACAGGGCGGTGGTAGTTACCGAGTATGCAGTACACCGCATCGAGAACTGCTCACTCCGCTTCAGGCCCGGTGTATTCGTAAACGCAGGCGCCGCTCATGATGGTCCGGTTATAGTCATTGATGAAGTCATTCATGGTCCTGAACATTTCGACCGTTGGGTTCGGGTTGCCGTTCAGGTAGGCCAGGTAGCTGTTGTTCAGTGCCATTTTGGTACTTGCCTGGTTGGCGGCAGGGTTGGCGGGATCATCCAGAATTGCCGCCAGCGTTTCATTTTCCCTTTCCAGGCGACTGCTGATCTGCGCATTTTCACTTTCCCGGGTAATGATGGCGAACAGGTCATCCACCAGTGCTCTTTCTTCCTGGTTAATGCCCGCCGTGCTTGCCAGGTTGTCCGGACAATCTGCGCCCAGGCCGTTGTGGCTGCGAAACTCGATACAGTCCTCTACGTACTCCCGGTTTAATTCATTGCGCATGGCAATCAGGTAACTGGCAAGGGCTTCACCCAGGGAAAACTCATCATCAGTCTCCATACCTTCTTCCTGTGCAGGAGGAGTCTGTTCGGCAATCGCCGGCTCTTCAATGGTTTCGGGTTCGGCAATATCTTCTGGCAGTGGGGGCGGCAGAATGGGGGGCAAAACTTCCAGGTCATTTGTCGGTGCAGACCGGAGATCTTCCAGCGCACCGGGAGAAAGCGGCTGTGTGGATACGGGGGGCTCGGACAAGGCAATGGCCGTTGACGTATCGCTCTCCGCTGGCTGTCCTGCCATTTCTGCTTCATCGTCTACGGTCAGGTATACCAGTGCCAGGACAACAAACAGCAGCAGGCCCAGTAATACGGGAACGGAAATTTTGCCTGCAAGATTGCGGCGCCCGTTGAGCCCGGTTACAGGTGAATTGCCATGTTCAGTGACAACATGGTGGCGTATTTCAGCTGTCATTGCTTTGTAATCTCCATCGTTTTCTTTCGGGCGCTGTTTGATCAGTCTGATTCAGGGAGTTTGTGATTCCACTTGCCCTGCTGATCTTTCCAGCATAACACACGCGATGAGGCCGATCCGGCCTTCAACCATGGGTAATGAGTATGAAAAGTACAGGAAGAATAACCAGTCAATACCTGGCGGTCCAGACTGGCAGTGGACACTGCCGTTGCGGATAAGCCCGGGGCAGGCCGGTAAGCGCCGTCGAACAGCTGTACCTATTGGCCGGCCGTCGACGGAACCTGGTTACCGGGAATGGTGGGCACCAGGGTGTCATTGTCACCCTGGAGAGCTTTCAGGGTCCTGGCCACGGCATCCGGTGAGCCGCTGTTGCGGGCAATCAGTTTGTACATGGCCGGCACGACAAACAGCGTCATCATGGTGGTCATGAGTACACCGGAAAAGATAACGATACCCAACTGGATCCTGCTTTCGGAACCTGCACCACTGGACATGATCAATGGCACGGCACCCATGATGGTGGACAATGCTGTCATCAGTACCGGGCGCAGGCGCAGTTTACAGGCATACATGATGGCATCCTGGAAGGCATGCCCGGTATCCCTGAGCTGGTTGATGAATTCCACGATGAGAATGCCGTTCTTGCTGGCAATACCCACGAGAATGATGAGTCCGATATTGCTGTAGATATTGATGGAGCCGCCCGTCAGGTATATCCCCAGCAAGGCGCCGAAGAAGGCCAGCGGCACCGTAGTCATGATGACCAGCGGGTGAATGAAACTTTCAAACTGCGCTGCCAGTACCAGGAGCACGACAATGAGTGACATGGCAACGATAAAGGCCAGGTCCCCGCTGGAGTTTTTCAAATCCAGTGATTCGCCCTTGTAATTGATCTGGGCGTATTCCGGTAGTTCCTCGCGTACCACTTTTTCCAGGAAGCCCAGGGCTTCTTCCAGGCGTACGCCCGGGGCCAGTCCCGCACTGATGGTGATGGAACGTACCCGGTTGTAACGGCTCAGCGTGTCAGGCCCGGAGCTGTTGACGATAGTCACCAGGTTTGACAGGGGTATCAGGCGGCCGCTTGCGTCGGAGCGAACATAGATATTACTCAGGTCATCGGGGCTGCTGCGCTGGGATTGTTCAGCCTGCAAAATAACGTCGTATTCCTCACCGAGGTCGGCAAACGTCGTGACGCGGCTTTCACTCATCATGGCCTGCAGGGTGCTGCCAATGGCCTGGATGGACACACCCAGGTCAGCGGCACGGGTTTTGTTTACTGTCACGCTCAGGCTTGGCTTGGTTTCCTTGAAGTCGGAGTCAGGCCGGGTGAACATGCCGCTTTCCTGGGCACGGTTGATGAGGATGTCGCGCCATTCCACCAGTTCGTCATAACTGCGGCCGCCAATGACAAACTGGACCGGCTGGCCAGAGCCGCCACGACCGATGCCCGAGCGCATGAAACTGAAGGACTGTACACCAGGCAAGCTGGCCCACTGTGCATTGAGCTCATTCATCACTTGCTGGGTGCTTTTTTCCCGTTCAGACCAGTCGGGCAGGGCGACAAAGACAATGCCGCCGTTAACGCCACTGCCACCACCCCAGCCCGGGACCATGGCGATCACGTTTTCCACTTCACCGCGATCCTTGAAGGGCTGGATAGCCTCCTGCATCAGGTTGATCTGCTCTTCCATGTATTCAATACCTGCACCTTCGGGGCCATTGACGCGGTTGATGAATACCCCCTGGTCTTCAGCCGGGGCGAAAGTGCTTGGCACCTGGCCGAGCAGCAAATAAATGCCAATACCGATGGCCACCAGGAAGGGCAACACAGCCCAACTGTGCCTGAGGCTGGTTTCCAGGCCGCTTTGATAGGCCTGCTGGAGCCAGTTGAACATGCTGTCCACATGCCGTGTCAGCCAGTTCTGGCGTGGTTTGGCCTTGAGTAATTTGGAACTCAGCATAGGTGCCAGGGAAAGTGCCAGGACACTTGAGAAGATAACGGCCGCACCAATGGTGATCGCCAGTTCGTAGAGCAGGATGCCCATGTTGCCGTCCATGAAGACTACGGGGACGAAGACTGCAATCAGGACTACCGTGGTGGCAATCACGGCAAAGGCGACCTGCCGCGCGCCCTTGAAGGCAGCCAGCAAAGGAGGTTCTCCGAGGGCTACACGACGCTGGATGTTTTCCAGTACCACGATGGAGTCATCAACGATCAGACCCACACTAAGCACCAGCGCCAGCAGGGTAATCAGGTTGATTGACAGGCCCATGACCGAGAGTACCGTGAATGAGGCAATCAGGCAGACCGGAATCGTGATGACCGGAATAATCATGCTGCGCACGGAGCCCAGGAACAGGTAGATAACAATACTGACCAGGATCATGGTCATGAAAATGGTTTCATACACGGAATCAATGGCGTTCTCGATAAAAGCCGCATCGCTGGTGGCAATAAACAGTTCCATGTGGGAGGGCAGGGTCGCCTGAACCTCTTCAACCTTTTTGGCGACATCCTGCATGACCTGCAGGCTGTTGGCCGTGGACTGCTTGATGACGCCAAGGCCCACCGCCTGCTCTCCATTACCCTGGTAGCTCATCCGGTTGTTGGCCGGTCCAAGTTCGATCCTGGCAATTTCCCCGAGAGTAATCATGTGGCCGTCATCACCACGGGCAATGACCAGGCGGGAGAAATCATCCGGTGTCTGGAATATCCGCTCAACCCGGACCGTCAGTTCCATGTTGGAAGACTCAATGCGACCGGCCGGGACCTCGATATTTTCCCGGCGCAAGGCTGACTCGACATCGGTGACCGTCAGCTGTCGGGCTGCCAGGGCCTGGCGATCCAGCCAGACGCGCATGGCATAGCCGCCATTGCCATTCATCTGGACATTGGCAACGCCGTCGATCACGGCAAACTGGTCGACAATGAAACGGTTGGCATAATCATTGAGCTCAAGGAAGTCCATTTCCGTACTGCGCAGGTTGAGGTACTGGATAGGCCGTGAATCGTTGTCAGCCTTGGAAATTTCTGGAGGATCCACCCCTTCAGGCAGGGCCTGGGTGACCCGGGAGATCTTTTCTCGAATGTCGTTGGCACCGACCTCGATGTTGTATCCGACATTAAATTCCACCGACACATTGGCGCTACCATCACGACTGGAGGAGGTAATGCTGGCTATACCCTCGATACCGTTGATCTGGTCTTCAAGAAGCTGGGTTACTTGTGTCTCCACCACCTCTGCCGAGGCACCGGGATAGGATGCGCTGATTGAGACTACCGGTGAGCTGGTATCCGGGTACTCCCGCAGGGGCAGTTCAAGAAAGGAAAGCAGGCCGAAACATACCAGTAGAAGGCTGATGACAGTAGCAAAAACCGGGCGCTTGACGGAGATGTCTGAAAGAATCATGGTGGGCTGGTATGAGGTAAATTAATTAACGGGGGATCAGGATCCTGGCTGGCTGTTGTCTGCTGCCGTGTCATTGCTGGCCATCGAGGTAACGCTTCGGGTATCAGCAATGCTGACTTTCTGGCCGGGGCGCACTTTATTGACGCCACGACTGATCACGCGATCACCGGGTTCCAGACCCGATAAAATTTCTACTACGCCGGGCCGCCTGCGACCCAGCTCCACGGGTACCTGGCGCACCACATTGTTTTCATCCACCACAAACACGTATTCATTACCCTGGCTCAAAATGGCGGACAACTCGGGAACCACCATGGAAAGCTGCTCGTTGAGTTCCATGACTACATTCAACAATAGTCCCGGGCGTAACAGACCTTCCTGATTATCGATATGGGCGCGCAAGGTCACCGAACGTGTTACCGGGTCAATGCGTGAGCTCACTACCTTGATTTCGCCTTCAAAAACCCGGTCTGGATAAACGATGCTGCTGGCCAGGATTGTCTGGCCGACCCTCAGGTGGGCGAGGTGTTTTTCCGGTACGGTGAAGTCCAGCTTGATGACGGAGATATCATCAATCGTGGTGATCACGGTGCTTGCTGAGGCCATGCTGCCTTCGCTGACATTACGAAAACCAAGCATGCCAGTGATAGGGGCGCGTACCACCCTGTCTGCCATGGCAACCATCACGCCTTCCAGGCGCGCATCAGCCATATCCATGTTGGCCCGGGCCACGTCCAGCTCTGTTCGGGCTACCAGGTTCTTGGCGATAAGTTCTTCAATGCGGGTATATTGACGCCGGGCTTCTTCGGCGCCAGCAAGGGCTTCATCGAGCCTGGCCGCTTCGGACTCATTGGTCAGTTCCACCAGGATGTCACCTTCCTCCACGAAATCACCGTCTTCAAAGTGGACCTTGTTGATGGTGTCAGCGACCTTGGGAACAATGTCCACGGACTCGTTGGCTACAGCAGTGGCGATGGATTCCACCCGTTCGGCTATGCGCTGCATTTCAACCTTAGTGATTTCCACCTGGGTCTCGCCGCCGCCCCCAAAGCCGCCCGGGCCCATTCCGCCTGCAGGCTGCTGGAGGCTTCGATCCACGACGAAATAAGCCAGCAGGGAGATCGCGAGCACAAAGAAAATGACAAGAGGATGGCGCTTGATAAAAGTCACGATTTAACTCCAGGTGATATTGACGTTTCAGGTGTCTTCAGCCGCACGATAAGAGTGCGGGTCTGCAACAGAATGGCTACAAACTAGGTGTCCGGGGCGCTTAGAGGATCCGAACTGATGCCCGGTACCCGCTAACTTACGAAGGCAGTCGTAGCCCAGATTCAAATTATTGGCGGGAATTGGTAAAAAACATACTTGTTGCACATTTCGTGGCCAAATCCTGATTCTTCAGGGTCGGCTATAGCTGCGAAGCGTATTTCATTTGGGGTTTTAAGTACCTACGCCAGGCATTGACGTACTTTTGAGGCGGTTATCAGGGGGCTGCAAGGGGAAAAGCCCAAAGAAGCCGGGAATACTTTTGCTGCCATAGACAATAGTCTGATATTCGGCATCGACAGGCGCTATTAAAGTTGTGGAGCCAGTAACTTATAACCTGTATGTCAGATCACTTGCTTGCACAGCTTACAAAGCAGCTTGCTCGCCATATCGTTCAGGAAGACTCAATCCAGTGTGATGACCGATGAAGGCAAGGGTGTCAGTGATTTCCTCGATCAACTTTTCTGTCGGAATTCCAGAACCATGCCCGGCCCGTGTTTCGATTCGAATAAGTTTGGGTTGCGGACCGGTGTCAGTGGCCTGAAGGGCTGCCATGTATTTGAATGAATGGCCTGGCACCACTCGATCATCCGTGTCTGCAGTAATGGCCAGGATGGCCGGGTAGTCAGTGCCACTGTGGATATTATGATAGGGGGAATAGCTGAAATTATTTTCAAAGTCTTCCTTGTTATCGGAAGGCATACCGTAATCATCCACCCAGTAACGTCCGGCAGTGAATTTGTCGAAACGCAGCATGTCCATGACACCGACGCCTGGCACTGCAGCGGCAAACAAATCGGGTCGCTGGTTGGTAACAGCGCCGACCAGCAAGCCGCCATTTGAACGGCCTATGATCCGCGCGATTTCAACGGCCTGTGGAGCCGTTCGCCGTCTATTTCAGGGCAGCCGCCCTGTCCCGAATGCCGCGATACCCTCATCTTTCCGAATTACGGCTTTCACGGGGAGCCACCACCGCGCACCCCCGAAGGCCAGCGCCGTTTCGAACTGAACAAACCGGCGCGCGGTCTTGAACTGAACAGTGAGGCGGCCAACCAGCGCACCGACCTGGACATCGGCTTTCGCCGCGCGGTGCTGCCCGCCTTCGGCAACGATCCGGAAATGCGCTGCGAACCCCTGGGCCTTCCCAGGCTGCTCACCTTCGCCGGCGGTGGTGGTGTGATGGAGATGGTGCAGACCGACAACCGCATCCTGCAGCTGTTTGAATGGACCTGGGATTTCCGCGATATCTGGCTGGACGGCCGCCCGATTCCCGATGTGGAAGATTACCTGCCGCGCTTCAACGGCTACTCCGTGGGTCATTGGGAAGGTGACACCCTGGTGGTAACCTCCACCGGTTTTGATGACCGTCAGTGGCTGGACCAGTACGGCTTTCCCATCAGTGAAAAAGCGGTACTGACCGAGCGTTGGGACCGGCCCAGTCCGAACCGCCTGCGCCTGGTGCTTACGCTGGACGACCCGGTGACCTACACCGAGCCATGGACCTCCAGCACCAAGGTATGGGGGCTGGTTCCCAAGGAAGACATGGCGGTGGGCGGCTGGTCGGGCATCTTCGAAGACCGCTGTGTGCCCAGTGACGAATCCCTGTTCAATACCTTCCGTGACCGCGCCGCTGGCCTGGGCAGTGAGTGACGGCCTGATGCGCCGATGCTGAAAAACACAGAGTCCAGTTACGGCAGTGTGGCGAAATGGTTGCACTGGCTTATCGCGCTCTGGGTGCTGGCGGCCTATGTCATCATCCTCTACCTGACCAGCAAATCCGATGCCTTTCCGCTGCCCGGACTCAATATCCACAAGGTGGTGGGTTTTTCCATCCTGGTGCCGGTCCTGTTTCGCCTGTACTGGCGCTGGAGTAATTCCAAACCGGTTCTGCCGGCATCCATGCCGCGCTGGCAGCAGCGGGTCTCCGGGCTGAGTCATGGCCTGTTGTATTTTTTCCTGATCGCGATGCCGCTCACCGGTTACCTGGGTAATGGTGGTGGCGTGGATTACGTATTGTTTCGCATCCCGCCGTTTCTGGGCTCGCCCGTCTCGGCCTGGATCGACGAAGTCTTCGGTATTTCGGACTCGCAGTGGAACGATTTTTTCGATACCTTGCATTACGGCATCATGGGACCCTGGCTGTTCTGGATGCTCATCGCTGTGCACGCGGGGGCAGCGATTTATCACCACTGTGTGCAGCAAGACGAAATCCTCAAACGGATGTTGCCCGGTAAATAATAAAAACAGGAAAGGGGAGTTTTCATGAGCAGCACTACATCTGCATCCGAGGTTTCGCGCCCGGCCATTCTCACCACCTTCGGCGCCATGATTGGTCTGGCGCTGGGACCCAGTGTTATCGCCAACCTGACCGTATCGTCCTACATCGGACCTATCGAGGCCGAGTTCGGCTGGTTGCGCTCGGATGTTTCCTTTGCCTTTTCCCTGGTGGCTTACATGATCGTGGTCATGTCCCCCCTGCAGGGCATGCTGGTGGACCGCTTTGGGCCGCGCCGCGTGATACTGACATCGATTCCTCTCTTTGCCCTCAGCCTGGGCGCTATCTATTTCACACCGGATAATATCTATGTCTATTACTTCCTGTGGGCACTGGTGCCGATCGCGGGCCTGGGTCTTTGGCCGCTGGGTTACCTGCAGGCGGTGACGCCCTGGTTCGACCGCAAGCTTGGGCTGGCCCTGGGCTGCGCCAATGCCGGTATCGGTGTCGGCAGCACCTTTTTGCCCATGCTGGTCATCGGCCCGATTATCACCGCCTACAGTTGGCGCCACGCGGTGCTGGCCATTGCGGCACTGGTGTTGTTTGTCAGCTGGCCGGTAGTGGCCTGGTGTCTGCGCGAACCCGCCGTTGATGAGGCCCACAAGAAAACTGCCGCCAGCCACGCCTTTGGCCTGTCCTTTCGGGATTCCATGCGCGAGCCCACCTTCTGGATGCTGAACCTGGGATTCTTCCTGCTGGGCATGACAGCCACCAGCCTGGTGACCCAGCAGGTGCCGCTGCTGCGCGATGCCGGCTGGACCATCGCGGAAACCACGCGCCTGCAAACCACCTTTGGTTTCGGCCTGTTGTTTGCGCGCATCGCGGTCGGCTTTATCATCGATCATGTGTTTGCGCCGCGGGTCATGACCACGGTCTCCATTGGCGGTGCGTTGGCGTGCATCCTGTATGCGGTGGTGCCGGAATGGGGTTATGTGAGTGCGCTGCTGATCGGGTTTTTGCTGGGTGCCGAATTCGACGTGCTTGCTTTCCTTATCAAGCGCTACTACGGCTACCTGGCCTACGGCCGCGTTTACGGTGTCATCTTCGGTGTGTTCTACCTGGGCTCCGCTGTCGGGATCTGGGGCATGCCGAAACTGCGTGAAATGACAGCCGACCTGTCCTATGACAATGGCCTGTATGCGGCGGCGGCGATCCTGCTGGCTTCCGCCATCCTGATGGCCTTCATGCCGGCTTACCGCTATGCCGCCGGCCATGTGGCCGAGACGACGCCGAGTCCCACCAACTGACTTTTGATCATCCCGATACGGAGAACATCATGCTGTATATCGTGCAATTTGAAGACAAACCCGGTACCGGTGAACTGCGGGAAAAACTGCTGCAATCCCATTTCGATTTTCTCGATACCATGAAGGAACAGGTCCTGGTGGCCGGTTCCCTGCGCGAAGTGCCCAGCGACAACCCCCTGGGCGGACTGTGGATCGTGGAAGCAGAAGACGAAGCCGGGGTCAGGGAAGTATTCAAGGACGATCCGTTTTAGACCAACGGCCTGAGTGCGTCGGTGCGCATCAACCGCTGGGCCAAGGCCCACCAGGGTAAACCAGGGCGTTTTTCATGAAGCGACAGCTTCATGCGCTGGGAACGACCGCAATCTGTGATTGCGGGCTGGGCCTAGTCCGGTGAGGTCCAGCACGACTGACCGAAGGGAAGGAAGTGGTGGGCCCACCAGGACTCGAACCTGGGACAAACGGATTATGAGTCCCATGCAAATAATCAATCACAACTTACTACAACAAAATTCATCGCTTTGGATAAAGTGAAACTTGAGGTTTTCAATTCCTACTGGTTGTAATTAGCTGTTATATGTAGTTCCGCATTGGTCCAAATTTGGTCCACGCAATTTTTTGTATATATCTTGCCAGCAATCCTTGTTCACGGCCGTATTTCTATTTTGC
>Ga0181559_10007398_pt1 | contig 10219 bp, 9 predicted proteins | sample 011ome_21_FD_133752 | JGI IMG/M metagenome (GOLD analysis project Ga0181559, IMG submission 133752) | Coastal salt marsh microbial communities from the Groves Creek Marsh, Skidaway Island, Georgia - 011508AT metaG (megahit assembly) | ecosystem: Environmental > Aquatic > Marine > Intertidal zone... | reverse complement strand
GGATTTTCCGCCGACTGTCTTGAAACCATCGAAGAAATCGGCATGGAAAACCGGGATACTTTTCTGGAAGCGGGCGGAAGCCGGTATGAGTACATCCCCTGTCTGAATGCCGAGCCGGCACATATTGAGGCCCTGACTGAGCTTATCGCAGGAGAACTGAACGGCTGGCTAGACAGAGATGTCGATCGCCAGACCAGCGCAAAGCTGGCACATCACATGGCCACACCTAACTGAGATAGGTCAGTGGGTCCCCTCTAACCAACCGATCGCAATAGCAAGCGCCACCCCCACCAAAAAGAACGCTGTGAGACGGATGCGATCATGACTGTGGAACTGCACCTCGGGGAGCAGATCCCCCAGCGCGATACAGATGAAAGCACCGGCGGCAAACGCCAGCACCGCAGGTAACCAGATGCTGGAAAGCATGGGCGCCACACCCAGATAAAACCCGAGGGCGGCAGCCGGGCACAGAAGCGCAAAGCTTACCGCAGCCCACCATCGCGCCGACGAGGACCACCCTCCTGTTGTCATGACCGTCTCAATAGACAGGGCGTCAAGAGGCTTGTGCAGTAGGATCGCCATAAACACGCCTATTCCCGCCATCGGCAGTAGCTGGTCAGTAACCAATACGGCTGCCAGCGCGATCCCGTCAATAACGGTGTGCACGCACAGACCGAACAATAAACCCAGCGCCCCCAACATTCTCTCGGGCGGATGAGCGTGATCATGGGCGTGGGCGTGATGGTGCGCGTCGCCTGAGGAAATGGCGCAGTCGTCCGCTGCCGCACCAAAATCATGCTGATGAAAATGAAACAGTCTCAGCATCAATAACATAAAAATCAGACCAGTCAGCGTCCACGCCATCACCTTGTCTATTTCGTCGGGAGCAGCGGCAAAACTGTGGGGAATCAGATGCAAAAATGCGACGCCGAGCATGAGCCCGGACACCGTACTCAACACCATTTGCGTGCGCGTATGGGTCATCGCCATTTGTCGCGGCAACCAGCTCCCCAGCAGGGATGCGACAAACAGGCTGCCACCATAGAACGCGAGAAGCCATGGACCCGACATCACACTACCCCGCCACAAGATTATCGCGGTGAATCATTTCTTCCTCACCACGATAGCCGAGTGTCGGCTCAATCTGGGCTGAAGCCTTGCCCACCAAAACCTGGGCCTCGGCACTGCTGTAGTTCACCAAACCACGGACGCGTTCTCTGCCCTCACTATCGACGCAGCTGACCAGATCACCGCGCTCAAATTGCCCTGACACGTCGGTGATACCAATGGGCAAGAGCGATCGTCCCTGCTCTACAACCCCTCGTACAGCACCCTCATCCAATGTCAATTGACCCTGCGCATGGAGGAGGCTCGCCAGCCATTGCTTTCGCGCACTCTGCGGGCGCCGCTGGGTCTGTAAAAAAGTGCCCAGTGACTCACCGGCCGCCACGCGATTAATAACATTGGGCACATGTCCACTGGCGATAACGGTACCCGTGCCCGAGCGGGCGGCGAGTCGCGCTGCACTGAGTTTGGTCGCCATGCCACCTCGCCCCAGAGCACTGCCACCCGGTCCCGCCACGTTGTCCAACGCAGCGTCGTGGACATCTGCGGAGGCAATCACCTGAGCTCCTGCACCCCGACGCGGATCACGATCCATCAAACCCTCTTGATCGGTCAAGATGAGCAGTACGTCCGCATCGACCAGATTCGCAACCAACGCCCCCAATGTATCGTTATCGCCCAGTCGAATCTCATCCGTCACCACCGTGTCATTCTCGTTGACGATGGGTAGCACTCCCATACCCAGTAGCGTGCTCAGTGTACTTCTGGCATTGAGGTAACGATCCCGGGCTCTGATATCCGCATGACTCAGCAGAATTTGCGCGCTGGTAACACCATGCGGGCTGAGGTGCTCTTCGTAGGCGCGCACCAGCGCCGACTGACCTACCGCGGCGGCGGCCTGAGACAGATGTACTTCGTGAGGTCTTTCAGCCAGATTCAAACGAACGAGCCCTGCGGCAATTGCGCCGCTCGATACCAATACCACCTCACAGCCCGTGTCGCGCAGCACCACCAGTTGGTCCGCCAAAGACCGGACGACACATGCGTCCAACCCACGGCCATCGTTGGTGAGTAAGGCACTTCCCACCTTCACGACCCACCGCCGCGCAGTGATCAATCGCTGTCTGTCGGCAAGAGCATCAGACGGATTCAATGCCGGTACTCCACCACCACATCGTCATCGTCCTCAGCGTCCGATACTGCTGAAGCAGTCTGCCTCGCCTCGGCACGCGCCGCCTGCAGGGCCGCGATCCGGTCCCGCGCTTCCTGCTGCATCTGCTCCTGCGCCAGTCCCTCTGTCTCTGCCGCTTCGGGATCTTCTCTAAAGAGCGCTTGTTGCGCCTCAAGATACGTCATCAAATCACCGCAGAGACGCTCCGTGCCGCGACCTGCAACCGCTGAGATGGTGTAAACGGGCCCGCTCCAGTTCAAAGCCGTCACGACCCGATCGCGACACTCAGAGAGAAGGGTCTCGTCCAAAAGGTCAGTTTTATTCAGCACCAGCCACCGCGGCCGACGCGCCAAGGTCGGACTAAAAGCCTCGAGCTCTCGGACCACCGCGCAAGCGGCCTCGCCAGGGTCGCCGCCATCAAGTGGGGCAACGTCTACCAAATGAAGCAATACGCGATTGCGCGTGAGGTGCTTCAAAAAGCGAATACCCAAACCTGCACCCTCGGAGGCGCCCTCGATGAGACCCGGTATGTCGGCGACTACAAAAGAGCGGTAGGCATCAACCTTGACCACACCGAGATTGGGAATCAGCGTCGTAAAGGGATAGTCCGCGACCTTGGGAGTCGCAGCGGACACCGCGCGAATCAGCGTCGATTTACCGGCATTTGGCAGCCCCAGCAAGCCGACATCGGCTAATACTTTAAGCTCCAGCTTAAGCTGGCGAGACTCCCCCTCCGAACCAGGCGAGCTTTGCCGGGGCGCGCGATTGATACTGGACTTGTAACGCGTGTTGCCAAGGCCATGAAATCCTCCCTGTGCAACCAGCAGTCGCTCACCGGCTGCGCGAATATCTCCCAGAACCTCTCCCGATGACTCGTCCAACACGGTGGTACCCAAGGGCACGGGCAGCACCAGATCACTCCCTGCTTTTCCGGAGCAATTTCTACCGCGACCGGCCTCACCACTCTCGGCGCGGAAGCGGCGGGTATATCGATAATCAATCATGGTATTGAGTGATTCATCGCCCTCGATGAACACCGAGCCGCCATCACCACCATCGCCGCCATCCGGCCCACCCTTGGGTACAAACTTTTCGCGGCGAAAGCTCACACAGCCGTTACCACCCTTGCCCGCGGTGACTTCTATTGTGGCTTCATCGACAAATTTCATGATCTGCTCTGTCTCAGCAAAAAAAAACCTCGCCGGCTGACGAGGTCTTTCGAATCCCTGGCTGGTCAGCTCAGGCCGTTACGATGCGGACCTGTTTGCGATTTTGCGGGCCGCCGGTGAAAAATTCTACCTTACCGTCTGCCGTAGCAAACAGCGTGTGGTCTTTGCCAACACGGACATTCTCAGCAGCATGGAAACGCGTTCCTCGCTGGCGAACAATGATGCTCCCTGCTGAAACCGCCTGACCGCCGAAGGCCTTTACCCCAAGGCGCTTGCTTTCCGAATCTCTACCGTTGCGGGTACTGCCGCCTGCTTTTTTGTGTGCCATGAGTGTGCTCTCCTGTCAGCCGGTAATCGCTGTTATCTTGACTTCGGTATACCACTGACGGTGACCCGTCTCCTTGCGGTAGTGCTTGCGTCGGTTGAACTTTACGATGCGGATTTTGTCGTGGCGACCATGGGAGACGACCTCAGCCGTTACTTTACCGCCAGCTACCACAGGCGCGCCGATCTTGACATCGCTACCCGCACCAACCATCAGAACCTGATCGAACTCGACGATGTCGCCCGTCGCAGCCTCGATCTTCTCGAGCTTGATCCGCTCGCCTTCTTCCACGCGGTGCTGTTTGCCGCCGCTCCGAATTACTGCGTACATTGTTTTTCCTCTCAGTTAGCCTGCTCGCGAAAAGACCGCCGAGGCGGGGCAGAGTTCAGGCACCGAAATCTGACCGTATAGCCAGACCAGGGTCGCGAAAGATACGCGTTCATCAAGTTGAGCGCAAGTGTGAGTATTCTGGGTGTTTTTTCTAAAAAATGTCTTCTTTTTCTACATTCAAGAGATATCGGTCGGTGGCGTAGCGGCATCGTCCTACCCGGCCTATACTTCGCGGCGAAAGGGGGATGAGCAGTGGAAGTCACAATAAGAGACAGCGTCGCGGCTGAATTTGCGCAGGTAGATGAAGTCATCGTATCCATGCTGCAGTCAGATGTCGAAATGGTGGAGAGCATTGGCCACCACATCGTGCAGGCCGGTGGCAAGCGGATGCGACCGCTACTGGTGTTGCTGTCAGCCCAAGCGCTGGGGGGTATAGGGCCACGCCACATCCAGTTTGCAGCTGTTGTCGAGTTCATTCACACCGCCACGCTCCTGCATGACGACGTGGTCGACCTCTCCACCCTGCGGCGGGGCAGGCCCACCGCCAACGCCGCTTTCGGTAATGCACCGAGCGTGCTGGTCGGAGACTTCATCTATACACGCGCCTTTCAGCTCATGGTGCAACTTAATCACATGCCACTCCTCGCCCATATGGCCGAGACCACCAATACCATCGCCGCGGGCGAAGTCATGCAACTGGTGCACGCAGGAGACCCCGACACCCAGGCCGATCAGTATCAGGAGATTATTCGGCGCAAGACCGCCGCCCTATTCGCTGCCGCCTGCCACGGCGCTGCATTACTACACGACGCAGACCCCGCCATCTCGGCGACCATGCTCGACTATGGGATGAATCTGGGTATCGCCTTCCAGCTCGCTGATGACCTGCTCGACTATGCCGGCGATCCCTCACTGACCGGTAAAAATATTGGTGACGATCTCAGTGAGGGGAAAATTACGCTCCCCCTGCTTCATGCCCTCAAAGTCGGCGATGTCAACGATCGTCGCATCGTGGGTGAGGCGTTGCGCACTAAAAATGGCAGCGCCTTCGCGGAAGTCATGGCCATTGTGCAGCGCACAGGCGGACTCGATGCCACCCGAGATGCTGCTCTTAAACATCAACAACAGGCGACGGTGGCTCTTGATCCCCTCGACCCCTCCCCCGCGCGGGAGGCCTTACACCAGATGGCAAGCCAAGCCGTGGATCGCCTCGGTTAATGAACGCTGCACCCCCGTCGCTCCACGACCGGCTACTTGACGCCGCCGCTGCGCTCGATGATCGACGCATAGAAACCCTGTTCGAGGCTGAACCCGACCGGGCCACACAATACCGCTGTAGTGCATCCGGACTTGTTTTGGATTTCGCCAAGCATCGCCTGGACGATGCAGCGCGGCAAATTTTGCTCGAGCTGGCAGACGCTCGAGACTTGGCGGAAGCATTCTCGGCACTGACCCGTGGCGAAGAAGTAAACACCTCAGAGCGACGCGCAGCGCTCCATACCCTATTGCGGGGCACCGGCTCGGAAGCTCAACCGGAGCTGGCAGCACTGGCCGGGGATACCTTGTCACGCATGGCGGAACTGGTGGCAGCAGTCCACGCTGGTGATGCCTGTGGCTTTGACGGTCAATCCTTCACCGATGTTGTGAACCTCGGGATTGGCGGATCGGACCTCGGACCACGGCTCGTTTGTGAGGCGCTGGGATATAGCGGTGCGCCCCTGCGGACTCACTTCGTCGCCAATATTGATCCGTACGATCTCGACAGCACACTAGAGGGGCTGAATCCCGCGCGCACGCTGTTTGTTATTTGCTCCAAGTCATTCACTACCGAAGAAACGCTGTCTAACACAATCAGGGCCAGAGCTTGGCTGATAGCGGGCGGTGCCACCAGCGAAACGCTGGGGAATAACCTCATTGCGGTCACCACACAGGTAGCACGCGCGGGGGAGTGGAACGTCTGGCCCGAGCGATGCTTCCCGATCTGGGATTGGGTGGGAGGACGTTACTCTCTGTGGTCGGCGATTGGTATATCCATCCCGCTGGCCCTAGGTTGGTCAGCGTTTTCTGGCCTTTTGGAGGGCGCTCGCTCCATGGACGAGCACACGGCAAATGCCTCACCGACCGATAATTTGCCGATGATGATGGCACTCTTGGAGCTGTGGCAAACCCACTACCTGAAAACCGATACCCATGCCGTATTACCCTACGCGCAAAGGCTGGCGCGCCTCCCCGACTTTCTACAACAACTCACCATGGAAAGTAACGGCAAAAGCATAACGCCGGGAGGGCAACCACTCACGCATCATACGGCGCCGGTGCTCTGGGGTTCAGCGGGCACGATCGGGCAGCACTCCTACTACCAGCTATTACACCAGGGCACGCGGTCTTTTACCGCGGACATTATTTTGCCGCTCTCATCCGGGGAAGGAGATCCTGATGCGCGTCGCGCGCTCGCTGGGCATGCTTTGGCGCAAAGCCGTGCCTTGATGGTCGGTCGGCCCAGCGATGACGCCCGTCGGCTCGGCGCTGAACGCGGATTTTCGGTAGAAGCCAGCCGCCAATTCGAATTACCTGGCAATCATAGTCATTCGCTAATTACCATGAGCAGTGTATCACCGGAGTGCCTGGGGGGGCTGATTGCGGCATTTGAGCACAAAACCTTCTTTCTGGGCGTGCTACTGGGCATCAATTCCTTCGACCAGTGGGGAGTTGAACTCGGCAAAGAGATCGCCGCTGACATGCAGGTGCTTCTGCGTGGCGACGGGGTTTCGGTAGATGCCGACGCCGCTACCTTGAATGCTGTGAGCGCCTGGAGAGACGCCAATCCCGACGCCTGATCAGGCGTCGATTAAGGATAAGAGTTCCTCTGTCTTTGCCTCCATCAAGGCCTGATCGCCCCGGGTCTCGACATTGAGCCGAACCACGGGCTCGGTGTTGGACATGCGCAGGTTGAAACGCCAATCAGCAAACTCCATCCCCAAGCCATCCAGCTTTTCAATCGACGACGCCTGCTCAGCATACCGTGCCTCAACGGCCGTCAGCAGGGCAGCGGGATCAGCCACCTGTCGATTGATTTCCCCCGAGCAGGGGAAGGCGCTTTCTCTGGCAGCAACAAGAGCAGAGAGCGACTGCGCTGCTTGTGACATTAACCCGGCAATCAACAGCCAGGGGATCATGCCGCTGTCGCAATAAGCAAAGTCACGAAAATAATGGTGGGCCGACATCTCGCCACCGTAAACCGCATCGACCTCGCGCATGCGTTCCTTGATAAACGCGTGGCCCGTTTTACTGAGCACTGGCTGGCCTCCGCCGGCACGGGCGATATCCTGCGTATTCCATGTCAGCCGGGGGTCGTGAACGATTTTTTGAGGTCCGAGGCGCGACAAGAACGCCTCAGCTAGCAAGCCCACAATGTAATAGCCTTCAATAAAATGACCCACGCTATCGAAGAAAAAACAGCGGTCGAAATCTCCGTCCCAAGCAATACCAAGGTCCGCCCCCTCAGCGATAACACGCTCTGCGGTCACGGCGCGATTTTCGACCAACAGCGGGTTCGGCACGCCGTTGGGAAATTCACCATCGGGCTCGTGATGCACTTTGATAAAGGTAAAGGGCAGATGCGACTCCAGCGCATCAATCACACTACCCGCACCACCATTACCCGCCGTACAGACGATCTTCAGCGGCGCCAGGGCTGACACATCGACATACGAGAGCAAGTGCTGCACGTACGCCACCCGGGTGTCGACCGTCGCGTAACCCCCCCGGGATGTTGCGGGCACAAACTCATTCTGCTCTGCGAGCGCGCGAATATCCGCTAAACCCGAATCACCCGATATAGGACGCGAACCCTCCCTGACAAATTTCATGCCGTTGTAGTCTTTGGGATTGTGGCTGGCGGTCACCACAATGCCGCCACCAACGCCCAGGTGTGCCGTCGCGAAATAAATCTCTTCGGTTCCGCACAGCCCGATGTCCTGCACTGATACGCCCTGCGTTCTGAGGCCGTTGGTCAGCGCCTGCTTGATCGATTCACTCGTGAGGCGTATGTCGTGCCCCACCACTACGGTGTCCGGCTGGATGACCTCGGCGTAGGCTCGACCGATGCGATAGGCAACATCCTCATTCAACTGGTCTGGAATTCGGCCCCGAACATCGTAGGCCTTGAAACAATCGAGGCTACCCGTCATTGGTCGCGGCCGTAGTAATGCTCGTACACGTGCTGAGTCGCCTCCACAAATCCCGGTACACTACCGCAGTCAAAACGCTGCCCCTGAAATCGGTAAGCGAGCACGCGCCCCTCAGCGGCCTGTACTTGCAAGGCGTCAGTCAATTGCACCTCACCATTCCGACCCGGGGGCGTGCTGCGGATAATGTCGAAGATGTCTGGCGTGAGAATGTAGCGGCCAATGACTGCGAGATTCGACGGTGCCTCGTCCCGCGGCGGCTTCTCGACCATCGCCGTGACGCGGGTCAGGCCGTCGCGTTCGGGGGTCCCCGCCACGACACCGTACTGGTGGATATCTGTCATTGACACTTCCTGTACCGCGACGATGGAGCACTGAAACTCCTCGTATAGTTCAGCCATTTGCGCCAGTACGCCGGGGCCGCTGCCATTCAGGCACAGGTCATCGGATAGCACTACACCGAAGGGTTGATCACCGATCAAGGGCTCCCCTGTCAGAATGGCATGACCCAGACCCAACATCGCGCGCTGGCGTACCATGGTGAACACGCCACGCTCGATCACATCGCGAATACCCGTCAAGTATTGCTCCTTGGCAGAGCCGGCGATCTGATGCTCCAGTTCGTAACTGATATCAAAGTGATCGGCGATGGCCCGCTTGCCGCGACCCGTCACCAATGCACAGTTCAGCATGCCGGCCTCGATGGCTTCTTCAACGCCGTACTGTACGAGGGGTTTATTAACGACGGGCAGCATTTCCTTGGGCATACTTTTAGTGGCGGGCAGAAACCGCGTTCCATATCCCGCCACAGGAAACAAACATTTTTTGATCACGCCGCGGGCTCCTCTCTGCCATAAACGTCGTCAAATCGCACGATATCATCCTCACCCAGATATGATCCCGACTGGACTTCAATTACTTCAAGCGGCACCTCGCCGCGATTGGCCAAACGGTGCTTCATCCCAATCGGTATATAGGTGGACTCGTCAGGCTCCAATGTCAGGTGCTGCTCGCCCCGGACAATATCCGCCACGCCAGACACCACCACCCAGTGCTCAGCGCGCTTATGATGTAACTGCAGGGACAAGGTTTGTCCTGGATTGACGATAAGGCGCTTGACCTGAAAATGCTCGCCCATAACCAGCGATTCGTAAGCGCCCCAGGGTCTGAACACCCGTTGGTGGACGGTCGCTTCAGAGCGCTCGGCCCGGGTTAGGGTATCTACCAGCTGTTTGATGTCCTGAACACGGTGCTTGGGACTGACCATCATCGCATCGGGCGTTTCCACGATGACAAGGCCTTCAATACCGAGGGCGGTAACCAGACGACTCTCGCTATGCACATAACTGCCTTTCGCGTCCTGCAGGATCACGTCGCCCCGGGTGACATTGCCATCGTCATCCCCTTGGCCTAACTCCCATAGCGCCGACCAGGCGCCGACGTCGCTCCATCCGCAATCGAGTACCGCGACGCCACCGTGGGTTGTTTTTTCCATCACGGCATAGTCGATGCTGTCTGCAGGAGAGGAGAGAAACGCGGCCTCCTCGGGCCGGATAAAATCCAGATCCCGGGTCGCTGCGGCCATGGCGCGCTCACAGGCAGCCAACATGTCGGGCTGATGCAAGGCCAGCTCCTCGAGGTATCGATCTGCCCGAAATAGAAACATCCCGCTGTTCCAAAAGTATGTGCCGGCAGCAACGTAAGACTCCGCCGTGACGAGATCGGGTTTTTCAACAAACTCCGCCAGACCAAACAGCCCCTCGGCGAGACTGTCTCCCGTGCGGACATAGCCATACCCCGTCTCTGCTCGGATGGGCACCACGCCAAAGGTCATCAGACGGCCCTCGCACGCCTCGGAGGCGGCGCGGAGAATGGCATCGCAAAACCCTTCGGGACTAACGATGTGGTGATCTGCGGGTAATACCAACAACAGGGACTCGGGATCGTGATGGCGAACCTGAAGCGCTGCCAG
>Ga0181559_10007392_pt1 | contig 10226 bp, 5 predicted proteins | sample 011ome_21_FD_133752 | JGI IMG/M metagenome (GOLD analysis project Ga0181559, IMG submission 133752) | Coastal salt marsh microbial communities from the Groves Creek Marsh, Skidaway Island, Georgia - 011508AT metaG (megahit assembly) | ecosystem: Environmental > Aquatic > Marine > Intertidal zone... | reverse complement strand
CCGAGTCGTCGTCGTCCCCGGACCCCCCACCCTTCCCCGCCTGGAACGCGAGGAACCCCGCGACAGGCACGAGCAGCGCGAGGAGCCCGACGGCGCCGCCGCCCTCGTCCGCGCGCGCCGCGCCGGCGAGCGCGAGGTTCGAGGCGACGGCCAGCTGCGCGGCCGCCGCGGGGCCGAGCGCGAGGCGGGCGGGTCGAGACGCGCCGCGCGACGCGTCGGCGGGTCGCGCGCTCGCGACGCAGGCGCAATGCGCGTTTCCGGAGCCGCGTGCGGGTCGGCTCGTGCGCGCGCGGACGCGCGCCGCGACGAGGCTCGCGGCCGGCAAGGCAACCATCGCGTGTGTATCGCTGTCGAGGGCGGCGACTGGGACCGCGCGCGTTCGAGTGCGCGGAGGGCGGGCAAGCGCGGTGAATGGAGGTTCGCCGAAAGCCTTCGACGCGCACGTGGAAAGCACGCTCGACTCTGCGGGGAATCCGAGTCAGCGTTGATGATTCGCCACCGCGATTCCGCGCGGCATGATGACTGGGCATTCAGTCTCGCAATCGGTCGTTGCAGATAAAAACCCGCAGAAAAAAAAGGCGTGACACGGCCGCGAGGTGGCTATCCGCGCCGGCGACTGCCACACCGCCTCGCGCGTCCGGCCTGAGCCTCGGACCGCCCCGAACACGAGGGGTGCTCTCGCGATGGCATCGGCGATGAGCGTCCCCGGCGCGGTCGCGCGCGGCGCCGCGCCGCGACCGCGCGCGCGCGATTCACGAAACCGCCCGTGTTTCGGCGTGAAGCGCGAATTCGTCGCCATCGGCGGTCGGGACCGACTTCGATCGATTTCGGCTCGAGGGTCCCCCCCCCGCGCGCGGATCGTCAACGTCCGCGCGAGCGCGGCGGATCCTCGCGGCGGCCTCGCGCCGAGCGTGGGGTTCGTGCCCGTCCCGACGGCATCCGCGGGGGGGGCTTTCGCCTCGCGAGGACGTCGCGGGAGGTCTTCCCGATTCGTGCCTCGCGCCGGAGGGGGCGGCGAGGGCGATCTCGTCGCCACCTTCGGGCGGTACGTGGGCGCGGCGCTGGGCGTCGTCGGCCTGAGCTTCGTCGCGGGCACGCTCGCGGCCGAGCGCACGGAGGACGAGGACGTGCCCCGCATGGGCGAGCGCGCGGCTGAGCCATCGACGCCGAAGCGTTCGCAGAAGCAAACCGTCGCCGGCGGCGTCGCCGGCGCAAACAACGCCGCTAAGAAGCGAAAGCCGGCGCCGCCCGGCGTGTTGCCGAGCAAGCCGACGACGCTTAACGAAGGCGACGACGTTCCAAAAGCGAAGATGTTTTCGTTTGGAAACATGAAGAAAGCCGCCTCGATGAATTCGGGTGCGTCTACGACCGCCCCGAAGTACGACTGGGGCGCCGCCGAGGCGGATGGGCCGCGCGAGTACATGGAAGACGCGTGGTTCGTCAACGAACGCGGCTTCGCCGACGGTTATTTTTTCGCCGGCGTCGCAGACGGACACGGCGGGCGCGCGAGCTCGGCGTTCCTGCGCGAGCGGCTGTTCGACAGCTTGAACGCGTACGTCGGCGGGGTCTCCGGGAGCGGCGGCGCGACCCGCACACCGGGCGATGCCCCGGACGGAACACCAGGCGGCGGCTACCTGGCGGACGCGCTCGATCGCGGCTTCGTGGCGACGGATGCGAAATTAATCGACCACGTCGCGTCGCTCGGCGAGCCCGAGTGCTGGTCCGGGTCGACGTGCACGGTGGCGCTCGTGCGCGAGGACCGCGTGGTGTGCGCGAACGTGGGCGACTCGCGCGCGCTGCTCGTGCGCACGGGACGCGGCGCGTCGAAGGGAATCGAGCTCTCGAGCGACCACCGGCCGGTGGGCTCGTGCAAAACCGGGCGGCAGGAGCTCGACCGCGTGGTGCGCGCGGGGGGTTGGAGCGTGGGCGGACGCGTGTGCGGCATTCTCGCCGTCTCCCGCGCGTTCGGTGATTACGAGTTCAAGGGAGGACGGTTCGATCTGCTGGAGGATCTTTCCGAGGAACCTCTGGCGAAGAAAGCCACGCTCGATTCGCCCCCGGTGATCGCGAACCCCGCGGTGTTCGAATGCGCGCGATCGGCGGAGGACGAGTGGCTGGTGTTGGCGAGCGACGGTTTGTGGGACACCGTCAACTCGGCGCAGTGCGCGACGTTCATCAAGCAGGAGACGAAGAAAAAACCGGACATGAACGCGGACGAGCTCGCGAACGCGCTCGTGAAGCGCGCGTTGCGGTTCCGGACGCAGGACAACGTCGCGGTGGTGGTGGTGGATCTGCGATCCGCGACGTGATGAGTCGCGAGTCGCGGAGCGAGAGTCACGCGCGCGTCGTCGTTTTCGTTTTCGGAAAGTACTTTCATCATGACTCTGCTTCCTCGTTCGTCACGACGCGTAGAGGCCCGCGCCCGCGGCGACCGCGGCGACCGCGAGCAGGACGTTCCGTAACGTGTCCTCGGAGACGTCCAGCGCCGGTTTCGAAGACGCGTTTTCGCTCTCCAACGCCTCGACTCGGGCTTTTTCCGCCGCCTCTCTCGCGCGTCGCTCGTCGATCATCTTCTGCCGACGAGACGCCAACGCCATCGCCTCGTCGTCCGCCAGGAACTGCCGCTCGGAGACGCGCGCGACGGTGTTCGGTGCGGTGATCGCCCGGCGCGACAGGTCGTCGCCGGCGATGCCTCGCGTCACCTGACGCCAAGGCGCGTGCGCGGCCGCGGCCGCGCGGCACGCCCCGACGAGCAAGCGGCGCGCGCTCATGGCTGTGGGCGCGGACGGGCAATACAACACAACTGTCTCACGAATCGTCGACCTCGGGCGGATCCCTAATTATCGAAGCTCTTGTTACCCGACTTCATGGATAAACCTACGCTCGCGAGCCCTGGACGGCAGTCCCCGCCGCACAGCGAGGACGTCGATTCGGATGGCGACATCGATTCGGATGGCGACCCTGTCTACGCCCGCGGCGGTCGCGCGCCCCCGCGTCTCGACGCGCGCGGCCGTCGCGAGAGCGCACGCCGGCGCGTCGCCTCGCGCCGGCGCTCTCGCCGTTTCGCCGAAACGCGCTTTTCCCCCGGGCGTCTCCGCGGGAGTCACCCCGGGATCGTCGGCGCGAGACGCGCGTCGGCTCACTCAATTCCGAACGCGCGCGCTGGAGACGCAGACGGAGGAGGAGCTCGACGAGAACTTCAAGCCGAACGAGCTCGGGATCAAGGACATCATCAGCCTGTGGATCACGCAGATTCTGCAAACCTACGGCGACGAAGAGTCGAAGGACGGCGCGCCGGTGTGCGAGGGCTCGGTGGACGACCTGGTGGGCGGCCCTATTTTCCTGGCGCTTTACCCGTACTTTCTGAAGTACGGCGGCGTGTTCAAGCTGGCGTTCGGGCCGAAGGTGTTCATGGTCCTGAGCGACCCCGTGATCGTCCGCGAGGTGCTGAAAGAGAAGCCCTTCGCGTTTTCCAAAGGCGTCCTGGCGGAGATCTTGGAGCCCATCATGGGCCAAGGGCTGATTCCCGCGCCCTACGCGGTGTGGAAGAACCGGCGCAGGCAGCTCGTGCCGGGGTTCCACAAGGCGTGGCTGGACCACATGGTGGGTCTGTTCGGGGACTGCTCCGCGGAGCTCACTAAAAACCTCGACAAAGAAATCGCCGCCGGCGGCGGCGTCGCGCGCGTCGACATGGAGGAGCGTTTCTGTTCCGTGTCGCTGGACATCATCGGTTTAGCGGTGTTCAACTACGACTTCGGAAGCACGACGCGGGAGAGTCCGATCATCAAGGCGGTGTACACGTGTTTGCAGGAAGCCGCGCACAGGTCCACGTTCTACTTCCCGTACTGGAACATCCCGTTCATGACGGACATCGTGCCTCGCCAGCGCGAGTTCAAGGCGAACATGGCTCTCATCAACGAAACCCTCAACGGGCTCATCGCCAAGGCGCAGAAGTTCGAGGGCACGGAGGACTTGGAAGAACTGCAGAACCGGGACTACTCCAAGGTGAACGACCCGAGCTTGTTGCGGTTCCTGGTGGACATCAGAGGCGCGGACGTCACGGACACGCAACTGCGGGACGACCTCATGACGATGCTCATCGCCGGCCACGAGACCACCGCCGCGGTGCTCACCTGGTGCCTCTTCTGTTTGGCGCAGGATCAAAAACTCATGACCGAGGTGCGCGCGGAGATTGATGAAGTGCTGGGCCCGGCTCAAGCGGAAGCGCGCGCACCGACGTACGAAGAAATCCAAAAGTTGGAACTCACGCGTCTGTGCCTCGCCGAGGCGCTGCGTCTGTACCCCGAGCCGCCCATTCTGATCCGGCGGTGTCTGGAGGACGTGCCGTTGCCGAAAGGCGCGGGCGAGAACGACGTGACGCTCATCAAAGGCATGGACGTGTTCATCTCGGTGTGGAACCTGCACAGGCACCCCGACTGCTGGGAGGAGCCGCTCAAGTTCGACCCTAAGCGGTTCAAGCGACCCTTTCAAAACCCCGGCGTGAAGGACTGGGCGGGGTACAACCCCGACCTCCTCTCGCCCAACTCTTTGTACCCGAACGAAGTCGCCAGCGACTTCGCGTTTATCCCCTTCGGCGCCGGCGCGCGCAAGTGTATCGGCGACCAGTTCGCGATGCTGGAGGCCACCTCCTGCCTGTCGATGACGCTGCAGCGGTACGAGTTCGAGCTGGACAAGGACGCGGCGGATGTCGGGATGGAGATGGGCGCGACCATCCACACCGCGGGGGGGCTGCCCATGAAGGTGAAGAGGAGAGCGGCGCGGCCGGCGTGAGCGCGCGCTCCTCGAGAGGAGCGGCGTTCGATTAAAGAAAGCCGTCTCAGACGGTGTACGTACGAATATCAAATATCGCATTAAGAAAAGCGGAATAGCGCAATAGCTCAGCGCGCATTACTCCCTTCCTCGTCTCATTACGTGTCGCTCTCAGTACTCAGTACGTGTCGATCTCCGGCGTATCGTCCGGGACGTAGTCGTCCTCCGTCTCCTTCAAAAAGTCCTCGTGAAGCGCCGGTCCCCGCCCCTCTTTGTGCGCCGTCGCCGCGTCCTCCTCCCAGTTTTGACAAACCGTCTCCCAGTTCGGCAACGACTCCGCCTGCTCCACGAACAGCTCGCCCTCGCGGATCACGAGCACACCCCCGGGGTTCTCGCGCGCGCCTCTCACCTCCGCCACCGACGCGCTACCCTCGTTAGTCAGCAGAACCACCGGTCGGGAAAAGTCCAGGCGGCGGTCGTACGCGTGCGCCTCGTCGAAGGGCGTATCCGCGGCGACGAGGTACACCTTCGTGGTTCTTTCCAATAGCGTGTTGTACTCCGTCGGCCCGTTCGTCGTGACGTGCTTCTCCTGTTTCTTCAGCTCGCGCTCGGTCCAAGCCACCTCGTGGTAGTGACCGGGGGGAATCGCGAGCAACGCCGACGCGTCGACGCGGCGCGCCGGGCCCGCGAAGTTCCCGTCGTCGCGCCGAAACGCCACCATCGCGTCCCGCACGTCCAACCGGCCGTCGTTCGTCACCGACACGAGATAGTCGCACCCGTGTAAACGCAACGGCCGGTACGTGTTGAAGTCTCGCGGTAAACCCAGCGGGACGAGCTCTTTCAGGTCATCGGAATCCGAAGCGTCGATGGTCTCACCGAGCGACGTATCCTCGTATTCCGCCCCGTATTCCGCCCGCCGCACGTTCGCCACCGCGGACAGATCCGGAAAGTCGCGCGGGGTCACGGGGGGGTCGTTCGGGCTCTGGCGGTCCAGGCCCATCTCGCGCGCGAGGTCCTCCTTGGACCAAGAGCCGTCCACGAAGCTCAAGTACCCGGCGGAGCGCGAGAAGAACTCGCCCTGGCCGGTGACGTCCCCGGCGTCGCCGGCGACGAAGCCCTCCATCCCGGGGACGTCTTCAAACCCGGGCGCCGCCATCGGTTCGTCCACGAACGCCGCGGGGTTCACCAAATCGCGGCTCGGGTCGAATTCGCCGTCGTCCTCGCGGCTCGGCCGCCGACGCAGACCGTCGCGCGAGTCCGCCCACTCGAAGTCGTCCAGCTCGGGCGCGGGGCGGAAGTACGAGGAGGAAGTCATCTCGTCGGAAGTCATCTCGGCGTCGTCGAGATCGATCTTCGCCGAAGAGTCGAGCGAGTCGAGCTCGTCGTCGTCGAGCTCGTCTCGCGGCGATGTCGATTCCCGATTCCCGATTTCGTCGTTCGTCTCGAACGCGTCCTCGTGTTGTGTCTCTTCCCGCGCGTTCGCGGGAAGAGAGGCTTCCAAAGTTTCCGGGGCCCCGGAAGCGTCGAGCGGTACCGGCGGTCCGGTCTCGAGAAAACGCGCGTCGGCGGCGCGCGCGGCGTCCGCCCCCCCCGTCGTGCCCGCCGACACCGGCGCGTTCGCCTCCTTCGGCTTGCGCCCTAGGAGCGTGAGGAAGTCGCAGTCGCGCGTGAGCGCCGCCTTCAAACCGGGCGGCGCGGGCGTGGACTTCGCCACACCCACCACCGCGCGGATCGCCGCCTCAACCGCCACCGGCGCGCCGCCCTCGCGCGCGGCGTTCGCCGCGCTCGTCGCCGCGGCGAGCGAGCCGAGCGTGTAGTAGGCGTTGCGCTCGGGCACCCACAGGAACACCGCCGGCGCGCCCAGCTCGAGCGCGTCGGCGACCCAGCACACCTTCCAGGACCGGCCCAGTGCGCCTAGCTGCGCGTGCGTCGACCGCGTGGTCACGCCGTAGCGCGCCATGGCCTCCACCCACTCAGCCTTGGCCCAGGAGGCGGTGGCTTCGTCGCTCGTCGACGCCGCGTCCCCGGCGCGCGCCGCCGCCGCCGCCACAACCGCGCGCGACACCGCGCCCGCCGGGCCGTGGAAGTCGAAGCCGAGCCCGAACTCGGCGTGCAGCGCCGCGGCATCTACGCCGAGGCCCATGCACCAGCGCGCGATGGCGCCGAGTGGCGCGTCGTACGCGCGAGCCTCCGTTTGAAGAATCCCGTTTGAAGAATCGCCCGCGAATCCGTTTGAAGAATCGACCGGTTGTCCGTCCGCGCCGACTTCCGCTCCCGCTGAGCGTCGCACGCCCGCGGCTCGCTCGGCGGCGTCCCGCGCGGCGCGCGGCGCTGCCTCCATCGCTGCGTCCGCGTCGCACGCCACGAGGTACTGCTCCTCGAACCCCTTCTTGACGCGGCAGAGGTTCGCGAGCGCGGCGTCGACGCCGCCGGCGGCGGCGTCCGCGCGCGCATCCGCTACGCCATCCTTGACGTCGTTCACGGAGAAGAACTTGCGCACGCCCGGGACGTACAGCAGCGCCACGCCGTTGGGCGCCCAGCACGCGCGGAAGCCGCGCATGCCGGGCAGCGTGCTGAAGGTGTCCAGGAAGCGCACGTCGGCGCGCTCGGCGGCGGCTTCCCAATCCTCCTTGCGCCAATTGCTGCTCCCCTTAAGGCTGCGGTTCGCGATCGCGGACGCCGCCTTGACGATCTTGCGCCCGTCCGTGGACGAGGGCGTGGTGAACGTCCACGCCAGGCCGGTCAGCGCGTGGAGCTCCGCCGCGTCCCAGCCCACGCCCGCGCTGTCCAGCGGGAACGCGCTCGGCGTCGGGGGCGCCGACCCCGGGGCGGCGGCGGAGACGCGCGCGGTGACGTCGCGGCGCGCGCGCGCGCGAAGCGGCGCCACGCGCGCGGAGGCCGCGGGCGCGCGCGGGAGCGGCGACGCGTGAGGCGCGGGCGGCGCGGCCGCGCGCCCGGCGGCGGCGGCGACGCGGCCGCGCGTCGGCCCGGCCGAGGAGGGCGCGGTGCGACCCGCCGACGTGCGCTCGGGCGCGCATCCGACTCGGCGGTGGGCGCGCGTCGGCGCGCGCCGCGCGCCGAGACGCGCGGCGGGCGTCTGCGCGGCGGACGCGGACATGACGGCCCGCGGGAAAACGGAGGCACGCGAAGGTGTGCGCGGCGGGAACCTCGCGCGGGATCCTTTGCAAGGAAGGGCTCGCGTCGCCCAGCCGACGCCGATGCGTCCTCGCGGTCGCGTCGTGAGAAAAAGCGAAACCTAATATACCTTCGAGGCGGCGGCTCGGCCGGGGGAAAAAATTGAGGTGGTCATAGAGCAACCAGTCACAAATTGTCACGTGAAATGGCACGCCAAAAAGCGCTTCCGTCAGATAAAAAGCGCAAACGAGGCGCAAAAACTCAGCGGATAGTGGAGAACGAGCGCTGGCGCCGGCACCTCGACTGCGACTGTCATCACTCCGCCGCGCGCCTTGACGGACACGAAACCCCGCGCTCGCGATGCTCCGAGCGGTAGCGACGCGCGTGCGCTCGTCGATGTCCCTCGCGGCGACGGCTGCCGCGCGCGGCTCGCGCGGCGCGCGCGTCGCGTCGCTCGGCACGCCGCGAGCCTTCGCGCGCCCCCTCGTCGGCGGTGCGCGCGTCTTCGCGCGCGATCGTTCGCTTCCGCGCTCGCCGAGCACGCCGCCGCGGCGTGGCGCGTTCCGCGTCTCTCGCCGCGTCTCTCGTCGATTCGTCGCGGCGACCGACGACGGCGCCGAGCCGAAACCGACGCCGGTCGCCACGTCCGTCTACGCCCATCCCGAGCTGTACGAGCTCGCGTTCGGGTTTCGGGATTTCGACTCTGAGGCGGCGTTCCTCGCGCGGATGTGCCGCGCGCACGCGGGGCGCGCGATGCGCTCCGTCCTCGAGCTCGGCGCGGGCCCGGCGTGGCACAGCGTGAGCTGCGTGACGACGCAGGGACCTTGCGTGGCGGTCGCGCTGGACAACACTCCCGCGATGCTCAAACGCGCGTCTCAACGCGCGCTCGAGCGCGGATGCGAAGAAAGCGTCGCCGTCGTGGCGGGGGACATGACTCGGCTCGACGCGAGCGCGCTCAAACAAACGGCTCAAACGTTGGTTCCGACGAGTCGCACGGCTGACGACACGGCTGACGACCGTTCGAACGACGACTCACCGTTCTTGGGGTTCGACGTCGTGACCGTGCTGCTCGGCACGGCGGCGCACTTGACGGCGCCCGAGGACGCGGAGGCGTGCCTTCGCGGCGCGGCGGATTGCTTGGCGCCGGGCGGGATCGTCGTGCTCGAGCTCGAGCACCCGTACGACTTGTTCGACGGGCAGCTCATGGACGCGCACGGCGACGCGTGGGACCGCGAGGTGGAGAACGGCGGCGGGCTGCGAGTGCTCGTCGAGTGGGGAAGGGAAGGCGACCCCTTCGACGTCGAGACCCAAATCGTGGAGCGCACGGTCTCGGTGAACGTGGTGGACGAAAACGGCCGGCCTCCGGCGAACGGCGCGTTTCCCCCGGTGGAGGAGGTGGTGAGATGCCGCGTGTTCACCGCGCCGGAGATCGCGCTGCTCGGGAAACTCGCCGGGCTCACGGTCGCCGCGACGTTCGGGGACATGGACGCGGACGTGCCGCTGACGCACGAGGACGCGAACAACATGGTGATCGTGCTGAGACGAGCGGATGACGACGAGACTCTTCGACCGTAGATACTTTAAAAAAAGTATGTAAAAAATCGTCTCGACGACGTCTTATGGATAGCGTCACACAACCGTACCACCGCCTTAACACATCCCGAACCTGGCGAAGAGCCGCTCGGTGGCCTCGCGCGTCTCCGCGACGCGCCGCGCGTCCCTCCGTACGCGCTCGAGCCGCGCGAGCGCGTCCCGCAGCGCCACCAGCGCGTCCGAGCCGTCCATGTCCAGCTCGATATCCGCCGACCGCAAACCCGACGCGAGCGCGTCCTCGCGCCCCAGCGCGACGCGGCCGAGCTCGGAAACCGCGCGCTTCGCCGCGACCATCTCGTGTCGAGTGAATCGCGTCCGGTTTTGGTTTTGGTTTTGTTTTGGTTTCGTGAAACGTTTTTTTCGTGAAGCAGAGCCGAAGCCGAACGCCTCGACGACGGTCTCGGCGCGCGCGAGTGTCGCATCGAGGTTTTCGAACGAAGACTTCTTTTCCGTCGGCGACGCGTCGACGGCGACGCCGTCGCGCGCGCCGAAGCAACACCGCAAACGGTCGCCGCCGCCCAGCGCTGAGCTCAGGAGCTTCGTGACGTTCGAGTCACGGAACGGCGCGTGGCTTGTGTTCTCGCGCGCGGCATCAGATACGCGGAAGAACGCTTTAAGCGCGGCATCCTCCGGAACGGTATTACTTTGAGTCGTACGTCCTCCGGAACGCGTCGGGACGCGATTCCCGCCGGTTCCCGCGAAGTCGCACACCCGCAACGAAGCGCGGG
>Ga0181559_10007377_pt1 | contig 10239 bp, 10 predicted proteins | sample 011ome_21_FD_133752 | JGI IMG/M metagenome (GOLD analysis project Ga0181559, IMG submission 133752) | Coastal salt marsh microbial communities from the Groves Creek Marsh, Skidaway Island, Georgia - 011508AT metaG (megahit assembly) | ecosystem: Environmental > Aquatic > Marine > Intertidal... | reverse complement strand
CATTTTGCTTCTCGCGCCTATGTGCTGGAAGCCGGGAGAATAATATTGAGTGGCAATCCGGCGGAATTACAAAATGATGACCGTATCAGACAGGCTTACCTGGGTATGTGAGCGGGTGTGGCCTGAACCCGGTTAAACAATCCAATCAGACCAGGCGCATCTGGAAAATTTTCAGGCGTCCCTGTACCTTTTTAAGAATGAAGGAAAAATCATATTTTTTATTGCGTCGGTTTTCTTCAGACCTGACCTCTTTGTTCATCAGGCCATTAATAAATACCAGCTCTGCAACTTCTTTTACATCAGTAAACTCAAGGCTGAAGTGATAGTCAGCGTTGCAGAAATTTGCTTCATAAAATTCCCTGATGGTGACTTTTCCTTCGAGTGGCAGGGTATCGGGCATATGGATGATGGCGTCCTCGGAAAGCAGAGCCAATAAATCGTCCAGCCTTTTTTGTCTTACATGTTCGCCGTAGGCAGTGACCAGCGTTTTAGCCTCTGCAATCAAGTCTTCAATTTATATCTCCAGTTAAATTGCTTTTTAGAGCTCACTCCCTGTTAAGGTGGATTTACCAGATGAAACAATCGTGACCACACCAGATCAATAAAGTCCGGTGTTTAGAATTCATGCCCTGGATCATACTATTGTAAATGCAAAGGTGTTTCCAGATTGCGCCAGCGATGAAATTGATAGACCTGCTTATAAACTGTTTATACTTTATGTAGTGCCATGTGAAGGCGGGATGTCTCACAAATGGAGCAAATTTATTTGTCGGAATTGACAGACAATTCTGCCAGAAATGGCAAAAACCTGATTCCGGCACGCTCCTGGTACTCCCGGGATCCCCTGATGGAAAAAATTAATTATAAGAAAATCAATCAGATGAGTTTTTACTGGGTTTAATGCCAATGCTGGCACAAAATCTGCAATCCCTATCCAGTACGCTATAAGAGGGATTCATTTGCCAGACTCCTGTATGAAGTATGACGGGGGCTGGCTAACTATATGTACTAACCAGGTAATTGAGAGGAAGCATAATGAGCAATTCACAGCCATTGATAGCGGACATAAAAATCAGGCCTGAAGTAAAGGCGTTCTTTGACAGGGAAACGGAAACCTTTTCATACGTTGTTAAGGATCCGGACTCACGTTCCTGTGCAATAGTAGATTGCGTCACTAACCTGGAATACGCCTCCGGGACTATCAGCCATGAAGGGGCGGATGAGATTATCGCCTGGATTCGTGATCATGATCTTGTTCTTGAGTGGATTATTGAAACCCATGTGCATGCAGACCATTTAACCGCTGCGCCCTATATCAAGGAGAAACTGGGTGGGAAAATCGGGATAGGCAAAAATGTTACCGTGGTTCAGAAGGTGTTTGCCGGTATTTTCAACACTGGTGATGAGTTCAAATGCGATGGCTCTCAATTTGATGCACTGTTCAGCGATGGCGACAGCTACCAGATTGGATCCATGACGGCCCATGTTATGCATACCCCCGGACATACACCGGCCTGTATGACCCATGTCATTGGTGATGCGGCTTTTGTCGGGGATACTCTGTTTATGCCAGATGTTGGTACGGCAAGAGCGGATTTTCCGGGGGGTGATGCCAGCACACTTTTTCAGTCAATCGGCAAAGTACTTTCACTGCCGGATGAGACCCGTTTGTTTATGTGCCATGACTATCCTGAGAGCAGGGAGGTTGCCTGTGAAACCACAGTAGCGGATGAAAAAAGCGGCAATATACATGTTCATGCCGGAGTTACCCAAAGCCAGTTTGTGGAAATGCGCCAAACCCGTGATGCAACACTGGCCATGCCTCACCTGATTCTGCCATCATTGCAGATTAATATGCGCGCCGGGCATTATCCACCGGAAGAAAACAATGGCATGGTGTATCTGAAAATTCCGGTGAATGCTTTTAAATGAAACAAAGAGACAAGAGACAAGAGACAAGAGACAAGAGACAAGCGGATAAAGCGTTGTAGGTCGGATAAGGCCGCAGGCCGCCATCCGACGTTTGAAACCGATAGACGTTAGCAGACAACCTGATCGGGTACTTTGCGAGTAGCATGTCGGAAGACGCTGCGCTTTTCCGACCTACGACAGGTGCCACCTGCAGGAGACAGAATAAAACGCTGTAGGTCGGATAAACCTGTAGGTCGGATAAGGCCGCAGGCCGCCATCCGACGTTTGGACTCGATAGTTGGCTAGAAAAGTTGATGTATAACAGGCCCGAATAAATTTTTTAAATAATAAATAAAAGGAGATAACGATGGCATCTCAGGATTCAGTAAAACCAATCGTGATTGTGGGTGGGGGAAGTGCAGGAATTTCTGTTGCGACCAGTCTGTTAAAACGACAACCTGATCTGAAAATTACTGTCATCGATCCTGCCAGCGATCATTATTACCAGCCAGGTTTTACTCTTGTCGGTGGTGGTGTTTTTACGGTGGATCAGACCAGACGCAGCATGGCCTCGGTCATGCCAAAAAAGATTACCTGGCTTCAGTCAGCCGTGGCGAGCTTCGACCCTGACAATAACAGTCTTGCTCTTGAAGACGGCACGGCCATTTCCTATGAGCGTCTAATCGTTTGTCCGGGTCTTAAACTGGACTGGGATGCAGTAGAAGGGTTGAGGGAAACTCTCGGTAAAAATGGTGTAACCTCCAACTATCTATCCGATTATGCCCCCTATACCTGGGAACTGGTGGAGAAGCTGGAAAGCGGAAAAGCGGTTTTTACCCAGCCACCAATGCCTATCAAATGTGCGGGTGCGCCACAGAAGGTGCTCTATCTTTCTGCCGATCAGTGGCTGCAGAAAGGACGTTTGAAAAACATCGATATTTCTTTTTACAATGCCGGTCCAGTGCTGTTTGGGGTGGCGGATTACGTTCCAGCGTTGCAATCCTATATGGATAAATATGGCGTGGCTCTGGAATTCAGCCAGAATCTGGTGAAAGTGGATGGTCCCAACAAGACCGCCTGGTTCAGTAAAAAAGACAGCGAGGGTAATACTGAAACGGTCTCAACGACCTTTGATATGCTGCATGTCTGTCCGCCACAAACGGCGCCGGATTTTATTCGCAATAGTCCCCTGGCCGATGCTGCAGGCTGGGTAGATGTCGATCAGAATACCCTGAAGCATAAAAAGTACGCCAATGTCTGGGGCCTGGGCGATGCTACCAACTCGCCCAATGCCAAAACCGCGGCGGCTATTCGAAAACAGGCGCCGGTGGTTGCCAGTAATGTGCTGCAGGATATGGCTAATAGTGATGAGCTCTATGGCTACGATGGTTATGGCGCCTGTCCGCTCACCGTAGAGCGTGGCAAAATCGTGCTGGCGGAATTTCGTTACGGCGGCAAACTTGCCCCCACATTACCCGCCTGGCTATTGCAGGGAACACAGCCTACCTGGCTGGCATGGTTCCTGAAAAAGGTGGTGATGCCAAAACTTTACTGGGATGGCATGCTCAAAGGCAAAGAGACCATGGTGGCCCCGGTTAAACTTAAAGACCTGAAAGGCTGAACCCGCGTCCATTCATGACTAAATCCCTGGTATCGACGTTTCTGCCCTGTGTTGACTGGTTAAAAACCTACAATACCAGGACCTTCAGTGATGACCTGCTGGCAGCGGTCATTGTTACCATCATGCTGGTACCTCAGTCCCTGGCGTATGCCTTGCTGGCTGGTGTACCGGCAGAAGTGGGGCTCTACGCCAGCATTCTACCCCTGGTGTTGTATACGGTTTTTGGTTCAAGTCGCACACTGGCGGTAGGGCCGGTAGCTGTGGCCTCGTTGATGACAGCATCCTCTATTGGTGCCCTTGGACTTGAGACCCAGGCGGAGTATTTACAGGCAGCCATGATACTGGCTCTGTTATCAGGCCTGTTTCTGTTGGTACTGGGCATTTTACGTTTTGGTTTTCTGGCAAATTTTCTCTCCCACCCGGTGGTATCCGGATTCATCACCGCATCCGGAATCATTATTGCGCTGAGTCAGGTCAGGCATATCCTCGGTATTCAGGCTGATGGCGATAGCCTGCCACATTTGCTGATTAGTCTTGCCGCTAATCTGGGAAGTACCAATGGGCCCACCTTGTGGGTTGGGCTGTTTGCATTGTGTTTTCTTTTTGCTTCCCGGCTCTGGTTAAAAGCGCTGTTATTAAAATTTGGCCTCACTGAATTCGTGGCCTCGCTTATTACCAAGGCGGCACCGGTGATTGCTGTTCTTGTGACCATCTTTTGGGCAATGCTGGCCGGGCTGGGAGAGCAGGGTGTGGCGCTGGTGGGAGAAATACCCGCTGGCTTACCGGTATTTGCAATGCCCGGCTTTGACCTGTTTCTTTTCAGGGAATTATTGATTCCTGCCATACTGATTTCAGTGATTGGCTATGTTGAATCTGTTTCTGTGGGTAAAACCCTGGCAGCAAAACGACGTCAGAAAATTAACCAGAATCAGGAGTTGATTGGCCTGGGTACGGCCAATATTGCCTCGGCTTTTTCCGGGGGCTTTCCGGTCACCGGGGGCTTTTCGCGCTCGGTGGTGAATTTTGATGCCGGGGCCCAGACCCCTGCTGCGGGTTTTTTCACCGCCATTGGTATTGCCATTGCGACCATGACGCTGACCGAATATCTGGCGCTGTTACCGAAAGCGACTCTGGCGGCGACCATCATCGTGGCAGTGCTCGGCCTGGTGGATTTTTCCATTCTCAAAAAAACCTGGAACTATTCAAAGAATGATTTTATTGGTGTGGCCGCTACTCTGGGTATGACATTATTGGCAGGTGTTGAGATTGGTGTGTCGGTAGGTGTGGCCGCCTCTCTTGTGCTGCATTTATACAAATCTTCCCGGCCTCATATCGCCGAAGTGGGTGAAATCAAGGGCACCAAGCATTTTCGCAACATAAAGCGCCACAAGGTAGAAACCAGCCCTGATGTGGTGTCCCTGCGGGTGGATGAAAGTCTGTATTTTGCCAATGCGTCTTACCTGGAAGATGAAATCTTTCGTATTTTGGAGGAGCGCAAACAGTTACGTCACATCATACTCATGTGCACAGCCGTGAACGAGATCGATATTAGTGCATTGGAAGTGCTGGAGTCCGTGAATGAAGTACTCAGGCAGGAGGGGATTGGTTTTCATCTTTCTGAAGTGAAGGGGCCAGTCATGGATTGTCTTGAGAATACGCATTTTCTGGCTAATTTAAATGGCCAGGTATTCCTTTCCCAATACCAGGCAGTACATTCATTACAAATGGCAGATACCTTGCTGTCGCTATAATAAAGCTCAGATCGCTCTTCAATAATGTGATCATTTAATTCACCATTTTGTAAAAAATTTTGCTAACAATTCTGCTTTCGCCTTGAAACATTTTAAAACCAAAAAAGGTATTTGACAGAACGGATAGTTGTCTGTAATTTGTTTACCAATTCAACTGAAATATAAAAGGAGGTGATCCAATGTCTAGTGATATGTGTAGGGTTTCAACGGGTATTGGTGTTATGGTTCAATTCAGGTTTAACGGCCGAAAGCAGACCTAGCATCCTCCTCAGGAAACTAGTATCTTGAGTGTGTTCCGTTGGAACCAACATTCACGAAAGGGAGCCTAACGGCTCCCTTTTTTGTTGATGATCTTTAATTTTAAAAATTCTCCTGCCTTGACTCTCCAGTTCCCCCGTTTAATCATAGCCCCATGGCTTTACCAGAAAGATAACAAGAGAAGAAAATAAAGCCGAAAAAAATAAAAATGACCGGGGAAACGAACTACATGAGAAACCTAAAATTTATTGCTGTGTTTATCTGTCTGCTGCTGGCCTTGCCTTTGTCTATTCAGGTTCTGGCCCAGACCCCGATCAAGGTTGGCCTGATTGTGCCCCTTTCCGGTCCCTGGGCTCGTCAGGGGCAGGTCATGCGCGCTGCAGCTGAACTGGCGATTGAGCAGATTAACGCAGGAGGCGGTATTCGTGCCCATAACGGCCGGCCCCTGGAACTGGTCGTGTTTGATGCCGGTGATTCGGTGGAACGGGCCAAGAATGCAGCCCAGCGTATGGTGGCTGAAGAGCCGGACCTGGTGGGTGCCACTGGCGCCTATCTTTCTTCTTTTACCCTGGCGGTAACCGAAGTGACCGAACGGGCACAGATCCCCATGCTTACCCTGAGTTATTCTGATCTGGTGACCTCCCGCGGTTTTGATTACATCTTCCAGACCTCGGCGACCGGGGCTTACCAGGCTGAAAATGCCATCCCGCTGTTACTGGACATGGCGCAAAACGCATCAGGCAAACGACCAGAAACCATTGGCATTGTGATGGACAATACTGCGGCGTCAGTTGCCTTTGTCAGCCCCATTATTGATGGTGATGCCCTGGCTGCCAATAATCTGGAGCTGGTGGTTAATGAGGTTTTCACTCCGCCCTTGGCCAACGCCACGCCATTGATCCAGCGGGTGCGCTCAAGGCGGCCGGATCTGTTATTGTTACTCCCTACGGCGGTGTCCGATGCCAAACTGCTGCTGGAAAAAATGAATGAGTTCGGCCTGGGCAGAGGGCGTCTGCCGACCATCTCCAATGGCAGTGCCATGGGCGACCCTGACCTTGCTGCGAATATGCCCACCGCCTTGCTGGAAGGGGTGATGTCGATTGTGGCCAACTGGAGTACCAGCGGACAGGAACAGATGATTGCCGATTATATGGCGTTTTCCGGCGAGCCCTGGATGACGCAGAACCCGCTGTGTGCGTTTGGCCATATCTGGTTGCTCAAGGAAGCGCTGGAGCTGGCCGAGACTGTCGACAGTGTTGCCGTCAAGGACGCCTTGCATAGCATGGATATCAACGAGGGTGCATCAGATTTTTTTGCCGGCGGACGCGTACGATTTGATGAAACCGGCAAACGCCGTGATGCGGAAATTCTGGTGATCCAGTGGCAGAACGGCGAGCCAAGAACAGTATATCCGGCCAGCGCGGCCATGGGCGAAATCATCTGGCCGTCGCGGTAGGGACGCTTGCAACTTGGCAACTTAAAAAATTCAGCTCTTTAAGTTGCTAAGTTGCTAAGTTGCTAAGTTGCAAGCGTCTCCGTTACTCGTTACTAGCCGGCAAACCAGCCGCCATCCACGCTTTCACAGGCGCCGGTGACAAAACCTGAAGCCTCGGATGCCAGATAAAGCGCCACCGTCGCGACCTCTTCCGGTTCTCCCATCCGGCCCATGGGCTGGCTGGCATCCATGTCCGCACGGATGGCATCGGGATCCGGATACTCATTGATACGGGCCAGCATAAAGGGCGTCGCGATACGCCCCGGACAGATGCAGTTAACACGAATATTGTCTTTGGCATGATCCAGGGCCATAGCTTTGGTCATGCCGACAATGGCAAACTTGCTCATGCAGTAGGCCATGCGATCGGGCACCCCGATGACGCCACAGATACTGGCCATATTGATAATATTGCCGGCTTTTCTTTCCAGAAAATGCGGCATCAGCGCGCTGGTCAGGTAAAACACCCCCTTCACGTTGACATTGTAAAGACGGTCAAAATCTTCCTCGCTGGTTTGCAGCAAAGTGCCTACCAGGCCGGCGCCGGCATTATTGAACAGAATGTCCACCGGTCCCTGAGCCAGGACCGCCGCAATAAAACCATCAACACTGGCCTTGTCCGAGACATCACAATGATGCACAGAAATATTTTGTGCAAATGCGGACTTGCTGTGCCGCGCTTCACAGGCTTCAGGATTGATATCACTGACATGTACCTTTGCGCCCACCGAGGCAAACAATTCGGTGGTAGCCGCACCAATACCTGAGGCGCCCCCGGTAATGACGGCGACTTTATTTTCCAGATTAAATGGATTGTTGCTCATGGAATCCCCCGTTAAGTCATGGCATGGCGAATAGGGGTATTGTATGATGCTTGCCACGCTTTTTTTAACAAATAGTCACATTTTTTTGGAGTAATGAATATGTCCGATGATTCCCGTGAAGCGCTCAAACAACAGGGTATAAAAACCCGCCGTGAAGTGTTGGGTGACAAGTATGTGGATGCTGCCCTGAACAATGCCAATGAATTTAATCAGGGACTGCAGGATCTGCTTAATGAATATTGCTGGGGTGATGGCTGGAACCGCGGTGGTCTGAGTCGTCGTGATCGCAGTCTCATCAATCTGGGTATGTTAACCGCCCTGGGCAAGACCCATGAAGTAGCTGTGCATACGCGTGGTGCCAAGAACAATGGACTCAGCAACGAGGAGATTGCCGCGGTATTCCTGCAGGCCGCAGTCTATTGTGGTGTGCCTGCCGCCGTTGACAGTTTCCGTGCTGCCTCACCAGTGATTGCAGAATATGACGCAGAATAGTTCTACTGACAGTTTTATGCCACCCACGACGATCGGCTTTGTCGGTCTGGGCAACATGGGTTATGCCATGGCCAGGCGTCTCGTGAACGCGGGTTATCAGGTAAGCGCTGCCGATCTTAATGAGAAAGTCGTGCGACAGTTTTGTGATGAAACCGGTGCCATAGCGGCGCCGTCATTGCAGAGTCTTGGAGAATCCTCGAGCCTGGTTATCACCATGCTGCCGGAAGGCAAGGCAGTACGCAAAGTGCTGTTGGGTGAGGGCGATAATGTGGTCGGTGGACTGCAGGCGGGAGCGGTGCTTATAGATATGAGTTCCTGTTCGCCGGTAGACACCCGGGCGTTGAGCGGCGAGTTACTGGAACAGGGTTTTCCCATGATTGATGCACCGGTATCCGGCGGTAAATATAAAGCCGGCGACGGGCAGCTTGCCATCATGGCGGGCGGTGACAAGGACCTGGTGGAACGTTGCCGACCGGTCTTTGAAATCATGGGCAAACTGTTTCATACCGGCGGCCCTGCGTCCGGCCATGCCATGAAAGCGATGAATAATTTTCTTTCTGCCGGCACCCTGGCGCTGACCTGCGAAGCGGTGATCACCGGATCAAAATTTGGTCTGGATCCCAAAGTGATGGTAGATATCATCAATGCCTCAACCGGGCGCAGCAACAGCTCGGAAGACAAGTTTCCGAAATTCGTATTACCAAAAACGTTCAACTCCGGATTCTATCTGGGGCTGATGGCCAAGGATCTGCGCTTCGCGGTTGATCTTGCTGAATCCGAGAAAACCCCCAATGGTTTTATCAATCTGCTAAGCGAGATTTATGATAAGGCTGAAAAAGACCTGGGCTTTGAAGCGGACAATACCGAACTGTTCCGCTTCCTGGAATCCCGGGTAGAGAAAGACGGAGACTAGGTCGTATGTCCGCGCTGGAACCCTTTGAAGTCTATGCCATTCGCTATGCCCGTGTGGATCGCATGGCCTCGGAAAACTTCCTTGGTGGCGATCCCCATGAGGCAGGTATGCCGATGGACTATTTTGTCTGGCTGGCGTGCAGTGAAAGTAAAACCTGGGTCATCGATACCGGCTTTAATCAGCAGGCTGCAGATAAACGTAAACGGGAATTCCTGCGCTCACCCGCCGAAGGTTTAAAGCTGCTGGGTGTTGATGCGGCGCAAGCTGAAGACGTCATCATCACCCATATGCATTATGATCATATCGGTAATTTTGATCTGTTCCCGAAAGCGCAATTTCACCTGCAGGATAGCGAGATGGCTTATGCCACCGGGCGCTACATGGCGACGCCGTTCTTTTCCCATGCCTTTGAAGTGGATGAAGTAGTGGCCATGGTACGCAACGTTTATAAGGGCCGGGTAAGTTTTTATGATGGCGACGTGGAACTGGCCCCCAATATCAGCCTGCACCATGTGGGCGGTCACACCAAGGGACTGCAGGTGGTCAGGTTATGGACCCGAAGCGGCTGGCTGGTGCTGGCCTCCGATGCCAGTCACTACGCTGCCAATATGAATGAGCGGCGCCCGTTTCCCATCGTCGTGGATGTTACACAGATGATAGACGGCTGGGACAAGATCAGAACCCTGGTAGATGACCCGTCCAGAATCATCCCCGGCCACGACCCCGAAGTTATGAATCTGTACCCCGCCCCTTCTCCCGAACTCGAAGGCATTGCCGTCAGACTGGATTGAAAAGCAGTCACAAGTTACAAGTCTCAAGTCACAAACGCTGTAGGTCGGATAAGGCCGCAGTGGTGATTAAAGGGGACGGAGGGATTTGTTTTTAACCACTCTCTTCTCTTCTTTGTTAAGCGCTCCAACCTCACGCCTGACCAAAATCGCTTTAAGTTGTAGGTCGGAAAAGCGTAGCGCCTT
>Ga0181559_10007373_pt1 | contig 10241 bp, 8 predicted proteins | sample 011ome_21_FD_133752 | JGI IMG/M metagenome (GOLD analysis project Ga0181559, IMG submission 133752) | Coastal salt marsh microbial communities from the Groves Creek Marsh, Skidaway Island, Georgia - 011508AT metaG (megahit assembly) | ecosystem: Environmental > Aquatic > Marine > Intertidal zone... | reverse complement strand
TCGACGTGCTGAACGACCGCAACTTCACCTGCTCCGCGTTCTCCGCGATGTACCGAGGGTCGCTCTCTTCCCACGCCTCCGGCACGGACGAATCCGCGTTGGTGTACACGAGCAGGTCGAACGTGCACGCCTCCTCCAGGAGCGGCAAGAACGTCACCGACGCCGTGATCTGGCGTATGATGGCGCTGATCTCCTGGTTGATCTCCTTCTCCGACTTCTCCGCGCGCGTCGCGGCGCCCGACGCGCCCGACGCGTCCGCGTCCGTCTCGATGTTAAACACCCAGCGCTCGAGCACCTCCTTCGATCCGACCGCGGTGACGACCAGCACGAGCTTCTGCAGCTTCTTCTCCATGAGCCAGTCGTTTATCTGCTGGAGGACGTTGACCAAGTACGCCTTCAGCGACTCGTCCGTGCTCACGAGCATCGCGAGCCCGTACTTGTGCTTCCTCTCGAACGACTCCGGGGGGTAGATGCCGCGCTGGAACAAGATCGAGTTCACGGCGTACCCGAAAAACTCGGACACGATCTCGGTGCTGCCCTTGAGCGTGATCGAGTTCTTCGTCGCCTGCTGCGTCGACGCCATGACGGCCGCTGCGGTGGGCGCGACACACGCGGTCGCGGCGCGTCGCGGACGCGGACCCCGCGCGGGCGAGTGTGAACAGAACGACGACGCGGGGCGGGGCGAACAGATTGTTTGAAACGCGACTCGGGTCGAACTTCCCGTCTGCGCGATGTTTTTTTTGTGCCACGAGTGATCGGATCGGTGGACGGAAGCACGGTTCGTTAGACCGTCAAAACGCTCGACTCGAGGGCCGCGCCTTCCGAGACGGATCGATGGAATTCGCGCGATACCCTCGATAAAGCGACGAGAAAAGTAACCTAGGGTTACTCTTCGCGCGCGATGCACGCGTTCCGCGCCGCCGTGAGCGCCCCCATCCGGGGCGCGCTCGCCGCGAACTCCCGCACCGTCGGGCGTTCGACGTCCCGTCGCTCCGTCGCGACGCGCGCGGCGTCGTCCATTCACGACTTCACGCTCAAGACCCTCGGCGGGGGCACGAGAGAATCCCCCGTCGACGGCGCGGCGCTCCCGCTGTCGCAGTTCAAGGGCAAGGTCGTTTTGATCAACAACGTCGCGACCATGTGAGGCACGACCGTCAGGGACTTCATTCAGTTGAACGCCCTGGCGGAGAAGTACGGCGACGACCTCGTCATCCTCGGCGTGCCCTCGAACCAGTTCGGCCATCAGTGCTACGACAAAGATTTCGAGCTTCTCAACACGCTCAAGCACGTGCGCCCGGGGGACGGATACGTCCCGAAGTTTACCATCACGGAGAAGATGGAAGTCAACGGGGAGAACGAGCACGCGTTCTGGACGTACCTGAAGTCCTGCATCCCGTACCCCGCGGACGACCGCGGCGGCACCGGCGCGGATTTCATCTACCAGACGCAGCCGAACTCGATGCCGATCCAGTGGTCGCCCGTGCGGCGCTCGGACGTGACGTGGAACTTTGAGAAGTTTCTCATCGGGAAGGACGGCGTCCCGGCGAAGCGGTTCTCGCCCAAGCTCGAGAACGCGGCGCTGACCGCGGACATCGACGCGCTCATCAAGGCGTAATCGAGTCGTTCGCGCGTCGACGGCCTCGACGGCGCCCGGGGCTCGGGGACGGATGGATGCTTTTCTTTCAGCACTTAGTCGAAAGAGAAAAGTGAAAAAATAAAAGTTCCCGCGCGATCGGGGACGAGCGAGCGCGCGCGCGTTCGCCACGTGACGAGCGACGAGTTAAACGCCGGATACGCGTCCGGTTTTCGTCGCTTCGATGCACGCGAACGCGCGACGCGCACGTCCCCGCCCATCGCACCCCGGGCGACGCGGTCGATTAATTCAATCAACGTGTAACGCACGATTAATAAGAAGCTCGTACGAGTACTCGTACAACCAAACGACTTTTTACAGAACGCGTTCTCGTTCGTTCGTTCACTACGCGCGTACAGTACGCGCGCACTCCATCGATCACCACCACCACCACGCGTCAGTCTAAGTACTTCGAACTCTGCGCCTCTAACGTCCACGCGTCCATCTCTCGCCTGAACTCCCTCTCCGTCATCCGCGCGAGCTCGTCGTCGCTTCTGGTGAGGGCGATTCCATACAAAAATAGTTCACCGGTCAGTTGAAAGGGGACGCGATCAAGTGTTGAAACCGAGCGATGGGTGAAACACGTTTGTATAGAACGCACCTGAACGGCGGCGAAAACGGCGCGTCGGACAACAACTTCCGGAGGAGGTGCGACCCCACCCGCGGTCTGAACTGCGGCACCATGTGCCCGCTGCCGTGCACGGTGACGAAAGACAGCCCGTGCTCGTAGCTCGTGACGTGCCCGCCGAACTGCGCGCCGGCGTCGACGACGGACAGCGACGGACCGAAGAGCAGTGGCTTTTCGTTTAATACCGCGAGCGTCGTCCCCGTGGCGTTGAAAAAATACGGCCGCTGCGACCCGCCGGGGAGACGATCGAACCCCACAGCCTTGACCGCCTCTCGCGTGCCCTCGTACGACACGCACGGGTCCGTGTCGCCGTTGAACACGATCGTCGTCCGCAGCCGCGGCGCGATGTCGCGGTAGAAGTCCACCATCGACTCAGCGCCCTTCTTCGCGTCCGCGTTGCACGCGGCGTAATCGCTCGCGTACGACCAATCGCGGCCGGGGCCGGGCCACGCGTCGACCGGAGCGTCTTCCACGTGTAACGCCTTCCGGACGTCCGCGCGCATCATCCAGGTCGACATGTCGTAGTCCAACGTCCCGGGGATGTCGTTCCGGACCGCCGCGGCGGGGCCGAAGAGGGAGAGGTCGTTCATCCACGCGCGTTCCCAGTCTTGCGAGAACGCGTCCGAGGACGCGAGAAGGAACCGTCGATGCGCCGCGACGCATCGCGGGTCGTCGCGCTTCTTATCCAGCGGCCGCCGCCGCCGCCGCCGCGGACGCGCGACGTCTTCTTCGGAGTCGGAGTCGGAGTCGGGGTCGGGGAGGAGCACTTCCGCGACGGGTTCGCCGCGGCCCCACCGCGTTCGCGCGCGCGTCGAGCGCGACGACACTACTTGGTTTTCGTTTGCCTCTCCCGCTTCCCTCCCCGACCAGGTGCCTCTCGCGAGCGGCGCGGCGTACCTCATCTTACACGTGTTCCACATCAAGTCGAAGTCTTCCTCCGGGACGAACCCGTACTTGTGCCCGTACCACAGCATGTCCATGGAGTCGGCTTGGAACGCGTTATCCGTGCACGGGTCGCCGGCGGCGAGACCGACGAGGTTGATCTTCGTCGTCGAGTTCTTCGTCGTCGTCTTCGTCGCGTCGTTCTCGAACACCTCCGACGACTCCGCCGCCGCCACGGCGTCGTTGTGATCGAGAATCGCGCGCGATAACGTCGGGACGTACACCCCCGCGTACGACTCCCCGGTGATGAAGAACTCGTTCTTCGCCAGCGTCGGAAATTTAACCCCGAAGAAGTGCACCAGCGCCGCGAGCGCGTCGGACGCCGTGGACTTGTCCGTGTTGTAACACCCGCCGGGCGGGCGTTTCAACTGCTTCGCGCAGTACGAGTACCCCACCCCCGCCGGGGACTCCAGCGCGAGGAGGTTCGCGTCGTTCGTCCACGCCCACGGGTTGAGCATCAGCCCCCCTGTGCGATTCGTGAGCAGCGGCCCGTTCTCCTGGAGGAAGCCCAGGATCGAGCTGCTCCCGGGCCCGCCGTTGAGCCACAGCACGATCGGCTTGGACGCCCAGTCGTCCGCGGGGGACAGCGCGAGCCAGTAGTGCAGCATTGTCCCGGGCGTGGACGCGGACGCGTCGAGGAAGCCGCTGTACTGCGCCGCGGGAGGGGCGCCGTACCCGGGCAGGTCGTCGACGAGATCCGCGGCGGGGCCCACCGTCGTCGTCGTCGCGGTCGCGGTCTCGCGCCCGCGCGCTCCCTCCCCGACGACGCCGCCGCGGAGCGGGGGGGTCAGGGCGGAGGCACGACGCGGCGCGCGCGCGGCGGCGACGGGCGACGTGAGGAGCGCGAGCGCGAGGACGACGGAGAGGCGCGCCATCGCGGCGACGCGACCCCGGAGAATGAAACGGCGCGCGCGTCTAGCCTCGAGCGCGTCTGATGAAGTGGCCACTGCAGGTCCACTTCAAACAGCGGGGTTTTCGCGGCGACGCCGCGGAGAGCGAACGCGCCGCCGCACGCACGCGACGCCCCACCGACGCACCACACACGCGCTCACGATGGCCGAGCCCGCCCAAACGGAGGCGCCCGCGCTCAAGGAGTACCCGGAGTTCCCCGGGGAGCCCATGAGCAAGAGGTGCGATCCGCCGCCGCGCGCCGATCGATCGCGATCGATCGTCGCTCTTGTTTCGAACCGATCGACCGCTCTCCATCGCGCCCGTCCCTCCCCGTCCTCGCCCACCCGCCGCCCTCCTCTGACGCCCCCACGCACGACGACGCTCTCCTCCCGCGCGTGACCGACGACAGCGAGTACAAGAAGCGCCTCAAGGCGGCGCAGAACGCCAAGGCGAAGGCTGAGAAGGACGCCGCGAAGGCGGCGAAGGCGGCCGCGGCGCCGAGCGCCGACTCCAAAAAGTCCGAGGAGGACGAGGAGGGCGAGCTCGACGCGACGCAGTACACCGCGAACCGCATCAACAAAGTCTTGGCGCGCAAGGCGAACGGCGAGCACCCGTACCCGCACAAGTTCCACGTCGACACGTCGCTCCCGGACTTCATCTCGCGCTTCGGCGGCGTCGCGGACGGCGTCGTGGACGAGAGCGTGAAGATCTCCGTCGCGGGACGTCTCATGTCCAAGCGAGCGTCCGGGACGAAGCTGTACTTTTACGACCTCCGCGGCGACGGCGTGAAAGTCCAGGTCATGGCGGACGCGAAGATGGCGACGGAGTACGACTTCGAGAAGATAAACATGTCCACGCGCCGCGGCGATATCGTCGGCATTCGCGGCTACGCGGGCAAGAGCAAACGCGGCGAGCTGTCCATCTTCCCGTGCCACCTCGAGGTGCTCACGCCGTGTCTGCACATGCTCCCCGGGTTCAGCGGCCTGAAGGATCAAGAGACGCGGTACAGGAAGCGCTTCCTCGACCTCATCATGAACCCGGAGGTGCGAGACATCTTCATCACGCGCTCGAACATCATCCGAAGCATCCGCAAGTACCTCGACGATCAAGATTTCGTCGAGGTGGAGACGCCGATGATGAACATGATCCCCGGCGGCGCCACCGCCAAGCCGTTCATCACGCACCACAACGACCTCGACATGACGCTGTACATGCGCATCGCCCCGGAGCTGTTCCTGAAGGAGCTCGTCGTCGGCGGGATGGACCGCGTGTACGAGATCGGGCGACAGTTCCGGAACGAGGGCATCGACATGACGCACAACCCGGAGTTCACGACGTGCGAGTTTTACATGGCGTACGCGGATTACGAAGACCTCATGAAGATGACCGAGGACCTCGTGTCCGGGATGGTGCTGAGACTGAAGGGGTCGTACAAGGTGATGTATCACGCGAACGGCCCGGACGAGCCCCCGGTGGAGATCGACTTCACGCCGCCGTTCAAGCGGTTCAGCATGGTGGCGGACCTGGAGAAGACGCTGAACATTAAGATTCCGATGCCGCTCGAGTCGGACGAGGCGAACCGATACCTCAAGGACACGTGTCAAAGACTCGGATCGGAGTGCCAGCCGCCGCACACCACCGCGCGATTGCTCGACACGCTCGTGGGCGACTACCTCGAGACGCAGTGCGTCTCCCCCGCGTTCATCTGCGACCACCCGAAGATCATGTCGCCGCTCGCGAAATACCACCGAAAACTCCCGGACATGACGGAACGATTCGAGGCGCGTTCTATCTCACACTGGTCCCCATACGACCCCGTCTGCGTGGTGAACGCCGTTCCTTAAGGACTTTTTCTCCCGGCGTGTCTCTCCGCCCAGGGTCCCTCGCTTTCAATCTCCGCCCTCGGCGCCTTTAAACTCCGCTTCTGACGCCTATGAACTCCGCCCCGACGAATAGATGTTCGTCAACAAGCGAGAGCTGTGCAACGCGTACACCGAGCTGAACGACCCGATCGTCCAGCGCGAGCGGTTCGCGGACCAGGCGAAGCAGAAGGGCGCGGGCGACGACGAGGCGATGACCGTGGACGAGACGTTCTGCGAGGCGCTCGAGTACGGCTTGCCGCCGACGGGCGGGTGGGGGCTCGGGATCGATCGTCTCACGATGTTGCTCACGGACACGGCGAACATTAAAGAGGTGCTGCTGTTCCCGGCGATGAAGCCGGACGACCAACAAGGCGGCAAGGTGGACGCGGCCCCCGTGCCCGTGCCCGCGGCGGTGGCGGTGGCCGCCGCCGCGGGGAAGATGGAGAAGCTGTCCGTCGCGGCGTCCCCGACGAAGGCGGCGCCGGCGCCGGGGCCCGTGACGGAGAACACTCTTCATAAGAGCGTCAAGCAGGCGAAGAAGCCGGACGCCAAGCCGCTGCAGCACGACGAGCCGACGTCGGACGAGTGGGCGACGGGCGCGCACGGCCGGCCCGCGGGGGAGTTGGAGACGAGGGACTGGGGGGAGACGATGTATTCGAAGCCGCAGTGAGGTGAGTCTTCGGACGGAGCGGAGCGTAGCGACGAGAGAATGTGTTGCGTGAGCATGTACACGACTATGTGCCCTCTTCAGAGCCGTCGAGACTCCCTCCCTCCATCCCAGATCCCTCCCTCGCTCACTTCTTCTTCTCGTCCTTCTTCGACGGGGTGTCGATCGTCTCCACCTCGGACATCGCCCCGAGGTCGCCGTACTTGTCGCCGAACCGAGACACCTGCCCCGCGTTGGTCATGATAGCCGTGGACTTTCCGAGGAAAAACGGGTGGTTCCCGCTCCAGATGTCCACGACGTACTCCGCCTGAGTACCCCCCACCGTCATCACCTCCTCGCCGTTGCAGAACACCTGAGGGGGGGAGGGGGGAGATGAGGTGAGAGTGAGAGTGAGAGTGAGAGGTCGGTCGCGCGCGCTCTCCGTCGCGGGGGCGGGAGGAGGAGCGAGACGCCGCGACGAAACGAACGAGCGACGATGAGGTTTTTCCCAGCTAGGGTTTGTTCGCGTCGCGCGACCGTCGCGAGACGCGCGCGTCGTCGGAGACGAACGGGGACGGAGGCGCACCTTCGCCTCGGGGAAAAACTCCGGCTGCTTGTCCGTCTGCGCCATGCACACCACACCACCGTTGGTGACCTGGGAGTGGAACGGAGGAGGGGTGGGAGGTGAACGTCAGTCGCGCGTCGAGCGGAGCCGCGCGGCCGGAGACGGGGGGAGGGCGTCGCGACGGGAGATTTTATCCTCCACGTCCGGCCACGTCTCTCGCGCTCGGAAATTCTTTCGCGCGGGCGGGTCGGAGCAAGACGCGCACCTTGGACACCCGGGAACCCGCGAACCGACCCGCGCGCGCGGCGTTCACGCGAGGCTTCACGCTCGCGAAGTTAGCGATAGCGGCCATCGATACTAAGAAGACGTGCGACGCGCGTCCAAAGAATGCCGGAGCGTCGTCGAGTCACGCGAAAACGAACAGGCCGCGGTCGGGCGGAAGAGCCGCTGTGAGCGTTTCGATGCGCCACTGATGTTCGATCGCTGGACTTATTAAAACGCCACTCAAACGTCGTCGCTCGCCCGCTACTCGGTCTTCGCCCGCGCGCGTCCGCGCTTTCCCATCCCCCCGCGCGCGAGGACCGTCCCGCACGCCGCGATCGCGACCGCGTGCGAGCCGAGGTGCAGCCGCCCGGGAACGCTCGCGAACGCGGCGACGACGGCGGCGACGCCCGCGCCCGCGCCCGCGCCCGCGCCCGCGCCCGCGCCCGCGTCGGCGTCTCTCTCCCCCTTCCCTCTCCTCCCTCGCGTCGTCCGCTTCGCGCGCGCGCTCGTCCACGCCTTCACCCACGGTATCGACGGCAGCGCGACCGACAGCGCGACGACGGCGTCCTCGACGGACGTCCTCGGCATCGACGGCACCACCCCGGATTCGCCGCGAGACTGAGGGGCGTTCCATACAAAGCGATGTCGGGGTGGAGTTCAAAGGCGTCAGTTGAAGTTGAAAGGCGTCGAGGGCGGGCGTTGAAACCGAGGCATGAGCGGAGAGATGCGCCGGGCAAAGTCCTTAAGGATCGGCGTCCACCACGCCGACGCGGTCGTATGGGGACCAGTGTATAGAACGCACCTGAGACTCGATCACGACTCGGATCGCCGCCGCGAGCGACGGCGCGTACAGCGCAAAGGACTGGAGCGTCAGCAGCGCGCGCAGCGTCGCGGCGACGGCGACGTCGCCCGTCGTCGAAGTCGTCGAAGTTGTCGTCGTCGTCGAAGTCGCGTCGTTGAGACTCAGCGCGAGCGCGAACGCGAGACCGACCGCCGGCTGCGTCGCGCACGTCGTCGCGACCGCCGCCGTCGTCGCCGCGCCGAACAGCGCCGCGACCGCGCGCGCCGCGAGATCGATCCAGGACGAGGAGGAGGACTCGTCGTTGTCGTCGCCGTCGTCCTTCCCCCGCGCGAGGAAACGGAAACGAGTGAGAAAACGCCGCGCCGCGGCGACGCGCTCGATCGCGAGCGCCTGGACGACGACGACGCTCAGCGACGTCGCGAACACAAACGACGGCACCCCCGCGAGGTGACTCGCGACGCGCATCACGCCGCCGCCGCCGCCGCCATCCCACCTCGGCGCGTGCGCCGGCGGCGCGACGATCGCGGTCAGCGCGAAGACGACCGCGAACGTCCCGATCCACGCCGCGTCGCGCGTCAGAGCGAGCAACGCCGACGACGCGGACGCGACGCGCGACGCCGACGCGCCCGCCGCTCTGCGAGCCGCCGCGCGCCGCTCCGCGCGCGCGGACGCGAACGCGAGGTGCGCGACCGACGCGGGGACGATCGCGGGCGTCCACGCGAGAACGGCACGAAGAAACGCATCGCCGTCGGCCGTTTCCGTTTCCGTTCCATCTTTGTCTCGGTCCGTCTCCGTCTTCTCGTCGATCAACGCCGCTCGCGCGATGACGCGCCGTTCCGCCGCGTCTCGCGCGCCGCCCGCCGCGGCGACGCGCAGCATCGCCTCGCTCATCGCCCGCACCACCTGATTACACCACACGATGCACTGATGGTCCGCGGACAGCGTCCCGTTCGCGCCTCTGAGCTCGCGGACGTCGACGCCGAGCGTCGTCGTCGTCGTCCGCGACGACGCGTCGCGCCCCCGCGCCAGCGCGCCAAAGGCGCCCGCCGCCGCCGCCGTGACCTGCCGGTCGCGATCCCCGCCTCTGACGGCCACGATCGCGACGCCCAACGCGGCGCGGCGCTCGAGCAGCGACTCGAGGCGCGTCCAGTCCGCGTCCTGAGGGCCATTCCATACGAGCGAACGTCGGGGTGGAGTTGAAAGGCGTCAGATGGAGTTGAAAGGCGTCGAGGGCGGGTATTGAAGGCGAGGGGTGGGCGGAGAGAAACGACGGGCGAAGTCCTTAAGGATCGGCGTCCACCACGCGAACGCGGTCGTATGGGGACCAGTGTATAGAACGCACCAGGCGCGAAAAGAACCGCGCGGTGGACGGCAGCGTCGACGCCGGGGACGCGCCTCGCGGCGTCGCGAGCGTCGCGAGCGTCGCGGCGGACGCGAACCACGTGGGCGTCCGCGGCGGAAACGGCGTCGACGCCATCACGATCGCGCGCCTCGCGACGACGCCGCCCATGGAGTGCGCGTACACGAACGTGGGCACCCCGGGCGGGTACAGCGTCGACACGAAGCGCATCGCGTGAGCGAGGAACTCCGCCTGACGCTCGAGCAGGTCGCCGTGGAACGCGCCGAGCTCGTCGTTGAGGTGGACCGCGTACCAATCGATCGACACCGGATCCGAGTCGAGGACGTCGTCGTCGTGCAGGACGTTCGCCGCCGCCGCCTCCGCCTTCGCGGTCGCCGCCCTCGCGGTCTCGCTCGCGATGCTCCGCACTTGCTTGTAGCTCCCTCCGTTCCCCGGGACGAAGATCCCGGGCACGGACCCGCGCGTCGTTCGCGCTCGAGTCGACCCGCCGCCGAGGACGCCCTCCCCGGCCTGCGAGATCGCCTCCGAGGCGGACATCCCCGGGTTACTCGGGTTCTCGCGGTACATGTACAGCTTGTACCCGTGGTCCGCGACGGACGGCGGAAGCGACGGCGTCTCGAGCTGAAAGTACGCCGGGCGCACGTAGGT
>Ga0181559_10007367_pt1 | contig 10244 bp, 4 predicted proteins | sample 011ome_21_FD_133752 | JGI IMG/M metagenome (GOLD analysis project Ga0181559, IMG submission 133752) | Coastal salt marsh microbial communities from the Groves Creek Marsh, Skidaway Island, Georgia - 011508AT metaG (megahit assembly) | ecosystem: Environmental > Aquatic > Marine > Intertidal zone... | reverse complement strand
GTGAGATACCAACCCTGAATCTCTTCGCCATCAATTGACGAGTCGTAGATAATCTCGTGCACTTGTCCCAGCTTTTTGTGTGCCAGCAAGTCCTCGTTCAACTCGGTGAGTCGCGTCTCACTACGATTGCGGATAGCGAACAAGTCTGCCGGGCGGGTGTCCGAGCCTTTGGTAACCACCACAAGATTCGATGCTGCCGAGTAGGAACCACTGGTATAGGGCCGGCCCAGAGATTCTCCTCCCATGCCAGAGGCGATGGACTGATGCCCCCCGTCAAGACTTACGCGCGCCACCTCGGTAATACCGCGGTTGGTGACCTGGTAATACAGTGCGCTATTGCCATCCCAGCGCCAATCAGACAAGGAATTATCAATGTCCGCCGAGAGGTTTCTGTCACCTGAGCCATCGACACCAATGACATGTAAGTAGCGATTGCGATAGGCCAGCTTCGCATTGTCCGTTTTACCGTAGGCGATAAGCCTGCCGTCAGGCGAAACCTGTGGCGCAGTTTCCACGCCGGGTTCAGAGGTAATCTGACGCAGTTCCCCGGCCAGGTTTACTGCGAATAGATCAGCTTCGCGACTCTGTAATGCCCAGTTCTCATTGCGGTTGGCCGAAAACAGGATTTCTTCGCTATCAGGCGTCCAGCTTAGTTGACTGCGATGTTTGAAGTTGCCCTGGGTGAGCTGCCGCGGGGTTCCGCCTTCTGCCGGTACTACAAACACATGGGAATAAGCTGGTTCCAGAATGCCGCTACCGTCAGCCTGATAGCGGGTTTCAGTGACATATTTGAATGCTGGGGACCACTCTGCGCCCTCAGGCTTGTCCGGCATACTGACGGAAAAGGGCTTGCTGTCGAACTCCACATTCATGGTGAAGGCGATGGTCTGTCCATCGGGTGACCAACTGATATTGGATGCTGAATTCTGAATGTTGGTCAGAAGCGCAGTTTGGCCAGTATCCATCCAGCGCACATAGAGCTGTGACCCTCTTTCTTCATTCGAAAGATAAGCAAGCCGTGTCCCGTCTGGAGACCAGCGTGGCGATCTGTAGTTTGCAGTGCCAGACAGCAGCGGTCGATGATCGGAGCCATCTGCCCGCAGCAGCCAGATATTGGATCGAGTGCGGTCCGTCATAATGTCGTTACTGCGCCGAACATAAGCAATGTGCTCACCATCAGGCGCAATCTGCGGGTCGGTCGCATATTCCAGCTCGAACACGTCGCGAGCAGAAAAAAGATCCTGACCTAGTGCTATTGCAGAAAAAGGGAGCAGTACCAGCGGCAGTAGAGACCAAAGGCTTGCTGGCTTTTTTGGAGTAGACCAATTCTTAATATACATAACACTTATCTCGTGAATGAATTTTCGCTTTGAGTAAATTCAGATCGTTTAAGGGAACCTGGCAGGAATAAGGGATTCAAGCATGAGCGCTGCTCGCTTGTGCACAAGCAGCTATACGTTGAGTTAAAAAAAACCGGCCGCGCTATGGCCGGGCATTAATATTGTTTGACGTATACTATCCCGCAATCATGGCCCAGAGAGCAATCCCGTTGGATTTTTGTCGAGGCATTAATCTCAATCACTCTGCGCAACCGGCCCAGCACCTGGCTTCAGATACTGGTCGAACCAGGCAATCCAGCGCTCGAAGCGGTCCCGCTGAAAGGTGGGCCGGCGAATGCCATGATGCTCGTTTGGATAGACTACCAGTTGGGTTTCCTGCCCCAAACGTTTCATAGCGATATACATCTGCTCGGAGTTATTGATGGGCACATTCCAATCCACCTCGCCACCCATCCAGAGAGTCGGCGTGGTGATGTTTTCAACTTTATTGAATGGAGATAGCTCAGCCCATAACTCAGGGTTTTCCCAAGGCAGACCGAACTCAAGCTCATACATAAGCTGGTATTGGTCGTGGCCATAGTTCGAAGTAACCAGACCAAGGCTGGCACCCGACATTGCTGCCTTGAAACGCTGGGTCTGGGTGATCACGTAGTTGGTCAGGATACCGCCGTAGGACCAACCACCGACACCGGTGCGATCCGGATCTACCAGGCCGGTTTCAATGCCATGATCGATGGCTGCCATGACATCATCAAAGTCATTCTCGCCCCAGGCTGCCACGGTACCGTGTGCAAACTCGGCACCATAACCAGTTGACCCCCGTGGGTTCGGCATAATGACCGCATACCCGTTCGCCGCAAACAGCTGGGCAGTGTCATTATAACCCCAGTTAAACTGTGAGGCCGGGCCACCATGTAGCCATAGAATCGTTGGATAGCTTCGTCCTTCTTCGTAGCCCACCGGTTTAACGAAGAAAGCTTCAACAGGCGTGCCATCTGCGCTTTCGAAACGGCGCTTTTCGACTGCGGCGCGCGCAATGCCGTCCAGGGTCGCTTCAGTGATATGCGTGAGCTGGCTTAGATCATCATCAAACGCATAGAGCTCTGCCGGCGTTGATGCCGTCGTCAGGCTCACGACGATTTCGCCATTGGCCATGGAGAAGTCACGCACACTGACGTCGCCATCAATCTCGCGCACCACATCACCGCCACGGGCTCGCACCCTGGCCAGATGATTCATGCCGCTGTCTTCAAGACGAAAATAGATATCTCGACCATTGGCCGAAAATTCCGGATTAGAGACATTGCGATCCAGATCGGGCGTCAGAATTTCGCGCTGATCCGCATCGATATCTGTAATTGCCAGGTACTTGGTTGGGGTAAGCGCAGAACCGCCCACATCGGGACCAGTAGAGGTTACGTACGCGATACGCCTGCCATCAGGGCTGAACGCGGGCGAGTAATCGCGCCCCTCGTTGCTGGTCACCTGGGTAATTGGATGATTCTCATCATCGACGTCGACAATGAAAACATCCGATCCGTAATTCAAATCCGGGTTATCAGAGCGATCACTGACAAAGGCAATGGATTTACCGTCTGGGCTCCAGACGGGATCAGAATCGTCGTAATCGCCGTGAGTTACCTGTATCGGTCTTTCATCACCAGGGGTGAACACATAGATATGCGCGCGGCGGCGATCCAGATAGCCACGGTAGTCACGCTTGAACTGCATGCGGTCAATCACATAGGGTTGCGCGGCATCGTCATCGTCTTCATCTTCATTGAGCAGCTCTGGCTTGAGATCCGTCATCACAAGCAACAAACGACTGCCATCCGGAGACCAGGCATAATCATTCACTCCTTGCTTGACGCTAGTAAGTTGGACGGCTTCACCGCCAACCTCGCGATTAAGTGTCCATACCTGGGTTTCCCCGTCATCTCCTTTACTGGCGGTGAATGACAGGTACTTCTCGTCCGGACTCCATTGCGGATTGCCGGCTGAAGTCTCGAAGGAAGTCATTGGAATGGGTGCACCACCAGAAGTTGGAACCGCCCAAAGCTGGGACTTGGATTTGTCCTCTTCCATGTCACGCTCGCGCACAGAGTAGACAACCCAGTCACCCTCCGGGCTAAGCACAGGTCCAGACAAAGACTTCATGCTCATCAGGTCATCGATAGTAAGTGGCCGTGCATCGTCTTGAGCCAGCAGGGTTGCGGGCACTAGCAAAATAAACAGACCGGTTAAACGCAGGGAGAAGTGTTGGGAGAAGCGCATGATCATGCTTTTAGTTTCCTCTGAGTCATTGTAATGCCACCAAACCAGCGCTGATGGCAAGCAGGAGTTAGGAGTTTATAAAATTGTGCTGTGCACGCCCAGTGCGGTCGCGCGAAATGAGGCAGTGATACGCAAGCTTACGATGTAGCGAGAACCGCCAGATCATACATTAAAAGAAGGGTTTTGCTTTAAGGAATGCTCACTTGGCCTGAGAGCAGTAGAAACTTTTAAACGAACTGCTGAGCGATATGAAATTGAAATGCAGCTTTATTTGGCTCAAATTCGAGCCTTGAAAACTCAAGCAGAATCGACATGCTTCTGAACATACCGACTCCGCTATTTTTGTCCGAATCGTTCTAAAATTAATTAGAGGTCACCGCAGCGATATTGCTAGCACCAGATTCGACGGTTCTCATGGCCCGTGCAACGGCGTTCCTGAAACAAGCCCTGTTGTCCGACGCTGCAGACAGTGATCCTGCGGAACGAGTATCCAGAGGACCACAAACCCGCTTTGCAGCTGCACGTATAGTTCGTTCAAGACTCGCTCGGCCTTTTTCAGAGGCTGTTTGACTAACGTCAAAGCTAACCAGGGCTTTGTCTTCTTCGACAGTTTGAACTTCTACATATGCGTTGGCCAGCGAAGGGATGGCGAATGCGGCGGCTACTGCGATCGAAAAAATCTGCTTTCTCATGATACTACTCCAAGCTCTAAGAATTTGGTTGTTCGCTCAGGTGCGCACCCTTATTTATTAAGACGACCACTTATGCAAATGGTTACAATTTGAAACACTTTCCCCGCTAAATTTTTAAGTTGCTGCTATAAATAGAGTTTTTAGATAAAGCTGATATGCAAAAAAGTAGCTAAACGTAAAAATCAATTAGCCATACCAACATATTAGAAGCGGCGCTGAACAGTGGAGCAGTGAATCATAAGAAGCGAAAACCATAATCGGGTGAGTGAATAAGCAAGTGTGAAACAAGTAACTAAAACCTGGTAATCGAGATCGCACTCAGTCGACTAAAGCGATCAGAAGAGTTGGCGTATGCTAACAGGGGTATTTGGCATACCCCTTTGAATACTTATCCTCAAACCCCAGAATAATCGCAGACTAAAGTGTGGCCGTTATCTTTAGTTGTAGTCAGCGAAAGGCTGTTAGAATTTACGAGCAGGCCGATAGTTAGGAATCGGCTGTCTGAGGAAACACCAAAAAGCTCGGTGTTGCCCTGACCTAAATTGTCCTTAGTTAAGTACCTTCAAAGGAAGACCTCAGTGACCGGCACACAAGACATCAGCAATTCCCTGCAGGAGGCCATAGTGGCACTGCAGAGCGGTATACCTGGACAAGCACGAGCAATACTCGAATCACTCATTGAGCAGGGCGTGGATAACGCTGCGGTCTGGGGTGTGCTCGCGCTCGCGAGCCGGGATCAGGGCGACATGAAAAACGCGATAGCAGCGGCTGACCGCTCACTCGCACACGAGCCTCGCAACCCGCGGGCGATCGTGGTCAAGGGTGACGCCTACTTCAAAGCTGGTGACCGCCAGGCCGCAGCCGCCTTCTATCGAGATGCGCTCAATTATATACCGACCCAGGCGCAACTGGCCCCCGACATGGCGGCCGACGTGCAGCGGGCCCGAGAGCGCATGGAAAGCCTAGCAGGTGACTTCACTCGCCATCTCAACGACACGGTTGGTGACTTGATCGATAAAGCTAAAGGCGACACCGCGCGAATGCAGCAAGCCGTCGACATGCTGCTTGGCACGCGACGCATCTATTACCCTGAACCCAAACAGATTCATTTTCCGGGATTGTCACTGCAGGAGTTTGCCGAAACCGCCCACTTTGACTGGGTGCCAGCGGTGGAGGCGGCATTTGAGGATATTCTATCCGAGGCTCAGGCCCTGCAGCGCGAGCGTACGGAGTTTGACGCCTACCTCAAATCCAGTGGCAGCCGCCCTGCTTACGACCTGCATGGATTGAAAGACAATCAGGACTGGGGTGCGTTTTATCTGTGGTATAACGGCGAACCAATAACCGAAAATCAGGCGCGCTGCCCTAAAACCACCGCTGTAATGGCGGCGCTTCCTTTGGTGTTTTCCGGCAGCCGCTGCCCCAACGTACTGTTTTCACGCCTCAAAGCGGGTGCCAAGATCCCACCCCACAACGGCATGATCAATACCCGATTGATTTGTCATCTGCCACTCATCGTTCCCGGCGGTTGCGGGTTCAGGGTAGGCAACGATGTTCGTGAGTTGGAGCCGGGTAAGGTTTGGCTGTTCGACGATACTGTCGAGCACGAGGCCTGGAACAATTCGAATGAGGACCGAATTATATTGATCTTTGAGGTGTGGAAACCCGAGCTCAGCGAAGACGAAAAAGGCTTCGTGAATCGGTTGTTGGAAGCTGTAGACACCTACTGATCACTTCGCTGACACTCTCTTAATAATGGAGTCACATATAAAGGCGTCAGAGTAAATTCGGTACTGTATTTTTACTCTGACCCCGTGTCTCTCTTCTGCCCCCTTCTCCCTCCCCTTCTCCTCTTTTGTGTGATCAAGCAGACCCATGCACCTCACAAGAGACGGTAAATTCTGGCAAAAAAAAAGGGCAGACCGAAGTCTGCCCTTTATCTTTAGTTCAAGCTGCCTGACGGCTGTTAGAACTTGTAAGTAGCACCCGCAAAGAAGAAGCGGTTAACGTCAAACAGACCAGGATAGGTGTTGTTGTTACCTGTTCCTGTACCCACGTTAGTAGACAACGGCGCATCTTCTGCAGTGGCGTTGTTCATACCAGCGCGGATAGAGATGTTGTCTGTGAGCGCATAGTTTGCAGAGATATCAAGATAGTCTCTGGACTCCATGTAGTCGTTCATCTGCTCAGTACGTGCTCCAGCAGCGGCGGTATCCAACCCGTAGAGGGTTGTCTCGCCAACATGACGCCAAGTCAAGGCAACTCGCAGGCCATCTACTGGAGTCGCCCAGGTGCCAAGCAGTCGATGTTGATACTGCGGGCTTGGAAGACCACACTGACCCGCGTAGTAATCTCGACACGAAATCACGTCTGCACCGGAAAATGGCACTGAGTCACTTGTATCCAGCACTGTTGCAGCATAGTCAACATTGATCGAACCCCAGTCGTCCAAGCCGATATCTGACAAGTCCATAGCATAGCCAACATTGATATCAATACCCTTAGTGGATAGTGAAGTGATATTGGCATTCTGCTGGCTGATACCCGCAAGACCACCGCCAGGCGCGTCATTGCTCAACCAGAGCGTGCCGGCAGTGTCACGTTGGATCAGGCTACAAAAAGTCTCGGAGCCTGGACCACCCGCGAGACAGCCGTCAAGGCTTGCCTGAGCAGGGATGCTGCCAATCGCATCTGTAACTTCGATGTCGAAGTAGTCGATAGCGACAGAGAGCCCCGTCAACCAGTTTGGAGTGTACACAACACCGATAGTGGTGGTTGCACCAGACTCAGCGATTAGATTGGGATTCCCACCCGTGATCAGGTTGTACTGACCCGCAGGGTTGTCCTCAATACCAGCACTGTACTGAGCAGCAGAGGCACCAGTTCTGGCACAAGCTGCTGCAGAGGCAGCGGGCGCCACGCCAGCCGCTGAGGCACAAGGGTCAAACAAGCCGTTCTCTCCAGTGGAGAGGTCAACTAGGCCAGTGTTGATACCGACATAAAGATCGAAAACGTTTGGCGCGCGAATAGCGACTGATTCATTGTAACGAACCCGGATTTCGTCATTAATCGCCCAACTCACACCGGCAAACCAGGTGTCTGTATCGAACGAGTTGCTGATGTTGTTTCCACTCGTGGTGTAGTCAGAGTAGCGATAACCCGCTGAGATACCGACTTCTTCGGCATATGCCGCGCCCTGGATTACAGGAATTGAGAGCTCAGTGAAGATTTCATCAACTTCAATCTCACCAGAAATAGGAAGCGTCGCGCCACCGGTACCTGTCAGGCCTCGGCCGCCTGGAATCTTGGATATATCATCAGCCAGGCGAGAAAGTTTGTCTGTACGCGATTCAAAACCGACCAAACCAGTTACACCGGCGTCGGCCCAAGGGCTCTGCAGGCCATAATTGGTCAGGTCGCCCTCAATCGTACCACCATAAGCTAACTGCTCAGTCTCACCAGTAACGATACCTACGCCCTGGATGAAATCTGTCGCCGCACTAGTCACCGCTGTGCTGCCGTCAGCATTACGCTCAAAGATATTCCAAGGCACACAACCACCGCTGGCATCGCGACAAACAGGATTACCATTTGCATCGGCAACAACAAATAAAGCCTGTTGTACACGCTTGAAGTTCAAGTCGCGCTGAGAGATTCGAGTTCCCTCGGTCCCGGAGTACTGGGCGTACACGTCGAATGAAAATTCGTCAGTGAGATCACCGCGAAGACCTGCAACCGCGCGCCAGGAGCTATTCTCATAGGTGCTGATACGTGGTCCACCTTCAACATTACGGTGAGAGTTAATGAATTGCACGTCAGGGGATTCCCCAGCGGCCAGCAGATCATTACAACTTGTGAACACACCGTCCACACGCGTGCCAGTAAAGTCAGCAAAGGTGAGTGAGCCGGCGCCGCTTGGACCGCGACCTGCCTGAAGCAGGGGGTTGTCACAGTTGGTTTCAAAAGGTCGGTTGAATGACGCCGACTCAGCAATCTGGGCTGTTGTCACGTTATTCATGTAGCTGGTGTCTGCATATGCTTCTAGACCACCGCTAATCTCGTAATGACCGCTAGCGCCGAGGTTCCAGCGCTCAACAGGGCGCTGATAATGGTTGCGCGCTCCGAAGTTATAGGTCTCAGCCGCACCACCAGCGAAGGGAGTCAGTGTGCCGTCGGCTTGCTGGAACATGGTACCGGTTACACCGTTACCGAGCGTGCCATTGAAACGACGGAAGTTGGACGAACCTACACAGTTAATAGTGGATGTTCCACCAAGTGTACAGGCACCAGTATCGCGGTCCGCACCCAGCAGTTCTTCTTGATCTTCATAGCTACCAAAGATAGTGATGTTGCCAGCGCCATCCGATGTATTCGCACCCATCAGCATGGAGATTAAGCCAGCCTCGCCAGCGGTAACTCCGCCAGGATTGCTGAGGCCATTGCGCTGGAGCACATCTGCCATGAAACTATTATTATTGGGGTTTTCATTCCAACCGTATTGGTAGTCCAACTCAAAGCCTTCGAAGTTGCGCTTAGTGACGAAGTTAACAACACCGGCAACCGCATCAGAGCCGTATACTGCCGACGCGCCTGAAGTCAAAACGTCAACGCGTTCAACGAGTCTCGCTGGAACCATATCCACATTGGCAGATGAAGAAAACGGGCTGCCAAAGGGAAGCCGCTTGCCATCGATGAGCACCAGTGTTCGATTCGAACCAAGGCCGCGCAAGTTAAGAGTAGATGTGCCTGACGCTCCGTTTGCAACTTCAGACGTTTGTGAGACAAATACGTTGGGAAGGATGTTAACGACATCCTCTACTCGGGCGACACCGCGGTCGTCGATTTCTTGTGCACCGATTTGGACAAGTGGCGATGCTGCAGTCACGTTGGTAGTTCTCAACCTAGTACCGGTGACAACGACTTCTTCGACGGCTTCGTCAGATTGAGCCGAAACCACGCCAGGTACCGATGCGCCGATCGCGGCCGCAACAGCCAAGCTGACTCGGCATTTTTTACTGATTAATTTCATGGGCAATCCCCTTGATAAATTTATTTCGTTTGAGACCCTCAAAACGCTTTCGGGCTCGACTATTCCCGGCTCATTTGCTGGGTACGACCACGGTAAAAACCGGGTTTATTCCCAGATTCCATTTACGAAGGATGCAGTGCCAGAAGCTTCTGACATGGCTCATCACGACGCGCCTGGAATTGTGGTTGTGCTTTGATACGAATAGCACGAAATGCCGACCGGAATGTTAAACGGCGCGCATTTTACCTGATCTGGGGGGAATTGCTACTATTTCGTAATATAGAAATGACCCCTGTTAACATGAGGATTTGCCGTTGCCGCCAAAAATCCCGCAAAGCCCCGCGTTACGGGGGTTTGATGATGCTTCCAGAAATTGCGCTACTTTTGCGAGATGCGGCTCTGCGAGGGTCAATTAACCCAAGAATCGGAAATCCAACCTGGCGATATGGGTTCGATCCTTCACCGGCATGAGCAACAGCCTTCAAATCCAGTCTAATTGTTGGGGATATCGGGCGCCTGGAGACCCCAATGTGCTGAGAATTGCGCACAAAAGACACTGTAAAGATTCGAGCTGAGAGCCTTTTTCAGGAACCATGAAAGGCCAGAACAAACAAAAATGAGGGTTCGCTCCTCGGGACAAAATAAAAAACTGCAATGAAATGCGACAATACAAGTTCGTTAACTAGAATAGTTACTAAAATTTAGATCATGTAATTTCTCAAAAAAGAGAAAAAACACAAACGACTATCGAGAAAGAATCGGAAAAGAGCAATATCGCAAAAAAAGGGAGGGGAAGGAGATAGACCACGTTTCCCCTCGAGGCCATTCGATCAGCAAAAAAACGGAAATTTCGTGCATGGTAACAACCGGGACGTGAGAATTCGAAAAAGAAACAGCCCTACGCCAACC
>Ga0181559_10007358_pt1 | contig 10256 bp, 8 predicted proteins | sample 011ome_21_FD_133752 | JGI IMG/M metagenome (GOLD analysis project Ga0181559, IMG submission 133752) | Coastal salt marsh microbial communities from the Groves Creek Marsh, Skidaway Island, Georgia - 011508AT metaG (megahit assembly) | ecosystem: Environmental > Aquatic > Marine > Intertidal zone... | reverse complement strand
TGATGATGATGATGATGATGATGGTTTGTTTACGATGCGCGTGATTGTGGATTACAAGGATGATTACGACGTCGAACGCGCGGTGCTCCAACGCGTGATGCGACTAAAGACGGAGACGTCGAGTTTATGCGCCGGTGGAACGCCGCCGCCGCCGCCTTCGAGTGGAGATGAATTAGTTAAAGATGACGATAATGATGGTAATGATGATCAAGTGGCGGTTGAAGAGCTTGCGGCGATACTCGGCGTTGAAACGCGCGCAGATGTCGACGACGCGTTGCGAAATCGCGACGTCGCCGAGCCGTGCTTGCCGCAGCGCTTTAGCGAACTCCTCGGCATGCGACGTATTTACGAGGTCGAATCGAACGATATTGGCGTCGCTATGACGGCGTGTCGAGAATTTATCGCACTCGTCGCCGGTGGTTCGTGGAGTCATTTTGGTTTGATCGAAAGAGAAATTATAGTTGAGGCGCCGACGCGATACGAAGTCTCGGCGATTCGTCTCGCTCCGGCGATCGACGATGTCGTCGCTGGCGCGCCTCTGGCGGCGTACATCTCGCGCACGTTTCTCAACCCAGCGTTGCGCGCGCATCACGGGGCGTTCGTGTACGTGGGAAATGCGGAACCACCGAAACAGTACGTTTGGGACGCTCTCGACGCCGCGAATACGCTCGAGACGTTGCTCGAGCGCGGCGTCAAGACGTGTTTGTGCTGGCCATTGGATCTCGACGACGTCATCGGCGCGAATCCCACGGAACGAGAAATCGAAGCGTTCACGTTGCGACAGATGCGTTTGTTAAAGACAGATCCCATGCATTGGCGCGCGCGATTAGGGCGCGTGGCACGAACGAAGAACATTGTGATGCACGGAGACATGGTGAGCGGCGTGTCGCTGGCGTTTTCGTGCGCGCGGGCGGAGACGGAGACGTCTGACGCGCACAAGTTTAATCGTTTAGCGTATTCGTTGGAGTGTTTGTTTGCGCCTGAGGATGAAGCGTCTGGTGTAGATGTCGTCGCGGCGGCGCCCGCGCGCGAGAACCGAGCGCCGACGAATGCAAATCCGAAACCCAAACCGAAACCGAAACCGAAACCGAAACCGAAACCGAAACCGAAACCGAAACCGACGCGGGGTAAAGCGTCGATCGAACATGAACCAGAGCCGATGTCTCCGCCGCCATCGTCACCTCCACCACAAGCACCACCAGAACCAGAACCAGAACCAGAACCGGTCAAGGCGAAAGCGCCGCCCAAAAAGCGCGTATTGGCGCCCAAGCGCGCGTGTACGATGGCGGACCCGTTTGCGTTTGACGTCGATGCGTTCGAATCCCACGACGTTGACGACGAGCACGATGGACAAATCACACCGACACTTGGAAAGTTTGCCAAACCGAAGCGCGCCGCACCAGTGAAAATGACAAAGATGCCAACCGACGCCCGCCGCGCGGCGCTCGGGACGCTTTTGAGCTCCCCAAACGCGCCTCACATCGCTCCGACGGCGCAACGTGGAAAAAAGCGTCAAGCGCCTTCGCCGGCGCCGAAACCCGCGCTCGAGTTACGCATCACCTCTCCACCGCACAAGCTTCAGAAGACGACAAATCCGACGACGGCAAAGGCGCCACGTCCAACCGACGGAGTCGAAAACGACGTCGCGCCCGCCGCTGCGTCCTCGCAAACGTCGAAAGCCGCGCTGAACGCGACGACGACCGCGCATCCGCCAGCGCCGCGGCAGCTCCGCGCACGCAACCTCGACTCGACTCCACGTAAACCGTGGTGGCACGCATAAACGACGCACACGACACGATTGTAATATGACACTTTTTCACTCGAAAGATTTTTTCCCGCGAAAAATTTCCGTTACGCGAATCGCGCGTCGCGTGCGTCGACACTCGCGCGCACGCGACCGCGCGATCGCCAGATCGACGCGCGCATCGCGTGCGAGCGTATTTCGCACACACACACATCGCGTCGCGTGGCGACGACGGACGACGCGCGACGCGCGACGACTCGAATCGAACGAACGAATTCGCTGACTGTGCAGTCGACGCGATCGAGTCGAAACGAATCGCTTCCGATTATGCATACGCGCGAGCGATCACGCGGTGTCGACGGTCACGCACGCATGGGTTCGCCGCGAAAACTATCCATCGATCGCGGTCGCCATCGCGCGGATGTGCTCGAGCGCGCGCGCGCTGGGATCGCCGATGCTCGGCGCATCGTTCTCGACCACCTCCGACGTCGCGCGAGTGATGCGGTGGACGGCGTCGATGATGCGACGTCGACGAGCGACGATAGAGACATGGAGGATTTCATAGAGTTTACGAATGAGTTATCCCGCACGAGCGATCGCGCGATGCTGCGCGTGACGCTCGGAGTGATCGATGGGTTGAAGTGCGCGCTGCGGCAGCGGGACGGTGGAGCTTCGTGGCATCGAGAGGCGAGCGTGGCGATGTTATTCGCCCTGAGCACGCTCGCCACGCACGCCAGAGATGATGTGTTGAGGGACGAGAGTCACGGTGATGCATTGTTGGATGTGTATAGGGTGCAATGCAAGACGATTCGGATGGAATTTGGGGCGCGCGCGAGAGCGATGCGCGAGTACACGCGAGCCGTGCGCGAGGACGAGACGGGTGGGAAGGACGTGGTGACGGTGGCGGCGACGACGAATAGTGATGTTGGTGGCGTTAATACTGCTGCAACGATGACGACTAATACTGTGGTGCCACATCTCGTGGTTGGTGGTTTGGCGCAAATGCTCGCTGACGACGACGGGAGGTCGGATATGCGCACGCCGGATTTGAGCGACGACGACGATGAAGAAATGCATTCTGAAAGTGGTGGACGGGAGAAACGTAGATCTATTAGCTCGGTGTGTGCGTCGCCGAGTAGAATATTTTACTCACCGCACATTTTAAGCGGCGAAAACGCGTCTTCGTTTGAGGAAGAGCCGGCAAGGATCCCGCCAGGCGTCGTCATTTGTCGTCTGTGTGAACAGCCCATCGCCAAGGTTGACATGCCGACGCACAACGAGATGTGCATTGGACAGCGTTCGCGACGAACATCTTTTGACAGTCACGCGCGGTCGAGCCATGGCGATGAATCGCTGGCATCTGCTGAAGACGTGGCGAATGATCAAGTGACGATTGATGACTTTAAAATTATCAAACTCATCAGCGGCGGCGCGCACGGTCGCGTGTTTCTCGCGCAAAAGTATGCGACTGGAGATTTCTTCGCCGTCAAAGCGATTCGCAAACGTGATCTGGTTTACAAAAATATGATGGATCAAGTCGTCGCCGAGCGTGACGCCCTAATTGCGGCGGCGAATCCGTTTACGATTAAACTCTTCTACTCGTTTACGTCGGCGCGGCACGCGTACTTGGTCACCGAGTATGCCAACGGGGGTGATTTGTACTCTTTACTTTCACAGCTCGGGCGTTTATCAGAGGAGCATGCGAGACGATACTGCGCCGAGATTACTTTAGCGCTCGAGTACGTGCACTCCAAAGGCGTCACACACCGCGATTTAAAGCCAGGAAACTGCTTAATCGCATCCGACGGGCACATCAAGCTCGCCGATTTCGGCTTGTCACGCATTGACCGCGACGCTGAGGGCTTCGATCCCACCGTTGATAGTGGGAGTGATTCTCCAAGTTCTTACGGAGGGAGTTTCGGAGGAGTTGGTAGCTTGAGCTCTCCTGCGTCGCCCAGCAGCGGCGCGTCCATGCGCTTTGCGATGATTGACAACGCGTCAAACATGAATAGCCCAATTCATCGCATGATGGCGGCGAGCGACGTGCGACGAAGCCCGTCCGCGAGTCCTTCTCGTAAGCTCCATCGTCGTTCGATGTCCGCGTCGCGGCCTGGGTCTGGAGCGAAAGGCACGCCCGATTACCTCGCGCCCGAGGTGTTGTTGTGCGAGCCGTGCGGCGAAGCTGTCGATTGGTGGGCGCTCGGCGTCATGGCGTACGAAATGCTCATCGGCGCACCGCCATTCAACGCGCCCACGCCGCTAGCGATCTTTTCGAACATCATCGGATGCGACGTGCAATGGCCGGCAAATAGTGACGAGTTGAGCGATGAGTCGAAGAATTTCGTCAACGCGCTGCTGACACACGACGTCGACGAGAGATTGGGGTCGGCTGGAGGCGCAGAGGATGTCAAGGCGCACCCGTGGTTTGCCAACATTGAATGGGAAACCGTATACGACAAAAGTGCTGAGAGTGTGTTCGTACCTAAACCCGACAGCAAGGTGGACACGTCGTATTTCGTCCCGAGCTCGCCTTTGGGACGGTCAAAAAACATCGTCGGCGATGCGGACGCGCCGCCGGATGAAGACGCGGACGGAGACAACAGTTCATTTAGTGACGATGGCTTTGAGCTCACGCGACAAATGTCCATGAAGACGGAAGAAACAGATGATTGTTTCAGTGAATTCACGTATAAGAACCTTGCCGAGCTCGCGATGCGCAATATGAAACTCTCAGGCGCGCCGTCCGCCGTCCCTCGAGCGCCGCAGGCGAGCAGCTCGGGGCTTCCGCGACGAGGTTCGATTGGTAAGGAATTAAACACGCACGCCGACGAATGAAGACATAGGGATACATAGGGATACATTAATAGAGAAACAACAACATAACGCTATACGCGACGCCGAAGCAACAAACGCGGTTCGCGACCGAGCGTCGTTTCGACGGAACGATTCTCACGTGATTCAATTTCAAAGCCGGCGCTCGAGTACAAATTTTGCGCCGCGACGTTTGACACTTTCACGTGCACGTACATCGTCTCTAAACCTAATTCAGCGCCGAGTTGCATGGCGCGCTCAATCAACGCTCGCGCCACGCCTTGACGCCGCGCTGGATCGAGCACAGATACGTTGCTTAAATATGCTCGGCGTCCCGAGCTCAGCGTCCCGAGGAGTTCCTCACTCGGCAGATTTGCGCCGACGTTGACGTCCAAACTTCCTACGACGATGGATGACCCGCACTCGCGCACGCTCAAACACTGTGGATCAAGCGCGCGTAAATCAAACCCTACTGGTAATTCTCCGCCCACGCACGGCGCGCGAGCGACTATGCAGACGACGTCGATGTCGTCGTGGCCAACCTCGCCGCCTTCAGCGGGCGAGCCGCCGTGAATCTTTCTCCCGAGCGCTGCGCTCTCAGCATCGATTTTCATCGCAATCGCGCTGCGAATGGCAAATATTGAACGGTCGGATGGATAATTTGCGAACGCGAGCGCGCGGCAGGCTGCGGCGGCGCGGATATCTGCGGCGTCTTCGGTGACTTCAAGCGTGAACTCGAGACTTGCGCGCGGCCGTGACGAAGACGACGACGACGACGACGCACGGCACCCAGGACGTTGTGGCGTGCGACAGGGAGTGTGAATAACGCACGGCGAACGCGTCGTCGTGGCCACCGACATTGTTCGCCCGTGCAGCGTCGCGTTGTGAGGACTGAGTTAAAAGTGTTTTTACTGTATTGTACAAGCGGTAGTAGCGCAGCTAATGCGGCGCTTCCCAGGACGTCACGCCAGTGCGCGCGTTATAGTAGTACGGTTTCCCTTCTGGGGTGTGATATGTGGTCCAATCCGACGGTGGCGCCGCCGCTTGTGGCTGCGGCGCGCGCGACGGGACGGCGGGATACGCCGCACTCGAGTAATAGTCAGACGACACGGGTGCAGATGGCGGAGCAGTGAACGCCGCCGAACCCGCAGCTGAAGACGGGTGCGCGAATGGAAGCGCGGGAAGTGTCATGTAAGATGCCCCAGGCGCCGGCTGGGTGGCGCGCGTGGGTTCGGGTGAGCGATACGAGTCACAGCTCGGCTGTACTTGCACTTCAACGTGAATGTTGGACGTGTCGGCGTACGCTCGCGGTGAAGCCGCAGTCGGTGCACGAGCGGGCATTGAAGTCGGCGTCGATGCCATCGCCTGTGTGAAACCACGACTGAGCTGTTCGCTGGAAGACTGTGTCGAAGACTGCATCGCTCGCTGCAATGCGTCCATCCAAAACTTACGTTCTTGCTCGGATTCCGCGACTAAGAATTGGGCACCCACCTTCATGGCGTGCGCTCCGGCGATGTGAATCCCGTACGGTCTACCGACGGTAGAATCCGTGGCAATCGATACGGAATCTATCGTTGATAATGGTATCACCCCACGCACGCACGACTTGTCGTTGACAACGTTCTTTTTAAACCACGCCAGATGCCCATCCTTCAAGACGAACCAGCGTCGACGCCACGTGCGAAAGTGTTCGCCTTGCTTGAATAACCATCCCCCGTATTCGGGGTTTTCCCAATACCGAACGCCCGCGTCGGTGATCATGCGGCCAGTCAATGGTGACGCGCGCACATCTGCACCCACACTCGCCTTGAGATTGGTCCACTCTGCTCCATTTCCGCTATTCGTGGACACAACGGTGCCCAACGCGTCGTGCCCATTCAACTCGCACCACTGAAACGCCGATGTCGTCAGCACATCCATCAGCGCACTTATCGTGGGTTTATCCGCACTAAATGCCAACACGACATCACTTCCATCACCCTTAATCGTCACCGTTAAAATCGTAGGATCCGTCAGCGTCCATTTTGCCACCCTCGTCAACGCAAACGCGCGCAAAGGCGTCGCTCCATCGGCGTCTCCCTCGGCAAAGCATTTCACGCCATCTAACCCAACTTGTGCAACGACGTTGATGATATCATCGTCATCCCCAGTGGGTAGCATCATGCATCGATAACGCGCGTTCCCTGTGGGCGCGCCCGCGACTTCGCTCGGCGTCGACGCGAGTCCTTGTCGTCTCGAACCACCGTCGTACGCCTGTCCCGCGTACGGCGACGACCCGTACGCCCCCGAGCCGTGCGATGATGGCGTCGGTACGCTCACGTACGACGACGTCGATGGGTAACGAACCGGCGTCGACGCGTAAGGGTCGTAAGGATCCATCAGTGGATTGTGATTGTGAGGCGGATTGCGAGCGCGAAAAACTGGCGCGTCGAGCGCGCGGTTGGTTCAACCTGGTGCGCGCGCGTCGCCACACAGCGGCGGTGGAGTGTGCTCGCGTGCGAGCGCGCTCGAGAGGGTGCGGTTCGTGTCTCGTTCGCGAGGAGCGACGCGCGATGCGCGAGATTGTGAAGGTGCCTCTTCGGGATGGTCGCACAGGACAGTTTGGGCGCTGGTTTGCTCGATGATGAATAAACCAAAAATGACGTATCTACATATTACATTCGTCTGATATATCAGGCAAGATACCAGGAATCAAGCGTCTGCGCGCGTGTGCGCGCGAGACGCGAATAGAGATGAGAAAACACCAACATATTGCTTCCGACGCTCCAAGCGCTTTCATCGCGAAACGCGTGAAGACACTTTGAGCGGTCAGTACTCTACTTGAGTAACACAATGATCTTCAACACAAGACTGTAGCTGATTTTACTTTATTCGAACACATCAGGGGTACTGAGAGGGATGGGCGACGTAAATGTCGCCCGAAGAGAACTGTCGTGCTTGCCACTGAAGACGTCGTTCGTCTTGACGTCTCGCGGCGTCTTGAACTCCCCACTACTATCGTCGTTGAAGAGGGGCACTGGCACCTTACCGCCGCGAGGACGGATGCTAAATTTTCCCGAGCGCATGCTTGGCGTGAATGGAGACATCATGCTCGAGCGAAGCGGAGACATTTGACCTACGCGAAGAGGCGACGCGATGCCCGTCATGAACCCGTTGTTGTTTGTAAACAACGGTGAAAGCGTGACGCCCTCAGAAAGCAAGAGCGTGCGCAACGGAGACTGCTCGATAGACTTGTTTATCGTCGCATATTCGCTCGTTAAGTCATTCGCGTGCTCGAACGAGCGAATGGGTGAGCCCAACACGTCAAGCTTAAAGTCTTCGATGTGGAGATCGTCTTGCATCGCCCGCGCCGCGTTGGCCGCCGCTGCGCTCGCCTCTTTAATATGTTTCTTAGACTTGGCGCTCTTCTTCGCGCTCGCTACAGACACCACCGATGCCACCGCACCCGCAGCCTTCTTCGTCGCCGATCCGCCGCGCGGACCCGCCGCGGGGCCATCCACATTGTTCTTGCAACCTTCGCACTTGCAATAATCTTGGCACTTGACACCCGCTTGGAAGCATTCGCAATACTTCTTCAAGCACGCACTCTTCTTACAGTGGCAACCCTTGGTGTGTCGAGCAATGTCATCTCCGTCATCTTCCAAAATCTTGCTCGCGAACGCGTTAGGGTTGCGCAACTCAATCTGATGTCTCGTCTTCTCCACAAGCGGAGCGTTGTCCGCCGTGTTTTGGCACGTCAAACACGAGCAATCCTTGCAATACGCCCCGGCGGCGAAGCATTCACAGTACAACTTCAAGCACTTACTCTTCTTACAGTTGCACTTCTTGCTTTCGGCCACCACAGGTCGGCACGCAGAATCAAACCCCCCAGCGTTCATCGGCGTGCGAGCGCTCATCGTCGACGGCGGCGTCGTCGAATTCTTACTCGCGCCCGACGCGCGTCGAGACGTCGTCGCCTTGGCCACTGGAGTCTCCATCGTCGCCGCGGAACCTTGGTAGGACACGCGTCGAATAGATCGAGTGCCAACGCGCGGAGAATCCACGTCGAAATTTTTCAACGTCTTCGTGAACCCCTTGGTCCATTCCACAGACGCCCCCGTCGCGCTCGATCGCTTGCCCGAAGCTTCGTCGCGCCTCGCCGATCCGCGACTGGGGGTGTTTTCGTGGCTTTCAATGCCAATCACGGAATCATCAAACTCGTCGTACATATTTTGTAACATAAACTTATCATCTTCCAACGTGTTCATTTCAAGACCGCCAAACTCGGTATCAAGCTGTGCATTGAGAACAAAACGAGGAGAATATTCACGCGCGTCGTCAGATTACGTCTCCGTCGCGATGTTCCTCGAGCGCGTACACAAAATCACGCGTCACACACACAAAACCATTTAATTTAACGCACCTGCCGTCGAATCATGCGTGCATCCATACCCGTCGTCGTCGCCCCACCCACCGTCGTCGCCGACGATCGGTGTCGAATAGACGCATCCACGCTCAACGCCAACCGTTCGACGTCTGACATCGCGCTCGCGTCGCTGTCGGGCGCGCGTTCAAACACGCGCTCGTCAGTACACACGTACACCACAACGACACACACACACACACACACAAACAACGCAATGTAAACAAACCACCAATACACCATCCATATCGAGTCGCATCATCGAGTCGCATCATCGAGTCGCATCATCGAGTCGCGCCGGACCCCGCGATCGCCCTCTAAACCCTCACCTCGCGTGGCGCGATGGGCTGTTAAAGCACCCCATCGCGGGCGCCGTGTGCGCACCCTGGCGCCCACCGCGCGCGCGCCGGCGTCCATCAGGCGTGTGCGCGTCACCATCAAGCACCCGCGGTGCGCGTCCGGCGCCATCATCACCGTCGCCGTCGCCGTCGCCGTCGTCATCCGCGAGCGCCAACATGGCGTCATCGAGCGCGCCATCGCGATGCGCGCTGCGTCGCGGGGTAATCGGGCTCAGCGCGTTGGCGAATAACAGAAATGGCGACGCGAGCAACGCCGAAACCTGCGTACGAAACGCGCGCGACATATCCATCGTAAGTCTCTCGTTCACATCACGCGCACGCACCCGCGATCGCGCGGTCGACGCGCGCGCGCACGCGTCGGAACCCGATCGCCCGCGACGCGAAAAACGCGCGCGAAAAAACAACAAGCGAGATTGTGCGCGCGCCCAATCTGTGCGCGACGTACGTCATCGGTCGGGCGTGCGACGCGTTCGGGCGTGCGTTGGACGTCCATCGGGGCGTCGTCTACGATCGTCGTGCGCGTCGCGGCGCGCGTCGTGCGTCGCGTCGACGCCATGAGAGCGACGACGTGTGCGGACGCACGACGACGCCGGACGCGCGAGAGGACGTCGTTCCGTGCGTCCGAGTCATCCAGAGGCGACGACGTCGACGACGGTATTATCGTGTGTTGATTCGTGTGGTGATTCGTGTAGTGTGTGTCGTAAACCCTCTATGGGTGTGGGTTTATAGGGTGTATAGGGTGGTTCAGCCGCGTGTGTGGACCCCTGATATGGTGTATATAGAGGTTTGGGGTGGTGTATATGTGGAGTGCCCCGCAACGCCATGGCACGCGCTGCGACAGCTGGGATGGATTTGAACGCGACGTTTAGCGACGGACGATCGATCGATCGATCGCGAATGATGCGACTTGGGTGGAGTAGATGGAGTAGACGTGAATATA
>Ga0181559_10007347_pt1 | contig 10262 bp, 9 predicted proteins | sample 011ome_21_FD_133752 | JGI IMG/M metagenome (GOLD analysis project Ga0181559, IMG submission 133752) | Coastal salt marsh microbial communities from the Groves Creek Marsh, Skidaway Island, Georgia - 011508AT metaG (megahit assembly) | ecosystem: Environmental > Aquatic > Marine > Intertidal zone... | reverse complement strand
CTCCCAACCTCGCTGACGCTCTGCTCCTTCTCCGCGAGCGCTTTCTGCAGCAGCGAGTCCGGCGCGGGTGCGAAGCGGTTCATGTCCTCCTTCTTCTTGATCGTGTAGTCGCCGATCTCCGGGATCGCGTCCCACTCCTCGTACGATACGTCGTCCAGCTTGCGCTTCAGATCTCGAAATTGCTCCGAGATCTTCGGGTTGTCTCTTCGGTACTTCGCGAGCTGCTCCTTGAGCCGCGCCTCGCGCTGATCGCGGCGTCTCGAGTCCATGTGCTCGTCGATGGACTCCCAGATGGCGTCCGCCTCTTTGTCGTCCTCGTCGTACTCGCCGCCGTCGCCCGCGAAGATTCCCGCGTCGCCGCCGAACTGCTCGTCGAAGACGGCTTGTCTCTCGTCGCCTCGCGTGTCGCCCATCGGGACGCCGCGGCCGGCGCCGCGGCCCGCGCCCGCGTCATCCTGCGGAGGAGGAGGAGGAGGAAGGGAGGAAGGATACCGGGGGAGGGAGGGGTCGTGAGCGACGACACAAACGGGGGAGGGGAGACGCGACGACGACGACGACGACGACGACGACGACGACGACGACGTCGATTCGCGACGAGAAGACGCATCACGCGCCTGCTGCTGCCCGAGCGCGGCGCCGACGGGCGGCGGAGCGGGCGCGCCCGGGCCGATGTCCGACCGGGTCGTGAACCCGGTCGCGCCGCGTCCGAGGCCGGCGACGTACCCCGACGGCGCGGCGCGATCGCCGAACGTCGGCGCGGTGTTCGTTCGACCCGCCATGGCGCGCGGTGATGCACTGACACGACGACGATGAGGGCGGCGCGCGAACTCGCGAAAAGCTCGTCTTCATTCAAACGGCGCGCGCGTCGCGTCGCGTCGTCGTCCGTCCCAAAAGCGTCGGTCGCGTCGTTCCTCTCCCAGTTCGCCGCGCATCACCCGCGCGACCGCCCGTCGCGCCGACGCGATCGAGGAGAGACACGTCCGAGCGCCGCGCGATCGCCATGGCGCGTCAAGCTCGCTTCCTCCCGCCCCAGACCTCCCCGCGAGCGCGCATTCGCGTCGCGTCCGCGAGGTGGACCGTCCATCCGCATCCATCCGAGCGAAGTTTAATCATCACCACGACGATCGCTGACGACGCCGTCCGTCCGTTCCCTCGCGCTGCTCTCCCCGTCGTCCTCCGTCTCTCCGCAGTCCCCCGCGTCGATGCACGTGCGCGTCAAGCGCGGCACGAAGACGTTCTTCATCCTCGTCCACCCCTCGGAGACGATCATGGAGCTCAAGCAGAAGATCCAGAGCGCGACGGAGATTGACTTCCCCCCTACCGGGCTCCACATCGAGCGCCAACGCCTCACCTCCGGTCCGAACATGGCGCGCGTCCTAGAAGACCGCTACCAGCTCTCGCAGCTGAAAGTGGACAACGACCAGGTGTTAGCGCTGACGATACGCGCGGACGGGGAAGACGAGAGCGCGTACGAGGACGTCGTGATATGCGAGATCGGGACGCCGGAGGCTGAGGCGTGGATCGCGAAGGAGGAGGAGGCGCGCGCCAAGGAGAGAGAGGAGACGGCGGCGCGAGACGCGGCGGAGGCGGCGGAGCGCGCGGCGCAGATGAAACTCGACGACGTCGTGAATAGGGAGAAAGAAGGAGGAGGAGGAGGAGGAGGAGGAGGAGAGGGCGCTGACGGAGACGGTGACGTCGTCGCGGAGGGGGAGGAGGAGGCGGCGGCGAAGAAGGAAGAGGAGACCCCCGCGGCGGCGGCGGAAGATCCCGCGGCGGCGGAGTAGATAGCAACGCGAGCGACGTCGTGATGAATCGAATCATCGTCACGGTCTATCGTTCGTTTCCTTTCGGTTTGGTTCGCGGTTCGTTCCTTCGACGACGGGGGAACGGACGGTTCGTTCCGTCACAACCCGAGTTCTATCGCGAGAGGAGTCTTCACTTTCGTCGTCGTCGTCGTCGTCGTCGCCGCCGGCGTCGTCGCCGTCGGCGGCGGCGTCGCGGCGACGACGGGCGCCGCCGGAGCCGCCACCGGCTTCGACGGCACGAAGCTGAACATCGACGGCGCGAAGACGGGCGCGGGCGTCGCCGCCGCTTCCTCCTCCTCCTCTTCCTCTTCCTTCTCGACGTCCTCGACGGCTGGCGCCGGCGCGACAAACGGCGTCGGCGCGCCGCTTAGCCGGCTGAGGATGCTCGGCTTCGTCGTCGTCGTCGTCGTCGTCGTCTCCGCCGCGGGCGCGGGCGCGGGCGCGGGCGCGAGGAGCGAGAACCCCGCGAACGGGTTCGGCGCGGCGGGCGCTTTCAGCGCGGCGTCCGCGGGCGACCCCCCCGTCGCCGTCGTCGTCCCGCCGCCGCCGCCGCCGCCGCCGCCCGTCGGTCGCCTCGCGCGAACGATCTTCCTCGCCGATCGGTCACCACCCGACGCGGGGGTCGCCGCCTCCACGGGATCGCCCGCTTTCCTCCTTCCCTCGTACTTCTTCCCCTTCATCTCCGCCGCGAGCTGCTCCTTCTCGCGCTCGATCGCTTCTTCGCGCTCGCGCGCGATCCTCTGCGCCTCCACCTGCCGCTTCGCTTCCTGCGCGGGTGAAGCGATCGGTCAGTCGAACGTCTTACCGGTCAAACGTACGTTGAAAGGGGAGCGCGGGTGAAGAGTGACGACGGGAAAAGTCCTCAAGGAACGACGCGCACATCGCGAACGGGGTCGTATGGGGAGCAGTCAGGGGAGCAGTCTCATCACCTCCATCTGCGCGCGCCAGTCGTCCTCCGGCGCGATCGCCGCGCTCGACGCGAACGGGTTCGTCCCCGCGGGCGCGGCGCCCTCCTTCGCGGCCCTGCCGAAGTAATTCTCGCGATCCCCGCCGTCGGTACCCCCCGGCGGGATCTCGTCGTCGGTCCCTCCCGTTGGGTCGATCGATCCGCGGTCGTCGGAGACGCTGTCGTCGTCGAGCGCGATGACGGGCTCGTCGTCGTGGGGGGCGTCGTCCGATCGCGCCATCGCGACGCGGTCTTCGAGACGACGACGACGAAAGAAGGCGACGGCGACGGCGGCGACGGCGACGGACGGCGACGACGCGGCGAGCGGGGGGGTGCGGCGCGCGAGCGCGGCGCGACGCTCTCGACCGGCCGCGGCGTCGAGGCGCGGCGCGTCGACGAACTGACGGACGGACGGATGGACCTCTTCGCCTTCTCGCCAGCTGCGTTTTGAACCTGGATCGTTCCAAACCTTCCCGCGTCGATCGGGTTTCGAAATGTTTCAAAGCGGCGGCCGGATCTCGACCCCGGCGTCGACCGGGGGCTCGGTTTCAACTGAGCACGGTGCCCACCGACTCGATACGGCAAATCTCGACCTGCGGCTGCGTGAGCACCGCTCGGAAGTCGCGTCAGCGCGAGCGAACACCGATTCACTCCACGACGACGCGTCGGCGCGATGACGCGTCCTCCCGTCGCGCCCGACGCGGAAGGCGACGACTCGTCGCACGATGGATCCGCGTCCGACGCCCCCGCCGCCTCCGAGTCCTGGGGCCGCGCCGAAGACGCCGCGCTCATCGACGCCGCCGCGCTCGGGCATCTCATCGAAGTCCAGCGTATACTCGCGAGCGGCGAAGCCGACGTCGACGCGCGAGACGAAGACCAAGGCGGAAGCACCGCGCTCGTGCTCGCGTCGCAAAACGGCCGCCCGATGGTCGTCGACGCGCTCCTCGCCGCGGGCGCGGACGTCAACGCGTGCAACGCCGGCGGCGACACGCCTTTAATCCTCGCGTCGCTGAACGGACACGGCGCCATCGTCGACGCGCTCCTCCGCGCGGGCGCGAACGTTCACGCGACCGATCAATTCGGAAGCTGCGCGCTGTTCTACGCGTCCAGGCAAGGGCACTGCGGGCTGCTCGACGCGCTCATCGACCGCGGCGCGGACGTGAACGGAAGCAGGGTCACCGCGCTGCTGATCGCGAGTCGCTTCGGGCACGCGAGCGCGGTGAACAAGCTCCTGCTCGCGGGAGCCGACGTCAGCGCCGTGGACGACGACAAGAACACGGCGCTGCATCGCACGGCGTTGGAGACGACGCCGGGCGCGGTGTACGGCGGCGGCACCGGCGAGGTCGTCGAGCTGCTCATCAAGAACTGCGCGAGAATGGACGTGGTGAACAACGACGGGCTGACGCCGATGCAGGTGAGACCGAGGAGGGAGTGCTCCCCGCGCGACCGTATCCCGTTCTCGCGTCGCGCGGCGTCGTCTCTCGATCGACGTTTCGTTTCTTTTCTTTTTTTCCGTTCGTCCTGTCTCTCTCAGCTCCATTCGCGTCGTCGCCCCCCTCGAGACGTTCGACTGTTCGACTGACCGACGCGCTCACCCGATGGACGCGCCCGCCGCAGCTCGCGCTGAAAGGACTGAACCGACCGAACGAGTGGCAGCGGCGACGGTGTCGCGAGGTGGTGGACGTGCTCGAGGTGGCGAAGAACATGAGCTTGGGGTTGCGGCGTTGGATCCACGCCGCCGGGTTGGAGTGCCAGGCGCGTTCTATCTCACACTGGTCCCCGTACGACCCCGTCGGCGTGGTGAACGCCGTTCCTTAAGGACTTTGCCCGGCGGATCTCTCCGCCCAGGGTCCCTCGCTCACAATCCCCGCCCTCGGCGCCTTTCAACTCCAACTGACGCCTTTCAACTCCACCCCGACGTTCGCTCGTACGGAACGACCCTCAGTGGCGCGAGTTCGCGCGTCTGGGCGCCAAGTACATGGACGACATCCACATGCTCGAGCGCGACGACGCGAAGCGGGAGAAGGGGTCGTCGCTCACGCCGATCCAGGCGAACCGTCTCTTCCGAGCGGTGTCCAACTCGGTGAATTTGATTCAGAGCGATTACGAGGGCGGCGCGGGGGTGTTGACGGGGTGCGGGGTGCGCGAGAATCGCGGCGAGGGCGACCAGGGCGGCGACGGCGGCGACGGCGCCGAGGGCGCCGAGGTTGACGACGACGGCGATTGGCTGAAGATGGGGAAGAGGTTCGAGCAGTTCCTGCTCGACCACAAGCTCGAGGATTACGCGGATCACTTTTCGATGCTCGGGTGCGCGTTCGAGAGGGATCTGCTGGACATCACCGACGCGCAGCTGTCGCTGATGGTCGAGCGGCACGGCCTCAAAGGCGCGTCCCATCTCACACTGGTCCCCATACGACCGCGTCGGCGCGGTGAACGCCGATTCTTAAGGACTTTCTCTCCCGGCGGTCGTTTCTCTCCGCCCACCCCTCGCTTTCACTCCCCGCCCTAGATGTCTTTCAACTCCGCTTCTGACGCCTTTCAACTCCACCCCGACGTCGCTTCGCGTGGAACGACCCAAAGTCCTCGACCGCCGGCGGTTCGCGAAAGCGCTCGTCGGGCTGCGCCGCCGGCTGCTCGACGGCGAGAGAAGCGACGGGCACAACAGCCCCGGGTGCAGCGCGGCGAACGGCGTGGAGGAGCGGCACCCGCACCCGCCAACGAAGCGGACGCCCGCGTCGTCCGAGGCGACGCCGGGGCCCGGACCGGTGGGGCCCGGCGGGCCGACGAAGTCGGGCGCGGCCAAGGCGGCGACGGCGGCGACGGAGCGCGGCGGAGGCGGAGACGGTCACGGAGACGGCCGGGGGATAGTGGGGACGGAGATGGGGCCGCCGATGTCGAGGAGCCCCGCGCAGGTGGATTAGGAGCCGCGCGCGATCGATCGCGCGGCGCGGTGCGAGACCTTTTCCGTGAAGAGACGCATCGCGCACGTTCAGCTTTTCTCTGCTCGTTTCCGAACTTCGTTCCTGTTCCCCGTCGCGCGTCGCGTCAGGTCGAGGAAACATCCGTCGGTCGGCGCGATTGCACTCCGGACCCGCGCGCGCTGCGCCTCACGCGACGCGCATCGCCCGTCGCCGCCGCGCGCGCTCCCTCGCGAACGCGCGCGCGGATCCGAACCCGAACCCGAACCGAACGGCGTCATGGCGCCGCGGCGTCCTCGCGCCGCGGTCGCGCTCGTCGTCGTCGCGGTTTTCGGCACCGTGCTCCGCGGATGCGACGCGGCCGAGACTCGGACGGAGATACGCGCCTCCGAGGATGGCGCGCTGAGGCGGCTGCTCGCGTCGTCGCACTCGTATCTCGTCCGCGACGACGTGCCGCTGTACGCGAACAAAGTCGGGCCGTTCCATAACCCGTCGGAGGTGCGTCGCGGCCGCGGCGTCGGCGCGTTTTCCGTCGCGCGCGCTCGATCGCGATGAGATTTTATTTTTTACGCGCCGTCCGTCCGTCTCGCTCGCGCGACGGACGGACGGACGCGCGGCCGCGGCCGCGGGTTCGACGCGCCGCGACGCGTTCCGACGCCGCGACGCGTTCCTCGCGCGTGCATTCATTATGGCGCCGCGGAGATCCGAGGCGGTCGCCGCGTCGGGACGCGGCGAGCGCGCGTCGGTGGCGACCCGCGAGGGCGCGGCGAAGCGGCGACATCGTTCATTCATCATCGCATTCAATCGCGTCGTCGATATATTCCTTCCCTCCTCCAGCGGGCGCGCGCGCGCGCGTCTTCCACGTCCACACGTCCTATACCCTAACCCTAACCCTACCCCCCAACCCTACCCCCACGAACCAACCCGCGCAACAGACGTACCAGTACTACGACCTGCCGTTCTGCGAACCCGCGGACGGCGCCGTGAGCAAGCGGGAAGACCTCGGAGAAGTTCTCGAAGGCGACCGCATGTCGTCGACGCCGTATCAAGTCCCGTTCCGAGTCGACCGCGAGAACGAGTCTCTGTGCGAGCGAACGCTGAGCGCGAACGACCTGAAGAAGTTCCGGCGCGCGGTGAAGGACGACTATTACTTTCAGATGTACTACGACGACCTTCCGATCTGGGGGTTCGTCGGAAAGATCGAGAAGATTTTAAACCCGGGCGCGCCGGAGCTGCGGTATTACCTCTTCACGCACGTGCACTTCGACGTCGCGTACAACGGCGATAAGGTGATCGAGATAAACGTCAGCACGGACCCGCTGAGGACCGTGGACATCACCGACGGCGACTCCGTGCGCGTGGAGTTTTCGTTCAGCGTCAAGTGGAAAGAGACGCGCATCCCGTTTAACCGACGCATGGAGAAGTATTCGCGGTATTCGTTCCTGCCGCAACACCTCGAGATTCACTGGTTCAGCATAATAAACTCGTGCGTCACCGTGCTGCTGCTGACCGGGTTCTTAGCGACGATACTCATGCGCGTCCTGAAGAACGACTTCATCAAGTACTCGAGAGACGAGGACGTCGCGGAGGAGAGCGAGGAGACGGGGTGGAAGTACATCCACGGCGACGTCTTCCGATTCCCCCGCGCGAAATCGCTGTTCTGCGCGGTCATCGGCACGGGCACGCAGCTGTTCGCGATGACGCTCTTCGTCTTCATGCTCGCGCTCGTGGGCGTGTTTTACCCGTACAACCGCGGCGCGTTGCTGACGTCGGTCATCGTGCTGTACGCGTTGACCTCCGGCGTCGCCGGATACGTCGCGGCGAATAACTACCGTCAGATGGGCGGCGACAAGTGGGTCCGGAACGTGCTGCTGACCGTCGCCCTCTTCTGCGGGCCCCTGTGCGTCATGTTCTCGTTCTTAAACACCGTCGCGATCGCGTACCGGTCCACCGCGGCGCTGCCGTTCGGGACGATCTGCGTCATATTCGTCATCTGGGCGCTCGTGACGTTTCCGCTCACCGTGCTCGGCGGCATCGCGGGGAAGAACGGCAGGTCGGAGTTCAAGGCGCCGTGCCGGACCACGAAGTACCCTCGCGAGATTCCGCTGCTGCCGTGGTACCGCGCGGCGATCCCGCAGATGTGCATGGCCGGGTTCTTGCCGTTCAGCGCGATTTACATCGAGCTGTACTACATCTTCGCGTCCGTGTGGGGACACAAGGTGTACACGATTTACAGCATCCTGTTCATCGTGTTCATCATCCTCGTCGTCGTCACCGCGTTCATAACGATCGCGCTGACGTACTTCCAGCTCGCGGTGGAGGACCACCAGTGGTGGTGGCGAAGCGTCCTGTGCGGCGGCAGCACGGGGGTGTTCATATACGCGTACTGCTTCTATTACTACTACGCCAGGAGCGACATGACCGGGTTCATGCAGACGAGCTTTTTCTTCGGGTACATGTCCGTGATTTGTTACGGGTTTTTCCTGCTCCTCGGAAACATCGGGTTCAGGGCGAGCTCGCTGTTCGTGAGGCACATATACAAGGCGATCAAGTGCGAGTGAGAGAGGAAGAGGAGGAGGAGAGATATGTAGAGCGGTGGCTTTAGACGGGGGTGGGGTAGTTTAGACATTCATTCAATTGGGTGCAACGAGCGAAGAAACGGTTCGCTTTCATCAGTCGTCTCTTCATCGTTCAGTCTTTTCGTCGTCGCGGCGGCGCTTTCCTTTGCGACCTGGTGTGTTACACTTCGGACACCCGGTGGGTCTGTCACTCTTCGTGCGGCCGAACACTCTCGTCCGCCACGCGTGCTTGCACTTTAGGCACTTCCACAGCGCCTTGTAGTGCGACGCTTTCGTCACTGAAGTCGGCTTCTTATCCGGGTCGACGTATTCCTTCATGAGCTTCTTCCCGCGCTCGCCGTTCTTCTCGCACCACACGAGGAAGTTCTTGGTCTTGCTCGCCGGCGCATGATTCGCGCACTTCGGACACCCGGAGGGTCTGTCGCTCTTCGTGCGGTTGCACACCATCGCCCTCCACGCATGCTTGCACTTCAGACACTTCCACAGCGCCTTGTACGTCGACGCTTTACACACCTCCGTCGGCAACTTGTCAGGGTCTTTGAACTCGTTGGCGAGCCGCTCGCCCCGCTCGCCGTTCTCCGTGCACCACTCGATGAACGACTTGCCGCGAGTGCGCTGCTTCGATTCTCGTTTCTTCACCATGATCGCCGTGCGGGGACGCGGCGAACCGCTAGCGAAAGTGACGACGAAAGCCACGACGGCGGCGCCGCTTTTCAGTCGGCAAAACTTTCTCGGACGCGACGACAGACGAGTCGAGCGAACGAGGACGCCGCCGCGCGTCGCCGCGGCAGGCGCGGACTCTCACCCCCGCGCGCGCTCCGTCGCCCGCCCGCCCGCCCGCCCGCGCCATGATCCGCGACCTTCTCCCCGCGATCCTCGCGGACGTCGAGCGCGACGAGCGCGTCGTCGCGGACGTCGAGCACCCCGCGGAGGACGCGCACCGCGACGCGGAGCGAGGACGTCCGACCGCGACCGCGACCGCGGCGGCGCGGGGCCGCGCGTCCTCCGGCGCGGTCGCGCGCGAGATCGAGACGACGCCGACGCGCGCGCGGCGTCGCGCGCGATCGGCGCCGTCGTGCCTCTGCGCGGCCGCCGACGCCGCGTCCGACGACGACGACGACGCCGCCGACGACGACGGCGACCGCGCGACGCGTTTCCTCGCGGAAGCGTCCGAGGCGTCGCGCGACGTCGCGCGACTCCGCGACGCCCTCCGCGCCCTCCGCGCGACGCACGAGGAGTCCCAGTGCGTCGCGTCGAGAGCGCGCATGGACGAACTGAGGGAGCGGCTCGCGTCGAGCGTCGTCGCGAGCTCGGAGGCGGCGGCGGCGACGAAAGCGCGCGTGGAACGCGTCGCGCGCGGCGGCGACGCGTTCCGCGACGTCGTCGTCGCCGTCGCGGCGGCCGGAAGGAGTAACGGCGATCCGTTGAGCGTTTTAAGCGACATCGACCGTCGACGCGTCGAGACCGTATCGCGCGGGCTGCGTAAGTCGTTCGCGTCCGCGCTGAACGAGTACAACGCGTTGCGCGTCGAGATCGCGAGAGAGCGCGGCAGAACGATTCGCGACCGCGTGTACGCCGTCACCGGCGCGGAGATGAGGTGCGTTCTATCTTACACTGGTCCCCATACGACCGCGTTGGCGTGGTGAACGCCGATCCTTAAGGACTTTTCCCGGCGCATCTCTCCGCCCACCCCTCGCTTTCAACGCCCGCCCGCGGCGCCTTTCAACGCCAACTGACGCCTATGAACTCCACCCCGACAATCGCTTGTACGGAACGACCCTGAGCGCGGAGGCGCTGGACGCGATCGCGGAGGGGGAGGACGGCGGCGAGCGCGAGGTATCGACCGCGGTGCGCATGAGCATCGCGGGGGGAGGGGGAGGGGGGAAGCCGCCGGCGGCGCCGAGGCGATTCGATTACCGATCGCAGACGACGCAGACGCAAACGCAAAGTTCGGAGGTGAGACTGCTTCCCATACGACCCCGTTCGCGTGGTGCACGCCGTTCCTTAAGGACTT
>Ga0181559_10007342_pt1 | contig 10264 bp, 7 predicted proteins | sample 011ome_21_FD_133752 | JGI IMG/M metagenome (GOLD analysis project Ga0181559, IMG submission 133752) | Coastal salt marsh microbial communities from the Groves Creek Marsh, Skidaway Island, Georgia - 011508AT metaG (megahit assembly) | ecosystem: Environmental > Aquatic > Marine > Intertidal zone... | reverse complement strand
CGATACCAATCAACAAGCCGCCCCATCCGATCCAGGATGCGGCAGACTCCACAGCTGTCATCTTCCAAGTCTCGATCATTCTTCTCCCCTGTGGCCCTTTCTTTGCAGGTTAATTAGAGAAATCATCAGATATATAGATGTTAGTATCTGTTTTATTGATCTGTCTACGATTTTGATGGGCGTGCCTGACACAGGCTGGAATGAGGGAACCCTCTAGAACCGTCGGGGCGAGAAGGCCGAAAGCGGCAGGTTGGGCGAGCGCCCCTCCGCAAGGTCGGCGACGATCCGGCCGGTGATCCCGCCAAGGGTCAGGCCGAGGTGTTGATGGCCATAAGCGAGGATGATCCTGTCTGAGGCGGGCGAGGGGCCAATGACGGGAAGCGAATCCGGGAAGGTTGGCCGAAAGCCCATCCATTCCTCGACCGGCCCATCGAGCGGCCCCCATAGCTCAGCCCCGCGGCGGGCGATGAGGGCGAGGCGGCGGCGGTTCATCGGGGCGCCGATCCGGTTAATCTCGACCGTTCCAGCCATCCGCAAGCCGCCATCGGTAGGCGTGGTGTAAAAGCCCCCTTCGTTCCAGCCCACGGGCCGCGAGATCTTGCTCCCATGGTTCTTGTAGACGAGGTGATAGCCGCGTTCCGTCTCGAGCGGCAGGCGCTCGGCGCCGCTGCCTTTCACGGTCTTGGAATGTGCGCCTGCGGTGACAACGACCCGCTCGGCGCTGACCGTCTCGCCGTCCAGATGTACTGTCACCCCATCGCCGCGCGGCTCAGTTCGCTCTACTGCGCTCTGGCGCCATGTGCCGCCAAGATCGAGGAACCGCTGAAAGAGTCGTGTCACAAAAGCCTGTGGGTCGCGGATGTGCCGCGCGCCGGTAAAGCGCAGACCCTTGTGCGGGCGAAGGCGGATTGCCGGTTCGAGATCGAGGATGTCATCGGACGACAATTCGTTAAAGGCCACGCCCAACCTCCGGCGGAGATCGGTCCCCTTACGCGATCCCTCCCAGCCGCTCTTGGTCGTCCAGATCGAGATCATGTCGTTGGAAACGATCAGGTCTTCTGCCCCCGCCGAGGCAATCAGGGGATTGATGCCCGCATCGGCGTGGGAAAGGAGCCCCGCGAGCGAGGTGGCGATGTGTTCGACCTTGGAGGCGCGGCAATTGTTCAGGAACGACAGCATCCAGCGGGGGTGGGTCAGTGCGTGCCAGTAGTTGATCGACAGGGGGCTGTCCTTGCTAGTCATCAGATAGGGTAGGCCGGTGATCACCGAAGGCGAATTGACCGGCAGGCAGGCATAGATCGCGAGCGTGCAGGCATTGCCATAGCTCGCGCCCGAGCCGGGGAGGTTTGGATCGCACATGAGGGTCTTGAGCCCGCGCTCTTGCGCCCAGAGCGCGGAAGAGACACCGACTATACCAGCGCCGGCCACCACCAGATCAAAATCGTTCATCGCCGCCCAACCTCTTGATTCCGCGCCTATGCTCCACCGGACTTGGCCATTTGGTAGGCCCCGGGTCAATCCCGCGAGCGACATACAGATTGGATTTGCCGCCCCGCCTGTGCTCGCCTAGGCTCTGGCCGTAATCCCTACCGATCGAGGTGGCGCTATGCTCCTGAAACCCTACTGGACCGATGGTCTGCCACCCGCCTCCGGTCTAGCCGAGACCTTGCCCGCCAAGGTCGATGTTCTGATCGTGGGCTCCGGCTACACCGGCCTCAACGCTGCGATCGAGACGGCCCGCGGGGGGCGCTCGACGCTCGTCGTCGATGCGGGCGATCCGGGCCATGGCTGCTCGACCCGAAATGGCGGGCAGGTGGGCACCTCGATCAAGCCTTCGCTTGCGAGCCTGACGCAGAAATACGGGGCCGAGCGGGCGCAAGCGATCCGCGGCGAGGGGATGACGGCGCTCGAGTGGATCGGCGAGCGGATCGCGGCGGAAAGGATCGACTGCGATTTCCGCCGCACCGGGCGGTTTCACGCGGCCCATTCGGTGGCCAAGTTCGAAGGTTTGGCGGCCGATGTTGCGGGCCTCCGCAAAGAAGGGATCGAGGTTGAGGTTGTGACCCGCGCCGACCAACGCCGCGAGATCGGCACCGATGGCTATTACGGCGGCCTCGTCTATCCGCGCCATGCCCAGCTTCAACCAGCGAAATACCACCGCGGGCTGTTGAACGCGGCGCTCAGGGAAGGGGCGATGGTGGCGGGGCAGGCCGCTGTTACAGCGATCCGGCGCGAAGGGCAGGAGTTTGTCGCCGAGACGGCCAAGGGGCAGGTTCGCGCCCACGATGTGATCGTCGCCACCAACGGCTACACCGGCCCCTTTACGCCATGGCTCCGGCGAAGGGTCATTCCAATCGGCAGCTATATCATTGCCACCGAGGAGATGCCCAAGGAGCTGATCTCGGCTCTTTTCCCCACCGACCGCGTTGTGACCGACACCCGCAAGGTCGTCTGCTACTACCGCACCAGCCCCGATGGACGGCGCGTGATCTTTGGTGGCCGCGTCTCGGCCTATGAGACCGAGGCGGCGCTTTCCAGTCCGGCGCTTTACGAGAATATGTGCACGCTCTTCCCCGAATTGCGCGGCGCAGCGATCACCCATTCGTGGAGCGGCACGGTGGCCTATACCTTCGACGAACTCGCCCATATCGGCGTGCATGACGGCATCCATTACTCGATGGGTTATTGCGGCTCGGGCGTCTCGACGGCGAGCTATTTCGGGATGCGGCTGGGGCAGAAGGTCTTGGGGCGGAAAGAGGGACGGACGGCCTTTGATGGCCTGAGCTTCCCAACGCGGCCCTTTTATCGCGGTAAGCCGTGGTTTCTGCCCGCCACTGTCGCGTGGTATCGCTGGCGAGATGCGCGCGATGCGCGGGCCAACGGCGGCTAAAGGCTGGCGGGCGGCAACAGGTCGGCGAAATCAGCCTTTTGCTTGGCCATGCGGGCTTGGATGGCTTTCATCAGGTCTTCGGGCCGCAGCGCGCCTGCGTTCCAAAGGGCGATCTGATCGAGGCTATCGGCAACGCTATGATCGCGCGCATAGGTGACGGCGCGCTTGATCCCCGCAATGGCGAGGGGCGATTTGCCGGCAATCTCGCGGGCAAGGTCAAGGGCGGCGGCAAGGGTGGCCTCGGGGCTGTCATGGACCGTGTTCACAAAACCCCAGCTGCGCGCCTCTTCGGCGGAAAACCGGCGGCCGGTATAGGCCAGCTCGCGCAGGATGCCGGACGGGATCAGGCGCGGCAGGCGTTGGAGCGTGCCGACATCGGCGGCCATGCCAATTTCGATTTCCTCGATGCCGAAGCGGGCCTCCGCGCTGGCGATCCGAATATCGCAGGCGCAGGCCAGATCGACGCCGCCGCCGAGGCAGACGCCCTGAACAGCGGCGATCACCGGCACCCGCAGCTCTTCCAGCGAGGACAGCGCCGCCTGAAAGCGCCTGATCAATTCATAAAGCGCCTCGGCGCCCCGCCCCGGCTCGGCGGAGGTCAGGCCAAGGATGCCCTGAAACGCGGCGAGGTCCATGCCGCCGCTGAAATGCTTGCCGCGCCCCGAAAGGACGACGACCCTCACCGACGGGTCACGGCCGAGCTCGCCCGCAAGGCGCGGCAGGTCGGCCCAGAACTCGGGCGACATGGCATTGGCCTTGTCCCCTCGGTTCATCTCGAGATGGGCAACATCCCCTTGGATCGAGAGGGCGAAGAAAGAGCTTTCGTAGCGGTCGGACATCGGGGCCTCCGGTCTGGATGGCCCCAGTCTGGCGCAAGCCTCCGCCCTCGCCAAGCGCGACGCAACGGAAGCCTCAGGCGCGGACCTTTTCCATGTTGGGGTCATAGAGGGGCTTCAGCGAGGCGGTGGCCGGCACCATTTCGCCCGCAACCTGAACCGACCAGGTGCCAGTTTCGACGATTTCTGCCGTGACCGGCCTGTTGAGCGTGACAAAGCCGATCCCCACCGCGCCGCCAAGGCTGTGGCCATAGGCGCCAACCTGTAGGTGCCCGACCTCTTCGCCGTTCAAATAGACAATCTCGTTGCCATAAAGTAGCGGCTCAGGATCTTTCAGGAGAAATTGCAGCATACGGGTAGACGGCGTGCCCTTGGCCTTGATCGCGGCAAGCGCATGGCGGCCGATAAATCCCGAGGGCTTGTCGAGCTTCACGGCAAAACCAAGCCCGGCCTCTATCGGGTTGTCGGTGTTGTCCACATCCAGCCCGAAATCGCGATAGGCTTTTTCAAGCCGCAACGATGCGAGTGTCTGCATCCCCGCAAGGCGCAGGCCGAACGGTTTGCCGGCCTCGACCAACTGGTCGAAAAGCTGAACTGCGCCGTAGGAGGGCACCAAAAGCTCCCAGCCCAACTCGCCCACGAAGGTCACGCGCATGGCGAGGAGGTTGTAATAGCCGAGGTCGATTTCCTTGGCCGTCATAAAGGGGAAGGCTTCGTTCGACAGATCGGCCGTCGAGAGCCTGCTCAAAAGATCGCGGGCGCGGGGGCCGTGGATGTTGATCTGGGTGAGGCCGGGGGTGGCGTCGGTGACGGTGACGAACTCGCCGGCCGCGATATGGCGGCGCATCCGCATCTCGGTATGGCCGTGCGAATTTTCCCCGACGACGACGAGATACTTGTCGGCCCGCAGGCGCGTGACCGTCAGGTCGGCCTCGAAGCCACCCTTTTCATTGACCCAAGCTGTATAGACAACGCGCCCAAGCTCGACATCAACCTCGTTGCAGCTGAGGCGGTTGAGAAGGGCGCAGGCATCCGGCCCTTCGACCCAGAACTTGGACATGACCGACATATCCATCAGCACCACATCTTCGCGCGCGGCGCGGTGTTCTTCGGCGTGCCAGTTCCACCAGTTCTGGCGGAACCACGTATAGCGCTCGATCTTGGCCTCGGCAGGCGAGGGCGCGAACCAGTCGGGCATCTCCCAGCCGTGGCTTTCCGAGAAATAGGCGCCATGCGCGGCCAGCCGGTCATGCAAGACTGAGCGTTTGAGATCGCGGGCGGTGTGATAGCCTTCGTTGTGGAAATGTTGGCCGAACATCTTGCCCAAAAGCTCGGTCCCACGTTCACGCCGGAAAGCGGGGGTGGCAACGTGTTTGGAGAAGCGGTTGACGTTGATCGAGGTCACGTCGACCGGCGGGGTGCCATCGACGATCCAATGCGCAAGCACTTTGCCGGTCCCCGCGCCATTGAGGATGCCGAGCGAGTTCATGCCGCAGGCCACAAAACAGTTCCTCAGTTCGGGCGTCTCGCCCACCAAGGGCGCGAGATCTGGGGTAAAGCTCTCGGGGCCGCAGAAGAGCTTGCGTACGCCATAGTCCTTCGCCATCGGAACGCGGCTATAGGCCTTTTCAAGATGCAGGCCGACACGGTCCCAATCGGGCTCGATCTCGGAGAAGGAGAAATCCTCGGGGATGCCTTCGATCTTCCACGGCGCGGCGCCGGGCTCGAACAGGCCCAGCATCAGCCCGCCGACCTCTTCACGATAGTAGGTATAGGTCGAAGGGTCTTCGATCACCGGAAGATCGCGGCTGAGATCGGGGATCTTGTCGGTGATGAGATAATAGTGCTCGGCCGCTTGCAGGGGCAGGTTGATCCCTGCTTTCGCGCCCAGCTGCCGCGACCACATCCCGCCGCAGATCACCACGTTCTCGGCAGCTATGGTCTGGCCGTCCGCCGTTTTGACGCCGGTGGCGCGGCCGTTCTTGGCGATGATCTCGACAACGGGGGTATTCTCGAAAATCCTCGCCCCGCCCATCCGCGCGCCCTTGGCGACTGACATGGTCACATCGACCGGATTGGCGCGCCCGTCCTTGGCGGTGTAAAAGCCTGCGAGCACGTTGGAGAGATCGCCTATCGGGAAAAGGTCTTGCGTTTCCTTTTGCGAGATTTCGACGATGTCGATCCCCATCCGTCGCATGAACGGGGCGACGCGGCGCATCTCGTGCAGGCGCTCTTCGTTGGTGGCAAGCTGGATATAACCCACGTCGCGAAAGCCGGTCGGAACGCCGGTTTCCTTCTCGATCTCGGCATAAAGGCGGCGCCCCTCGAGGTAGATTTCGCATTCGGCCTCGGACTTCAGAAGCCCCCCGACGATCAGCCCCGCCGCGTGCCATGTGGTGCCCGAGGTGAGGCGGTCACGCTCAAGAACCACCACATCGCTCATGCCAAGCTTGGTCAGCTGGTAGGCGGTGTTACAGCCGATCGAGCCGCCGCCGATGATCACGGTTTGGGCATGGGTGGGAAGGGTCTGGGACATGGGGCCGCCTCGCTATGTTCTTGCCGCGCGAGTGTGATCTGCGAACGCGGGAAGCGCAATCGCCAGAGCCCAAAACCGGCTGCTGCTGCGGCTATTTTTCCGGCGTATCCTCGTCCATCCGCGTGATGAGGCGCGTATCAAGAAGCTGCCCCTCGCGGAACAGGATCGGATAGGCGATCGAGGTGATCTGAGCGTTGATTTCCTTCAACGAATGCGCCGTTTCGAGATGAACGTCGCTTGATTCAAGGCTGACCTGCTCACCCGAGCTCAGGCGGCGCAGGTGTTTCTTGCGCGTGGCCCGATGCAGCGCGCGCATTTCATCTTTCTCGGCCAGAAGAAGGCGGGCGCTTTCGGGGTCGTTGGACACAAGAACACGGGCGGCCAGATCGAGGTTGTGCATGACGCGCGCGTGCATCACCCCAAGCTCTTTGAGACCCTCGTCTGAAAAGCCAATGTTCTTGTCATTCTTCTCGGTGGCCAGCGCGGTCAAACCCTTGGCCACGATATCGCCTGCCGCTTCGAGGGCGATGGCAAACTCCAAAAGCTCGCGCAACTCTTTCTCTTCGCCCTTCGTCATCTTGTCGACCCCGATCCCCGAGGCATAGCGGCGAATACCGTCAAAGGCCTCGTTCACGATCAGATCTTTGGCGCGGATGGCTTGCATCCGGCGTTTGTCGTAGTTGTGGTAAAGATCCATCGCCGGCGCGACCATCTCTTCAACGATCTGCTCCATCCTCAGCACCTCTCGGCGCATGGCGGCAAGCGCGGCGGCTGGGCGGTGTTGGACGGTTGGATCAAGGAAGCTGCGATGATGGCTGGGGGTGGTCGGCCCCTCGACCGGCGGATCGGGGACAAGGGCGGCGAGCGGTCCGTCAAGGTAGGCCCCCAAGGCAAGGCCCAGAACAAGAACAAGCAGGTTGAAGACAATGTGGATCGCCACAAGTTCTTGCGCCGGGGGCCAAGATGTCGGGAACAGATCGTGCGGCGCAAGGTTGACGATGACCACCGCAAGGATGGCCGCCGAGCCCCGAAGGACCAGATTGCCGAGCGGGATGCGCCGCCCTGCAGGTTCCATATCGCGGCTGAGCCAGACAGGGATCAGCGCCGAGCCGAGGTTGGCCCCGAAGATCAACGAGATCCCTGCGCCCAAGGGGATCGCGCCTATGGCAACCACGGTGACGCACATCAGGATCGCCGCCACCGATGAGTGCATGACAAAGGCGAGGGCCGCGCCCGCGATAAAGGCGGTGATAAAGTCCTTTTCCAGATAGGCCGCCAAAGCCGGCAAAACCCCGCTGTCTCGAATGGGCTCCATCGTCTCGCGCAGGAACCGAAGGGCGAGAAGGATGAAGGCCACGCCAAGGATGATCCGGCCTGCTTGTTTGAGACTGCGGCGTTCTGTCTTGAGAAAAAGGAAGCCGCCAACCGCGATCAGGAGCGGCGCCAGCGCATCGAGCTTGAGAGAGAGAATCTGGATCAAAAGCGCCGAGCCGAGATCGGCCCCGAGCGCGGTTGAAAGGCCGGTCACAAAGCTCAGGCCGCCAGCCCCCGCAAATCCCGACACCAGAAGTGCGACCGCAGCCGAGCTTTGCAGGATGATCGCCAGAAGAAGGCCGAAAGCGGCCGAGTGCAGGCGGGACCGCGGCGACGTTACCATTGTGCGGAAGGCAGAGCCAAAAGCGCGTTCGATCCCGGTTCGGACCATCCGAACGGCAAACAGCAAGAGCATCGTCGCTCCGGCCAATTGCACAAGGAAAGTAAGGATCGCCATTTCCCGCTACTTCTGCCCCTTTGGACCGGCCAGCACGAGCTCGATGCCCCATTCGCCGAGACGCTTTTCAAAAACAGGGTGCGGCGCCTTGTCTGTCACCAAAACGTCGACCGCATCGGCAGGGCAGGCCACAAAAGGCGCCGGCTGGCCGAACTTGCTGTGATCTGCCACAACAATCCGCCGTTTGGCCCGCTCGACGACTACGCGGGCCAGATCGGCCTCTGCCGCCCCGGCCAAAAGAAAGCCGCTGCTCGTGTCGATGCCGTCAATGCTGAGTATCGCCGTGTCGATATGAAACCGCTGCGCGAAGGCAATGGTGTCCTGCCCGAAAGACCCCGACTCAACCTCGCGCAGTTCGCCCCCGGCCAGATAGACCTTGTTGCCATTGCGCCCGACCAGCCCTTGAGCGGGCGTCAGGGCGTTGGTGATCACCGTCAGATCGCGATGATCCTTCAACTTTTCGGCCACAAAGGCGGTGGTCGAGCCCACATCAAGAAAGAGCGACGAGCCGTTCGGGATCATCCCGGCAACTTGTGCTGCAATCCGCGCTTTCTCTTCCGAGTGGCGCCCGAGGCGCGCGGCAAAGGGCGAAAGCGCATCCTTGTTGGTCAGGTAGACCCCGCCATGAACCCGCTGCAACAGCCCTGACTTGGCGAGCGCCTTAACGGTCCGGCGGATCGTCTCTTCCGAAACCCCAAGTGCCTCGGCCAGCGCCCCAGTTCGCGCCGAGCCGCCGAGGCTGCGCAGCGTGTCGAGAAGCTCAACCTCTCGGTGGGTGGAATGTGGCTCAGAGGTCTTGACCATTGGGGTCTCCTTGCCCCGATGACACACCCAAATCCCACGATTGTCCAGAGAATGCCGAGAAATGGCGCGCGATTTTGTGGAAATATGTGGATTCTAAGCGAGGCCGATCAGTATGATGCCGGCAGTTACCACCGCAGCCGCCACAAGGCGCTGACCCTTTGGCCCCTCGCCGAACCAGATCACCCCAAAGAGCGCGGCAAAGATCACTGATGTCTCGCGCATGGCCGAGACCATCCCGATGGGCGCGATCGTCTTGGCATAGAGGGCCAGAGCATAGGCCCCGCCCGAGATGACCCCACCGGCAAGGCCGATCAGGACAGTCCGCCCCGCCATCGCCCGCAGACGCCGGTGGCGCGTGCCCAAGACAAAGGCTGCAACGAAAATCTCAGCGGTGAAGAGCCAAGCGACATAAGACAGTGCCTCTTGCGAGGCCCGAACGCCGATACCGTCGGTCACGGAATAGGCGGCGACGGTCAGGGCCGTTCCAAGCGCAGCCAGAATGCTCCCCTTATGCGCATGACCAAGGCGCGACGGGCGCACCAGCAGGAAGATGCCGCCCGAGATCGCGCCGATCCCGATCCAAGCCAAAAGTGGCAAGACCTCGCCGATTGCCGCCCAAGCGCCAACCGCGACCAGAAGTGGCGCTGCGCCCCGAGCGATCGGATAGACGACCGATAGGTCTCCGCTGCGATAGGCGAGGTTGAGGAGATAGTAGTAGCCCCAGTGAATCACCGTCGAAAGCGCGATGAACTTCCACGACGAGGGGTCGGGCGCGGGCAGGTTCAGTGCCAAGGCAAATCCGGGGATCACATGGCCAAGCGCGATGAGGCCCAGCATGACCGTCCTGTCGCCCGCGCCCTTGATCAGCGCATTCCAAAGAGCGTGCATCAGCGCCGCGCAAAGGACGATGGCGACAACGCCTGAGCTCAAGGTGTTGCCCCCGCGATCGCAGCGATGACGATGTCGAGCGCCTGGGCGAGCTCTTCACGAGAAATGGTCAGCGGTGGTGACAAGGTTAGCACCGAACCGGCGCTGATCTTGAACGATAGCCCCGCCGCCAGCGAAGCATAATAGATGCGCTCGGCAAGCTCTGGCGCGGGCGTCCGGCTTGCGCGGCTTTCGACCATCTCAACGCCGAACATAAGGCCCCGCCCTCGAATTTCGCCGACGTGATCATTGCCGGACAGCGCCTCGCGCAACCGGCCCATCGCCCATTCGCCCAGCTCCGCCGCCCTATCGACAAGCCCCTCGTGCTCAATAATCTCGATGGTGGTCAGTGCCGCCCGCGCCGTTACGGGGTTCTTCTCGTGGGTATAATGGCCGATGGCGAAATCTCCGGCGACGTTAAGCCCTTCCCGCGCGATGACAGCCGCGATAGGCAGGATGCCCCCGCCAAGCGCCTTGCCGAGGGTGACGATATCGGGCGT
>Ga0181559_10007340_pt1 | contig 10265 bp, 6 predicted proteins | sample 011ome_21_FD_133752 | JGI IMG/M metagenome (GOLD analysis project Ga0181559, IMG submission 133752) | Coastal salt marsh microbial communities from the Groves Creek Marsh, Skidaway Island, Georgia - 011508AT metaG (megahit assembly) | ecosystem: Environmental > Aquatic > Marine > Intertidal zone... | reverse complement strand
TCCGCCAAAAAATACGTCGTCGTCGTCGACGTCTTTCGTCGACGCGTACACCCCCTCGATTCTCGATGATCCTCGTCGCGACCGAGATGATTTAATACACGAGCTCGGACGGATCCTCGATGACCGCCTTCAACGTCTTCAAGAACTCGGCGGCGACGTCGCCGTTGATGTGCCTGTGATCCGCGGTGAGGTTCACCGTCATCAGCGTCTTGATGCCGATCATCCCGTTCACGGGAACCACCGTCGGCTTACCCGCGCCGACGGCCAAGATGGCGCCCTGCCCCGGAGGCAAGATGGCGTCGAACGCGTCCACGCCAAACATCCCGAGGTTCGAGATCGTGAAGTTCCCGCCGGCGTAATCCGCCGGAGAGAGCCCGGCGCCGCGCGCCTTCTTCACGAGATCCTTCCACACCCTGCCAATCTCGTACACGTCCGTCCCCGCGGTGTCCGCGAGCACGGGCGTGATGAGACCACTCTCGAGCGCGACCGCGACGGCGATGTTCACCTTATCGTTGTACACCACCGCGTCTCCGGCGGGCACCGGCGACGCGTACATGATCGGGTGCTGCGCGAGCGCGACGCCGACGGCTTTCGCGAGGAGCGCCGTCATCGTCACGCCCTTGGGCTTGACCTTCTTGTACAGCGCGTCGAGCTCGTCCGTGCACATGCTCATCGCGATCCTGGACACCGGCACCTGGAGGCTCGGCATCATGTTCTTCGCGACAGCCTTTTGCATGCCGCTGAGCGGGGTCTGCGCGCCCGCCGGCGCCGGGAGCGGCGCGGGGGGCGCCGACGCCGCCGACGGCGCCGCCGCCGCCGCGGGCGCCGTCGCCGCCGCCTTCTTCGGCGCCGTGGACGACGGCACCCCCGCCTTAGACTCCACGTCCCCGGCGGTGATGCGCCCGTTCAGACCGCTGCCCGCGACGGTGGCGAGGTCCACCTTGAGCTTCTTCGCGAGCTTCTTCGCGTACGGCGTCGCGATGATGCGGCCGTCGGGGCGGCCGGCGACGGGCGCGGCCGCGGCCGGCGCCGGCGCAGGCGCGGGCGCGGGCGCCGCCGCGACGGGGGCCGGGGGCGGGGGCGGGGGGGCCGGGGGCGCGGGCTCCGGGGCCGCGGGCGCGGGCGCCGCCGCGGGCGCGGCGCCGCCGCCCGCGGCAGCGGCCATCGCCTTGGCCTGGTCGATCTCCCCTTCCGTCTCCGCGACGTACGCGATCGGCGCGCCGACGGTCGCCATCTCGCCGTCCTCGACCGCGATGTACGCGAGGTAGCCGTCGTAGAACGTCTCGACGTCCATGTCCGCCTTGTCGGACTCGACGACGACGACGGCTTCGCCCTTGGAGATGGAGTCGCCCTCGCCCTTGAGCCAGCTGACGATCTTGCCCTCGGTCATCGTGGACGACAGCGCGGGCATGTGGATCTCCTTCACCTCCGCTCTCGTGACGACGGATCGGGATCCGGCGCGGACGACCTTCTTCGCGGTCATCGCGCGCGCGTTGCCGCGGAACGCGGATCGCGTCGCGGAGAGCGGCGCGGTGACGATGGAGGCGCTCATCGTTCGCGTGGAGGACGCGCTGCTTTTCTTCGCTGTCGAGAGTCGCCGACCGGTGAGGGAACGGACGAGCGCGCCGCCGTGTGAGGAGGAGCGCGGCGGGGAGCGATGCGTGATCGACGGAGCGAAAACGGTCGCGAGGATCACGACGTTCGCGCGCGGAACAGTGGCGCGAGCGTCGCGCGTCGGAGGAGACGGACGACCGCGGCGACTGTCTGGCTCCTGTCGTCCGTCCTTAGCCGAAACCGACGGTGCAGATAAGGTTTTCGCGTTGTATGCGCAGTTAGTCTGCATATTTTTCGATGAAAAAAGCGCGGAGCGCGCGTAAGCAACTGATGAGAAGTTCATCACTGATTTTTCAACCGTTCGGTCAGCGAAACGCTCACTCCGCGCAGCGTTCCCCCGACACGCGGCCCGCGCGCGCAGTCGTCGTCGCGCGTAGCACGCGCGCGCGAACACACGCCGGCGCGGGGGCGTTCAGAGATCACCTCGAGAGACTCGAGTCCCGCGAGAGACGCGACCCGCGCCCGACGACGCGCGCGTCGCCGCGTCAGCGCGGTCAATCCATCGAATCCGTCGTCGTCGTCGAAAGTCGTCGAGCGTCGACGATGGACGGCACGAAGCGCTCGTCGAACAAGTCCGCGACGATGTCCGAGACGAAGCTGACGTCGTCCGCGCGCGGGAGGAAGACGTCGTCGTCGCCGACGTCGTCCACGGCGACGAGGACGAAGAGCGCGTCGGGAGGGAGCGGACGGTCCTCCGCGTCGGGAGCGAGATCCTCCGACTCGGGCGCGCCTCGCCTCGCGAAGTCGTCCTCCGCCGCCTCGAAGAAGGCGTCGACGAGCGGCAGAGGCAAAGTCCCGCTCGGAAAACTTCTGTCCATCCCGGAAAAGCGCGAGCGAGGGATCATCACGGAAGAGAGCGAGAAAGAGAACGCGCCCAAGCCGAGACCGCGAAGACCGAGGCCGGACGACCCCGCACGAGGTGCGTTCTATACACTGGTCCCCATACGACCGCGTCGGCGTGGTGAACGCCGATCCTTAAGGACTTTGCCCGGCGCATCTCTCCGTCCAGGGTCCCTCGCTTTCGATCCTCGCCCTCGACGTCTTTCAACTCCGCTTCTGACGCCTTTGAACTCCACCCCGCCGCATCCGCCGCGCGCGCGTCGACGTCCGAAGCCTCGGCGCGGCGCGCGACCGCCGCCGCTTCCGCCGCCGCCGCGCACGGGGTCCCGCCGTCGCGCGTGCGCGAGCTCGAGCGCGCGATGCGCGCGGAGATCAAGGCGATGCACTCGGTGTCCAAGAGCGGACGGGAGCGCCTCGTGGACGCGTTGAAGGAGTACGACTACGGGAACGGCGGCGAGGTGACGTGGATCGACTTCCAAGACGCGTGGAGAGCACTCGGGTTGGAACTCACCGAGGCGGAGTGCCGCGCGTTCGCGTCGCGGAACGGCGCGGACGCCGCGGGGGACTTCATCGACGTGGGCGCGTTCGTGGAAAGCGTCTCGAGAGGCCCCGCGAGGGCGCAAGCGGAGGCGCCCGTGTGCAAGGGCTACCCCGTGACGGACGACGACTTCGCGAAGAAGATCGTCTACCCGCGGTGCCGGAAAGGCGTGCTCGCGCCGTCGGACTTTACCCCCGCGCTCGCGGACCGATCCACGATGGAGCCGGACGCGCGTCTGGAGCTAAACTTCGTGTACGGGTACGACGGCGTCGTCGCGAACGCGCCGAATCTGTTCTACGTCAACGCGGGGACGAGGACCTCCGTCTCCGTCGCGTACTTCGCCGCCGCCGTGGGCGTCGTGTACGACGACAAGAGGGACAAGCAAAGTCACTTCTTGGGGCACACGAACGACATCACGTGCATGGCGATATGCGAAGCGGAGGTGACGCATCGCGAGGTGAGGTACCCGGAGAACGCGCTGATCGCGACCGGGCAGAAGAAGGCGCTCGAGGACCACGACAACGAGGAGATTGAAACGCCGTACGTGAGCGTTTGGGACGCGCGGACGTGCACGGAGGCTGCGAGGGTGCGCCTGCCGCGCGACGCGAGGCAAGTCGCCGCGTGCGCGTTCTCCCCCGACGGCCGGCTGCTCGTCACCGTCGGGTGCGATAACAGCCACACCGTCATGGTGTGGGACTGGCGCGTCGCGCACTGCGCGGCGCTCACCGGCGCGCGAGGGAAGCGCGGGAAACCCGCCGGGTTGATCGCCCAGGGCGCGGGGTTCAAAGAGCGCCCCGTCGGCGTCTTCGGCGTGAAGTTCGACCCGTGGGCGCACCCGGGGCGCGCGCGGTTCGCGACGTACGGAAAGAAACATCTCAAGGTGTGGACGTGCGACGCGAACGACGAGAGCGAGTGGCGATCCGTCGCGCAGAGCTTTGGCGAGTTTGGCGTCGACGACGTCGCCGCGGTTGAGTTTTTGTGCCCGCCCGGGTTTGGGGAGTACGAGGACGACTTTGAAAACGAAGACGGCGCGGAGGACTCCCGCAGCGGCGGCGGCGGCGGCGGGGAGTGGTTCGGGCGGTTCGGGAGGGACGACGAGAGCGTGAAAGAACCCTCCGAGGGCGCGATCGTGACCGGGATGCCGGACGGATCCCTGCTCGTGTGGCGGGAAGGACGCGCGGTGAGACGCGTCAAGGCGCACGGGCGAGGGAAAAAGACGATTCAGCCGGACGGAAGCGTCGCGTTCGGCGGCGGCGTCCGCGCGCTTCGTTTACGCGACGACGGGTTAACGCTGCTGACCGGCGGCGCGGACGGCGTCGTGATGTCCTGGGACGCGCGCGAGAACACGATCGGGGACGTCGTGTGCGAGCCCACGAAGCTCGAGTCGACGGCGACGGCGAGCGGCGCGGATTCGATCCCCGCGATTCGCTCGATCGATTGCCACCCCGGCTCGGACGTCTTCGTCGTCGGCACGGACAAGTGCGACGTGTGGGAGGTCGACGGGATCAACGCCAGGGTGATAATGAAAGCCCCCGCGCCTTTGGGCAACTTGCGCGGCGCGTGCTGGCACCACGGCACCCCGAACGTGTTCATCACCGCCGCCGGCTCTGGCGACGTCTTCTGGTGGGACGCGGCGAACACGGTGGTCGCTCGAGGGACGAACGTCGGGTTCACAGCGCGGACGGTCGCGTGCACGCACAACGCGCTCGCGCCGTTCATGTCCATGGCGGACCGCGCGCAGGCGAGGGCGGACGGGACGCTGCCGGACCGCTCGCATCACGTCGCGATCGGCGGCGGCGGCGGCGAGCTCTGCGTGTTGGACGAACGCGATCTCCGCGTCGTCTTCCACGACTGCGCGCGGAAAGCCGGCGTCGAGGACGTCAAGTACTCCCCGGACGACACGAAGCTCGCGGTGTCGTCGCGCGACGCGATGATCGATGTGTACGCCGTCCGAGGGAAGAACGAGACGTACCAGCGCGTGTTTCGGCTGCGGGGGCACTCCGCGGCGGTGAGGCACGTGGACTGGTCCGTTGACTCTCGCGCGCTCGGGTCGGACGGCGCGGACTACGAGCTTCTGCACTGGGACGCGTCCACGGGGAAGCAGCTCACGAGCGCGACGAACGACGTGCGATGGCACACGTGGACCAGGGTGTTGGGGTTTCCCGTCATGGGTCTGTGGCCGCCCGGGAGCGACGGCACGGACGTCAACGCGGCTTCGAGGGACCCGAAGGGGGAGCTCCTCGCCACCGCGGACGACGCCGGCGTCGTCAAGTTGTTTGCCTACCCGTGCGTCGTCGAGGACGCGCCGCACAGGAGGAGCGTCGGGCACGCGTCACACGTCATGGGCGTGGCGTTCTCTCCGTGCGGGAATCGGCTGCTGAGCGTCGGCGGGACGGACCGGTGCGTGTTTCAGTACGACGTCGTTCGGAAGCCGCCGCCGCCGCCGCGAGCGGCGTCGCCGGAGAAGGAGTGGCTTCCCATGGACGCGAAGAATAAGACGTACGGGTGGCGGCGACCGGACGTGCCCCCGAGCGAGCTGTACGAGAGGTAGTATTACTAGTACTGTGTATGTCGTTAACATCTTATTCGCCGTCGTCGCTCGACGCTCGGTCGTCCTCAAACGCGTCGCGCGCTGAAAATCTCGGGGGTTCGAACAGACTGTACTGGAGCTCCGAGAAGGCGGTAAGTAATCCGCGGCCTCTCCTCGCGCCGTCGACGCATTGGCTCGGGCGCGTCGTGGCGGACCGCGCGGCGTCGCGGTTCCGTCGCGATGCCGCCGAAGAAGAGCAAAGACGCGATGCGCGCCGCGGGGCGGGAGAAGCTCGAGGCGTTCAAGAGGAAGAAGGCCGCGGCGAAGGCGGGCGGCGGGTCGAACGTCTCCTCGTCCGACGATGTCGCGCCCGAGTCGTTCGCGGCGCCGTCGCCGCCGCCGATGCCGTCGCCGCCGCGCGAGGCGCCGCCGCCGTCGTTCATCGGCGTCGACGCGTCGCCCGGGACGCCGCCGCCGCCCGCGCGCGCGTGGGTCGCCGCGTCCGGTCCGCTGTTCGCGTCGCCGGCGCCCGCTCGCGTCCAGGACGCCGACGCGACGACGACGACGGCGACGACGACGGCGACGGCGGCGACCGCGACGTGCGAGCCTATTCCCTCGCCGCTCGCGGGTCCGCCGCCGTTCCCGCCGTCGCCCGCGCGCGAGGCGTTCGCGGACGCGTCCGCGAACGACGCCGCGGTCGCGCGCGGGCGAAGCGTCGAGAGCCGTCCGCCTCAGATCCTCCTCGACGAAAACGAGGCGAGGCGACGGTCAGAGGACGTCACCGAGGTGTTCCGGTCGTTATCGCCGACGCCAGAGGCGGTCACGTCGCCGCCGCGAGGAGCGCGACACGACGCGCCGCCTCCGGCGTCGTCGCCGCCGCCGCCGCCGCATACGACGACGACGACGACGACGACCGAGGACTCGAACGCGGATGCGAACGCGGCGAGAGAAGCCGCGGAGGCGCGCGCGGCGTCCCTCGAGCTCGCCACCGCCGCGACGAAAGCCGCGCTCGCCGCCGAGCGCGACGCCGCGCTCGACGCCGCGCGGACCGCGACCGCGAGAGCGTCCGAGCTCGAGCGCGAACTCGTCGTCGCGAGGGCGGCGCGCGACGCGTCGGCGCGGTCGCTGAAAGCCGCGGAGTCGCTCACCGGCGGCGCCGACGTCGCGAAGAGGGAGGCGGAGGAGGCGCGCGACGACGCGATCCGCGCGAGGGACGACGCCGTCGCCGCGCGCAGGCTCGCGGAGCGCAAGACGCGGGAGGCGTTGGAGGAGCAGATCAAAGCCGAGGACGAAGCCGCCGCCGTTCGCGCGGAGTTGCACGCCGCGCGCGCTGAGGTGCGTTCTATACACTGGTCCCCATACGACCGCGTTCGCGTGGTGAACGCCGATCCTTAAGGACTTTTGCCGTCGTCTCTCTCCGCCCATCCCGCGCTTTCAATCCCCGTCTTTGGCGCCTTTCAACTCCATCTGACGCCTTTCAACTCCACCCCGACATTCGCTCGTATGGAACGACCCTGAGCTCGAGGAGACCGCCGCGCGCCGCGAACCCCCGAGCGGCGGCGGCGGGGGGGGAACGACGAGCGAAGGGGACGACAGATGGGACCCACCCGCGCGAGGGAACCACGTCACATCGGAGACGCGCTACGGTCCCGGGAGTCTCACCCCGGAGGAGGCCGCGGCGAAGGAGGCGGAGCGGTACGCGCTCGCCGCGGAGGCGGCGGCGGCGGCGGCGCGGCTTCGAGAGGCGCGGACGGAGCTCGCGGACGAGGCCGCCGCGAGGGCGCGCGCGGAGAAGCGCTCAGAAGAGCTCGAGCGCGAGCGCGACGACGCGCGCGATACGCTGGAGCGGACGCGAGGGGAGCTCGAGACGGCGGGGAGAAGCGCGAGCGACGCGGCGGCGCGCGCGGCGGCGTTTGAACGCCGCGCGAACGCCGCGGAGTCGGCGCTCGAGCGCGCCTCGCTCGAGGCGGAGGCGTCCGGCGGCGGTCACGGCGCGGCGTCCGTCGCGGCGGTGAGGGACGCGGAGGCGCGGATTGCGGCGGTGACGACCGCGTTGGCGGACGAGCGGCGCGAGCGCGCGGTCGCGGAGGACGCGTTGCGGGCGAAGATCAGGACGTTGGACGCGACGCAGGAACGTCTGCTGTCGGAGATCGACGCGCAGACGACGGAGCTGGACCGCGTCGACGACGCGCTCGAGACCGCGATGGAGGAGACGAGGGCGGTGGAGGAGGAGCGCGAGCGAGCGCTGGCGCAGCTCGAGAGCAGCCGCGCGCGGAGCGAGCGTCTCATGGAGATGCTCGCGGAGCAAGAGGAGTGGGAGCGGGACGCGGCGGAATCGGCGGCGACCGCGGCGACCGCGGACGCGCCGGACGTGGGCGGCGGCGGCGACGGAGCGACGCCGGGCGGGGAAGACGCCGGCGCCGTCGCCGCGGTCGTGGACGCGACGACGGACGCGCCGCCGCAGGCGACGCGCGACGCGCCGGTCGCCGAGTCGTCCGCCGCCGCCGCGTCGAGAAAAGACGCCGCGAGCGCGAAGCTCGCCGCGGAGATCATCGGCGGCGGCGACGTCGGCAGGGCGTACCACCCGATGCTCGCGTCCATCGAGAGCCGGTTGCTGCGGCTCAGGAACGAGAAGCTGGACGTTAGGATGCCCGTGGCGTGACGCGCGCGCGTCGTCGTGCTTAGAAGCGTTGTCGAGGACGACCTTATTAGACTCATCGCGAGAGCGCCCCGCCCGCCTCGAACGGACTGTTCACCGCCGCTACAGTCGCCCCCGCTGCCCGCGGCCTGCTGGCAGTCGCGAATCTCTGGATGCGATTTTCCAGCCACTTATCGCCGCCGACACGGGTGAAGGGTGTCCGCGCGCCGCGTCTCGCGCGCACTGCGAGTCGTCCGCGGACACGCGCGGAGCGAGAATCGACGGTCGCTTCGTCCTCGGCTGAAACGCGTCGTTCGGCGCGCTCGAAGCCGTCATGGTGCGCGCCGCGGCCCTCGTTCCTCGTCCTCGCCATCATTCAGTCAGATCTTCGGATTCTCGCGTCCGTCGTCGGGTCGCACGCTTTTCCTCGGCGGGCGGGCCGCGGGGGGCGTCGTCTCCTCCAATCCTCCACGCTGACCCCCGCCCTTCACCCCGTCTCTCCGTCCATCTTCACCTCAGGGCGTCGCGAAAGGCAACGTCGGCCTCGCCTTCGGGCTCGTCATCGCCGCGGGCATGTGCACGACCATCGGCAGCGCCTTCGTGTTTTGCACGTCGTACGCCAACACGAAAGTCCTCGCCGGCGCGCTCGGCGTCAGCGCGGGGGTCATGATCTACGTCTCGTTCGTGGAGATTTTCGCCACGAAAGCGATCGAGGGGTTCGAGACGAGCTACCCGAACGACGCGGACAAGCTCGCGACGCTGTGCTTCTTCTGCGGCGCGGGGCTGACCTACCTCCTCGACGGACTCGTGCACAAGATCGGGATGTGGCAAAAGAATCGGTCCACTCTGAAAAAGGCGCCGGCGGTGTGCGTGTGCCACTCCGACCCCGCGGACATGCTCGCGGGGGAGCGCGCGCTGTTCACCGACGCCGTGAGCGCGGTCGAGGACGCCGACGACGAGCGCGGCGGCGCGCGCGGCGGGGAGGTCACGGCCGGGGAGGTGAAACTGGACGTGAGGGAGGACGCGGAGAAGTCCACGGACAGCGCGAGGGACTCCCCGGTGAAGGTCCCCGCGACGATCGGCGGGATGTCGTCGAAGCAGCGCCCGGACAGCGAGCGCGAGTTGCTCGAGATGTCGTTAGAATCCGCGATCATAGCCGACATCGACACCCCGGAGAAGGAGCACCTGAAGAACATGGGGTTCATGACCGCGCTCGCGATCGGTTTGCATAACTTTCCGGAAGGCCTCGCGACGTTCGTCGCCGCGCTCGCGGACACGAAGCTCGGGATCGCGCTCGCGTTGGCGATCGCGATACACAACATCCCCGAGGGCGTGTGCGTCGCGATGCCGGTGTATTACGCGACGGGCTCGAAGTTGCGAGGGTTCTGGTGGTCGTTCGTCAGCGGCCTGAGCGAGCCCTTCGGCGGGCTGTGCGGGTTCCTCGTGCTCTACAGCGCCGGCATGAGCGACAGCGCGTACGGCGCGCTGTTTGGGATCGTCGGCGGGATGATGGTGTACATCTCGCTGAAGGAGCTCCTCCCCACGGCGCTCAAGTACGACCCGCACGACAAATACGTCACCAACTGCACGTTCATCGGGATGGCGGTGATGGCCGCGTCGTTGATCATGTTCACGCTGTGATTGTGATGTGACTGACGCGCGCGATGGATCGATGGATCGATGGGTCGATGGGTCGATGAATCGATGGGTCGATGGATGGGGACGTTGATTTGATGACGCGGGGAGTGGGCGGCGTCGCCGACGGCGTCGCGCGCGCCCCGCACGTAGGGAGGAACGATTCGACGAAAAAGGCAGGCTTTGCTTTGGCGGGCGGGGATCGTCCGTCGTAGCGGAGCGCGTCGAGGTTCGAACGGGACGGGTTCGAGCGCGTTCGACGGCGTAGCGCGAGGTTTCTGTGCTACTGACGTCACTCGTTCGAACATGCGCGCGCTATCGCGCCCGCGTCTCGCTGAGTGAGACCCGCGGCGGCGTCGGCTAAGGTTCCTACGTATCCCTCCTTCTAATTTCGTCGCCCTCCCCCACATCCCCGGACGCCTCTCCTCACTTCTTCTTCCAGCCCCCCCCCCCCCCCCCCCCGCCCCCTC
>Ga0181559_10007333_pt1 | contig 10268 bp, 8 predicted proteins | sample 011ome_21_FD_133752 | JGI IMG/M metagenome (GOLD analysis project Ga0181559, IMG submission 133752) | Coastal salt marsh microbial communities from the Groves Creek Marsh, Skidaway Island, Georgia - 011508AT metaG (megahit assembly) | ecosystem: Environmental > Aquatic > Marine > Intertidal zone... | reverse complement strand
ATCCCTTCGGTTTGGCCATAACCCTGAATCAGGGTACACGGAAATTTTTCGAGTGCAGCCGCGACCACACTGCGGGGCATGGGGCCACCCCCGTACTGAATGTTGCGCAGGCTGGAGATGTCATAGTCGGCAAAATTTTCCTCAGCCATCATCCAATTAAGCATGGTGGTAATGCCAAGAAAGGCCGAAACACGCTCCCGCTGGATCACTTCAAGCGCCAGCTTCGCCTCGAAATTAATCAGTACCACGGGACAACCGTGGGCCATGTAGTTCATGGCCAATGCGACCGGGATATGGAACATCTGCCCGGTCAGCATATAGACGTCGGTGGGCACCACCCGCTCCGCAACGGTTTGGTTCAGCATGCCCATGTAGAGTGATTTATGGGTATGCAATGCGCCCTTTGACTCGCCGGTGGTGCCTCCCGTATAGAGAATCAGCACTGGGTCATCGCTACCCACAAGGTGAGACGTGGGGGGTTCGGAGTCTGCGCCGGACGCAACCAAGTCCTCGTAGGTTCCTGTGCTTTGTGGGCCAAACATGTATGTGCTCTGCAGCCCACACTCTGCGCAGATCGCACTGGCGCTGTCTGCATATTCGTCAGCACAGATCAGCACGCCGGGTTCACCATCGTGAATAATTCGTATCAGTTCTTTGAGCCCAAGGCGCCAGTTTAGGGGTTGGGCAACGAGTCCTACCCGTGCGCAGGCAAAGTAAATTTCCAGCTACTCGATACAGTTCTTCGACAGAATGGCGACTCGGTCGCCTTTTATGAGTCCGACGGTATCGAGCAGCGCATTGGCGAGTTTACGAACGCGTAGATCAAGCGTGGCGTAATCCATCCGGCGATCATTGGGGACATCGATCAGCGCGGTTTTATGGCCATTCAAGCGGGCAACTTTTGCGGGTATTTGACCGATGTTCATGATCAGTAACTGCTGTCCAGATCAAGGTGTCGATGCACGATCCGCCAAGTATTGTGCTCGCAGGCGACGCGATCGCGATAAATACCGCTGGAAAGCAGTTTTGTTTCGCCATTCTCGGTGGCCAGCAGCGTTAAATTAGACAGCACCTCAATCTCCGGAGTTTGCTCGGAAAGGAAGAATATATTGGATATCACATGGCGACGCACATCATTTTGGTCCGCCATGGATGTGGTCATCAGGTCCATGATCTGATTTCGTCCTATGAATGGGCCAATGGTATCGCCGCCCCCAATACACATGCTCATCTGAGCTTGCTCATCAAAGCAGTTGGTGAGCAGATTAATGTCGCGAGCGTCATACCCGTAGGCCGCCCGCCCCAGCAGTTCATGTATCGCAAGCTTATCTTCAACGTTGAGGGTCATAATGATCAATACCCCTTAAATAAATTGGTTAGATTGTGGTTGAGCTGTAAGTTTAACTCAAAAACTAAAAGCAACGGGTTCGGGAGACGACCTGGCACTGGAGTCGGTTCACTGGCTGATGAGCCGGTTATCCACATAATTCGGGCCGTTCAGGTCCGCCGTCGACGCTGATGAGCATCATCTGTTGGATCGTGCGCATCGTTCAGTAGCAAAGTCGAGGTTGCGTAGTCCCAGTGATACTTATCTAACGCAGACGCGGCAATACTTTGTCAGCGATGTATTGCATTCGCCGAGTCCCGGATTCGTGTGACTCACCGGGGAACTGCGCCCAGAAGTGTATATCGCTGAGCATGGGGTAGTCGGCGCATAACTGAGACAGCTTCTCGACCGCGAGGTCCGCATCCCACAATTCGTAAAGTCCGTTTTCAATTGCGGACGGCGCGTCAGGGAATAGGGGTGTTTCCTCGGGCGGCCCGAACGCACCCCAACTGATGTATTCGTTGGATTGATACAGAATGTGTTGCCCAATTCGCTCGGCTTCTGCCTCAGGATCTTCTGCGATGATGGCCCAGCAGCCGAGCACCGCCTTGCCCTCAGATGGGGTTTTGCCATGCCGCGCCAGCGCCTGGGCATACAGATCCAGACCGATACCGCCTGTACATAGAAAGCCGTCTCCAACGCGAGCTGCCCGATCGATTGCGGGTTCTGCCATGCCGCCCACTAAAATGTCGGGCTTGTGTACGGGTGTGGGTGTGATTCGCAGGTTTGCCACTTGGTATCGGTCGCCCGTAAAGTCGACGGGTTCGCCGGTCCAGGCGCGCTGAATAATCTCAATGCCTTCTTCGATCATGGAGCGTCGATGTGAGAGTTTTTTTCCGAATTGATCAAACTCCAATGCTCGATATCCGATCCCGATTCCCAGATCAAAGCGACCATTAGTGGTTAACGATAAGGTCGCGGCATCTTCTGCGAGTCTGACAGGGTCATGAAGCGGTAAAAGCATCAAATTTGTCCCTATCCTCATGGTTGAAGTCGCAGCCCCTATTGCTCCGGCTAAAACTAACGGTGAGGGCGTGTACCCATCGTCGCAAAAATGGTGCTCAGTGAGCCAGACGGAGTCAAAGCCGATTTTTTCCCCATGGCTGATTTGTGCCAGAGTGCGCTCGTAAAAGGTATCGAAAGGCAACTGCCAGGGTGATGGGTTGCGGAAATCGTACCAAAGTCCAAAATTCATAACGTTGCTCCAGTGAACTCTGTTAATGCCGTTAAGTAGTCGTCTCTTTGTTCCAGGAAGGGCGCATGTCCTACGCCAGGGAATTCTACGGCACTCGCCCGTGGATGATGCTCTGCGACCCACCGGCATATGGCCGGTGCAACAAATCCATCTTCGCTGCCAAATATAGAAAGGATCGGGAGGTCCAGATCCAGCAGCATTTGCCGCTGGTCTAGCTGGGCTAATTCACCCAGGGTTGAGCCGGCCATCGGTGATGCTTGTAGAAAAATTTGCCAGAACCAATGTTCTATGTTTTGACCCACTTCGACTGCGCAGATGACAGTGGATAACCCTTGTAGGAAATCCACCCGATTGTCTGTAAACGCCTGCAGCGTTCCCGCCATGTCTGCTTCGGTACCGCCATGAGGAAAGTCGGGTTTCTGCACATACACGGGTGTGGCGCCCCCGGTCAGTACCAATCCTTTACAGGTCGAACCTAAATTTGCCGCAGCCTGAACCGCTATCGCGCCGCCCAAAGACCAGCCGTTGAGCACCACTGACGCCAATCCCAGGTGTGCAATCAAGGCCGTGACGTCCTGGGCGATCGCATTAATGCTCAGGTCGTTAAAGTCCTTGTCTGATTGGCCGCAACCGCGATGATCGAAGCTGACGACTTGTAGTCCCTGTTCAATCAGGGCGGGGATAATGGGATCCCAACTGCGTGTACTCATACCCCATCCGTGAATAAGCACAATGGCCGTTTGTCCAGAACCATAGGATTCATAGTAGATTTGTTTACCGCAAGCGGTCGTTAATTGACTCACGTTTTGCCTCTCAAGTGAAAAATCAGTGACAGAAAATGGATACCGCACCGATAGGTTCGCGTGGCGTTTTCCGTAGCCGCGGCGAGCCTATCGTGCTCAGCCTTTGGGTTTCAACTCCGGCCGGAGCGCGCCGCAAGGCAGCGCGCTAGTGCTCGTAGGTGTCATGAGGCCGCAGCAGTCTCAAACTCCACCTCTGGAAAGCCCTGGTCACTTGATTCCTGCAGTTTGTCGTAATACACGTTTGCGCCACCAAAGTAGATCAGAACCCGCGCGTTTCGATCTTCTAAGTTTGCGCCCATCATCCATGAGTGGACCTTGTCGCCTTGAGCCATGAGGGTTTGATTATGAATTTCAGCGGTATGCGCGACCCACTCGTCTTCAGCTTGCTGCTGTGGCCTGCAGATATCGTGACCTTCTTGCTCCATTTTTTTGATGCATTCGGTGATATAAACGATGTTCTGCTCGATGGATGTGGGTAGGTTAGCGAACGGTGCCTGTGGACCGGTGATCATGAACAGGTTTGGGAATCCGGCGACAAAAACGCCCATAATCGAACCCGACTCGGTGCGCCATTTATCTTTCAGGCGCTGCCCGTCAGCACCGCGGATGGTCAGTGCTTCTTGTGAGCCGGTGTAAGCCTGGAACCCAGTAGCCAAGACAATGATGTCGAATTCGTACAGATTTTCTGTGGTGCGAATCCCGGTTGCAGTGACCTCCACAATGGGCTCTTGTTCGTTAATATCGACTAGGCTTACGTTGTCGCGATTGAACGCTTCGTAATAGCCATGATCGAGGGGAGGACGTTTAGCGAAGAGCGGGTAGCCCTTCGGTGTAAGCAGGTCGGCGAGTTCCGGATCGTTGACGCGTTCTTTGATCTTCCCCGCGATGAAATCCGCAGCGGCTTTGTTTGAGTCCGCGTTGGACAATAAGTCATCGAAGGTTTCAAACACGAAGCGGAAGCTGCCGCGCGGCCAATGTTCCTCAAAGATTCGCTGCACTTCATCGGGCGGCGTGTCGGCTAGATCGCGTCCAACAGGACTGTCAAAAGCCATACCAAACACGTGATTGCGACACTTTTCGATGATTTGATCGTAGTTGTCTTTGATCTCTTTATCCCATTCAGGGGTCATCGGTTTTTGCACTGCGGGCATCACAAAATTGGGGGTGCGCTGGAAAACCGTCACCTGGGCGGCGTCCTTGGCTACGACGGGGAGCATCTGCACCGTAGTTGCGCCACTGCCAATGATTCCAATACGTTTGCCCTTGTAGTCAAGTCCCTCCTGAGGCCAGCGTGCGGAGTGAAAGCAGGGACCATTGAAGCTTTCCAGGCCCTTGATGTTCGGAATGACGGGTTGCGAAATCATGCCCATTGCACTCACAAAATATTTGCAGGTGAATGTCTCGCCGGATACGGTTTTTACCAACCAGTGACCGCTGCTGTCCTGATAGTCTGCGCTACTGATTTCGGTGTTCAGCTGAATATGCGGCCATAAATCGCATTTGTCGGCCACAAAATGCATGTAGCGATGTGTTTCCTCCCAGCCGGGGTAGCGCTCTGACCAGGTCCATTCCTGAAGAATTTCTTTGGAGAAGGTCAGGCAGTAGTAGTAGCCTTCGCTATCGGTTGCTGCCCCAGGATAGCGATTCCAGGTCCAGGTGCCGCCAATATCCGACGCTTTATCGAACACTTTGATAGACAAACCAGCCTCGCGAATGTAATGAATGAGTCCGAGTCCGGCGAAACCAGCGCCGACTGCGATGACGTCATAGTCTGTTGCGTGTTGGGAAGTCATTACTCCACCCTTATTGAGTTAATTGCTGGGCCATAAGAGTGCGCGTTTTTGAAAAATATTCAAGTCGAGATGCGTCACTCGGGGTGATCAGATGATGCGCGGAGTTTGAGTATGAGTATGAGCTTTTCGAAATCTGACTGCGTTGGTACAGTGATACGACCTCTGTTTGAACGGACAAGCGACATTGAATTCTGAACAGGCAATCACCCAACTCATGCATGAATATTGCGTTGCCATCGATACGGGGAACTTACGCGCCTTCGCACGTCTCATGAAACACGCGGACTGGGTTGCATTGGGTCAGACGCCGGGTCCCGAGGCAGCGGACAACCTTATACTGTATGCCGATGGGACGCCTCGCACTAAACACACAATTACCAATCTGCAGTTGGACATTGAGGAGGAACAGAATCGCGCCACGGGCCATTGTTACGTGACCGTCTTTCAGCAAACCGATGGGTTCCCGCTGCAGGCGATTTTTGCTGGTGATTATTTTGACGAGCTTGAGCGGGTAGGCGGTCTATGGCGGTTTGCTCGCAGGGAAATAAAAAACGCGCTGATTGGCGATATGAGTGCACATTTGAAGGTACCCTCGTTGACGATACCCGGGGCTTGAAGCAGGAACGCTATCGGGCAGGTTACATGATCGAGGTGATCAAAACAGGCTTTTCGTTGGCGAAAAAAACCCCGGCGCTAGGCCGGGGTTTTTATCAAGTGATTCGTGGGATATGCGATTAATGCGCGGTATCGCCAGAGTCCTTGATGGCCAGGTTCCAGATAATCAGTCCGAATAAGATCTTGTTCACAAAGTCAGCTAAGTTATAGAGCACGTTCAAAGCGTTCTCGTCTACCGCACCCATCATGTAGCCGAACACGTATCCAAGAGGATAGATCGCCCAACCGACCAGAACAATCCATCGCATAGCACTGAAGGCTGACTGCACGGCCTCACCCGCAGCGGCTGCGGCCTTACCTGCTTCCCCGCCATAGATTTCGTAGATGATGATTGCCCAACCGACCATGCCAATGGCGAAGCCCACGGTAGCGTTCATCATTCCAGCCTCGCCGGCGTAGCCGAAGATCAGCATGACCAACGTACCGACTAAGAGCCGCAGGAACGAACCAGACCCGACGGCGCCGCCGACTGCGCGGAGGATGATGAAAAACTCGATCATCAGTAGTGGTACTGTGATCAGCCAGTCAATGTATCGATAATCGATGGGCGTCGCTTGGTTGACGACCCAGAAGTCGCGCATGTAGTCATAGTGTACGCCTGCAACCAGCGTGACCAGACCCGCGACCAACAGGGACAAACGCCACTGCGGCTTGACCTTCGCGCCTTCGTACAAAAAGAACACCGTTGAAGCAATCATAGCGATTGAGACCAGCCAGAATGTGACGCCGACTAAATCCCCTTGCTGTAGAAACATCTTATCCATATCTTCCTCTCTCTTACTGAAGTTGTCAGACAATAACACCAAAAAAAAATATTGGGTAGACCCAACAGTTAGTCGTTTTTGCGCTTAAAAACACGCCGATTTTTGATCTGCGCGCCCATTAAAACGCCCTGCTGATTTTCCCTGATAAATCATTCAACGGGGTCTTTGGTCTTAAGTGATCAGCGCAAACCGATGTAAAACCATGGGATGCCACGAAAATTACAAATAGCGGTGTGATGATCAGGTGATGACCACCGGGCTGTTCCTGAGGCGGGTGTTGCCCAAAATCAGAATCGGTTCGCCTAATTTTTGCGCGAAAGACACAAAGTTTAGCTGTTGCGACAGAAAAAAATGGTTGTAGCCGTCGGGTTTGTGCTGCTACTTGTGTAGCAGGTACGGCAAAGGCGCAGACTGTTTGGGCCGGCGGGTCGAGTGTCAGTTAGGTAAGCAAAACTATTTGAGTTTCAGAAACTCGGTCGACTATCCAGATGAAGATACACAGATAGAAAAAGGGTAAGGGTAAGAGGAAGAGGAAGAGGAAGAGGAAGAGGAAGATAAAGATAAAGAGAAAGATAAAGACAGAGTCAGATGAAGTTAGATAAAGTAGGACGATAAAGAAATAAGCTTTGAACGCGGGTTGAGAAGGCTGAGCGGGTTGCGCTGGTTTATGAGACGGCGAACGCGCAGGGCTCAGATCATACTTGGTTCGTGATTGAATAACGGAGGGATGCTGTGCAGGACGTTGTAAATCTAGTGCTTGGGGATGTTGATTTTGACAAGTCCGCTCTCAAGGAAAAGTATCTTAAAGAACGGGATAAGCGCCTGAGAGCAGATGCAAATGACCAATACATCGAAGTGTCGGGTGATTTTTCGAATTACGTGGACGACCCCTACGAGGCGATCAAAGACCGAGCGCCGCTCACCGATACCGTTGACATTGCCATTATAGGCGGAGGATTTGGCGGCTTGCTGCTCGGTGGCCGGCTACGCGAAGCGGGTTTTGAAGACATTCGGGTGATCGAAAAAGGCGGCGATTTTGGGGGGACCTGGTACTGGAATCGCTACCCCGGTGCGATGTGTGATGTTGAGTCGTATTGTTACTTGCCCATGCTCGAAGAATTGAACTACATCCCCCGGCACAAATACTCTTTCGCGCCTGAGATCATGGCGCATACCCAAAATATCGCAAAGCACTACGGTCTGTACGAAAATGCTTGCTTATCTACTGAAGTGACTGACTTGGCCTGGGATGAGGAGGCGCAGGTATGGGTGATCAAAACCAATCGAGGTGATTGCATGCAGGCGCGCTTCGTGGCGATGGCGAACGGCCCCCTCAATCGACCCAAGTTGCCGGGTATCCCAGGGATCAATGACTTCCAAGGGCATACGTTCCACACCAGTCGCTGGGATTTTGAATATACCGGCGGTGACTCCAACGGTGGACTGACTAAGCTTACAGACAAGCGCGTCGGGATTATCGGCACCGGCGCGACAGCGGTCCAGTGTATACCCCATCTCGGTGAGTGGGCGGCAGACTTGAAAGTCTTTCAGCGTACACCCTCGTCTGTTGACGTGCGGGATAATAGACCCACCGATCCTGAATGGGCGCAATCTTTGTCCAAGGGCTGGCAGGAAGACAGAATGAACAACTTCAATGTGCTGGTCAGCGGAGGGGATCAGGAGGAGGACCTGGTTGCAGATGGTTGGACAGATATTTTCCGCAATTTAACTGGCATCGCTGCAAAAAAGGCTTCCCGACAGTTAGGCCGGCGACTCACCGGGCGTGAGAAAGGAGAGCTGATGGAAATGGCCGACTATCAAAAGATGAACACCGTCCGCGCTCGTGTAGATGACGTTGTGCAAGATCCTGCTACTGCAGAATCGCTTAAACCCTGGTACAGGCAGTTTTGCAAGCGTCCTTGTTTTCACGATGAATATCTACCGACTTTTAATCGTGAAAATGTTCATTTGATTGATACCGAGGGGCGTGGCGTAGAAAAAATCACGGCAAAAGGGGTGGTGGTCAACGGCGTGGAACACGAGTTGGATTGTCTAATCTTCGCTACCGGCTTTGAGGTAGGCACCAGCTATACCCGTCGGGCGGGCTACGAGGTCACCGGCCGAGAAGGACAGAAGCTCGGAGATAAATGGTCGAGCGGTCTCAAAACCCTACATGGGTTTACCACGCACGGTTTTCCGAATTGCTTCTTCCTGGGGTTCACTCAGGCCGCGGTGACAGTCAACGTCCCGCATGCGTTAAATGAGCAGGCCAAGCATATATCTCACATTATGCGTGAAGCGAGATCTCGTGGTGCACAAACGATCGAAGCCAGCGCTGCGGGTGAGCAAGGTTGGCTCGACGAAATAAAGCGCACCGCTAAATTTGGCGAGCGCTTTCGAGCCGAGTGTACGCCCGGGTATTACAACAATGAGGGCAAGCTCGACAATCCCAATGGCTTTTTTACCAGTGGCTATGGTGGCGGACCCATTAAATTTTTTCGTATTCTCGAGCAATGGCGCGACGAAGGTACCTACGCAGGTATTGATTTTAGATAGTTCAGATCGGGTCTTTTTAATCGATGGCACCCATCAGCCCAAACCGCCAGCCAGAAAAAACCGGTGCCAGTTAGGCAACCGCCCATAGTCGGTGCGCACTAGGTTTGTGGCTCGGTCTGTGACCGTTAGGCGTCAACGTGAGTGATGTCGTGTATTTGTCGGGAGAATTCTTCGATAATAGGCGACATTGAGGGCTCCTGGACTAAATTGATAAGCTCCTGAGGATCGTCCTGGAGATCGAATAGCTCGCAGGGTGTCTGCGTTGTGGTCTCATGGGTGTACCGGTATCGTTGATTTCTAAGTGCGCGAAATGTCGGTGCATTTTGACGCCGGCTTTGCTTTTGGATTTCGCTGAACAGGTAGTCATTCGCGTGGGGGTCGTCGCCATCCAAATGTGCGCGCAACGAATGTCCGCGTGCATCGGGCAAGGTTTGGGCGCCCGCGTAGTCCAACAGCGTTGGTCCGATGTCAATGAGTTGGGCGAGTGCTGTGCTGGTGCGCGCTGGGGCGCCGCCGGGCGGCCGGATGATGAGTGGGACTTGAACCGAGCTTCGGTAAAAGTTGAACTTTGCCATAAGGCCGTGATCCCCGAGCATTTCGCCATGATCTGAGCTGTATACGATAACCGTATTGTCCAGCAAGCTCTGCTCTTCAAGCTGTACCATGATTCGCCCTATGCATTCATCTATGAGCGAAATCATGGCGTAGTATTGACGCGCACCCTGCAATGTATAGTCGTCGGTCAGTAGGTGTGCATTCGCATGGTGACCACACCAGGAAAGATAGTCGGACCATACCTCAGGGTGACCTGCGGGCCGACGTGTTGGACCACGCGGGATGGGTGTTTGACTGTAGTATTTAGCCCAGGTGGGATCTCCCATCAGCGGCACGTGGGGCTGCACATACGACAGTTGCAGAAAAAAGGGATCTTGGTCCGATTGTGCTGCCAGCCATGACTGGGCCTCCCGGGTTAAGAAACTGGTGAGATCCTGCTCCTGAGTGATTGGGCTGGTAACCCCATCCCAATGATGCTCTGTCAGTCTCCAGATCTGTTTGATTTGGTCTCGATAGGCCGCATAAACGCCTTCCGATTTT
>Ga0181559_10007328_pt1 | contig 10271 bp, 6 predicted proteins | sample 011ome_21_FD_133752 | JGI IMG/M metagenome (GOLD analysis project Ga0181559, IMG submission 133752) | Coastal salt marsh microbial communities from the Groves Creek Marsh, Skidaway Island, Georgia - 011508AT metaG (megahit assembly) | ecosystem: Environmental > Aquatic > Marine > Intertidal zone... | reverse complement strand
TCAGCGTGTTGTGTTTCATGTTTTTTTTCGTACCGGTTTTCATGATTCCCCCGTTGCCAGATTGCGCATTATTATTGTTCAGGCAATTTTTATATAAGCACAACTGGCAGGAAAAGAACAAGCGTGAGGGAGTCAATTGAAAACGAAAAATAGCCGTAACAAAAAAGTCTATGCAGCCCCTGGCGCAGAGGAAGAGATTTTTAGGCGGTACTTGCCCCATAACTTACCATGAGCAGAATCAAAAACAGAAAGATGCTGGACATGATTACTGTATCCAGCACGCCCATGGTGTGGTCTTCTTCCAAAAGCGAGGACAAGGTATAAAACGTGGGAAACAGGAAGATCAGCAGAAAAATATTGGACAGCGAAAAGCCGATGGGAAAGTCCGGATGGGCCGGATTAATCCAGGCCTGATAGACGGCGATACTCATCAGTGTGAAAGGAAACACCATAAACATCACCTGGGTAATGCCACCAAAAGCATTGGCCAGTGCAATGCCGTATTCATTTTTCTGGTGCGATTGCCATAGAATGACGTATTCACTCATACCGGCAAATACAGCGAGAATCAGCGCCGTCAGGATTGGATTCACATTCAGCTCACTTACCATGGCTTGCGCAAATTCAGACACCTGCTCACCACCAATCAAGGCGCCCACAATACCGATCAGTAACAAGCCGGCAATACTTGCTGCGGAATTTTGCGTTACATCTTCGTAGACAATGGCCAGGCGTTTTTCAATATCTTTACCGGTCATGCCAAGGCTCTCCCTGACTTCACCTTCTTCCTGTGCATAGCCAGTGATCAGTTTGTGGGTATAGAAAATAAAGATGGTGAGCAGAAACGCACTGATGGTGAATAAGTCAACGGGCAAAAAACTGTTTTTGGTGGGCGAGTCAGAGGTAAACGCCATCATCACCAGTCCGAGGATAAGTCCCATGGCACCCCCGCCAATTAATATCTGGGTGCCGGCTTCGGTGATCGGCAAGGGCATCAGGAATTTTCCATATTTATCCTTGGGCAGGAAAAAAGAATAAAAACTGAACACCAGGGCGTTGTTATAGATGGTGATGAGGGTGATGACGAAGGCGATCAGGGGACTGACGGGAATAACAAAGGCGATTACCACCAGTTCGGGCGCGGTTGAAAGAATTTCCGCCACCGTGCCGGCGACATAATGATTCCAGTGCAGTCGCGCTGCGAGTTTTTCCGAGGCTTTTAGCAGGGCCTGGCAAGCCACTTGAAGGATAACCAGCCCGATAACAAGGGACAGTGCGGCATGAATAAAACTTTCGGGTAAAAAATCGGCTATCTCCATGGCGAGGGAAATAACCCACAGCACCAGGCCAACAATCAGGCGCTTGAACCATGGCCTGGGCCCGGTTGTATGGGCCTTCTGTCCGAACTTGAAAATTGAAAGCCGGTCAGGATCTATGCCGGCCTGCCTTAATGGCTCTTCAATGCCGGAGTCAGCACCGGGTAAACCGGCCTGGGCAATATCGTTGTTTTGCTTTGTATGATGCTTCTTCATTATTTTTCCCGGGCCGGTCAGGAAGCCTGACTCGCAGGGCTGATGAGGCTCCCCGGAATGAAGCGTTTGTCCAGCTTCTGCAACAGTTGCCGGTGTGATTCAGCAACAGGTAGCCCGTTGGCTGCTATCCTGTAGCGGGTCATAACCTCGTCAGGATTTGCCGGCACTACATCCTTCAAAGTTGCGCTAAATTCTTCTTCTTCACGGCTGATCACCTGAATACTGGCTCCCTGTCTGGCAGGATAATCCGTGGTGAGTGCTTCATCAACAGCCACGTTGATAAGCCCGGCTAATGCATGAACATTTACATTAGCGAAATCCTGATAATGACTATCATCAAAATTTCCATGGAAAAGCGCGCTGGCCACATTGAAATGAATACTCATTCTGGCTTGCAGGATACTTTCAAACGGCCCCGGGTAATCACAACCAGGATAGTGGGCGGCGGCGTAGGGAACCTTGACGGTAATCCGGCTAATGGAATCCATGGGCAGCGTATTCTGTATCTTTACCTGAAGCGCCACCTGCGCCGCTGTCTGGGCATAATTGCAGGCGGGAACCTGCTTGAAAAATACCTGCAGTATTTCCTCATCATGTTCACCAAAGGGGAGGGCGGCAGGGGTGGGAACCCCCTTGCTAAACGCAGCAAACAAACCTGCCTTCCCATCCAGCGAGCCTTTTGCTGCCAGCGCGCCGGCCTGGGCAAGTTGCGCTGCCGTCAGTCCGTTCCTGGCAGCGATACCAGGGTGAAAATACATATCGTCACTGCCCCAGGCTGCCCACTCATTCAGCCCGGTAATATAGTTGCTGGCAAAGCCCAGGGCATTGGCGCTAGATTCCACATCAAGGCCGTTTAGCCTGGCTGCCGTAGCGGCGGCGGCAAAGGCGCCTATCAGGCCGGTTGGACGAAAAGTTCGGGCTGTTTCCACGTCCATCAACATGGCGCCCAGTTTGCCACCGGCCTCGTAACCACAGATGATAGCTTCCAGAAACAGTTTGCCACTAACCTTGTTTTGTTCCGCTAATGCCAGAGCAACAGGCATGACTGCGACGCCAAGGTGGGACACGCTGCCTAAATGCATATCATCGCGTACCAGGGAATGTCCTGCCACTGAATTAACGAATACCGCATCGTGCACCGATACCCGTTGCGTCGTACCGATGATTGTCGCTCCCCTGTGGCCAGCACAATCATCAGGCTGAACCGATTTAATGCCAGAGTTGTTGATGGCCACTTGCCGGGCCTGTTCAACCCAGGGGAAATGTTGGGTGGCATATGCACAGGACAGAAAATCCAGTACACAATAGGCGGCTTTTGCCAGGGCTGCCCCGGAATAGCGGTTATAGCCAATCAATGCGTCTGCAAATTGCTGGCAAAGCATGGTGTCGGCTTTAGCGTCGCTGCCCTTACTCAAAGTCTAAATAACCAACACGATTATTGCTGGGGTCGGTAAACCAGAGTTTGTCAATCAGGCGATCAGGGGGCTGGCGATCACTGCCAGCACTTAAACCCACGGCTCTGGCGGGACCATCGGCAATGGCAAACTCAGTCATTTGTCCTGACGGAGTCACTCTTCCCAGGGTATTGTTTTTGGTGTACCAGATATTCCTGTCAGGGCCTACGGCGATATTGATCGGGGTCGAGCCTTCACTGGGGATCATGAATTCAGTAATGTCTCCGCCCATGGTGATGTGAGCGACGCGATTACCATCGACAGGTGTGTTATCCATATTGCCGTTGAGCTCAAGAAACCACATATTACCATCGGCACCGGCTGTAATATCCCCTGGTCCGGTATTGGGACCCGGCAGGCTAAATTCAGTGATTTCCCCTTGCGGTGTAATGCGGCCGATTTTGCCGGCCTTGAATTCTGAAAACCAGATATTGCCATCGGGACCCCCAGCCAGTGCCCGTGGACCGCTATCCGGAGTAGGAATGGTAAATTCGGTGATTTCTCCCCGGGGGGTGATGCGGGCAATTTTGCTGGCAGCAAACAGGCCTGCCCAGATGTTGCCATCACTGCCCAGTGCGATGGCGCGCGGTTGACTGTTTTCGCGTAGCAAGGGAATTTCTGTAATTTGTCCATCTGGGGTAATTTTGCCTATCTTGTTGCCTTCATGTTCCGAGAACCACATATTGCCATCAGCACCCAGGGCTATAATACGGGGAGAGCTGCCCGCGGTCGGGATTGGATATTCAATCAGGCCGGAGCCATCAGGGCGCATTGTGCCGATGGCATTGGCGGCGCTCAGAGTGAACCAGATATCCCCGTCCGGCGCGATTGAGACAGTGGTCGGGCCGGCATTTTCTGACAGCATGTTAAATGCTGTCACGGCGCCGTTGGCTTGCAGGGAAGGGGGTATATTGATTGAAATGGTATCGGTAATTTCGCTGGAGCTGTCTTCCGGCATCTGCTCACTGCAGGCCGATAGAAGGCTGGCAGCAACCAGTAAAAAGCCAGGAAATAGTATTCGTGTCATCAAGTTTTCCTTCCACTTTGGCATGGTAAATTATGGCATGGTTAATCAGGGTTGAATCAATGATAGCCGCGCCGGCAAGATGCAGACTGCATGTAATTCCGGTAACCCTGTGTTTTATATTTTTTGGTGGTTACTGAATATACACCGGGCTATTGAGACTAGCAGGGAGTGTGGCTGAATTCAACGAAGGCTGGCATGGTGCAAGCGGGCACGATGGGATAAAAAAGGGTACATGATTGAGGTAATAACGGCTTGTTCTGCTATTTGTTCTTAGGTATCTTCCCCTCTCCCCGGGATAAGCGCTTATTGTGGTTTTAACCGGGCTTAAAACATAATTAACGCACGTTTAAAGTTGTCAGAATATGTCCGATCCGAATCATCCCGAAAGCAGATCAGCCAAAAATAAAATCGGTCTGGGTATCGACTTTGGTACCTCAAACAGCACCGCTGCCATCTTTGATGGCGAGAAAGTCTCCATGGTGATGCTGGAGACTGACAACCCGATCATGCCCTCGGCCAGTTACATCGACAGGGATTTTGTCACCAGTACCGGACAGCAAGCCATTGATACCTATATAGCCCAGAACCAGGGACGAAAAGTCGAAATGAGCCTTGAGGTACTTGGCGAAGCCAGAACCAGTACCGGGCAAATGGATATGTCGACACAGCTTCCGTCCGAACCGGATACCCAGCTGGTCTATGGACAGGCATTCAACGATGGCAGTCTGCCGGGCAGGTTATTCCGGGGCACCAAGCGGCTGCTTGGCAGTGTCGATACCCACCGGGTCATGGTTTTTAACCGGCCTTTCAGACTGGTGGCCCTGATCACGCCTATTTTGTTGCGCATCAAGCGCAGTGTCGAAAAATATGTTCAGCAGTTGCCGGTTTCAGGTATTCAGGTAAACCGGGCCTGTATTGGTCATCCGGTAAACTTTGAAGGCCGGGATAGTGACCATAACAGGGTGGCGATGGAGCGGCTGAGTGAGTCCTATCAACATGCAGGGATCACTCACCAGTCCTTTTATCCTGAGCCAACAGCAGCAGCCATGAGTTATCTGCAAAGTAACCCGGCTGAGCAAAGTGATGTCATTCTTACTGTCGACTTTGGTGGAGGCACGCTGGATTTATGTATCCTGCGTCGTAATGAACAGCATTTTGATGTCGCTGCCATTCATGGAATCGGCCTGGGCGGAGATCATATCGACCAGTGCATGTTTCGGGAAATTCTGTTCCCCTTACTGGGTAAAGGTGAGCGCTGGGAAAGAGAGGTGGAAGGCAAAACCGTTGAAACCCTGTTTCCCTTTGAAGCCTATGCCGATTTACTGATTAACTGGACCGTCAGCTATATCCTGAACCAAAACGAATATACCACCCCGGTTATCGACAAGATGCATCAGGGCGGGGAGTCGGCGCTAAAATTTGAGCGCCTCTATGAATTGATTACACAGAACTATTCCTACCAGGTATTTCAGGCCATCAAGGATTGTAAAGCCGCGCTATCTGACAGTGAGGAGTGTGTGCTGGACATTCCTGAAATAGATGTGGAGGTGACCATCACCAGGGCTGAATTTGAGCACATGATTGCGCCATTATTATTGCGCTTTGAACAGGCGGTAGATGACACTCTGGACAAAGCCGGGCTGCAAAGACATGAAATACAGCTGGTACTGAGAACCGGCGGTTCCTGCCTGATCCCGGCGGTGACCAATATTCTGGAACAGCGTTTTCCTGGTAAAGTAGTTGAACATGATCCTTTTACGAGTGTGGCGGCAGGGTTGGCGTTGGCGGATTATTTTAATTACGGCACGAGTTTGGATAAAAAATAGAGGCAATAGGCAGAATAAACCCCCCGATTGGCTAAGTCTACAATTAACACTGGGGTTTTACCCCTGTTCTTGAGGTATTTGAGCTTAAATTATGAGGCCGGGCTAAGGCAGTAAGCTCAATCACCTAATTGCACAGTTAGCCATTGGCATGGGGTGAAGATAGTGCAATGATAGAGCATCGGTTCGATCTTGATTGGCTGTCATTTTTTGGTGCTAACAATTACGCTTTAATCAGGCCAGCCAGAAAATCCGCAGCCTGTAAGCGGCTTTTTCAGAGGTGAAAAAAGTCGAAACAAACGGGTGAAACAGCAGGAAAAGGTCGCTGATTCGAACCCTTGCAAGTTCAAGTACAAAAGCCCTGTGTCAGTGTTCACAAGTTTTGTTAAGAAATTAGTATAAATTATGTACCTGGAATATTTCTCACTTGATCGACACCCTTTTCGCATGACCCCCGATCCGTCACTATTCTTTCCAGGCGGGCAGGATGGACGCGGCGTCATTCTGAATGCTCTGATCTATGGCATTCAGTCTGGAGAGGGGATTCTCAAGGTTGTTGGTGAAGTAGGCAGTGGCAAGACCATGTTATGTCGAATGCTGGAGGAAGAACTGCCGGATCACGTCGAAATTGTTTATATCGCGAATCCCAGCCTCTCTGCCCGGGAAATTCTCTATGCCATAGCTATCGAATTAAAGCTTGAGGTCAACTCATCAACTGAACGACTAAAAGTCCTGCACATGATTCAGGATTATCTGCTTAGCAAGCATGCAGAGGGCGGAACGGTTGTTGTGTTTGTAGAAGAAGCGCAAAGCATGCCGCTGGAGACCCTTGAGGAAATAAGACTTTTAAACAACCTGGAAACGCACCAGCACAAGTTGATGCAGATCGTGCTGTTCGGCCAGCCTGAGCTGGATAAAATTCTTGCGCAGAAAAACATCCGCCAGTTGCGGGAACGAATAACTCACAGCTTTCGCCTTGAACCCCTGTCGGCTGAAGCGACCAGTGAGTATATTCGTTATCGCTTGAATGCGGCAGGCAGCCCCAGGGATGGCATCTTTTCTCCCCGGGCTGAAAAAATGATCGCAAAGGCATCATCCGGTCTGACCAGGCGGATCAATATACTGGCTGATAAATCATTGCTGGCTGCCTATGCAGACTCTCCTTCCAGGCAGCCAACCCAGACGGGTAATGAGCCGCTGGTATTACCGCGGCATGTGAATGCAGCCATCAGGGATTCGGACTACAAAAAAGTGGGCTTGAGTCCGTGGCTGTTTGGCACCTTGAGCTTTGCTGTGGCTATAGTGCTTTTTGCCTATATTCTTTTATCGCAACTCTGGCCAACGGCGTTGGAGCGTTTTGTTGAACAGCCAGCCAGCGTTCAGATCAGTAATAATGACTCCGATATTGTTTCTCCTGGCTCCACAGCAGCAGTTAATGGCGCGGATAACGATCTTCAGAGAGATGACATATTGGCAGGTGCCGCGACTAATAATTCCGGGGCGCAGCTTGCCAGGACTGAAGGGGCGTCGGGCAATCAACCGGGTGAGCCAATGGGAGGTGTTATTCTGCGTGAACCTCTGGCACTTGAAACTGATGTCACAGCGTTGCCCTCCGGGAATACTTCGAGCCAAAATATTGCGCCAGTGGAGAATAACGATATTTCTGCACTGACAGATTCCCGGCCAGTTGCATTAGCTGCGTCGGTAGAGCAGGAAACAATAGCTGCCCCTCAAAGCGTCGCCGTAAACAATACTGATGCTGAGTTGGGCGCTGCTGCCGGGAACGGGAGTTCTTCTTCAGGGCCGGCAATAGCAGACACTCCAGCCAGTGCAAGTACGGTAGCAACAGGCACTGTAGCAAGTGCCAGAACACGGGAAAGTTCTACGGCACAGGAAAGTACCGTAACAGGGATAAATGAGCCGCAGCTGGCTGCTTCGGGAAAAACAGGTGTTTACGGGTCTGAAGCTGTAGCAGAGCCTGATATTCCAGTCCCGCAAAACCCTGCGCTAACAGATGCGTCAGAACCACAGGAGTCTGAGTCGGCGCGAGTGGATCGAGAATCTTTGCCGGTCACTGTCCTAAGACAGGAGCAGCCAGCAGAGCCTGACCCTGTTCTGGAATCACCGGTAGCTATGGTACCATCAGGGCTGGCAGAATTACGCATGCAGCCAACTGCTGACTGGTTAAGAGCGCTGGATGACAAAAACGGCTATACCATACAACTTTTTTCTGTGCCCTCAACCAATCCCAATGGGCTGGAAGAATATCTGCAGTTTTTACAATTGGTGTCACTGCTCGATGATACCTATATCTGTTTTATGGCTATAAGCTCACAAATTAGTGGTCGATGGCAGGTTATGCATAAGGAGTTCGGTGGGGTGACGCTGGCCAGGCAGTTTATCGACAGTCTGCCTTTTTATATCCAGCAATACGATCCCTATGTGAGAAATCTAAATGGTGTAGAGTGCAGTTATCCCGTTGAAAGAGGGCGTCGCCGCTAGAGTGCATGGCCAGTCTGCTGGTGGCTATAGTCCCTGATTGATGAACCGTGCAAAAATGACAAAGACTGCTCAGGGTGACCAGGGGTAAAAAGGAATGATCTCTACAGCCAGATTGCGTTCCTGCAATATCCCGGTTTCGTCGCGGCTAAGAACCACTTCCTTCAAAGTACGATCCAGATAAAAAGACGAAGCATAACTGAGCCAAAAACGGATTCGGGCAGTATTTTCATCTTCATCAAGTATCTCAATATCATTGAAGGCAATATCAATAAAACGCTTTTCGTTGATCTTGCGCATGCGATCCGCACGCCAGTCGCTCATGGAATCGAAGTTAGCTGGTCTGAAATCATCGTGATAATGTCTGAAATAGCCTTCTACATCCTGGTTTTTCCATTCACCATTGTCAGCCGCTAACACCAGTTCTTTAACGGTTCGGTCCGCGTAGCCGGGTGATTGGTAGATGAATTGAACTGAAACAGTGGTTTGTTGTGGACTCTCGCTGATGATCCTTAAGCTTTCCAGATTGATGTCAATTTCTGAGGGGCGATTGATTCGGATGCTTCTGTCGTCGCGCCAGCTCTGAAGATCTGTTGTTTCCTCAGGAGAGAATTGAGGGTGATAGGAAGCAAAATACCCTTGTAGATCCTTATCCTGCCAGGCAGCCAGCCAGTCATCAACAAAGCCCAGTGGGTCCTGGCTTACTTCAGCTGTGGTTTTTGCTATTTCAGTAACAGTCGTTGTTTGCCGAGACTCATTGGTTCCAGACTGGGCAATCTCTTGTTCAACACTTCCAACAACTGTCTCGCTGACTTCTTCATCAGTTATTTCGTCAGCACCAGCCGTCTCCTGTGTTTCCTGGGCCAGAGCAGGCTCATTAATCTCTGTGTCAGCCAACTGAGGGGGTTTTTCACTCACTGCAGCTTCTTGTGCATCACCCGGGTTTTCGGTATCTGCGATTAGCTGTGGCTCTGGTGTGACTTCTGCTTCGGGCTGTTCGCAGACGTTTCTGTTATTACCTCGCTTTGCGGGGCATCCAGCGTAGCGACTATTGGCGCTATCCCCAAAGGGGGCTCTTGCTGTGCCTGGGGTTCTGGCAGGGCTGCGATTTGATCAGCTGTCAGTTGTCCTGGAGAAACAGCGGGTGGCGGGAAAATGACGATTGAATCGGAACGCTGTTCAACCGGTACAAAAAAGCCATAACCCACAATTAGAAAGAGAACCACAACGGCGATGCCAACGCCGTTACTCTGCCAGCGCCAGGGCACCTGGAACTTGAAAGCAGTCAGCGCTTCTTCCCGGTCTTCGACACTCAGACCGGTCAGAATTGGCTCAGGGTCATCATCAAGTGCGACCAGCTTGCCAATGATGCGTTTTTCCTGCGGATTTTCCGCTGTGGATTCTTTTTTGCTCTCCTCTGCCTGGTCAAGAATGTTAAAAATCAGCTCCGGGATTTTACCGGGCAAGCCCTGGGTTTCTGTAAATATCTGGTCCAGATTATCTTTGCTAAGAATGCGTTTTTGTAACCCCATCTCCACCATGTAAGCATTACAAAATGCTTCCAGTTCACCCCGGTTCATGGGCTTGACTTCAAAGTTCAGGATGATGTTCTTGTTGAAGGTTCGGTTGGCTGGCTCATTCAGTTTTTGATCCAGCAGTTCTGTGCCGGCAAACACCATGCTTACATCGGGCGACTCATGGTAGTTTTTCTCGAACAGGATGCGGATCGCTTGAAAGCAGTCATCTGGAATCTGATCAGCATCATCAAATACCAGGATCAGTTTTTGCTGATCATAGGGGCGCGCCTGTATGTGACTGTTCAGTGCGGTATAGAAATCAGCATTGGCGTCCAGTTGTAGATGCAGTTGCTGCTGAATTGGATTATGAAGTCCGGCTTCAGAATGGGGGATGTCAGAGAAAATGACGACTTCCTGAT
>Ga0181559_10007324_pt1 | contig 10272 bp, 7 predicted proteins | sample 011ome_21_FD_133752 | JGI IMG/M metagenome (GOLD analysis project Ga0181559, IMG submission 133752) | Coastal salt marsh microbial communities from the Groves Creek Marsh, Skidaway Island, Georgia - 011508AT metaG (megahit assembly) | ecosystem: Environmental > Aquatic > Marine > Intertidal zone... | reverse complement strand
CTTTTCATAGGTCTCCAGAAGCTTGGGATCGACCTCATCCAGCGTCTTGGGTTGGTCGCCGGTCTTGGGCGCGGCGTAGTAGTAGGAATCCTGATAGTCAATTGCCGGGTATTGCGGCTTCTGCCATTTCGGCTCCTCCATCGTCAGCCAGTGACGATAGGCCTTGAGACGCCATTCGAGCATCCATTCCGGCTCTTCCTTTTTCTCGGATATCAGGCGAACGATGTCTTCGTTCAGACCCTTCGGAGCAAAATCGACATCGATATCGGTAACGAAGCCGTACTTGTACTGCTCCCCAATCGACTTGACCTGTTCAACCGCTGCTGCGTCTGCTGCCATAACGTCCTTCCGGCTCTCTATTCCGCGGCGCGGACAGAATTGCCCGACCGTTGGTTTTTCACTGCTTTCACAATCATGTCCGCTGCAGCGTCCACTTCGCCCAGCGTGGTAAAGCGCCCGAAGCCGATCCGAACGGCCGAACCGGCCTCCGCATCGCTCAGATCAAGCGCCTTCAGTACATAAGATGGTTCTACCGAGGCCGAGGTACAGGCCGATCCTGTCGAAATTGCCAGTTCGGGCAGTTCCGCCATCAGCGCTTCCGCGTCCACGCCGGCAAATCCAATATTCAGGTTCCCGGGCACCCGGCGGTCCATACTGCCGTTGAGGGTGACCGCGCCAAGCTTCTCGCGCAGGCGCGCGACCATCCGCGCACGCAATTCGGCAAGCCGTTTGCCTTCCCCGGTCATTTCGACCTGCGCCACGGCGGCCGCTTCGCCCAGCGCCACCGTCAGTGGCACCGGAAGGGTCCCGGAGCGGAAACCACGTTCCTGCCCGCCGCCGCTGATCTCGGCCAGGATGCGCGCGCGGGGACGGCGACGCACATAAAGCGCGCCAATCCCTTTCGGAGCGTACATCTTGTGACCGGAAATACTCAGCAAATCTATGTTCATTGCATTGACGTCGAGTTCGATCTTTCCCGCGGCCTGAGCAGCATCCGTGTGAAGCAACACGCCGTTCTCACGACAGATCGCACCGATCTCCGCGAGCGGCTGTATCACCCCGATCTCGTTGTTTACAGCCATAATGGATACGAGAACCGTGTCTTCCCGGATTGCAGACTCGACCGCTCCGGGATCGACAAACCCCTCACCGTCAACCGGCAGAACTGTCACGTCCGCACCGTCTTCGGTCAAAGCCTCACAGGATTCCAGAACACATTTGTGTTCGCTCACGGCCGTGATGACATGCTTGCCGCGTCCATGGCGCAGTGCAAACCGGACCGCACCCTTGATCGCTAGATTGTTGGATTCTGTAGCGCCGGAGGTGAAAACAACTTCCCGGGCCTGTGCCCCGATCAGGGCGGCGACCTTCTCGCGCGCAAACTCAACGGCTTCTGCCGCCTGGCGCCCCCAGGCATGTTGTTCGGAATGGGCATTGCCGAAGGTTTCACTGAACCATGGCAGCATCGCATCGAGCACACGCGGGTCCACTGGCGTCGTGGCCTGATGATCAAGATAGATTGCTGTCGGTGCCACGCTCATGCCACCGACCTCCGCGCCTGATTTTCATGATTGCGGCGCTGCGCCATCTGTGTCCAAACCTCGACGAACCGCTCGATTTCGACCTTCCGCGTATCGCGCCCGAATGAAACCCGTATCGCACTGCGCGCCGCGTCGTCGTCCTGCCCCATGGCGTGCAGCACATGGCTGGGGGTGACCTTTCCGCTCGAACAGGCCGAACCGGCACTGACTGCGATTCCGGCAAGATCGAGAGTCATCACCTGCATTTCGCCCGTCACACCCGGCAGACCAATACAACTCGTATTCGGCAGACGTTCCGCCTCAATTCCGTAGAGGACCGCATCGGGCACGTTTTCGAGCAGTTGTGCTTCCATCGAACTGCGCAACTCACCGACCGCTGCGAATTGCCCTGTGCCAACGTCTGCCAGACGGGCTGCGGTGCCGAAACCGACAATCCCCGGCACGTTCTCCGTGCCGGCACGACGGCGACGTTCCTGTCCGCCGCCGCGAACAAGCGGGTCGAGATCCAAATCGGGTCGGACAAGCAGAGCACCGACGCCCTGCGGGCCGCCAATCTTGTGCGCCGACAGAGACAACAGATCGACGCCAAGATCCTCCATGGACAGCGGCAGCTTCCCCGCTGCCTGAATGGCATCACAGTGAACCAGCGCGCCGAACTCACGCGCGAGCGAAACCACCTCGGAAACGGGCTGCACCACCCCGGTTTCGTTGTTTGCATACATGACGGAGACGAGCACCGGCTCAGATGCTGCGTTCAGGGCGTCACGAAGACCGTCCAGGTCAATCGAGCCCGTGGAATCGACCGGCAGGACCGTCGCATCGGCGCGTGCGGACAGAACCGAATCATGCTCGACGGCGGACACAAAAGCCCGGCGCTCGGTTCCGCGCAGCGCCGAGTTGTTTGCTTCCGTTCCGCCGGATGTGAACACAACACGGTCTGCGGTCGTCCCCGCCAGCGCCGCCACCGCCTCGCGTGCATCATCGACCCCACGGCGGGCAAGGCGGCCGAACCGGTGCACCGAAGATGCATTTCCGGTCTGTGCCAGCGCTGCCATCATCGCCTCGGCCACTTCGGGTCGGACCGGCGTCGTCGCATTATGATCGAGATAGATACCCACGGCGCGCGACTGCTCTACTCTGCTGCGATCTCGTGGACCGGCGCATCCTGATTGCGCATCGGTCCGGCGTAGATACGGCCGGCACAAACATCTGCCAGGCTGACAGAACTGAGATAGCCGTGAATCTGATGTCCGAGCTCGGCCCAAAGGTCATGGGTCATGCATCGGGTGCTTTTTCGAATACAGCCCAGGGACGTTTTCGGGTTGCAACTGGTCGTTCGGATGGGTTCATCCACCGCCAGAATTACCTCGGAGATCCGGATATCGTCGGCTGAAACCGATAGTTTGTATCCACCACCGGGTCCACGCACGCTCTCAACAAGCCCGGCGCGCCGGAGCTTTGCAAAAAGCTGCTCCAGATAGGACAGGGAGATATCCTGGCGGGTGGCGATATCAGCCAGCGTCAGCGGCTGTCCGGCGCTGTGCTGCGCCAGATCCACCATCGCCATCACCGCATAACGACCCTTGGTGCTGAGTTTCATGTCGCCCTCTCAGTAACCGATATCAACACGCATCAAACCGAATGGCCCGGCTTGTCGCCGTCTTCGTCGCCGCGCGCAGCCGCGTGCATCTGAACCCTCTGCTCCAGTTCGGCCTCGAGTTCTTCGACACGACGCCGCAATCCGCTGATTTCGTTCAGCATGGCGTGAATGGATTTCTTCTCGGGATCGGGAATATCCTCGGTCGGTGTGCCATAGGCCGAAAAGCTGTCAGGCGAACAGGTGGACGATGGCACCGGCTTGGCCGGAATCCCGACGACGGTGCAGCCTTCCGGCACATCCTTGACCACGACTGCATTGGCGCCGACGCGTGCGTTTCTGCCGACAGTGACCGGCCCCAGAACCTGAGCACCGGACCCCACGAACGGCCCTTCCAGCAAGGTCGGATGGCGCTTCACGTTGACCTGCGCTTCGCTCTCGACAGCCGGGGCAATCCCCCCGAGAGTGACGTTGTGATACAGCGTCACATTGTCATGGATTTCCGCCGTTTCGCCGATCACTACACCAATCGCATGGTCAATCACCAGGCGTTTTCCGATTGTGGCGCCGGGGTGAATATCAACGCCGGTGAGAATGCGTCCGATGTTGCCCACAAAGCGCGCCAGAACCAGTAACCGGTTGGACCAAAGCCAGTGTGACAGCCGGTACCAGACCACCGCGTGAAATCCGGGGTAGCTGATTGCGACCATGAATTTGGAGCTCGCCGCCGGATCTCTCTCGAGATAAGCGTCCAGATCGTCAAAGAGATGCTTGAAGACCATATCGACCTTTATGATATAGAGCGCATCACAACGCTCTCCCCGCAACGAGACAAACGTCCAATGCTTGTTTCCGAGCGGGATATATGATGTCCGACTAATTTGGTCAAGTATTCGCAACGCCATCCGGCGGATTGGAAATTGATATGCCTGAAGTGATCATCAACGGCCCCGAGGGCCGCCTCGAAGGACGCTACTTTCCTGCCAAGGTCCCCAATTCGCCGATTGCCCTGTTGTTGCATCCGCACCCGCAACATGGCGGGACAATGAACAACAAGGTCGTCTATCAGCTCTACCAGATGTTCGTCCGTCGTGGCTTTGCCACGCTGCGCTTCAACTTTCGCGGTGTTGGCCGCAGCCAGGGCAGCTTTGACCGCGGTGAAGGCGAACTTTCGGATGCCGCATCCGCACTCGACTGGTTGCAGAGCCAGAACCAGGACGCCCCCATGTGCTGGATTGCCGGATTCTCCTTCGGCGCCTGGATCGGCATGCAGCTCCTGATGCGTCGCCCGGAAATCACCGGCTTCCTGTCCGTGTCACCCCCGGCCAACATGTACGATTTTTCCTTCCTGGCGCCCTGCCCGGCTTCCGGTCTGATCACCCATGGCGATCAGGACGACATCGTGCCGCAGGATTCCGTGACGGAACTGATTGCAAAACTCGCCAAGCAGAAGGACGTCATCATCGATTTCCAAGTGCTCAAGGGATCGGATCACTTCTACAACGATCATCTTGAAGAGCTTGAGCAGATCGCAAACGGTTATCTGGACCGCCGGATCGGCGAAATTGAAGCCGCGATCGCAGCCGAAGCTGCCGCTCTTGAAGACAGCGAAAGCGCCAAAAGCTAGGAGTTGTCAGGCTGCGTGTGCCACGCACAGCCGCCCACCGCGCTGCGGTGACGACACACCGGTCGTGCTGGGCCCGCTGAGGGGAAGTCCAGCCAGGCTTCGTACCGCAAGATAGGCAAAGGCCTGTGCCTCCAGGACATCACCGTCGATCCCCTCGGCTTCGGTGGGCAGAACCGGCGCGCCGAGGGTCTGTCCAAGTGCGTCCATGAGATAACCGTTCTTGCGGCCGCCGCCGGTCACCAACCAGCGACGGGGCGTTTCGGGCAGAAACGTAACCGCCTTGCCGATGGCCTGTACGGTAAACATCGCGAGAGTTGCCGCGCCGTCCTCCGGGCTCAGGCCCTTTGCGGGCCCTGTCGTGAAATCGGTCCGGTCGAGAGATTTCGGCGGAACTGCAGCAAAAAATTCATCAGACAGCAGGGTTTCGAGAACTCCCTGGTCAACCCTGCCGGCTGCCGCAAGGCGACCGTCCTGATCGAAGTCCAGCCCTTTTTGGGCATGCATCCAGTCGTCGATAAGTGCATTCCCGGGACCGGTATCGAATGCCAGAAGATGGTCGAAGATATCGTCCGAAGCAGGATCAGCCCCCGCGCCGATCCAGGTCAGGTTGGCGACCCCACCGATATTCAAAAAACAAAGCGGCCGGTCGTCCGGGGCCAGCACCGCATGATAAAGCGGCGCAAAGGGCGCGCCTTCACCTCCCGCCGCAACATCGGCAGAACGAAAGTCGTAGACCACGTCGATGCCGAGCATTTTCGCGAGGGCCTCTCCATCCCCAATCTGGATGGTTTTCCGTTTGGCCGGCTCGTGAAACACCGTATGTCCATGGAACCCGATCACATCGACGTCGCGGGCTTTCAGCCCGGCCCGGGCCAACAGTTCGTTCACGACCTGGCCGTGCAACGCTGTCAGATGGTGGATAAGATCAGGAGGGGCGTGCTCGCGGCCAAGCGTACCGCGCAGGGCAGTCCGGAATTCGGATCCATAAGGGAGAGACATGGCCGTCAGCGGCTCAACCCGGGCACCCCCGTCCGTCCGCAACAAGGCCGCATCGATACCATCCATTGATGTCCCGCTCATCAGCCCGACGGCCAGCTTTATCCCGTCCCCGTCCATGACAATCCTCTTCGTCGCGATACGCGAAGATATACACCCGCGCGCAAGGTATGTGTTAGGTAGCGCGACCAGAGATCGTCCCACCGGTACCAAAGCATGACCAGTCACAAATCCGAATTCGTCCAGACGCTTGTTGAACGCGGCTTCCTTCACCAGTGCACAAACCTGGAAACCCTTGATGCGCGCGCCGCAGACGGCACCATCACGGCCTATGTGGGCTATGACGCGACGGCGGACAGCCTGCATATCGGCAATCTCGTCTCGATCATGATGCTGCACTGGCTGCAGAAGACGGGACACCGACCGATCGTGTTGATGGGCGGTGGCACAACGAAAATCGGCGACCCTTCCGGCAAGGATGAAACCCGGCAGGTTCTGACCGAGGAGAAAATCGGCCAAAACATCGAATCCATCCGCAAGACCTTTGATAGCTTTCTGGAATTCGGCAACGGCGACCAGGACGCCATCATGGTGAACAACGCCGACTGGCTCGATGAACTGGCCTATATTCCGCTGCTTCGCGATATCGGTCGTCACTTCACCATCAACCGGATGCTGACCTTCGACTCGGTGAAGCTCCGGCTCGAACGGGAACAACCCCTCACCTTTCTCGAATTCAACTACATGATCCTGCAGGCCTACGACTTCATGGAACTGTCCAAGCGGCATGACTGCATTCTGCAGATGGGTGGCTCGGACCAATGGGGAAACATTGTCAACGGGATCGATCTCGGTCGCCGGGTGGCCGAACGTGAATTATTCGGGCTGACCACGCCGCTGATCACCACCGCGTCGGGCGCAAAAATGGGCAAGACTGCCGATGGCGCCGTCTGGCTCCGCCCGGAGCGGTTCTCGCCCTACGACTACTGGCAGTGCTGGCGAAACACGGAAGACGCCGATGTGGGACGCTTCCTGAAATTGTTCACCGATCTCCCCCTCGACGAAATCGCGTGTCTGGAAACCCTTCAGGGCTCAGAGATCAACGAAGCCAAAAAAATTCTGGCAAGCGCGGCGACCGCATTGCTCCATGGCGCGCCCGCCGCACAAGAAGCAGCCGCCACCGCCGAGCAGACCTTTGAAGCCGGTGTTACGGCTGACGGACTGCCCACCATCGAAGTGCCGAAGGCCGAACTTAATTCAGGGATTGCCCTCTTCGCCCTGTTGTCCCGGGCCGGCCTGGCCGGATCCAACAGCGAGGGACGGCGCCTTATCAAGGGCGGCGGCGCGCGGGTCAACGATGTTTCGATTTCAGAAGAGACGCTGGAAATCGGACTGGATGCCGTGAACAGCGACGGTGTCATCAAACTGTCCGCCGGCAAGAAACGCCACGCGCTCATTCGGCCGGTCTGAATGCTTTTCTACTCGGGCACGTCCGGGGCCTCGGTGTCGGGCAGAACCGGTTGATCGGAAGGTTCGCCCTCCTCGCCAAAGCCCGAGAGCAGGCGCCGGATCAGCCCCGGCGTCAGAACCGATAACGGGTTGACCGAGACCTGCGGATCTTCGAGCGCGCCGCTGACATCGAAGGTTGCGGCAAAAATGCCTTCCGAGCCACCCGAGAGCACCTGGCCGATGATTGGCATATTGGCCAGCAGTGAGTTTAATAAGTAGGCCGGTGCGACTTCCCCGGAAAGGGCCAGTGTGTCGTTCTCGCGATCGATCCGCCCGCTCGTGATCACCCCGATATCCGCGCCCCGTGCCTTGGCATCCGTGATGACGATCTCCCGGTCGGTCAAACGAAACGGAATTTCCGCACGGCGAAAGGTCAGGCCGTCTCCGCTCAGAACGTCACCGATCCCGGTAAAGGATGTCAGGGCCAGCAACTTGGCCGCAAAGGGTTCTTCGGTCAGGACGAACCCCTGTGCATTGGCCTGTCCCTCAATCACCTCACCGTCTTCAGGGGTCTGGCTTATGGTACCCAGAACCCGCATCTCGCCCCCCTGAATCGTGTCGACCCAGTCGAGGGCACGCAGCAATCCGCCCGCATCGTCCGTTTCAAAGGTGAGCCGTCTAAGGTCCTGCTCGGGTGCGATTTCCAGCGCGATACGCCCGGTATTGGACAGGCGTCCCAGGATCACAACATCGGCCCAGTCATCCCCATCATTGACCAGAACGCCCCGCACATTCAGGAGTCTGGTTTCCGCTCCAAGTCTGACCGACCCCAGCGGCGATGCTTCATCAACCGCAATCCGCATGGCCGGTGTCCCGTCAGCGTCGTCATCACCATCATCTCCGAACACATCATCCATGAGGGGACGCAGATCGAGACTGTTGCCGCCGAGCTGGATGAACGGCGTTCCCGTTTCCGGCAGATCCAGAGTCGCCACCACATCATTGCCGCCGAATTTCAATCGGGAAAACTGCAACTGTCGCAAAGCGAAACTGTCATCACCAGTGACAAGGACCGCGCGTGCAGCCAGGTCCAGATCGGCAGCCTGTGCTTTAACTTCGGGGACCGACAGCACCCCGTCTGCATTGGCGTGGAAACGGATAAAGGCGCGGCCGGGCACACCGGCCTCCTTCGTCCATCCGAAGGGGTCGAGATCGAGCCGGGACTCCGACAAATCAATCTCAGCAGCGCCAGCAGATTTTCCGCCCCAGGCCTCGGAATAGCTGAGCCCGACCCCGACCGGACCTGTCACATAGGGCGCGGTCTCAAAATCGAGTTGTTCGCGCGCGATGTCATCAAGCGTTGTGCGCACCTTGTATTGGGTGCGCACTTCACTGTCTTCGTTGAAACGCTCCACCCAGGTCAGACCGACCGGTATGGCGCCGATCTCTGCCGTCCCCTGGGCCTCGAGACCGTCCCGGTCCACCTTGAGGTCGAGTTCGCCGCTCGACACAGGAAACCCGAACGCGGCCTCGGCGGCGGAAAAATTCGTCAGCTTCGAGGAGGTCGCCACCGAGATTTCATCCACGGTGATCTTGTCCAGCAACGGGAGCGCAAAAACTGCATTCGTACGCTGCGACCCACCGGTACGCGCCGGATCTATGCCAAAGTCACTAATAAAACCAAGAGGCTCACTGTCGAGCACTTCGAGCGCATCGCGCACGGGCCCCGCCACCGTTGTTTCGATCTTAAGAGTCTCGCCTTTTTCCGGACCACTCAGGCCGTCAATCACCACCCTGCCGCTCTCGGCGACAATCCCGCGCAGGTTCGCCGTTTCCACATCGATCACAACCTTGTCGGCGTCAATACGCGCCATACCGACACCCCCGGTCACGGGTTCCATCGGTCGCAGATAGTGAACGGTCACGTCGCGAAACCAGACGTCCACATTGATGTCGTCAAGCGTCGCAGCACCAGGGTTGTCTTCGGGGATCGTCAGCGCCGCGTGCGCTGTCGCGAGGTCCACATGCCCGTCACGCAGGTTTTCCGTAATCCACTCACGCGCGTTGCCTTCCACGCCTTCCGACCAGTAGGCCCCGATATCATTTACGGCCATGTCCCGCACATCGCCATTCAGCAAAACCGTCCAGTCGCGCGTTTGCCTCTGAGCCGTTCCGGAAACTCCGATGGTTGTGTCGCCGAGTGCGATATCCAGCGCTTCGAGCTTGATCGTCTCTCCCGCCTGTTCAGCGTTCAGGCGCAGGGCCATCGATTCGAACGCCAGCGAATCTGCAAAATACGGAGACACATCCAGCTGTCCGCCAATTGCATGCAAATCGAGACTCGCCACAATCGCCTCGAACTTTGCATCGACCGACAGGGTCAGCGTCCCGTCAAGCCGGGTGTCGAAGCGTTCGAAAAAAGCCAGAGAGGGATCGAAGCCGGCCAACGCGCCGGGATCGACATCGGCAAAGACGAGTCCCAGATCGGTCATACGGTCGCGGGCCCGATAGATTCCCGAAAGGCCAAGGTGAGTTGCCCCTTCGCTTTCGCCGAGTGTCAGAGACCCATCCGCACGTATTCCCGCATCGTCACGCGTGAGTTGCAGATTGACGTTTGGAGCCACAATCCGGCGGCCCGTGACAGCATCCTCGAATTCGAGAAACGCGCTGCGCACAGCCACACTGGTCAGATAACCGCTGGCCAGGCTCTGATCGGGTGGGCGCAGCAATTCCTGGACGATACCCAGTGGCGCATCCCCTTCCTGTGCACCTTCGTCATTCGGTGTCTCACCGCCGCCAAAATCAAGACGAACCGTGCCTCCGTCATCCCTGACAATCTTGATCCTCGGCCCGAACACCTCAAGTTTCGTCGGCGCAACCAAACCCCTTAAGAGTGCGCGCGCACTCAAGGTAATGGTCATTTCGGGCACTGTGGCGCGCACGCGGCCATCACCATCGAGCAAGCGCAACCCGGTGGCCCAAATGTCGAGCACCCGGTCCTCACTCTCCCAGGTCAGTACCATGTCATGCAGCCGGACCCGTGTTTCCTGCGATGTTGAGTT
>Ga0181559_10007323_pt1 | contig 10273 bp, 4 predicted proteins | sample 011ome_21_FD_133752 | JGI IMG/M metagenome (GOLD analysis project Ga0181559, IMG submission 133752) | Coastal salt marsh microbial communities from the Groves Creek Marsh, Skidaway Island, Georgia - 011508AT metaG (megahit assembly) | ecosystem: Environmental > Aquatic > Marine > Intertidal zone... | reverse complement strand
CGGCTTCGCCGCGGTATCGTCGCTCGCCTCGCGCCTGGCGAAACTCGGCGCGCGCGCGCGCGACGCAGCCGCGGAGTCCCGCCGCGACCCTAAACCCGGGCCGGTTACCGAGAGTTTCGCGCCGCCGGGTGGCGGGAACGTGGCGGGAACGCCCGACGGCGACGGGTTCGATTTCGGGAGACTCGCGGTGCACTCCGACGACGACGCGAGCGACGAGCCGTCGCTCGCGGCGACGAGAGACGGCGGCGGCGCGAACGCGTCTTTGTTTGCGCGCGTGACGGCGGCGCGAGCGCGCGGCGTGGCGACTCGCCGCAACGCCGCGGCGGGCCGCGCGCCTCCCGAGCGTCGCGCGTTCGCCTCGCTCCTGGCGGAGGGCGCCGCCGTGGCTGCGAAGGAGGCGGGCACGTACGGTCAGAGCCAGGCGGCGAAGGTGGGCGCCGAGATCGGCGCGGGCGCGGGGATCGCCGCGACGCTGCGGCGGCAGGAGTTCGTGGACGGGTTCGACGACCTGTGGTCGGCGCCCACGCACCAGGACCCGGTGGCGACGCGCCTCGCCGTGGCGTACGACCAGGGCTCGCTGGGGTTCGCGAACAGCGGAACCCGGGACGGCGGCGGCGGCGGCGGCAACGGCGCGGGTACGCGTTTGGGGTCTTCCGTCGACGCGCTCGCCGAGTCCGTGCTCCTGAAGCTGCGCGACCGGAAGGAAAGGAAACTCGCCATCCCGCCACTCCGAGACGCGGACGCGTTCGCGGCTCCGACCACGGAGGACCTCGCGCTGCCGCTGGAAACGCAGAAACGCGGAAACGCAGAAACGCGTGACAATCGCGTTTCTTTCGGGGGCAAGAGGCGTTTCGACGGCGTGCCCGACCGCGACGTCGTCGTGCACGTCCCTTTGCTTCCTCGGTCGAGGCCGCCGCGGCGCGCGGCGGAACTCACCGCCGCCGAAGCCGTCGACGCGCAGACCAGGACCCCCCCCCCGACGTTCATGAAGTCGCGGTCGCTGTTTCTCTTCTCCCCTAAAAGCCCGTTCCGCCGCGTGTGTTTCATGGTCGCGTTCGACAAAACCTTCGAAACGGTGGTGGTGCTCGTGATCCTGGTATCCTCAGCGCTCATCGCCGCCGAGAACCCCGGCGTCGCGCCGGACTCGGCCCTAGGCCTGGCGCTCTCGCATCTGGACGTCGCCTTCGCGACGTTTTTCTCGTGCGAAGCTTTGGTGAAGATCGTGGCCATGGGCTTCATCGCGCACCCCGGCGCGTACGCGCGCGACCCGTGGCACGCCGTGGACGGCGCAGTCACAGTGGCTTCCGTGTTGGCGGTGTTCGCGCGCTCGGACGCGTTCGCGGCGATCCGCGCCTTCCGAGTCGCGCGCGCGCTGCGGCCGCTGCGGCTGGTGAAGCGGTTCCGGGGCGCGCGCGTCGTGGCGGCGTCGCTGGCGCTCGCGTTCCCGAAGATGGTGGACGTGCTTCTGTTCGGGCTGTTCCAGCACTTGGTGTTCGCGATCCTCGGCGTGCAGCTCTTTTCCGGGAAGTTCTGGCGCTGCACGGACGGCGCCGTGACGCACCGGGACGAGTGCGTCGGCGCGTTCGTCGCCGCGAATAATAACCAGCCGTGGAGCGAACATTTCGCGTCGGAGGCGAAAGAAATACGTACGTCGTACGGCGCGTTTGAAGACGTCGCGCGGTTCGGGGACTTCGGGGCGTTTTCTTCGGAACTCGGGTACGAGTTCGGCGGCCACGCGATCGCGCGGCGTTGGGTCAACCCCGCGTACAACTTCGACAACACGGGCAACGCCCTTCTGTCTCTGTTCGTGATGACAACGCTGGACCGCTGGATGGAGATGACGGCGAGGGGCGTGGACGCGCCGGCGGCGGTCGGGGACCAGCCCGTCGCGGACGCGAACCCCGCGGCGGCGCTCTTCTTCGTCGCCTTCGCCGTCGTCTCCGGGGTGTTCTGGACGCGGCTCCTGGCGGCGTGCGTCTTGGACGCCTACCGCCGCGTGAGCGCCGTGACCGGCGACATGACCTTCGAGACGCCCGGCCAGAAGCGGTGGGCGGACGCGCTCAAGATGAAGCGCAGGCACGCCGAGGAGAGGCGAAGGGCCGAGGCGGAGAAGAGAGCGGCGTCGGGATCGCGAGGCGCGCCTCATCCCGACGCGATTCTCGTCGGCGGCGTCGAGCCCGCGTTTTTGCCACGAGCGCTCGCGTTGCGGTTCACGCGGTGGCGTCCATTCGAGCTCTTCGTGCACGCGTGCGTCGTCGCCAACGTCGCCGTCATGGCCGCCGGCGGCGCCGGCGAGTCCGCGCGCTCGGCGTCCACGCGCGCATCCTTCAACGACGCCTTCGGGTGGATCTTCGTCGCCGAGCTGTGCGTGAAGGTCTTCGCGCTCGGGTTTTCTGGATACGTTCGCGACCCTTGGAACAGACTGGACCTCGTCGTGGTGCTGGGAACCCTGCCCACGCTGGTGTTCGGCGTCGCCGCGCTCGGACCAGGCGTCGCCGTTTTGCGGGCGTTCCGGCTCGGCAGAGTGTTTCGGCTCTTCAGAGGCCAGGCGGTCGAGGGTCGGTCCGGCCCGCTCGCCGCCGTCGCCAGCGGCGTCTCCGTGGTGTTCGACGGGCTCGTCGCGGCGACCCCCTCCATCGCCAACGTCGGCGCGCTGCTGTTCGTGCTGCTCTACGTGTACGCCGCGCTCGCCGTGCGGCTGTTCGGCGGCTTGGAGAAGGCGCAGTTCGTGCACGAGGATTGCCACTTCGCGACGTTCCCGGACGCCGCGTACTGTCTGTTCCGGGTCATGTCCGGGGACGACTGGTCGCGCGCGGCGGCGGAGACGTTCGGGGGATGCGATCTCATCGCGGGGTTCGAAACGGGCGAGTACAGCGAGGAAACCTGCTCGGTCTCCTCCGTGGCGGTCTCCGCGTTGTTCTTCGTCACCTTCATCGCGGGCGCCTCCTTCGTCGTGCTCAACGTCTTCGTGGCGGTGGTGGTGGACACGTTCGCCGAGGCGGCGTCCAGCGAGGGGCTGATGGCCACCGCCAGCTTCTTCGACCTGCTCAAGCGCAAGATGCTCCTGGACGGCTTCGTGGAGGCGCTCAAGAAGAGGCTGCGCGCGCACAGGAAGCAGCTCGGGGAGAAAGCCGCGGCGAGGCGCAGGCGCGGGTGACGCGGCGCGAAGAGCCGGGACGCGAGGGATCGACACGGAGTGAGGTACGCGTCGCGAGCGAGACGCGTACACTAGCTAGACGAGCTCGTAGAGCTCAACACAAACAAGGATCGAGATTCGACGCGGTTTTGCCATATTACATGATGTCGAATGTCGATCGTCTGTCGCGCGCGCTGCTGCGAATGCGCGACCGGTCCGCCTCGGCGAGGCGCAACCGGCGCGCATCGTGTGTTGTGTTGTCTCCCCTCTCCCCGAGTCTCCTCACCCTGCGGCGAGGAGGTATCCGAATAAAAGTAAAAGTACAGTTCGAGTGCGGGATCGGATCATCCCGCGTGCCCGCCGCGCGTCTCGGAAACCTTGAACCGCTTGGCGCCCTCGTCGCCGACGTCGCGATACTCGCGCGCCGCCGCCGCGGGCTCGCGCGCCGTCGTGGGCACGGCGCTGTCCTCCCCGGATCCGTCCGAGCCCGCCGCCGCCGCCTTCTCAGCTGTCGCCTTCGCAGCCGCCGCCGCGGGCGCCGCGGTGGGGACCGCCGCGAAGGGGTTGTAGCCCCCGCTCGCCAGCGCCGCCGCGATCTGCTGCATCTGGTGGGGGTTGAACCCCGCCGCCGCCGCCGCCGCCGCCGCCGCGGACACCGAAGCCGCGCTCTGCTGCGCGGGCGTCGCGCCCGGCGGGTGCGAGCTGCGCGGACTCGGCGCCGTGCTCTGATACTGCTGCATCGCCGCCATCGCGGGCCCCATCACCGAAAGCATCGCCGCCCAGTTGGGGCCGCCCGCGCTCGCCGCCGCGCCCGCCTCCGGCGCCTGGAAACCGGGCCCGGAGGCGGCCGCCCCGGGCGTCCCCGCCGCGGCGGTCTCCGCGGCGGAGGCGGACACCGCCGCGGCGGAGTTACCCAGCGCGTCGGGGATGGAGGTGGTGGAGATCTGCGTCTGCAGGTGCGAGGGTATCGCCGAGAAGGCGCTGGCGGTGGGCTTGTGCGGCGCCGCCGCCGCGGCGGACGGCGAGCCCGGCGCCGGGGAGGCGCTCCCCGCGCCGAAAAACGGAGAAAAGCCGCCTCGCGCCGCCGCGAAGGTTTGCGCGGCGGCGTACGCCTGCGCCGCCTGCTGCAGCTGCAGCTGCGCCTGCGCGCCGCCCGCCGCGTCCGCCGCCGCGCTCGCCGAGCGCTGCGCCATCTGCGCCATCTGCGCCATCTGCGCGAACGCGGTCTCCGTGCCGGCGGAGGCGGCGCCGGCGCCGGGCCAGCCGGCGACGCCGAAGCCCGGCGCCGCCTGCGCCGTCCGCGCCGCCTGCGCGGCGAAGAAGGGGTTGGCGTACGCGCCGGCGCCCGCCGCGAGCCCGCCAAACATCGCCGAGAAGTCGATGCCCGCGGATCCCGCGCCCGTTCCCGCGCCCGCGCGCCCCAGCAGCTGGTCGTCCGCGCTGCCCTCGCCCGAGGACCCGCCGGCGGCGCCAAACGACGCCGGCCAGCGCCTGGCGTACTCCGCCGTCGCGCGGCCGTAGGCGCCGGCGCCATCCTCCGCCTCCGCCTCGGTGGCGCTCCCGTCGCTGCTCCCGTCGCGGCGCTCGCGCGTCGAGCCCGCCGCCGCCGCCGCCGCGCGCGCGAGCCCGCCGAGCGGGTGGCGCCCCGCGTCCGCGACGCCGGCCAGAATGCGCCCCGCCGCCGCCGCCGCCGCGTCCGACGCCGTCGGGCGCGCCGCGACGTCGACGCCGTTTTTGTTCTTCCGGCGCCCCGCGCCGACCGGGACGTTGCGCAGCATGCCGCCCGCGGTCCAGTAGCGCTGGCAGCCGCGGCAGAAGTAGCGCGGCTGCTTCACGTTGTAGTTGTTGTAGTAGCAGAACTTCGTCTCCTCGGAGTGGCACCGGGGACAAGGCGCGATGCCCTCCGGGCGCGGCAGCTTAGGCTTGCCGTTGGGGCCGAGCTCAACCGGCTCCTCCTCCTCCGGCGTCTCCTCCTTCTTGCGTTTCTTTCCCTCCGCCCGGGGCTTCTCGTCGGGCTTTTCGGGCGTGTGCTTGTCGCCCTTGCCGCGCGTGGAGGGTTTCGCCTCGGGCGCGGGCGACCCGTCCGCGCTCCCGGAGGAGCTGCGGAGCTCGTCCGCGGCGGCGGCGACGATGGCTTCCTGTTGGCGTTTTTTCCGTGTTCGTGACGAACGTTCGTGACGACAGCGCGCAGACAGCCGAGCGAATCGGATCGGAAAGCGTCGTTCGCGGGCAAGGCGTGACGCGTCGAGGAAAAAGAAGATTCGAAGACAGGGCGGGGCGGGGTTTGACGTCAGCGATGCGCGTCGCGGGAAACCGGCAGTCGGGCGCTCGGAACGCGTCGCTCGTGATGACGCGCGCGCCGCGGGCGGCCTCCGCGCGCGTCTCTCCGCGCGAACGCGGCGGGATATCCGGCGGTCTCCTCGCGGGAAAAAGCAATGAGACTACGGCCCTAGCCTGTTTAGAAAAAAGCGCGAGATTCCTCAACGGGAGACCCGCGTTGGGAGGACGCGCGGGGATCGCGGGACGCACCAGACCGAACGCGTCGTCGCTCTTGCCCTTGGCGGTAGCCTTTTTGGCCGCGACCGCGTCTGACTGGTCGGCTTTCGCGCCTCGCGTGGCCGCCTCCGCCTTCGCCATCGCGGGTGACATCGTTTCGCTTTTACCGCCCGAAATCTACCGCTTCGCGGCGAATTTCGCGAGCCCGCGGTTGCGCGCGCTGGCCTCGAAAGCGCCGCGCGTCTCCCCGAACGGTGCGTGCGCGGGAGTGATGCAACCTAAACCGGAGGTTAACTCGCGCGAAGCGGTCGACCTAGGTACGCACGAAGCGACACGCCGGTGTTGGTTGAAGTACGGCCCTCGACGCGAGCGGGTTCAAGATATAGTCGACCGTGACAAAAGCAATATAGAGGCTCACGTTTCTTCAGACGTTCGCGGATTCGCAAAACGCAATCGAGGAGGTTCCCGAATGACGTTTTGGTGACGCGCTGCTGAGACTGTGTTCGCATACGAATCGCGTCCCCACTTTCCGAAATTGCGTTTGTGATAAAATCTAGTTTCCGCGGTTCGCTTTTACGAGGATTGCGTCCGTCTACGACTCAAGAATTCTCCCTCGACAAGAGCCCGATCGCGGAAAAAACCGATCGCGTGACGAGGCTCGCGTTTCTCGAGTTTCTAGACACGGAAAAGAGGCATTTTTAGGGCTCCACGACAGCTTTTTCCTCGCGAAAGTAGATATACGCGCGCGTGATTGGCAGAAGCGCCTTTTTAGTGCCGAAGAGGGAGGGTTGGCTTTTTCGGCAGTTTCACGCGCGCGCCTGCGTGAATGCCCATAGGCGCAAAAAAAACATTTCACACTTTCGCACGCTTTTGCGCGCGCGATCGGACGCGTTTTTCCGATCGCGGAAAGATCATTTCAACTCGGCGAGACCGGTCAAGCGTCGCGAGAACGAACGAGACGACCGAGACGCCTGTGGGGGCCAGTCTCGACGCTTTTTTATCGACTTCGAGAATGCGTGTCGCGGTCGGCCCCGCCGCGGCTCCGCGCACACCGCCACGCGCGGTTCAGCGCACATGTCGCTCTCTGCCCCGGGCGTCGCTCGCGGCGCGCGAGCGCAGGCGCGAGTCCCCGCCCCGCGGGACGCGGCGGGAGGCGTGAGGCGTGCCGCGTTCGCGCGCGCGCGCGACCTCCCAGCCGCCGCCCGGACCGCCGCCCCCCCCTCGGGGCTCGTCGCGTGGTCCTCCCCGCGCTCCGGCGTCGTCGCGCGCGCCGAGCTCAAGTCCGGCGGCGAGGGCCGGTACGTGCGCCCGGTGGAGGACAAGTCGCCCATGAAGGACGAGGAGATCTACTTCGACCCCGCGGACCTGGACGACGACGACGACGCGTCGTTCGCGTTCGATGTCGAGGACGACGACGACGACGACGACGACGACGACGACGATTCGTGGTTCTTCGTCCCCGAGGGCGCGGTCGCCGGCCCCGTGACGGACACGGCGATCGACCTGTTCAACATCGACGACGACGACGACGACGACGACGACGACCTGGACTTCGGGTTCGCGCGGGGCTTCGTGGAGACCGAGGCGGACGCGTACGGCGACGACGGCGATTCGCCGAAAACCGCGAACAAGAGCAACCGCCGCCGCCGCCGCCGCGAGGCGTCCGACGTTTCGAAATCCGATCTCTCGACGGTTCCCGGGTTGCACCCCGAGCGCGGCGTCGCGGCGGAGCACGCCGAGCTCACCCCGAAGCAGATCGCGGAGGCGCGGAAGAAGGAGCAAGACGTGGCGCGCATGCTGGCGATGGGCGTGCCCGAGAAGCTGCTGCGCAAGCTGGACCGCGAGAAGGAAGCGGTTGCGGCGTTCAACGTCGCGAAGAAGAAGGAGGACGGAAAGAGGACGCACAAGCGTCTGACCATCGTCGCGGGAACGCTGGCGCGGCGCAAGCTCCTGTCCCCGTCCGGCCTGGACACGCGGCCGATGATGGGCATGGTGCGCGGCGCGACGTTCGACATGATCATGTCCGCCGTGGGGTCCCGCTCGAACGTCGCGTTTCCGACCGACGACGCGCGGTGGCTGGACCTGTTCGCCGGGACGGGCGCCATCGGCATCGAGAGCCTGAGCCGCGGCGGCAAAGAAGCGCACTTCGTGGAGATGGACCCGTGGGTCGTGAGCCACGTCCTGCGCAAGAACATCGCGACGCTCGGCGTGGACGCCGCGACCAAGGTGCACACCGCCAAGGTGGAGACGTTCCTGGAGCAGCACGCGCGGAGCGCGAAAGCCGTCGGCGGCGCGTTCGATTTCGTGTCGTTTTGCCCCCCGTACTACCGCGTGTCGTACCCCGACCTGCTGTTGCAGCTCGACGCGAGCCCGCTCATCGCGGAGCACACCGTGATTCTGGTGGAGTACGCGCGCTCGCAGAAGCCGGAGATCAAGGCGGCTATCGGGAACCGGCTGCGGCGCATCCGCGACCGGCGCTACGGGCGCACGTACGTCGCGCTGTACGCGTGCGACGGGCGGGACTTGCCCGACGAGGACGACGAGTGGGCGGAGCAGCCGGAGGAGGCGACGCGGTTCGGGAAGGTGGTCCGGGGGGGGGGGAAGAGGGATGACGCGGGAAGCGCCGACGCGACACGAAAGTACTTTGTAACTATGATATGTAGAGTGACTCGCTACGACGCGCTCGTTCGCGCGTCTAGTCGCTCCAGGGTTCGACCGCCTTCCCGGTCTTGGCGATCACCTCGATCACCTGCTGTTGCGTGACCGTGCCCTTGACCATCACCTTCTGGGACTCGAGGTTCACGTCGAACGACTCGACGCCTGCGGGAACGGAGGCGCGCGGACGCGGGCGAGTGGGCACGGCGCCGAGGTGGTCGGGAACGAGGGTGTCAGTCGGTCGGTCAGATGGAGCCTCGGGGGAAGGCGCGGATGACCGAGCCCGCGGAGAGGGGCGCGCGGGTGGTGTGGCGCGCTCGCGGGGTCACCACGCCGCCGGCCGTGCCGACCGGACGCCGCTCGTCCCCGGCGCGGCGTTGACGCGGAGCGGTTCGGCTCGTCGGGGACACCAGCGGGAGAGACGAGATCGCACCTTCCATCTTCGTCAGGACGCGCTCCACCGCGCCGGAGCATCCGGCGCACATCATCGCCACCTTTAAAACGATCGGGTCGCTCATGGCGGCGTCGGTTCGGTCGCGCACGACGGGTCGGAAGTGCCCGTGCGGGTCGAGTTGTGCGGCGGAACCGCGCGCGGGCTTATAAAGCTCAAGCGCGTTTCCCGCTTTCACCCGCAACCTGCGCTCGCACCCCACCAGTCGTCTGGCTTGATGTGACGCGCGCGAACAATGAGGATCACTGACAGGATCGACTTTCCCGCGTTTTCAAGAACGCTTTCCTGCGTCTGGCGTCTCCACTCCCTTCGGCGCGCGTCGCTCGCCGAGCGCGTGCGGCGCGCCGCCCGTCCGCCCCGCTCGCGCGAGTCGAGCGCGCGCGCGGGCGAGGAGAGGCCCCGCGCGTGCACGCGCGGCCGACGGACGCGTGACCCCGGCGGGTGGGACGCATCCGCCGAGGTGCCGTCCTTCAGTCTCGGAGGGCGTGACGAGGCTGCGCCCGCGGGGAGGTAGCAGGCGCGGACCGACGCGCGGCCGCCGCGTCTTCGCGCGTGGCGATGACGATGCTCGGCCGCGCGTACGCGTGGGCGCTGCGCCGCGTGTTCGCGTTCGCGCTGCGACGCGCGCTCGGGGAAGCTCTGCTCGATCTGGACGCGGACCAGCTGGACGTGGCGCTTCGCTCGGGAACGTTCGAGATCCGGGACGCCGCGCTTCGCGGGTCGTATCTGCGACGGGAACTCGGAGACGTCGTACCCGTGACGTGTGTGGAGGGCAGGGTCGCGCGCTTGCGCGCCGTCATCCCGTGGCACGCCCTCGGCGCCGAGCCCATCGCCGTCGAGCTCGAGTCGCTGGACCTGGTCGTCGGCCCGAACCCAGACTTTTTCACCCCCCGCGAAAAAGAATTAGAAAAAGAAGACGCCTTTTTGGACGAAAAGGAGACGGAGACGAACGACGCGGGACCGAGAGAGGACGGACCCGAGAGCGAACGAACGAACGCCGAACGAACGACGGCGGGCGACGCTGTCGCGGCGGTGCGGGATGCTGTGCGCGCGGCGGTGCGCGGGATGACCGTCCGCGCGACGAACGTCCGGGTGCGCTTCCGCGCCGACCTCCGACTTTCCGACTTTCCGACGTCCGCGACGCACGAGACACACGAGACACCATTTTCGAACGGAGAGAAACGGAAAGACGACTCGCCGCGACTCGCCGACGCGCTTTTGCGCGTCGACGAGATCGCGTTCGGAAACCTCGACACCTTTGAAGGAAACGACGTCGTGAGGTCGTCTGACCCGCTCCGTTCGCCACACGCGAAAAAAGGCGACGCGGAGGCGTGGGACGCGAAGAACCCTAAACCGCTCGAGAACGACGACGCGTCCGATTTGAATCCGCGCCTGAAAAAATTCCGCGCGGGGAATCGCCGAGGCGCGCGCGAACGGCGCGCGCGCGCGCGCGGCGTCGTGTTCGCCGTCGCCGGCGGCGCGCGCGCCGCCGATGGGGGCGAACGTCTAGGCGGGGGCTTCGCGGATCCTTCGTG
>Ga0181559_10007316_pt1 | contig 10278 bp, 5 predicted proteins | sample 011ome_21_FD_133752 | JGI IMG/M metagenome (GOLD analysis project Ga0181559, IMG submission 133752) | Coastal salt marsh microbial communities from the Groves Creek Marsh, Skidaway Island, Georgia - 011508AT metaG (megahit assembly) | ecosystem: Environmental > Aquatic > Marine > Intertidal zone... | reverse complement strand
GCCGGCTCTCGGAAGAGCCGGCGCTTCCGCGAGCCACCGCGCGCGCGCGTCCGCGGCGGGAGGGACGGGCGGGGGAGACGGGCGGTCCGACGAAACCAGCTTCGGGCGACGAAAACAGCTTCGGGCGCGAGAGGGCGGGAACGCCGCGGCGGGCGTCGTCGGTCCGCTCGCGCGCCTGAAGCTGTGGGCGAAGGGGCTGCGCTCGGGGGCACGTCCCAGCGAGCGCGCGGAGCGCAGCTCGGCGTACGACGAGATCGCCGCGAGGCATAGACGACGGTAGGTAGAGCACGCGCGAAATCGTAGCCGGGTCGCGGTCGGGTCGGAGCGAGGCGTAGAAAAGAAACGATTCGATTCGCGATACGTAGAGCTCTTCGCGTACGCGCACGTGTACCTTCGTATGAAAACTGTCTTCTCCTCCTCTCGTGTACGTACGTCGCTCGCGTTCACGCACGCGAACCGCGGTCGTTTACGCGGTGAACCCGCCGGACGCGCCGATGGAGCGGTTCACGGTCCAGACGCGGATCACGCAGTCGGTGTAGCCGGTGAACAGGGTGCCGCCGTCCGCGGACCACTGGAGCGAGGTGCAAAACGGGGGGATGGACTTCTTGCCCACCGGGGGGAACTCGGGGTGAAGCTCGTCCACGATGGACTTGGACTCGAGGTCCCAGATCTTCACGCACGACTGCGTCGCCGCGCACAGCCAGTAGCGGTTGGGGGAGAAGCACAGCGCGTAGATGATGTCGCCCGCGTCGAGCGAGTACAGGCGCTTACCCTCGGCGAGGTCCCACAGCATGGCGACGCCATCCTTCCCGCCCGACGCGCACAGCGAGCCGTCGGGCGAAACCGTGACGGTGTTGATGTACCCGGTGTGCCCGACCAGGTTGGTGCGGAGCTTGCAGTTGGTCAGGTTCCACACCTTCACGAGCTTGTCCCAGCCGCCGGAGACGATGATGGGGTTGGACGTGACGGGCGAGAAGCGCACGCACGAGACCCACTCGGTGTGCCCCTCCTGCTCCTGGATGGTGTACTTGCACTCGCCGAGCGTGTTCCACAGCTTGATGGTCTTGTCGCGCGAGCCGGAGACGATCTGGCGGTTGTCCACGGAGAACGCCACGGAGAGCACGTCCTTGGAGTGGCCCACGAAGCGGCGCGTGGTGGAGCCCGAGTTGAGGTCCCACAGGCGCAGCGTGCCGTCCCACGAGCCGGAGAGCGCGAACTGGCCATCCGAGGAGATGACCACGTCCTGCACGAAGTGCGAGTGACCGCGGAGCGAGCGCTGGGGGAAGCCGTACGAGCCCTCCTCGCGGGTCAGGTTCCACAGGATCACGGTCTTGTCGCGGGAAGACGACAGGAGGATGTCCGAGTTGTCGATGGGGGTCGCGATAGAGGTGACCCAGCCCTCGTGCCTGCGATGAGAAGACGACGAAAACACGGTCAGCGAGTGGTGGCGCTCGGTGTGGTCGCGTGGACAACCCGGAGGAGGAGGCGCGCAGAGGCGTTCGGCGAGCCACGCGAACGCGCGCGCGCGCGTCCCACGCCACGGGAGGCGTCGCGTGGGCCGCGCCGCGCCGTTCCCGACCCGTGGGGATCGGTTTTTTCGCGGCCCGCGGAACGAGAAAAATGCCGCCGGCTCGGGTCGGGCCGGCGGAGCAACGACGCGCGGCGGGCGGGAGACGCACCCCTTGAGGGTACCGCGGAGGTTAAGCGTTTCGGCCATGGTTTTTAGCTAGTGACTAGGTGCGACGGCAACGGTGTGCGTCGGAAAAGGGTGGTGGACAGGCGTCGACGCCGCCTGAAGTTCGATCCCAACGCGGTAGGGTTTTCGGAGAAACCGACACGTGCTGCCGCGCCAACAAAGAACCGCACCTTTTCGACGTCTGAGGAGACTCTCACAGTCCGAGTCACCTCGGAGTGGGTGCGGCGAGGCAGTGGTCGTGCCGCGGGGAGGTGATACGCGGCAGGGAGAGGCCCACCGCGTGGCGGTGCGCGGACGTCGGAAACCGCGGCGCGGTAGGCTCGGACGACAGGTGCCGAGCCGCGCGTGGGAGACGACGGGTGCCCACGAGGGGGGGGCAGGGGAGGAATAAAGATGGCCAACATAGCGTTGTCGGTCGTGGGGAACGCGTTGCTGCTCTTCCTAATACTCGGACTGGTACGTCGCGGCTCCGACGCGCCTCATCGCCCTCGAGTCGACCCCGCGTTTACGCACGCTTCAGCCTTGGCGTTCGTCTGACCCGCTCCCCGTTCGCCCTCCTTCCTCTTCAACTCCAGGCTGCGCAGGTGGACGTCCTCGAGTTCAAGCAGCGGTTCCGCAAGCCCACGGGCATCGTCATCGGCTTAGTGTGCCAGTTCGTGTTCCTGCCGCTCATGGGGTTCACCAGCATCCGTTTGTTCTACCGCGGCGACCCCGTGCACGGCATTCCCCTGCTCGTCACGGTGTGCTCCCCCGGGGGCTCGTACAGCAACTGGTGGTGCTCGTTGTTCAACTCGGATCTGCCGCTGTCCATGGCCATGACCAGCGCCAGCTCGTTGTTCGCGGTGGCGACGTTGCCGATAAACGTGCTCATCTACCTCAAGCTGAGCTACCCGTCGGAGGAGAGCGCGGTGAGCCTGGACTGGGGGGGGCTGTTCACCAGCCTCGCGGTGGTGGTCGCCGGCATACTCGGCGGATTGATCCTGGGGCAAAACAAACCGGCGTGGCGACCGGGGCTGCACGTCGCCGGAAACGCCGCCGGCGTCTCGCTGGTGTTGGTGGGTTTTTTCTTCTCCTCCAACAGCAGCGCGCCCATCTGGGCGCGCACGGATCACTTCTACGCCGGCGTCGCCATGCCGTGCGTCTTCGGCTTGCTGATCAGCCTGGCGTTCGCGTGGGCGTGCGGGTTGCCGAAGCCGCACTGCCTGTCGGTGACGATCGAGACGTGCTACCAGAACACCGCCATCCCGCTCGCCGTGATCCTGAGCAGCTTCAGCAACGACGACGCGGACCTGTGCGCGAGCCTGGGCATGACGCCCAGGCGCGTCTGGGCGGAGCGCGCCGGCGCGGGCGCGTCCACGAGCGACCTCCTGCCCGCGTGCGACGTGCTGGGCATGGCCACCGGCATCCCCACGTTTTACCAGGTGATCCAGATCGCGTCGCTCGCCTGCGTGTGCCTGGCGGGCTGGAAGGCGGGCTGGACGTACGCGCCACCGAAGCACGGCTTTTACCGCGTGCTGTCCCGCAACTACCAGCCGGGCGCCGTGGCGGAGGAGCCGGACCGACTGCGGCACGAGGAGGAGGACGAGAAGGAGGGGTGCATCCCCGTGCGGCGGTGGTGCGGAGGGCGCGCCGGAGGAGGAGAAGGCGAAGGCGCGTCTTCGGAGACGAGCGGGGGAGGCTCGTCCGGAGGAAACGAAGAGAGACGCCGCGACGAACGACGCGGCGTCCGGTCCCCGAGCGGGGCGGTCGAGCTCGCGGAGGTGCGCGTCGAGACGGAACCGGAAGAGAGGGGAGAGACGTAATACATAAAAACACCCGTCCTAGCTGGAAGGAAGACGCTCGGCCTCGTCGAACGAGCCCGCGATGTCGTCGATGGTCGCGTCGACGTCTTCGATCGAGACGGTTTCCTCCTCCTTCCCGCCGAAAACGTGCTTGACGAGCTCCGCCGCCATCGGCACCGCGCTCAGCGCCACCACCGCCGCCATCGCCAGCGCGAAGTTCTCCTCCACCCAGGGGAGCTGCCCGAAGAAGTACCCCAGGCCCATGAAGCTCCCGACCCACGTCGCGCCGCCCAGCACGTTGAACGCGATGAACTTTTTGTATTGCATGTTGGCGACGCCGGCGACGAACGGCGCGAACGTGCGCACGACGACGAAGAAACGCGCCAACACGACAGTTTTCCCACCGTGCGTCTGGTAAAACGCCTTCGTTTTGTCGATGTACGACGGTTTAAAAACCGAGGGGTACCGCGCAATCACGCGCGCGCCGATCCACGACCCGAGCGCGTAGTTCACGGTGTCGCCCAGCACGGCGGCGCAAAACAAAAGGCACGCCGCGAAGGGGAAGTTCAGGACGCCGCCCGCGCCCAGCGCGCCCGCGGCGAAGAGCAAAGAGTCGCCGGGCAGGAAGGGCGCGATGACCAGCCCTGTTTCGCAGAAGATCACCGCGAAGAGCGCACCGTACGCCAAGACACCGCGCTCCGCGAAGAGCGCGAGCAGACGCTCGTCCACGTGGAGCGCGAAATCGAGGAGCGACGCGAGGAATGAGGCGTCCGCGGCGCTCGCCGCCGACGCCGCCGCCGCCGCCGCGCCGGGGAACGCGGCGGCGGCGGCGACGGCCGCTACCGTCGCCGCGGCGACGCGACCGAGACGCGCGAGGGGGACGGAACCGCGAGCAGCGCGTGTCGCTCGCGATCGGTCGAGCGTGCGCGTTCCGCGATCAGGCGTGTCGTTCGGCGCTTCCGTGAAACTGTTCGCGCGGAACCGAGCGCCGACGGGCGCTCCGAAGCCGACGCTTCTCGATCGCGCGAGTCGCCCCGGACGGGCAGCCTCGCCGGCGCGGCGCGTCGGCGCGGCACCGAAGAACCCGCGTCCGAGTCGGTCGCCGCGTGACCTCGCGACCGCGCGCGGGGATGGACCCGCGCGCGTGCCGCGACACCGCGACCCGAGACGCGCGGGGGCGTGGCACGCCGACAGCGGACGCGCCGCTGGTGTCGCCGACGCCATCGCCCCTCACGATACTCTCTGTTTTTTCACGCGTTTTTTCACGCCGCCGACGAGCGCCCTTTCGACGCGCGAGGCTACGACGATGTCACGCGCGCGTCTCCGCGCGGGACAGCCCACTCGTACTCGTGACGATCGAAGTACCGCGCGAGCCGATGGGTGGCTCGGCGTCTCCTCACGGGCGACTCGGGGTGTGCGTCGAGCTCTCGTCGTCAGCGGAGAACCTCGAGGTTTTCGGCACGGGTTTTCGGGATCCGCCTGAGATGCTTTCGCAACTGCAGAACATTCGCTTTTGCGCCCCAAATGCAGTTTGAAAACGCGGGAGAAAAGACAACTGGCACGAAACGGTGGTTTCGATCGGGCAACGACGCGCACCACAGATCCGCGCGCACGACCGTGGCCGGCACATCGCGCCCCGACCGGAACGGGGTTCCGTCCCTACGGTCGGAGGGCCATGACGTGCCTCGCCGGTTTCGTGCCGTTCGCATCGGCGACCGCGTCTTGGCACCGGCGCGATGAGGACGCGACGTCGGTGTGCCTACTGCGGCAGAGGCTCGCGTTGGTGCCCACGGCGGTGGACGCGCGATCCGCGCGACGCACGGCGCGCGTCCGCCCGGTCGCCCGCGCGCGCGCCGGCGCCGCGCGGGGCGGCGGTCGCGGCTCGGCGCGCGCGCAGGGCGGGAAGCGCGGCAAGCCCATCCAGAGCCCCCCCCCGAGGTCCAAGTCCGGCGACGCGCGGACCCGGAAGAACGCGAAGCCTCCCCCCCCCGATCCGGGCGCCGGCGTGCGCCCCGCGGGCGCGCGCGCGCGCGCGAGCGTCAAGGCCGTGGCCACCGGCACGCCGTTCGCAGACCTACGCGGCGGCCCGCTGCTCTCGCCCGCGGCGCGGCGGGACCCGGAGAAGGCCAGGGAGGAGCGCCGCGCGCTCTGGGAGAGGCTCGGCGCGAACTCTCGCGCGGGGACCGGGTTCGCGCACCTGCTCGAGACGGCCGCGCCGCTTTCTCCCGGCGACGCCGACGCCGAGAGTTCCGAGCGTTCCGAGACCGCGAAACGCCGCGGGTCCGGTCGCGGGGCCTCCGGGACGCGCCAGCGCGGGTCCTCGCGCGCGACCCTGCGTTTGGGGTTCACCGCGCACAGGGAGAAGTACGCGAAGGCTCTGCGGCTGGAGCTGGAGGAGGAGATGGCGCGCGCCGAGGAGCGGCTCGAGGCGTGGCCGAAGGAGCGCCTCGGGAAGGAGGGGTACGCGCTGTTCGGGCTCCGGGGCTTGCACGACGGGACCCTGCAGCGCGACGCGGTGGTCCGCGTGCTCGTTCCGCGCGGAGGCGCGCTCGCGCCGCCGCCGCCGGCCGTCGCGGGCGCCGCGAACGAAGGCGAAGGCGTCGACGCGGAAAAAACAAAATTTCCGAAACGCGCCTTCGCGCTTGGGGCCGAGCTCCCGTTCCACCGGTTCGGGCAGGGTGACATGGTGTCCCTGGTGGAGGGCGACGAGCACGACCCCTCGGGCAAAGCCTCCGTGACCGGCGTGGTGGTGGAGCGCGCCATGCACTTCCTGAAGATCGCCGTGGACGAGGAGGACGAAGCGCTCGTGCTCGGCGCCGGGAAACTCAGGCTGGACCTCTCCGCCAACACCGTGTCGCACGATCGCGCGCTCGCCGCGCTCGCGGCGTTCTCGGAGTGCGGGGGCATGCCCGGCTACGACGCCGAGCCGAGCACCGGCACGCGCCGCAGCACCTCCGAGTACGCGCCGCTGCAGAGGGCGGCCATAGGCATCCCGGACGGCGACCCGAAGACCGCGCGCGACGCGCGCGCCAGCGTCGCAGCGCTGGCGGCGGCGCCGCCGCCGTGGGCGGGCAAGGACGCTTCGGGCGCTGTGCGGCGCGCCGTGAACGGGACACGCGCGTCGACGCTGAACGACAGCCAGCGCACTGCCGTGCGCCGCGCGCTGACGCGCACGCTTTCCGTGTGGCAGGGCCCACCGGGCACGGGCAAGACGCGCGCGCTCACCGCGTTCGTGGAGTCGGCTGTTTTCTTCGCGCTCGAGGAACGCGCGTCGACGCGTGAAAAGACGAAAAAAAACAAAACCGGAACGAAAACGAAAACACCAAACGCCTCCGCCGGGCCCGTCGCGTTGGCGTGCGCGGCTTCGAACGTCGCCGTGGACAACATCGTGGCCGGGTTGATTTCGAGCGACACGCGCGTGGGCGCCGAGCGCCGGCCTCTGCGCGTGGTCCGGCTCGGGTCGCCGGCGAAGGTGCAGGCGAGCCTCGAGGCGTCCACGCTCGGCGCGCAGGCGGCTCTGACCCCGCTCGGGCGCAAGGCGGCGGCGATGCGCGCCGAGGCGCGCGGCGACTACACCAGCCGCGGCGCGGCGACGCGGAGGCTTGCGTTTCAGCTGGAGACGCAAGCCGCGCACGCCGTGCTGCGCGCCGCGGACGTGGTCTGCGCCACCTGCGTCGGCGCCGGGGACGACCTGCTGGAGGGGTTCACGTTCCGAGTGGCGTGCGTGGACGAAGCCGCGCAGTGCCCCGAGCCGGCGGCGCTCATCCCGGTGTCGAAGGCGTTGACGTGCGTGCTGGTCGGCGACGCCGCGCAGCTCCCGCCCACGGTCACCAGCATGGACGCGCTGCACGCCGGCCTCGGCGTCTCGCTGTTCGAGCGCATGGAGCGCCTGGGCGTCGCGCCCGACCTCCTGGACAGGCAGTACCGCATGCACCCCGCGCTGGCGGAGTTCCCGTCGGCCAGGTTCTACGGCGGGCGCGTCGCGTCCGACCCCGCCCCCGCCGACCGACCGCCGCCGCCGGGCGCGCCCTGGGTGCGCTCGAAAAAAAACGCGTGGTCCCCGTACCCCGTGCTGTTCGTGGAGGTGGACGGCGGCCGCGAGACGCGCGAGAAGGACGGGCTCAGCGTCAGCAACCCGGCTGAGGCGCGCGCGGCGGTGGCGGCGGCGGCGGCGCTGCTGGAGGCGTCCGCGAACGGAGACGCGTCGAATCGAATCGCGAATCTCGCGAGCGATATCGGGATCATCGCTCCGTACGCCGCGCAGGTGCGGCGCGTGCGTGAGCTCTGGACGGAGCGGTCCGAGCTTTTGTCGCGCCGTCCGTCTCGAGGCGCGAGCGTAGTCTCGAGCGGCGACCCGCTGGGCGGGCTGGAGGTGCACTCGGTGGACGGGTTCCAGGGCCGGGAGAAGGAGGTGATCGTGCTGTGCACGACGCGCGCCAACGACGGCGGCAATCTGGGGTTCGTGCGCGACGACCGCCGAATGAACGTCGCCATGACGCGCGCGCGGCGGGGGTTGATCGTGCTGGGGAACCGCGCCACCTTAGCCGCCGACCCGACGTGGCGGGAGTGGTTGGCGTGGATCGACGCGCGCGGTCTCGCGACGCGGTCGTCCGACTTTTTCGACGTCGTCGACGCCGGGGTCGACGTGCACGAATGACGATGAGGATCGTCATGACGTCGTTTCTGAAGGTACTTTCGTAGAAGACTACGAAAGTAGTACCGCACCCGCGCATTGTAGTCTCGTGCGAGCTGTATATGAAAACGTGCTCGTAAGGTACTCTCGTACGAAGTAGAAAGTATTCTTTTTTATTTTTTTGTGGACTATCAAGCGCGCGTGGCTTCGCGTCGTTCGGCGCGCCACCCCGCGGCTGGCTCTACTTCGCCTCCGGCGCCGCTCTCGGGACGGGCATGCACAGCCACATGCGCTCCTGCTCGGCGTCCCCCTCCCAGTCCACCACCACGTCCAGCGAGAGCGCGTCCTCGAACGGCAGCGCGACGGCTCGGTCGTCGCCCTCCTGCCAGAACAGCGCGCGGGGTTCCCCCCGCGCCTCCTCCTCGGGCGAACGCCCGCCCGTGACCACGAACTTGAACTTGAACTGCGAGCTCTGCGGCAGACCCACGGTGCAACTCCAGGTTTTCGTCTCCACGCGGTACTCCATCGGGACACCGAGCGCGCCGTCCCACGCGCCGAGCTCGGGCAAATCGCCGCACACCACCACGCCCTCGCCGAACTGCGGCTGCACGTTCACGGAGAAGCGCACGGGCACCAAAGCGGGCGCGACGCGTTTTTCGGAAGCCGCGGAGCTTCCGCCTCGGCCCGCGTCCGCGCTCGCGTCTCGCCCGCCGCCTCCGGAAGACACGCTGTTGTTGCGCAGGGCAACACCGACGTCGCCCGCGTCACCGCCTCGGGTTTGTCCGGAAAAGCCTTGGACGTCGTCGTACTGCGCGACGTCGTACTTATCGAAGCGCAAGTCGTAAAACTCCTCGAGCAGAGCGTCTTTTTTACGCTTGGCCACGTTCGCGGTTTGGTACTCCTGCGCCAGGCTCGCCTCCATCTCCGCCGTCTCGTGCAGCATCAGGTCGCGCTCGATCTCCACCAGGCGCTGCAGGATGCGCGCCGAGCGCGCGGCGACGGGGTAGTCGCGCACGCGAACCGCGCTCGCCTCCTGGTCGATGAAGCGCTGGCGCGTCGACGCGAGGTGGGGCAAGTAATCCGGCTCGCCCGGGTTACTGAAGCTGCCGTGCGCCTGGTTCGGGCTCGCGCCCACGGGCTCGTGGTACACGTTCGTCGCTTGCTGCTGGCCGTGCGCGGTCGCCTGGTCGTACTTGTACTGGCCGTGCTCGTGCGACGCCTGGTTGGGGTCGAACACCGCGCGGAGCGCGGGGGAACGCGTGCGCTCTGTTCGCTTCGGGGGGAACAATGTCTTGGGCGCGCGCGCGCGGCGGGGCAGGCCGCGAGCCGCGGGGGCGCCGCGGGGCGCGAGCGCGCGGATGCACGTGAGCGTGGCCATCGGCGGGTCGAGTAGGGGGGCGGCGAGGGGCACGCGCGGCGCTCGAGTGCCTCGCCGACGGGGCGCTCGCGGCCAGATGTCGAGAACGGGAAAATCCGAGTCAACCATGACCGCGGAAAAGTCGTACAAGTGTCTGATTCGCCACGCGGTTTCTCCGAACGTTCCACCGCGAGTCGCGGCGGTTGGGGCTCGAGGGTAGGGGAGGACCGCGGCGACGGATCGCGCGACGCACGCGGTACGAGCTCCCCGAGATGACGCGTGTCGTCTCCTCGCGATACCGCGGCGTCGCGGTCGTAGATTCGCCCGCCATCACCCGGCGACCTGGGGAGCCGGGTGATGGCGGGCGCATCTTTCGGGAACACGCGAGGCTGACGAGGCACGACGGAAGGGATGACGCTTTTTCAGGTTGTTGCTTTTCTCCTTTCTGGGAGGAGGAAATCGCCATAAATAGCCGACCCCCAACACTTGCAGCCCCCCGCTCGACGGTCAGATGCGATACGGGGACCGCGAGCGCGACGATGCCGAGCCCGTGGGGGGTGTTGGGACGAGCCCGGACGAACCCGACAGGGACGCGGCAGAGGACGCCGATGCGCGCGCGAGGGACGCCTCGGGATTGACGACCGACGTTTCGAGAGATGGCGAAGCGCGAGAGGCGCTCCGGGCGTACCGCGCGCTGCCGACGCTTCACTCGTACCTCGGCGAGGTCGGGGACGTGCGCGGCGGCGCGGCCGCGCATGCCGACCTCGAGCGCCTCGCGAACGGGGACGTCGCGGGGACGGGGACGGGGACG
>Ga0181559_10007307_pt1 | contig 10284 bp, 8 predicted proteins | sample 011ome_21_FD_133752 | JGI IMG/M metagenome (GOLD analysis project Ga0181559, IMG submission 133752) | Coastal salt marsh microbial communities from the Groves Creek Marsh, Skidaway Island, Georgia - 011508AT metaG (megahit assembly) | ecosystem: Environmental > Aquatic > Marine > Intertidal zone... | reverse complement strand
TTTGAATGCCATTAAGTTAATCGCGTCTGGCGAGATATTTGTCCCTGCAGATATGATAGACGAAGACATTTATGCACATAGTCGGTTTTTAACTCGGCGTGAGCATGATGTGTTATCTGGGCTTTTTGCGGGAAGTTCTAATAAAGAAATTGCGCGTAAATTGAATCTTAGCGAAGTGACGATCAAACATCATTTGAAAAGTCTGCGATCAAAATTAAACACGCGCAATCGCACACATGCTGTTTGCCGTGCGATTGAGCTTGGTATCACTTAGCACCGGTTCGGCCGGGCAAGCTGTTTGCAATAAATGAAACAGCCGCCCATCTATGACTTAATCAGCGATTTTGACGGTTGTCGACCAAATCATCAACAACAGCTGGATCAGTCAATGTTGATGTGTCGCCAAGTTGGTCATATTCATTGGCTGCGATCTTGCGAAGGATCCGCCGCATAATCTTACCTGACCGTGTTTTTGGCAATTGCGGTGCCCATTGCAATAAATCAGGCGTGGCAATCGGCCCTATTTGGGTGCGTGTCCATTGCCGTAATTCCGTGGCAAGCGAATCATCTGCTGTCGCCCCAGCCACCAAGGTGACATAGGCATAAATGCCCTGCCCCTTGATATCATGAGGGTACCCAACAACAGCCGCTTCGGCCACTTTTGGGTGCGCCACAAGGGCTGATTCCACCTCGGCAGTACCCATGCGGTGGCCAGATACATTCAGCACATCATCAACGCGCCCAGTGATCCAGTAATAGCCGTCTTCGTCGCGGCGGGCGCCGTCTCCGGTAAAATAGCGGCCCGGAAAAGTGGTGAAATATGTTTCGATAAAGCGCTGATGATCGCCGTAAACGGTACGCATTTGCCCGGGCCATGAGTGGGCAATGCATAAATTGCCATCTGTGGCCCCGTCCAATACGTTATTATCACCATCAACAAGAAGCGGTTTCACCCCAAAAAATGGCTTTGTTGCTGACCCCGGTTTGGTGGCGGTGGCGCCGGGAAGCGGCGTGATCAGAATGCCGCCAGTTTCGGTTTGCCACCATGTATCGACAATTGGACACCGTGCTTCGCCAACCACTTTATGGTACCACATCCAAGCTTCCGGGTTAATTGGTTCACCAACACTGCCAAGCAACCGTAAAGATGATCTGTCACAAGATGTCACCGGCCCATCACCTTCGCGCATCAGCGCCCGAATGGCGGTAGGGGCGGTATAGAAAATATTCACCTTATGTTTTTCAACAACACGCCAGAACCGCGAACTATCGGGGTAGGTTGGCACGCCTTCAAACATCAGCGTAATCGCACCATTGGCCAGCGGCCCATAGATAATGTAGCTGTGCCCGGTGACCCAGCCCACATCGGCGGTACACCAATAGACATCACCATCATGGTAATCGAACACATATTGATGCGTCATCGAAGCATACACCATATAACCGCCAGTGGTGTGCAACACCCCTTTTGGTTTGCCAGTTGACCCAGATGTGTACAGGATAAACATCGGGTCTTCGGCATTCATCTCTTCAGCTGGGCAATCAGCTGAAGCGGTGCGCATGGCGTCTTCATACCAAACGTCGCGCCCCTCAACCCAGTCAATGGCACCGCCAGTGCGTTTTACAACAATCACTGTTTTGCAGTCTGGGCAGCTTTTCAATGCGGCATCCGTATTTGCCTTTAGCGGGATTGGACGCCCCCCACGAACGCCTTCATCGGCAGTGATCACCATGGTCGAGTCACAATCTTGAATACGACCAGCCAGCGCATCTGGCGAAAATCCGCCAAACACCACCGAATGCACCGCACCAATGCGCACACAAGCCAGCATAGCCACCGCGGCTTCTGGGATCATTGGCATATAAAGCGTGATCCGATCGCCTTTTTTAGCGCCATTGGCCTTTAGCACATTGGCAAATTTACACACATCTTCATGTAATTCTTTGTAGGTGATATGGCGCTGTTGGTCTGGTTCATCGCCTTCCCAAATAATCGCGGTCTGATCACCGCGTTCGGCCAGATGTCTGTCGAGACAATTCGCCGCCGCGTTCAAGGTGCCATCGGCGTACCATTTGATATGTAGATCGCTGGCGTCATAGGACACATCGCTAATCTGGCTGTAGGGTTTAATCCAGTCGATTCTCTTGCCATGTTCCGCCCAAAACCCATCTGGGTCAGCGATCGATTCGGCATAGAGCGCCTCATACCCTTTGGCATCAATATGTGCGTGTTTGGCAAGCGCTTGGCTTGGCTGAAAAATAGGCTCCTGATCCATTTACCCCCCCTAGACCCGTTTTTTGCGGTCTTTTTTACATCTTCGACATGCGCCTTTATGCTGTTTTATCGTAGCTGTCGCAGATCGGCAAGTCCGGCTAATCCAACCGGTGCAGCAAGTCATCAATTGTGTCGGGGTCGTCATGATCAAGAATTTGCCTGCTGGTGGCCATTGAAAACCCAGCCCGTGCCATGGCACCAAGATCGCGCTGTTTCCATTGCTGGGCATCAAGACGCTGGTGATGCGCGCTATGGCGCTGTGCAAATGGCCCAAGGCGGCGGCGTTGGGCAAAGCGGATCGCCGCTTGCAGATCGCCATTGGCACTATTTTCGTCAGCTTCGGCAAGCGCATGGGCAATGATATCATCACCTAGTGCATGCTGGCGCAGGCGCTGGCGAATCACCGCCTGTGAACGGCCAAGGCGCCGCTGGCTACGTGCCACTGTCACGGCAAATTGCTGGTCGTCCAGATAGCCAAGCTGGCTGCATTGATCAATGGTTTGCTCGATGGCGGCGGCGATATCGTTGGCGTCATAATCTGTCAGTTTCCGGCTGGCAAACCGTTGCAGTATCTGGCCTAATTTGTGGCGTGAGCTGGCATAGCGGCCAAGATAATCAACCGCTTTGTTCATCATGCGGACATGTGCCGGTTTTCGGGGCATGTTTGGTGTCCATAATTATCGATATGCCAGCGCCAGACGCGCCATGCGGGCTGGCAGGATAGTGGCTTTGCATCAGAAACGCAAAAGCTGGCGGTAACCCCATTGCAGTTCTGTCAAAGCCGGCCTATTTTGTGCCGATGAAACCCGTTGAAACATCCTCAAAATCTGCCACCTCACAAGTTGTCGCCTCGCGATCTACAACTGTGGCATCTCACCATATGCCTACGCCGATTCGACCGATTTTTATTGGCCGGATAAACATAATCGGGGTGGCCACATTATATCGGCGTGAAGTCCAACGATTTATGACAGTCGCACTGCAAACATTGGCCGCGCCGGTGATTACCTCGGTGTTGTTTCTTTTGGTCTTTTCTGTGGCCATTGGCAATCGCGGCAATCTGGCTGGTGGTGTTGATTTTGTGGTATTTTTGGTGCCCGGACTGATCATGATGAATGTGTTGCAAAATGCCTTTGCCAATACCTCGTCATCCTTGGTGATTTCCAAAGTGCAGGGCAATATTATTGATTTATTGATGCCGCCATTGGGGCCGGGCGAGTTGTTATTTGGTCTGGCAACAGCGGGCATGACACGCGGTGTTTGCGTTGGCATTGTGACCGCGGTCACACTGGTAAGCCTGGGGGGGCATGGCCTGCCAATTTACCCATTGATCGCGCTGGCCTATTTGTTGCTTGGGTCGTTGGCGCTGTCTTTTGCTGGCATTTTGGCTGGTATTTGGGCCAATAAATTTGACGAAATGGCCGCCATTACCAATTTTATTGTGCAACCGCTGACATTTTTATCTGGCACGTTTTATTCGATAAACCGTTTGCCCGGGCCATTTGATATGATGGCCGCACTCAATCCGGTTTTTTATGCTATTGATGGATTCCGTTATGGCATGATTGGCGTGGCTGACCGGTCACTTTTAACTGGCTTTTTGTGTCTTTGTGCGGTCAATTTAGGGCTAGGCGTGCTTTGTTACCGGGCGTTGTCGTCTGGATACCGGCTCAAATCATAAGGCATGATCGCCTGCATCTGGAATCGGTGCATGCGCAAATGGGTATTTGATGGCGTCTGACGGACAGAATTAACAGGGTTATCATATGCAGGGACAACAGCCACAAAACGGCATTCTACCAGTACAGCATTTGCAACAGGCTATTCACGATGGCGCGATATCGGCGGCCCAGCCGATCACCGCGGCACAATTGCAACCAGCCAGCCTTGATTTGCGACTTGGCATCGATGCGTGGCGTGTCCAAGCATCATTTTTGCCGGGAAGCAAAATGACAGTGGCAGATAAACTTGCCAAATTTGCCATGCATAAAATTGACCTGACGGATGGGGCGGTGCTTGAACGTGGCTGTGTCTATATTGTGAAACTGCAAGAATCACTGGCCCTGCCGCGCGGCGTATCGGCGATGGCGAACCCGAAAAGTTCAACCGGCCGTCTGGATATTTTTACCCGGCTGATTTGTGACCATGCCACTGAATTTGAATCGGTCGCGGATGGCTATAAAGGCCCGCTCTATACGGAAATTTCGCCGCGCACATTTTCGGTTTTGGTGCGTGCCGGATCGCGCCTATCGCAATTGCGATTGCGTCAAGGGCAAGCCGCCGTATCGGATGATGCCATGCAATCGCTTCATACAGATGTTGGCCTTGTGCATGGGGACCGGGGAGCCAAGGTCGATATTCGAGACGGCGTTGGCTTGACGGTAAATCTCGAACCTGATCAAAAAAGCGGCATGATTGGCTGGCGCGCGCGCAAACATGCGGGCTTGATTGATATCGATGCCCCGGCAAGTTGCCCGGTTGATGCGTTCTGGGAACGTGTTGCACCATCTGATTTGGCGGCTGGTGGGCTGGTGTTGAATCCTGACGAATTTTATATTCTGGCAAGCCGTGAATTTGTCACTGTGCCGCGTGATCATGCGGCTGAAATGCGCGCCTATGACACGCGGGTTGGCGAATTCAGGGCGCATTATGCTGGGTTTTTTGACCCGGGATTTGGCATGGCGGAATTGGGGGCCAGCCAGACCCGCGCCGTGCTTGAGGTGCGCTCGCATGATGTGCCGTTCCTGATTGAACAGGGGCAAACGGTGTGCCGCCTTGTCTATGAACCGATGCTGGCGGTGCCGGATGTGCTGTATGGCAGTGCCGGGTCAAATTATCAATCGCAAGGCTTGCGGCTGGCTAAACATTTCATTCAAGACTAGTTCCAACTGGCAAAAACCGCTGATGCGCCGTACCAGATATCACGGCATGCGTATTTTCCAAATTGGCTGGCTGACTTGACAAATCAGTGAAAAAGGTGGCATTTCAAAGATGTATTTCATGGTCGTTCGGCCATGTTCCGCCACCAGTGATATGGGCATCGCTGGTGGTTTGATTTTTTGGACAAAATGACCACAGAGCCATGGTTGTATGGACGATAAACATCATATGACAGATTACGCTGCAGATACCGCGGTGATGAATACTTACGGACGGGCTGAAATTGCCTTTGTGCGGGGGGATGGATGCTGGCTGGAAAGTGAATCGCACGAGCGGTATTTAGACTGTGCTAGCGGCATTGCGGTCAACACGCTTGGCCATGCGCATCCGCGGCTGGTGGCCGCGCTTCAGGACCAGGCCGGCAAATTGTGGCATACCTCAAATCTCTACCGTATTCCGGGTCAAGAACTGGTGGCGAAAAGACTGGCGTCATTATCTGGTCTTGATCAGGTGTTTTTCTGCAATTCTGGGGCTGAAGCCACTGAAGCGGCGGTAAAAATTGCCCGCCGGGCGGCCTATGAAAAAGGCATGGCTGACCGGACAACCATTTTATGTGCAAGCGGGGCATTTCATGGGCGTACCCTTGGTATGTTGGCGGCAACAGACCGGCCAGCGTTTCGTACCGGATTTGGCCCGATGCCAGCTGGCTTTGCGCATGTGCCATTTGGCAATATGAATGCGTTACGCGCGGCAATGGGGCCGCATGTGGCGGCGGTGATGATCGAGTCGGTTCAAGGTGAAGGCGGTGCAAAACAGGTGCCTGATAACTATCTGGCAGATGCCCGTGCCGCCGCGGATGAATTTGGCGCGCTGTTAATTGCTGATGAAGTGCAGGCAGGCATTGGCCGGACCGGTCATTTATTTTCATTTGAGCCAAGCGGCATCAAGCCGGATATTGTTGCCTTAGCCAAAGGCCTTGCTGGGGGGTTTCCGGTTGGTGCAGTGATTGCGTCAGCGGCGGTGGGGTCGGCAATGACGCCTGGCACGCATGGCTCTACATTTGGCGGCAACCCTTTGGCTATGGCCGCCGCGGCGGTGGTTCTTGATGTGCTGACCGAAGACGGCTTTATGCAGGATGTACGCGAACGTGCCGCATATTTGGAATCAGCTTTAACAAATTTGCAATCAGCCTTTCCCGCGGCGATCAGCGAAATTCGCGGACGCGGGTTTTTGCGCGGCATTTGCCTTGCCGAAGGGGTTGATTTGATGGCACTTGTGTCGGCGCTTCGCGGCGATCACGTGTTATGTGTGCCGGCGGCTGAAAATACATTGCGTTTGTTGCCACCATTAATCATCAGCCGTGAAGAAATCGATATTTTGATGGCGGCGCTTCACCGCCAGCTTGGCGCGGCTTGACATTTACTTTGTCGGACAGGATTGACGCAAGATGCGGCATTTTATTGATCTGAGAGATTTTTCAGCAGATACGCTGCAAATGATACTGGATCACGCGCAGGCAATGAAGCAGGCGCGGCGCGCTGGCACCGGCCATGAACAACCGTTGGCTGGTAAAACGGTGGCGATGATCTTTGAAAAGCCGTCGACGCGGACACGCGTGTCTTTCGAAACTGGCATTGTTCAGCTGGGTGGCACGCCGCTGGTGCTTTCGGCGCAGGATTTGCAGCTTGGGCGCGGTGAGAGCATTGAAGATACGGCGCGTGTTTTATCACGTTATGTCGACGCTATTATGATCAGATGTTTTGACCACAACACGGTATTGCTTCTGGCAGAATATGCCACGGTACCAGTGATCAACGCGCTGACAAACCGGTCCCACCCCTGCCAATTGATGGCTGATCTTCAAACCATGATTGAATATCACGGGCCGCTGACCGGGCAGAGTGTGGCATGGCTTGGTGATGGGAATAATGTGGCAACCAGCTGGGTTGAAGCGGCGTCACTGTTTGGTTTTCAACTTCGTATGGCCTGTCCGCATGGCTATGCGCCGCCAGCCGAATTATTGGCTTGGGCGCGGGCGAATGGCGGCGATATCATCCTCACCGAAGATGTGGCCGAAGCTGTAGATCAAGTGCAAACCGTGGTTACCGATGTCTGGGTATCAATGGGGCAGGAAGGCGGCAATCAACAACAGGATCTGGCCGCCTATCAGGTAAATGAAGATGTCATGAAGCAAGCGGCGGGTGACGCAATTTTTATGCATTGCTTGCCTGCCAAGCGCGGCTTAGAAGTGTCTGCGGCGGTGATTGACGGCCCGCAATCTGCAGTATTTGATGAAGCTGAAAATCGGTTGCATGCGCAAAAGGCGATATTGGCCTGGTGTTTTGCTGGCAAATAGCATGGTTTACGCGTTTTGATGCATCGCGTTGACAATTTTTTTTCAGGATGGGGTGATGCTCAACGATAATGTAGCGGCTGGGTCGCAGATTCTGCCATTTTATCTTGCTGATGGGTCGATTGATGTGGCGTTGATTCGCGGGCGAATGGCGTCTGTTGGCATAGCCGCTAGCACCATCATCGAACGGCATAATTATCCCGATTTGGTTGGCCGCCTGCAAGCCGAAGCCTTGGCTTTGGCCGCCTGTTTATCAAGCACGTTAAAGTTTGATGGTGTGTTCACCTTGCAGGCCAAAGGCGATGGTCTGGTGCGCACTTTATTGGCCGATATCACCGAGGCTGGCGATTTGCGCGGCTATTGTGCGCTGGATGAGGATCAAAGCCAACTTGCCGCCCTGCAACTGGCCCAGCCAAATGATGACGCTGTTCATATCGTACCGCTTATGGGGGGCGGCTATATTGCCTTTACCGTTGACGATGATGCCACCGGTGGGCGGTATCAGGGCATTGTTGAACTTGATGGCCCGCATTTAAGCAACGCCGCCATGCGCTGGTTTGAAAATTCGGAACAAACCGACACCATGGTGTTATGTGCCGCTGATAAAGGTAGTTCAGGATGGCAGGCATCGGCGCTGATGCTTCAACGTATTGCTACCGAAGGCGGTGACGCTGTATCGGCCGCAGGTGCCAAAGCGGCCAGTGATGATGCCTGGCATACGGCAAAAACATTACTGTCATCCGTGACCCGCGCCGAACTTCTTGATCCGGCTCTTACCCCCGAAGAGATTATTTTTCGGTTGTTTAACTCTATGGCCCCGCATGTGGCGCCAGCCCGCGCGGTGACCGATCAATGCCGGTGTGATGTGCAGAAAATAGAATCTATGCTGACGCAGTTAAGCGTTGATGATGTCAATGATCTGGCAGATGCTGATGGGGCGTTGCATATCACCTGTGAATTTTGCAAAACTGAACGTGTATTTAACAAGAGTGATTTGCCAGCTTTTTAACAGCTAATGTCTTGTGGCTGATCAAAATTTCGTACTATGAACCGAATTGGCAGTTGGTATTTTTGCCTAACTGACTGATGATAGAGCAAGCTTGGCAAGAAAATATGGGAAAGAATTCATCCATGCAGATTTGGCGCTATGTTGTGATTGTCTTTGCGGTTTTCGCCGGGCTCGGTGGCTGTCAGACAACAGCACCAGTGCCGCCCGCCACAACGGCTGATGAATTTGTGCCGCTGGCAATGAATGCGCGGCGTCTTGAAATCATTGATAATTGGCAAATGCCTGTTGAGCCGCCTTATATTGGACACCGGGCGCAAACCTTGCCAAGCAATCTCTTGGCGAAATGGGCATCACAGGTCTTGCAACCTGCTGGTGGCAGTGGCGAACTTGTTTTTGATATTTCGCGTGCCTCGGTGACACGGATTGCCTTGCCATTGGAAGCTGGCATTAAAACCTTGCTGACCGACCAGCAGGAAAGCAAAATCAAGGCAGAATTTGATGTCAAGATTATGTGGTTGCAACCGGTTGGTGGCAGTCAGGCTTTGGTGCAATTGCAGGCGGATCACAGTGTCACAATCCCTGAATCGGCCAACACCGTTGATTTGCAAAATGCCATGCAGACAGCGTTGATGGGGGCATTGACATCGCTTGATCGGCAAGCCCGCGCCGAACTTGCGCAAATCAATAACATTATTTTACCGTAAATATTAGCGGCGTTGCCAGCGAATTTAACGTTGCCAGAACGCTGGGTTCAACATCACAAGAACGGTGAAAATTTCCAGTCGTCCAAGCAGCATGCCAAAGGACATCACCCATTTTGCTGAGTCAGGCAGAGATGAAAAATTGCCCTCTGCCCCGATGACCTCGCCAAGCCCCGGGCCAACATTGCTGATAGAGGTGGCCGCACCCGAAAGTGCGGTCACAAAATCCAGCCCCATGAAACCAAGCAGGGTGGCGATCAACACAAAGCCAAGAATATACAGATAGAAAAACCCCATCACCGAATCCATGACTTCTTGGGTTACGGGACGCCGGTTATAATAGGCCAGCACCACGGCATGCGGCCGCAACAGCCGATTAATTTGCACGCGTGCGGTGGCGGCTAAAACCTGCAGGCGAAACACCTTAATGCCGCAGGTGGTTGACCCCCCACATCCGCCAATAAACATCACCATTAACAAAATTGTCGAGGCAAAGCCGCCCCATGCTGAATAATTCGCGCTCACATAGCCGGTCCCAGTCATGATTGACACGGCATTGAAACTTGACTGGCGAAATGCGTTGCCAAAGGCCTGACCAGAGTGCGTTAAATACCAGCTCAGCAGAATAATTAACCCGGTCACCAATACCAAAAATAAGCGTACTTGTGGGTCGTTGATCAGGCTACGCCAGCCACCCCGCGTGACAGCGAGATAATGCGCAAATGGCAAGCTGCCGGCGATCATTCCCAAAATAACGATCCATTCAATTGCTACCGAATCGAACGCACCGATAGAGGCTGTGCGGGTGGAATATCCGCCCGTAGCAAGCGTCGTCATGGCGTGGGTCACAGCATCAAACATATTCATGCCGGCAAGGGCTAGCATGATGGCCCAGATGGCTGTAAGGCCAGTATAGATCAAGCCAATCCCCCCAGCCAGTTGGGTGGCACGTGGCACCACATTTTCGGCGCGTTCATAGGATTCAGTACGGAAAAGCTGCATCCCACCAACCGACAACATTGGCAAAACTGCCATCGCCATCACCACAATACCAACCCCGCCAAGC